>JAABUO010001388.1_pt1 | contig 32082 bp, 31 predicted proteins | sample 5559291 | NCBI WGS metagenome assembly JAABUO01 (sample SAMN10711878, study PRJNA513372) | rock metagenome | isolation source: Antarctica rocks | place: Antarctica: Victoria Land, Finger Mt sud | reverse complement strand
ACCAGTGGCCCGCAGCCCGGCCGGAACCGACGACACCAGCAGCCGACCCCGACCACGACTACGACTACGGGCGCTGACCCTGGCAGTCACGGCTTCCACCTGTCCCCGATGGTGGCCTGGCCGCATGGCCTCGCGGAAGGTCGCAACGACTGACGACGACGAGCGGCAGGCCGAGCCATAGACCCCTGCGGGCATCACCAGGTGCACCAGAACCACGTCACCCACCGCGGGCCGCCTGCCGCGGGCCGCCCTTGGTCCGTCGCTCAGGCGCAGGCAGAACCAGCAGAACGTTCAGAGCATCCGAGGAACCGCCGTCACCACCACATCATGGGTGCCGGGTCAGCCCTCGGAGCCGGCGCCGCCTCAATGAGTTCACGGGAGCGCTGGCACGACCGCCCACCGTGCCCCGAGCCGATCAGCGGGCACCCCAGGGACCCGTAGCCAGCGCACCACGCCACCGTGACGGCGTTGACCGTCGACAGCGCCACCGACTCCTCGGTCGCCTTCCACCGCAGCGTCAGCCCAGCGACGTGCACCAGGTCGTAGTCGCGCCAGCCCCCGCCGGTCAACACCGCTTCCCCAGCTGGAGCCGACCCAGGCTGTGCAGGACCCGCCACGGCGCCGTCCCGGTGCGCTGCTTGAGCTGGTCGCTCACCCCACCGGGTCGCAGCAGCCACCGCGGAACGACGTTGCGGTTCCACGGGTTCCCCACCGCCTGGACCGGCGGCTCCAGTAGGTCCCCCGCCACGACCTGCACGATCGCACCGGGGCCGGGCCCGCGCGCCCCTTGGCGAAAGGTCCCGGCGGGCACCCGTGCCGCGGCTCACCGCCGTCGACGGTCCCCTCGTCCGGCGCCGCCGTGACCGTCTCTGCTCACAGCGAGGACTGCACTGCTGCCGGCCTCGGGTCCCGATAGCTGCCCGGCTCCCGCACGTACACGGGACGCCGCACGCCGTCGGCCTGACCGGGCACCCGGACGAAGCCCAGGTCCTCGTAGAACCCGACGAGGACCGGCTGATCCGCGGCCTCGGGCGAACGGGCCCGCAACACGAGTCGCTCACGCTCCCAGCCGTGCCCGACCAGCAGCCCCGCCATCAGGGCCCGGCCACCCTGCCCGACGGGCACCGACCGTTCCGCCGCCAGCGGTGACACCAGATTCACCACGCTGATCGCCCCCGCGTGACCGCGGAACTCCACGGCCCGAGCCGCCCGCGGCGCCACCACCAGCACCACGGCGAAACCCACTGCCACCACCAGGTAGGAGACCAGCAGTCCCGCTCCCAGCACCACGCACACCGGCAGGGCAGTGACCATCACCGCGAAGCCCACGGCGAGCGCGGCCAGCCAGGCAGCGAGGCTGCCGACCCGCTGCCCGGTCACGAACGCGACCCCGTTGGTGTAGCCGGGACCTCGACGCAGCTGTCGCCCGACCATCCAGGAGCTCCACCCACCCAGCTTCATCCGGCGGGCCAGCGGACGAGCGTGCGCCTCATGATCGGCGCCGCCCGACACACGGACCGCGGTCCGACCCACTGGGCCATCGGGCGCCACGTCGACACCGATCAACTCGACCCCCTCAGGCGACGTTCGGACGGTAGCGGTCGTACCCCTTGCAAGCGGGTCGGAGGTCAACGCGGCTTTCGCCAACATGGTCGCGGGACGGCATCGAGGACTTCACGTGTGCCTATGCGGGCTGCACCCTGGGGACGGTCAGGCGCCAAAGTCCGCCCCTCGCGTTCCAGGCCACCCTCGAAGGGTCCAGCACCGGCAACAGGCCGACCCGCACCCCGGCGCACCCGCGGACGGGCCCACCGCCGAGCACCCCCAGCGGGGCGGCCAGCGCTACCACCTTGAAGAGCCCACGACGGACCTGTTCAGGATCGCTGTCGGCCATCTTGCGCAACAGCAGCGGCCTCTCCGCGGGTAGCTGGATGCCGTCGAGTTGCCAGGTGAGGTCTCCGATGAAGGCGTATCGCTTCCCGCTGGGCAGGGTGACGAAGACAAGAACAGAGCCTGTCGTGTGCCCGCCGGCGAGCGTTACGACCCCCGAGCCGTCGCCGTCCATGTCGCGGCTGGACGGGAAGCCGAGGTACGGCTCACGGCGAACAGCAGCACCGGCACACCCGCATGTCCGAGCCAGGTCATACGCCCAAACCGAGGTGGACGACCCATCGGCACCACCAGACCTACATTATGAAGATCGAGGCTTGGATGTCGGTGGTGCACGGAACTTCTTCGAGCGCAGCACGGCGGGGATCGGCGCCAGGCCCGGACCGCCCGCCTCCACCCAGGCGGCAATGGAAGCCAGCGTCCCGTCGTCCGCGCAGCCCAGCCAGGTCGGCTGGCCACCGCGCGCACGCCCCGCCGAGGCAGGGAGGACGACGAGGACGTCAGAGCGCTCGCAGGGGCCAAGGCAGTCGCTGACGCGCACCCGGGCCCGGTCGCTGACGGCGGCGCGGAGGCGTTCGAGGCGGGCCGGGTGGTCGACGTCCGGGTGCTTGCTCTCGGTGCCGCAGCAGCAACCGCGGCAGACGGTGACGGTCGGGAGTGCGGCGGCCATTCCGCTACGCCGCCGGCACTTCGTCGTTCGACCAGCGGTCCTCGACGTTCGCCACGCGCCAGTAGGTGAGTGCGATGACCCAGGTGGCGACGAAGAGGCCGACGATGACGAAGCCGACGTTGTTGAGGTTCACGGCGCTAATCCAGGTCGTGACCGGGTTGACCCAGCCGACGTTGTCGTGCAGCACGGTGACGAGCTCGATCGAGCCGATGAGGAAGGCGACCGCGACCGACAGGCCGGTGATCGAGAGGTTGTAGTAGACCTTGCGAACCGGGTTGAGGAAGGCCCAGTCGTAAGCCACGCTCATGAACAGGCCGTCGAGGGTATCGAGCAGGCTCATCCCGCTGGCGAACAGCAGCGGCAGCACCATGATCGCGTACCAGGGGAGGCCGCTGGCGGCGCCGGTGCCGGCGAGCACCAGCAGCGCGACCTCGGTGACGGTGTCGAAGCCGAGGCCGAAGATCAGGCCTACGGGGAACATCTGACCCGGCCGGGTGACGGTCCTCGTGAGGCGGCCGAGGATGCGCGCCATGAGACCGCGCGAAGCGAGGTGGTGCTCCAGCTCTGCCTCGTCGTAGCCGCCCTCGCGCATCCGCTGGAAGACCCGGTAGATCCCCAGCAGCGCAACGAGGTTGAGGAAGGCGACGATGTAGAGGAAGGTGCCGGAGACGCTGGTGCTGATGAGCCCGAGGGTGTGGCTGGTGGTGCTGCCATCGCTGGTCAGGTCAGTCACGACGTGCGCGCCGCCAGCCACCAGCGCGGCCATCCCGGCCACGACGCTCGAGTGGCCCATCGCGAACCAGAAGCCGACCGATTTCGGCCGCCGGCCGTCCCCGCGCAGTTTGCGCGTGACGTTGTCGATGGCGGCGATGTGGTCGGCGTCGAAGGCGTGCCGCAGGCCGTAGGTGTAGGCGGTGATGCCGAGGCCCACGCCGAAGACCTTGGTGCCAAGCTTGTAGTGCGCCGGCCCGACGACGCCCAGCAGGATCGCGAACGCGACCACGTGCAGCAGGGCGACGAAGCCGAGCAGCACGCCGGCCCGGACCCAGTCCTGCCGGGTCCAGGTGGTGAGCATCGTGCGGACCATGCCGGGTCGCGGCCGGCTCAGAGCAGCGCTGGCTGAGGACATCGGAACCTCCACCGGGATGATCGCGTCCCGTTCGATGAGTTCCCTGACCCGGGCGGGGTCTGACTTCCAGCGGGAGCTGGTCACAGTGGCGCGACCGTGCCGGTGTTGCACCGGCTTCCCACCCGTTCAGGCGTGTGCGGTCGAAAGTAGCAGCCGGTGCCGGTGTTAGACGCCCGGCGCGGTCGCGGCTGCGGCCGGGCCGATGACCACGACGGCGGGGTTGCGCAGCTCCGCGGTCCGCGCGTCGTCGGTGGCGGTGGCGAGCGTGGTGCGGACGACGCGCTGGCGGGGACTGCCGCCGTTCTCGATCGCGATGAGCGGGGTCGACGGCGCGCGGCCGCCGGCGAGCAGCGTCTCGACGATGGCGGGCAGCGTGGCGACGCTCATCAGCAGGACCACGGTCTCGCCGCCGCGGCCGAGCGCCGCCCAGTCGACCGTGCTGCCGGGATGGCCGGGCGGGAGGTGGCCGGAGACGACGGTGAAACTCTGGGCGAGCCCGCGGTGCGTGACCGGCACGCCGACGAGCGTCGGGACCGCGATCGCGCTGGAGAGCCCGGGGACGACGTGCGTCGCGACGCCCGCCTCGGCGCACGCGAGGAGCTCCTCGCCGCCGCGGCCGAAGACGAACGGGTCGCCCCCCTTCAGGCGTACGACGCGGTGGCCGGCGCGGGCCCGGTCGACGAGGACGGCGTTAATGTCCCGCTGGCTGGCGGCATGCCGGCCCGGTGCCTTGCCGACCTCGACGACCTCCACGCCGGGGCGCAGGCCGTCCAGCAGCGTGGCGCTGACCAGGCGGTCGGTGACCACGACGTCGGCCTCGTGCAGCGCCGCGTGGCCGCGGATCGTGAGCAGGTCGGCGTGGCCAGGCCCTGCGCCGATGAGGGTCACGCTGCCGCTGGTGGGCCCGGGGGTGGGTGCGGCGGGGGTCGCTGTGCGGCCGGCGAGCGCCGCCCGGAAGGCGCGGACAATCCCCGGGTGCTCGGTGCGCGGCGGGACCGCGACGCGGGTCCAGGTGTCGTCGAGGCCGGGGAACGTGTCACCCCGGCGAACGACGATCCCGTTGCGCCGCAGCGCTTCCCTGAGGCCCCTGGGTCCACGCAGCAGCAGGAACGGCGCCTCCGCGTGCGGCGTGACCTCGATGCCGGGGAGCTGCGCGAGCTCGGCGGCCAGGTCCTTGCGGGCCCGGGCCCGCTCCTGCGCGGCGGTCTGCGCGGCGGCCACGGCAGCGGGCTCGCTGCAGGCCTCGAGCGCCGCGAGCGCCGGCGTCGAGACCGCCCACAGCGGCTGGGCCTCGGCCAGGCGGGCGACGAGCGCGGCGTCGGCGAGCAGGTAGCCGACGCGCAGGCCGGCGAGTCCCCAGGTCTTGGTGAGGCTGCGGACGACGACCAGGCCGGGAACGTCGCGGCAGTGCGCCAGGCTCGCCGCCTCGCCGGGGACGGCGTCCATGAAGGCTTCGTCGACGACCATGGTGCGGCCGGGCCGCGCCAGCCGCGTGATCGTGTCGGCGGCGTGCAGCCGGGACGTGGGGTTGGTCGGGTTGCCGAGCACAACGAGGTCCGCCTCGGCCGGGACCGACGCCGGGTCGAGGTCGAACGGCGGCGCGCTCGTGACGCGTTCGACGGCGATGCCGGCGGCGCGCAGCGCGGCCTCGGGCTCGGTGAACGAGGGGTGCACACAGACGGCGTGGGCGGGCTGCAGCACCCGGGCGAGCAGGACGAAGGCCTCGGCGCCGCCCGCGGTGAGCAGCACCTCGGCGGGCTCGCGGCCGTGCCTGGCCGCCACCGCGGCGCGGGCCGGGCCCGGCTGCGGGTAGGCGGCGAGCAGCGGCAGCGTGGCCGCCAGGCGGGCCTGGAGCCACGCGGGGGGCGCAGCGAGGCGGACGTTCACGGCGAGGTCGAGCAGCCCAGGCTCGACCTCCCTGTCGCCGTGGTGTCGCAGGTCGTGATCGGCCATCACCGGTGGGCGGGGGCTGGCGCGGGGGTGCGGCGCGCAGCGGCGACGAGGCGCAGCGCCGGGTCCGGCAGCCCGGCCCAGTGAACGTGCAGGTAGGAGGCGTGCAGGCTCTGCGTCGACCAGCCCTCGGTGCGCTCCTCGAGCCGCCAGGCGGGGGACCAGCCCGGCGCGGTGCCCGCGGCGGGAACCGTTGCGGTGCGGTGGAACTCGTGCGCGTGCACGCTGGTCCCGGCGGCGGCCAGCGGTGAGTCCGCCGCGGCCCGGGCGGTGCGGTAGCCGAGGGTGAGCCGCGGCGTCATGGCCGCGTCGGCCGGCACCACGCCGCATTGCTCGCGGCCGTCCAGCGTCGCGGCCAGCCAGAGCAGGCCACCGCACTCGGCGACCACCGGGGCGCCGCGGCCAACGAGGGCGCGCACGGCCTCGCGCAGGGTGACGTTGGCCGTGAGCTGCTCGGCGTAGACCTCGGGGAAACCACCGCCGACGACGAGCGCGTCGGTGCCGGTGGGGAGTGCTGCGTCGTGCACGGGGTCGAAGCCGGCGACCTCCGCCCCGGCGGCGGCGAGCAGCTCGAAGGTCTCGGCGTACCCGAACGTGAAAGCCGCGCCGGTGGCGACAGCGACCCTGACCGGTGCTGCGCGGTGGTCGCCGGGGGTAGGGCGCCAGGGCTCCGCGTGCAGCCCGGGCGCGCTGTTCGCGACGGCGACGACGGCACCGAGGTCGACCTGGGCCTCGACGGCAGCGGTCAGCCGGGCCAGCCAGGTGGCGACCTCGGCGGGCCGCTCGGCCACCGGCACGAGACCGAGATGGCGCGCCGGGATGCTCAGCGCGTCGTCGCGCTGCAGCGCGCCGAGGACGCGGTGGCCGCTCTCCTGCAGCGCTTCCCGTAGGAGCAGCTCGTGCCGGTCGCTGCCGACCTTGGTGAGGATGACACCCGCGACGGCGCTGCCCGGGTCGAAGCTGGCGAACCCGTGCACCATCGCGGCGATCGAGCGTGCCGTGCCGGAGGCGTCGACGATGAGGACGACTGGGGCGTCGATGAGCCGGGCGACGTGCGCTGTGCTGCCGAACTCCCCGCGCCCCGCGATGCCGTCGAACATGCCCATCACGCCCTCGACGATCGCGATGTCGCAGCCCTGCGCGGCGGCGGCGAAGAGGCCGGCCACCTGCCCGGCGCCGACCAGCCAGGGGTCGAGGTTGCGACCCGGACGGCCGGCTGCGGCGGCGTGGTAGCTCGGGTCGATGAAGTCCGGCCCGACCTTGTGCGGGCTCACCCGGTGGCCGCGCGCGGACAGCGCTGCCATGAGGCCGGTGGCGACCGTGGTCTTCCCCGAGCCCGAGCGCGGGGCGGCGACGACGAGCCGTGCGACGGCTACCACTCGATGCCCAGCTGACCCTTGCGCCCGGCGTCCATCGGGTGCTTCACCTTGGTCATCTCCGTGACGAGGTCGGCGGCGTCGAGCAGCGGCTGCGGCGCGCGCCGGCCGGTGATGACGACGTGCTGCGTGCCGGGGCGGTGCGCAAGCACGTCGAGGACCTCGTCGAGGTCGACGTGACCGTTGCTCAGCGGGTAGGTGAACTCGTCCAGCACGACGAGCCGGAAGGTCTCCGACGCGAGGTCGCGGCGCACCTGCGCCCACCCCTCACGTGCGGCCGCGGCGTGGTCCTCGGTCGCGGTGCGCAGCCACGACCAGCCGGCGCCCATCTTGTGCCAGGTGACCGGGCCACCCGCGCCGGTGGCGGCGTGCGCATCGCCGAGGGCGCGCAGCGCGGCCTCCTCGCCGACCTTCCACTTGGGGCTCTTGGTGAACTGGAACACGCCGACCGGCCACCCCGCCGACCACGCCCGCAGCGCCATCCCGAACGCCGCGGTCGACTTCCCCTTGCCGTCGCCCGTGTGCACGGCGAGGACAGCGAGCGCCCGGCGCTGGCGGGTGGTGAGGCCGTCGTCCGGCTGGGCGTTGGGGAGCTGTCCCTGCGGCATCAGACGGTCCGCGGCGGCATCAAAGGGTCCGCGGCATGTCAGGCGGCCCTGCGGCTAACGACGTCGGCCAGGCGCGTGGTCGCGGCGTCGCGACGTGTGCTGTCGGCGGCGGCGAGGTCAGGGAGGGCGATCAGCTCGGCGCCGAGGCGGCTCGCGAGGTCGGCGGCGAGGCGCAGCCGGACCGGGCCGTCCTCGGCGTCGACCACGACGGCGGAGACGCCGAGCCGGGCAAGAGCGTTGGCGGCGGCCGCGACGTCCCCGGCTCCGGCGGTCCCCCGCCCGTCGGTCGCGCGGCCGTCGGTGATGACGACGAGCAGCGGCGCGCGGGACGGGTCGCGGCGGCGCTCCCGGCGGATGAGATCGCGGGCCTCGCGCAGCCCGGCGGCGAGCGGCGTGCGACCGCCCACTGGCAGGTCGGCAAGGCGCGCGGCGGCCACCTCGACGGAGCCGGTGGGGGGCACGACGGTGCTCGCGGTGGCGCCGCGGAAACTGATCACGGCGACCCGGTCGCGCCGACGGTAGGCGTCGGTGAGCAGGCTCAGGACGGCGGTGGTGACCGCTCGGGTACGGCGCCGCGCGGCCATCGAGCCGCTGGTGTCCACCGCGACGACGACGAGGTTGGCGGTGCGGCCGGTGCGGACCGCACGCCGGAGGTCGCCGGCGCCGAGCACGAGCGCGGCCCCGCTGCGGCCGCGGGCATGCTGGTGCGGTGCGGCCGCGCGCAGGGTCGGGAGCAGCTCGGGGCGGGTGGGGTGGCCGATGCTGGCGACCGGCCGGCCGGACGCGGTCGTGCCCCGGGAGCGGCGGCCAGCGGTGCCCGCGTGCGGCGTCACGGTCTGGAGGTGGCGCGGCGTGTAGGCGGCGTCCGGCGCTGTGGCCCGGCTCGGCTGCGTAGCGGGGCTAGCCTGCTCCTCGCCGGCGTCGGCGGGGGCGGGGGCCGGCTGCTCGCCGGGCGACCCCGACCCCGACCCCGGTTGCGATTGCGGCTGCGGCGCCTCGCGGTCGTCGGGTGGTCCACCGGCGGGCGGCTCGGGCTCCTCATCCGGGCCCTGGTCGGCGGGGCCGAGGGCGTCGTCGAGCTCCCCCGGCGCCAGGCTGGGGGAGTCGAAGGGGCCGCGCCGCCGCCGGTGCGGGAGCGCCAGCCGGGCGGCCTCCCGGACGTCGGCCGGCGTCACGGCGTCACGGCCGTCCCAGGCGGCGAGGGCCATCGCCGCGCGGCTCGTCACGAGGTCGCCGCGCAGCCCGTCGACGCCGAGCGCGGCGCAGGCACGGGTCACGCGCAGCAGTTGCTCGTCGTCGAGCCGCACCGCGGGGAGCACGGCCCGGGCGGCGACGACTGAGGCCGCGACTGCGCGCTCGGCGGCCGCGTGCATGACAGCGGCTGCGGCGGGGTCGCCGTCGTAGGAGAGCCGGACCCGCACCGCAGCCGCGCGCTCGAGCGGGTCGGTGCTCGCGACCACGGGCACCGAGAGGCCGAAGCGGTCCAGGAGCTGCGGGCGGAGCTCCCCCTCCTCGGGGTTCATCGTGCCGACGAGGACGAAGCGCGCGGCGTGCCGGACTGAGAGGCCCTCGCGCTCGACCGTCACGCGACCGGTCGCGGCGGCGTCGAGAAGGAGGTCGACGAGGGCGTCCGGGAGGAGGTTGACCTCGTCGACGTACAGCACGCCGCGGTGCGCCGCCGCCAGCAGCCCGGGGGTGAAGGCCTCGGCGGTGGAGGCACCTCCGAGCACCTTCGCCACGTCGAGGCTGCCGGTGATCCGGTCGTCGCCGGCGCCGAGCGGCAGCTCGACCAGCCGGGCCGGGCGCAGCTGCGCAGGCGCTCCGGCCGGGTGCGGGCCGTCGGGGCAGCCAGGGTCGGGATCCTCTGGGGCGCAGGAGAATCGGCAACCCTCGACGACCATCAGCTCGGGCAGCAGCGCTGCCAGGCCGCGGACGAGCGTGGTCTTCGCCGTTCCCTTCTCGCCGGTCAGCAGCACGCCGCCGAGCCCCGGATCGACGGCCGCCAGCAGCAGCGCCCGGCGTACGTCGTCGTGCCCGACCACGGCGGTGAAGGGCAGGCCGGTCATGCGTGGGCCTCCTCGAGGTCGCCCTCGACCTCGAGGTAGGTCGTGCGGAGCTGCTCCAGCGTCGCCGGCTCGGGCGAAGCCCAGAGCCCGCGGTCGACGGCCTCGAGCAGCCGCTCGGTGATGCTGCGCAGCGCCCATGGGTTGGACTGCGTCATGAAATCGCGGGTCTCCGGGTCGAAGACGTAGCTGGCCGCGAGGCCCTCATACATCCAGTCGGCGACGACACCGGTGGTGGCGTCCCAGCCGAAGAGGTAGTCGACGGTTGCGGCGAGCTCGAAGGCGCCCTTGTAGCCGTGCCGGCGCATCGCCGCGATCCAGCGCGGGTTGACCACGCGCGAGCGGTAGACGCGGGAGGACTCCTCCACCAGCGTGCGCGTGCGCACGTGGTCCGGGGTGGTCGAGTCGCCGACGTAGGCCTTCGGCGCGGTGCCGGTCAGCGCCTTGACGGTCGCGACCATGCCGCCGTGGTACTGGTAGTAGTCGTCGCTGTCGGCGATGTCGTGCTCGCGCGTGTCGAGGTTCTTGACCGCGATCGAGATGCGCTGGTAGGCCGCCTCCATGTCGTCGCGGGCGGCCACCCCGTCGAGGCCCCGGCCATAGGCGTGACCGCCCCAGACCGCGTAGACCTCGGCCAGATCCGCGTCGTCGCGCCACGAGCGGGACTCCACCAGCTGCAGCAGCCCGGCGCCGTAGGAGCCCGGCGGCGAGCCGAAGATGCGCGTCGTCGCGCGGCGCCAGTCGCCGTGCCGCTCGGCCTCCGCGAGGGCGTGCGCCCGCACCGCGTTGTCCACGGTCGGCTCGTCCAGCTCCGCGACCAGGCGCACCGCGTCGTCCATCATCAGCACGACGTGCGGGAAGGCGTCGCGGAAAAAGCCGCTGATCCGCGCCACGACGTCGACCCGCGGTCGCCCCAGCTCGGCGAGCGGGATGACCTCGAGGTCGCGCACGCGGCGGCTCGCGTCGTCCCAGATCGGCCGGACGCCGAGCAGCGCGAGCACCTCGCCGACGTCGTCGCCGCTGGTCCGCATCGCCGCGGTGCCCCAGACCGAGAGGCCGACCGAGACGGGCCACTGACCGGTCTCCTCGCGGTAGCGCGCGACGAGCGAGTCGGCCAGCGCCTGCCCGGTCTCCCACGCCAGCCGCGACGGCACCGCACGCGGATCGACGGTGTAGAAGTTGCGCCCGGTCGGGAGCACGTTGACCAGGCCGCGCAACGGCGAGCCGCTGGGGCCGGCTGGCGTGTAGCCGCCGTCCAGGGCGTGCAGCACGGCGTCGAGCTCGGCGGAGGTGGCGTCCAACCGCGGCACGACCTCATCGGCGGCGAAGGCCAGCACGCGCACGACGGTCTCGGGGTCTGCCCCGACCAGCAGTGCGTCCGCGTCGAGCTCGGTGGTCACGACCTCCCCGGCCTCCTCCGCCCGCCAGCCGCGCAGCTCCATGGCCTCGACCAGCGCGCGCGCCTGTGCCTCGGCGACATCGGTGTCCGCCGTACCTGCCGCACCGTCCTCCCGGAGGCCGAGGGCCTCGCGCAACCCGGGCAGCGAGCTCTGCCCGCCCCAGATCTGGCGGGCTCGGAGGATCACCAGCACGAGGTCGACCCGCCCCGCACCCGCGGGTGCGACGCCCAGCGTGTGCAGGCCGTCGCGGATCATGACGTCCTTGATCTCGCAGAGCCAGCCGTCGATGTGCAGGATGAAGTCGTCGAAGCCCTCGTCGTCGGGCCGGTCGGCCAGCCCCAGGTCGTGGTCGAGCTTCGCAGCCTGGATGAGGGTCCAGATCTGGGCGCGGACGGCGGGGAGCTTGGGCGGGTCCAGCGCCGCCACGTTCGCGTGCTCGTCGAGCAGCTGCTCCAGCCGGGCCATGTCGCCGTAGCTGTCGGCCCGCGCCATCGGCGGCACGAGGTGGTCCACGATCGTGGCGTGCGCCCGCCGTTTGGCCTGCGCGCCCTCGCCCGGGTCATTGACGAGGAAGGGGTAGATCAGCGGCAGGTCGCCCAGCGCCGCATCGGTGCCGCAGGAGGCGCTCATCCCGACGTTCTTGCCCGGGAGCCATTCGAGGTTGCCGTGCTTGCCGAGGTGGATGAGCGCGTGTGCGCCGAAACCGCCTGCGGTCAGGGGGGTCTCAAGCCAGCGGTACGCCGCCAGGTAGTGGTGGCTCGGCGGCAGGTCGGGGTCGTGGTAGATCGCGACCGGGTTCTCGCCGAAGCCGCGCGGCGGCTGCACGAGGATCGTGACGTTGCCTGCCTGCAGGGCCGCGAGCACGATCTCGCCGGCCGCATCGCTGCTGCGGTCGACGTAGAGCTCGCCCGGCGCGGTGCCCCAGTGCGTCTCCACCTTCGCGCGCAGGTCGGCCGGGAAGCCGTCGAAGGAGCGCGCGTAGTCAGCCGCCCGGATCCGCACCGGGTTGCCCGCGAGCTTCTCCTCGGTGAGCCACTCGGGGTCCTGGCCGCCGGCCGCGATCAGCGCGTGGATCAGCGCGTCGCCGTCGGCCGGCTCGAGGCCGGGCAGCGCGGTCGGGCCGTCCAGCGGGCCCACGTCGTACCCCTGCGCACGCATCGCCCGCAGCAGCCGGACGAGGCTCGCGGGGGTGTCGAGGCCGACGGCGTTGCCGATCCGGGAGTGCTTGGTCGGGTACGCCGACAGCACGACCGCGATCCGCCGCTCGGCCGGGGCGAGGTGCCGCAGCCGGGCGTGCGCGACGGCGAGCCCGGCGACGCGGTTCGCCCGCTCGGGGTCGGTGACGTAGGTCGAGGTGCCGTCGCTGCCGACCTCCTTCCAGCTGAACGCGACGGTGATGATCCGCCCGTCGAACTCGGGGATCGCCACCTGGTTGCCGACGTCCAGCGGCGACAGCCCGGCGTCGCTAGCAGCCCACGTGGCACGGGAGTCGGTGAGGCAGAGTGCCTGCAGCACAGGGATGTCCAGCGCCGCGAGCGCGCCGACGTCCCACGCGCCGTCGTCCCCGCCGGCGCCGGCCGCGGCCGGGCGGCTGCCGCCGGCGGCGAGCACGGTGACGAGCAGCGCGTCGGCCTGGCCGAGCGCGGCCAGCAGGCCGGGATCGGTCGCGCGCAGGCTCTGGCACCACACCGGGACGGCGATCCCGCCGCGGGCCTCCACCGCGCTGCAGAGCACGTCGATGTAGGACGTGTTCCCCGCGAGCTCCTGGGCCCGGTAGTAGAGAACGGCGATGACGGGCTGGCCCGCAGTGTCGTCGTTCCCCGTGATGTCGCAGGTCTTCCGGGCCGCGCAGATCGTGCCGCCAAGCCGGCAGAGACACGGGTTGCCGGGGCGCGGAGCAGCGCTCCACTGCGGCGCGGTGACCGGGGCCGCGAAGCCGTCGCCGGTGAGCAGCACCGTGTCGGAGAGGAAGCGGGCGAGCTCGGCGAGGTTCGCCGGACCGCCCTGCGCAAGGTAACCGTGCGCCTCCGCGGCGACACCGGCGGGGACCGTTGACAGGGCCATCAGCGCCGCATCGGGCATCTGCTCGCCGCCGAGCACGACGACCGGCAGGGGGCCGGCGACGAGGAGGTCGAGGCCTTCGGACCACATCTGCCGGCTGCCCAGCAGCCGGACCACGACGATGTCGACGCCCTCGGTGAGGTCCGACAGCAGGGACGGGTCGATGCGCGCCGGGTTGCCGAGCCGGTAGGCGGCGCCGCTGGCCTTCGCCGCGAGGAGATCGGTGTCGGAGGTCGACAGCAGCAGGATCGCGGTGCCGCCGGTGCTGGTCATACTCGCCGTGCTCATCCGGGCCTCCTACGGGATATCGCGTCCCGATCGGTGCGTCCGTGCCCAGGTGGGGTCTGGCTCGCGCTACAGGCCTGCTTCGGCCTTGCAGCGCTCACAGTGGCGCGACCGCGCCGGGCTCACACCGGCTTCCCACCCGCTCACGCAGGGCCCTCACGCTAGTGGCAGCGACTGGGTGGGTCGAGCCGGGCCCCGAGTTAGCCTTCCGCGTGCTGCGAACGAGGGAACGGGTGGGCGCCGACGCCTGCCCCGGTGTGCTCGACACCCACGCTGCCGCTGACGGCCCGCTGGCCCGCGTGCGCCTCCCCGGTGGATTGCTGTCCGCGTCGGCGCTGGTGGCGCTGGGCGCCCTGGCGCTGCGGTGCGCGGACGGTGCGCTCGAGCTGACGTCGAGGGCGAACGTGCAGCTGCGCGGGGTGCGCGACCCTGCGGGGCTCGCCGACGGGCTGCACGCCGCGGGGCTGCTGCCGAGCGGGGCACACGACCGGGCCCGCAACCTCGGGCTGAGCCCGCTCACGGGCCTCGACGGCGGCCTCGACGCGCGCCCCGTGCTGCGTGCTCTCGACGCTGCGCTGCTCGCCGACCCCGCGTTGGCGGAGCTGCCGGGGCGCTTCGTGCTGGGCGTCGACGATGGCAGCGGACTGCCGGGTACGGCAGACGTGGCGCTGCGGGCGAGCGGAGCCGGCTGGCGGCTGCTGATTGACAGGTCCGACTGCGGCGCAGGCGATATCACGGCCGTGCTCGAGGCTGCGCGGGCCTTCCTGCGGCTGCGGGGCGGCGACGCGACGGTCTGGCGCGTGCGTGACCTGCGGGGCGGCCCCGTCGGCACGGCCGGGCTGGCGGCGGCGCTGGACCGGGTGCCCGGTGAGCGGATGCCGGCCATCCGGGAGCGACTCCCGCTCGGCCCGCGGGGTTCGCGGGTGCTGGTCGCTGCGGCCTGGTTGCAGCGCCTCACGGCCGAGCAGGTAGCGGCACTGGGCGACGCGCTCGCCCCCGGCGAGGACGTGCGGCTGGCACCGGCCGGGCGCCTCGTCGTCCCGCTGCGCTCGCCGGGCGCGGTCGAGGCGCTGGCTGGGGCGGGGCTCGTGGTGGCCGCCGGTGACGCGCGGGGCCAGGTGACCGCGTGCAGCGGCCTCGGGGCGTGCGCGCGGGCCGAGGTCGACGTGCGCGCGCTGGCCGAAGATCTGGTCCGGCGATCGGCCGGCCGGGCGGCATCGCCCGCGCCGCAGCACCTGGTGGCATGCCGCCGGCAGTGCGGACTGCCCGCCGACGCCGAAGCAGTGGTCTGCTCGTGACCATGCAGTACGAGCACGACGGCGCCACGATCTACACCGCCTCGTTCGCCACCATCCGTCGCGAGACCGACCTCACGCGCGTGCCGACGTCGGCCGAGCGGCTGGCCGTGCGGATGATCCACGCCTGCGGGATGACCGACCTCGTCGACGACATCGTCGTCACGCCCGACCTCGTGCCGCTCGCGCGTGCCGCACTCGATGCGGGTGCGCCGGTGCTCTGCGACTCGGTGATGGTCGCCGCCGGCGTCACGGCGTCGCGGCTGCCCGCCCGCAACCCGGTGATCTGCACCCTGCGCGACCCCGACGTGCCGTCCATGGCCGCACGGATGGGGACGACGAGGACCGCTGCGGCGCTTGAGCTCTGGCGCGACCAGCTGGAGGGGTCGGTGGTGGCGATCGGGAACGCGCCGACCGCGCTGTTCCACCTGCTCGAGATGATCGCCGTCGGCGCCCCCCGGCCCGCCGCGATCGTCGGCGTGCCGGTCGGCTTCATCGGCGCCGAGGAGTCCAAGGAGGCGCTCGCTACCTCGCCGCTCGCCCTGCCGCACGTCATCGTGCGCGGGCGTCGCGGCGGTTCGGCGATCGCCAGCGCGGCGGTCAACGCGCTCGCCAGCGACAGCGAATGAGCCGGGCGTGAGCGCGCTGCCGGGCCGGCTGTACGGCGTGGGCGTGGGCCCGGGGGATCCCGAGCTCGTCACGGTCAAGGCCGCACGGCTGATCGCCGCAGCCGACGTGGTGGCCTTCCACAGCGCCGCGCACGGGCGCTCGATCGCCCGGGGCATCGCGGCGCCGTACCTGCGTGCCGGCCAGGTCGAGGAGCAGCTCGTCTACCCGGTCACCACCGAGGCCACGGGGCACGCCGGCGGATATGCGGGCGCGCTCGCCGACTTCTACGCCGAGGCTGCTGGGCGGCTCGCCGGGCACCTGGCCGCGGGGCGCGAGGTCGTCGTGCTGTGCGAGGGCGACCCGGCGTTCTACGGCTCCTACCAGCACCTGCACTCTCGGTTGGCGGACCGCTTTGCCGCGACGATCGTGCCGGGCGTGCCGTCGATCTCGGCCGCCGCGGCCGCCGCCGGGGTGCCGCTGGTGATGCACGAGGAGGTGCTCGTCGTCGCGCCGGGGACGCTGCCGACGCGGGTGCTCGCGCGCCACCTCGGGGGTGCCGACGCGGCCGCGGTCTTCAAGCTCGGCCGGGCCTTCGACTCGGTCCGCGACGCGGTGGCGCAGGCCGGCCTGACGGAGCGGACCGTGGTCGTCGAGCGGGCCAGCAGCGGGCGCGAGCGGGTCACCCCGCTGGCCGAGGTGACCGAGGTGCCCTACATGTCCGTGGCCCTGGTTCCCGGCGTCGCGGGCGCGGAGCGCCGCTCCTCGCGGCCGGACTATGCGTCGGCCGAGCGGGCGATGGGCAGCGTGACGGTGATCGGCCTGGGGCCCGGGGACGACGGGTGGACGACGCCCGAGGTCAGCGCGGCGCTGGCCGGCGCCAGCGACCTGGTCGGCTATACGACCTACCTCGCCCGGGTGCCGGAGCAGGCCGGCCAGCTGCGGCACGCGAGTGACAACAAGGTGGAGTCCGAGCGCGCCGAGATGGCGCTGGATTTGGCCGAGCGCGGCGCCACGGTGGTCGTGGTCTCCTCCGGCGACCCCGGGGTCTTCGCGATGGCGTCCGCGGTCGTCGAGGTCGCAGCCGCCCGCGGCACGGCCGGCCCGGTGGTGCGGGTGCTGCCGGGAGTGACTGCCGCGCAGGCGGTTGCGTCCCGCGTCGGCGCGCCACTGGGTCACGACTACGCGGTGCTCAGCCTTTCGGACCGACTCAAGCCGTGGTCGGTGATCGAGGCCCGGCTCGCCGCCGCGGCCGGCGCCGACCTCGCGATCGCCATCTACAACCCGGCCTCGCGCGAGCGGCGCTGGCAGGTGGGCGCGGCCCGCGACGTGCTGCTCCGGCACCGGGCGCCGGAGACGCCGGTCGTGGTCGCCCGCGACGTCGGCGGGCCGGCGGAGGCGGTGAGCGTGGTGACGCTCGGCACCTTCGACCCCGACGTCGTGGACATGCGGACGCTGCTCATCATCGGGTCGAGCAGCACCACGACCTACGACGGGCCGGCCGGTCCGGTGGTCTTCACCTCGCGGCGGCACGCACCCAGCTGACGGCCTCGGTGACCGTCGCGACCGTGGGCACGTCCGGACCCGGCGGCCGTCGCACGACCAGCACCGGCAGCCCTAGCGCGCGGGCCGCGTCGAGCTTCGCCACGGTCATCGCCCCGCCGCTGTCCTTGGTGACGAGCACGTCGGCAGCATGCTCCCGCAGCAGCGCCAGCTCCCCGTTCAGGGTGTAGGGGCCGCGCTGCAGCAGCAGGTGCCAGCCGCCCGGGAGCGCGACGTCGGGAGGGTCGACGCAGCGCACCAGGGCCGTCACCGGCCGGGTGAGGAACGCCTCGAGACCGCCGCGGCCCGTCGTGAGGAACGGCCGTGATCCCTTGCGCGGCAAGGCTTGCGCCGCAGCCGCGACCGAGTCGACGCGCAGCCAGGCGTCGCCTGGCCGCTCCACCCAGCCGGGCCGCTGCAGCCGCAGCACCGGCACGCCGTCGGCCGTGCACGCGGCCGCCGCGTTGCCGCTGATGCCCTCGGCGAAGGGGTGGGTCGCGTCCACCACGAGTGCCGGCGCATGCAGGGCCAGCCAGGCGCGCAAACCCGCGACGCCGCCGAAGCCGCCGACGCGCACCGCCCCGACCGGGAGCGCCGGGTCGCGGACCCGGCCGGCGAGCGAGGAGACGACGAGCACACGGCCGACGTCGGCGAGCGCCGCCGCCAGGGCGCGGGCCTCGCCGGTGCCCCCGAGGAGCAGGAGCGTGGTGGTGGTCGCCATGTCAGGCACGATGGCACGTGTGCGCACCGTCCTCGTCATCGGTATCGGCGCCGGCGATCCCGAGCACCTGACCCTGCAGGCGATCCGGTCGCTCCGCCGCGCCGACGTCTTCCTCGTCACCGAGCAGACCAAGGCCGGCCGCGACCTCGCCGCCGTCCGCGAGCAGATGATCGCCGAGCATGCCCGGCCGGGGCACCGCGTCGTCGAGCTCCTCGACCCGCCCCGGGACCGCACGGACCCGGCGTACGCGGCTGCGGTCGACCGGTGGCGCCTGGCGCGCGCCGAGCTCTGGGGCGCGACGCTGCGCGCGGAGGTGCCCGAGGGCGGCACGGCGGCGTTCCTGGTGTGGGGTGATCCCGCGCTCTACGACAGCACGATCTGGGTGCTCGACCAGCTGCGCGCGTCCGGTCTGGAGCTGGCGATGGAAGTGGTCCCGGGGATCAGCAGCATCTCCGCACTGGCTGCGGCGCATGCAATCCCGCTCAACCGGGTGGGAGAGCCGTTCGTGGTGACGACCGGTCGCCGGGTCGCCGAGGGGCGGCACGACGACGACGGCGACGTGGTGGTGATGCTCGACGCGCAGCACGCCTTCATCCGCGCCAGCGACGATACGGACGTCTACTGGGGTGCCTACGTCGGGACGGCCGACGAGCTGCTGGTCGCCGGCCCGGTGCGCGAGGTCGAGGAAGAGATCCAGCGGGTCCGCGCCGAGGCCCGGGCGCGCAAGGGCTGGATCATGGACGTCTACGTGCTCCGGCGCCGCTCGGCCGAGTAGAGGAAGCTCTCGCTGCCGTCGGCGTCCTCGGGGCGACCGGCCAGCACCCGTCCGACGATCACAACGGCCGTCCGCCGGATCCCCGCTGCCGCGACGACGCCGGGCAGCTCGGCGAGCGTGCACCGCAGCACCTGCTCGTCGGGCCACGAGACGCGGGCCACCACGGCCACCGGACAGTCCCCGCCGCAGGCCGGGGTCAGCTCCGCCACCAGCCGCTCGGGCTCCTGCACGGCCAGGTGCAGCACCAGCGTGGCGCCGGTCCGGGCGAGCGAGGGCAGGTCCTCACCCGGCGGCATCGGTGTGGCCCGCGAGGCGATCCGCGTGAGTACCACGGTCTGTCCGACCCGCGGCACCGTGAGCTCCTGGCGCAGCGCCGCGGCGGCCGCGGCATAGGCGGGCACCCCTGGCACGACGTCCCACGGCACCCCGGCAGCGTCGAGCCGCCGGGCCTGCTCGAAGACCGCGCTGAACAGCGATGGGTCGCCCGAGTGCAGCCGGACGACGTCGTGCCCGGCCTCGTGCGCGCCGACGAGCTCGGCGACGATCGCGTCCAGGTCGAGGTCGCGGCTGTCGACCAGCCGGGCGTCCGCCCGGCAGTCGGCGAGGACCTCGGCCGGGACGAGGCTGCCCGCGTAGACGACCACGGGCGCGGCGGCGATCAGCCGGGCGGCCCGCACCGTGAGCAGGTCGGCCGCGCCAGGCCCGGCGCCCACGAAGTGCACGGTCACCTCGTCACCTCCCAGACCACGATCGGCAGCTCGGGGCGCCACGCGGTGAAGCCGCCGAGCGGTGCGGCCCGGCTGAGCTCCATCCGGGTGAGCCGGCCCCCGACCCGGACCCGCCAGGCGTGCACCAGCGTCTCGGTCTCGACCGTAACCGCCGTCGCCACCAACCGTCCCCCGGGGGAGAGCGCCTCCCAGCAGCGCTCGACGACGCCCGCGACGGAGAGGCCGCCGCCGATGAAGACCGCCTGCGGCGCAGTCAGGCCGAGCAGAACGGCGGGGGCCTGGCCGGCCACCGTGCGCAACGACGGGACGCCGAGCCGGGCCGCGTTGGCCATGATCCGCTCCAGCCGCTCGGGGCGCGGCTCGACGGCCAGCGCGCCCCCACCGCCGGCGCGCAGCCACTCGATGCCGATGCTGCCGCTGCCGGCCCCGACGTCCCAGAGCAGCTCTCCCGGGGTCGGGCGCAGCGCGGCCAGCACCACCGCTCGGACCTCCCGCCGGGTCAGCGCGCCGTCGCTGTCGAAGGCCTCGTCGGGCAGCCCGGGGACCAGCGGCAGGGGGGCGGTGCCGGCATCCGGCCGGCACTCCACGGCGAGCACCGCGAGCTCCGCCGTGGGACCACCGGTGTGCGGGCCGACCGCCTCCGACGCCCCGCCAAGGTCGCTGAGCACGGTCAGCGTGCTGGCGCCCCAGCCACGGTTGGCCAGCACCGCTGCGACCAGGTCCGCCGTCCCGCCGTCGCGGGCGAGCAGCAGCAGTCGCCGCCCGGGGACCAGCACGGCGGCCACGGTGTCCACCGGTGCGGTCACCAGCGACAGCACGGTCAGCTCGCCCGACGGCCAGCCGAGGCGGGCCGCGGCGAGCGCGACGCTGGACACCGCGGGGATCACGCGGAGCCGCTCCGGCGGCACCAGGCGGGCCAGGGTAGCGCCGATGCCGTGCAGCATCGGGTCCCCGGAGGCCAGCAGGCAGAGGGCGTCCCGGGCGGCGAGGGCATCGAGAGCCGGCGCCAGGGGGGTCGGCAGCAGCTCGTGGGCGGCACCCACGGCGGGCGGCAGCAGGGCGAACTGGCGCGCGGAGCCCATCACCGCCGGCGCCGCGAGCAGGGCCGCCCGGGCGGTCGCGCCCAGGCCGTCCCAGCCGTCCGCGCCGATCCCCACGATCGTGATCACGCCGGCGCTCCCGGCGGCACGAAGGGCAGCCCCGTCGGCGCCCCACCCTCGATCAACCGCAGCACCGCCGCCGTGTCCATCCCGTCGGCGATCAGGTCGCCGAGCGTGTCGAGGCGCGCCTCGCGCACCGCGGCGAACGATCGTTCACCCGGCAGCCAGCGCCGCCCGGTGGCCCGCGCCACGTCCGCCAGGTAGTGCCGCCGGAAGGCGTCGCCCTCGAGCAGCCCGTGCCAGCTCGTGCCGGTCACCGCCCCGACGACGCACCCCTCGGCCGCGCCGGCGGCATCCTCCAGCAGCGCCGAACCGGCCTCGACCACGGTCCGACCGTGGTGGATCTCGTAGCCCGAGACCGGCTGGCCCGCAGTGCTCTCACCGTTCGCCTGCCGCAGGACCTTGGTCTCGCCGAAGGTCGTGCGCACCGGCAGCAGGCCGAGCCCGGGCACGTCGCCGGCGTGGCTCTCCACCTCGTCGGAGATATGCGTCCCGAGCATCTGGTAGCCGCCGCAGACGCCGAGGATCGGCCCACCCGCGGATGCACGCTCAGCCAGCGCGTCGTCCAGGCCGCGGGTGTGCAGCCAGGCCAGGTCCGACGCGGTCGCCCGCGTGCCGGGCAGGACGACGAGGTCGGCGTCCCCGAGCTCCTCCGGCCGGGTGACGAGGCGCACGACCACGCCGGGCTCACAGGACAGTGCGTCGACGTCGGTGACGTTGGAGAGCCGGGGGAAGCGGACGACGGCGACGCGCAGCACGTCCGGTCCGACCGCGGGCTCGAGCGCCTCCGCCGGCCGGTCGAGGTCGAGGCTGTCCTCGGCGTCCAGCCGCAGTCCGGGCTGCCAGCGCAGCACCCCCAGCGTCGGCCGCCCGGTCAGCGTCTCCAGCATCGACAGGCCCGGCGCGAGCAGCCGGGCGTCGCCGCGGAATCGGTTGATGACGAAGCCGGCGATCAGCGCCTGGTCCTCGGCCGACAGCAGCGCCAGGGTGCCGAAGAGCGAGGCGAAGACGCCGCCGCGGTCGATGTCGCCGACCACCAGGACCGGCAGGGAGGCAGCCCGGGCGAGCCCCATGTTCGCGATGTCGTCGGCCCGGAGGTTGATCTCGGCGGGGCTGCCGGCACCCTCGCAGACCACCACGTCGTGCCGTGCGCGCAGCGTCGCGAGGCTGTCCAGCGCGACCTCGAGCAGGTGCGCCTTCATCGGCCGGTACCCCAGCGCGTCGGTCTCGCCCCACGGCTGGCCGAGGACCACGACCTGGGAGCGGGTGTCGCTGCCGGGCTTGAGGAGGACCGGGTTCATCAGCACGTCGGCGGGGATCCGCGCGGCGGCGGCCTGCATGGCCTGTGCCCGGCCGATCTCCGCGCCGTCAGCCGTGACCGCGCTGTTGAGCGCCATGTTCTGAGCCTTGAACGGCGCGACGTCCACCCCCTGGCGGACCAGCCAGCGGCAGAGGCCCGCCGTCACCACCGTCTTGCCGGCATCGCTGTGGGTCCCGGCGACCAGCAGTGCGCCCTTCACCCGCGCCGCCAGGCGAGTGCACCGGCGAGCACCGCCGTGGCGACGCCGACCGCGCGTGAGAGCCGGACCGTGCGGGCCACGTCCGCGGGGACCGGGGCGCGGCCCGCGCGGTTCAGCCAGGGGCGCTCACTCGGGCCGTAGTCGTAGACCAGCGGGCCGCCCAGGCGCAGCCCCAGCGCCCCGGCGAAACCAGCCTCGAGCGGACCAGCGTTCGGGCTGGGGTGCGCCGGGGCGTCGCGTCGCCACGCCCGCCAGGCACCGCCCGGCCGGCCGCCGACCACGGGCGCGAGGGCGCAGGTGAGCAGTGCCCCGATCCGCGCCGGCACGAGGCTGGCAGCGTCATCGAGACGCGCTGCGGCCCAGCCGAAGTGCAGGTACCGCTCGCTGCGGTGACCGACCACGGCATCGAGCGTGTTGAGCGCCCGGAAGGCGAGCAGACCCGGTGCGCCGAGGCACGCGCCCCAGAGCAGCGGGCTCACCACGGCGTCCCCGGTGTTCTCCGCCACCGACTCGATCGTCGCCCGCAGCAGCGCCGTCCCGTCGAGCCGGGACGGGTCGCGTCCGCAGAGGCTCGGAAGGAGCTCGCGGGCCGCGGGGATGTCGTCGGCGGCGACCGCGCCGGCAATGCGCGAAGCCTCCCGGCCGAGCGTCGTCCCGCCGATCACCGCCCAGGTCGACCAGGCGATGAGCACGGCCCGCGCGGGCGCGCTCCCCCGGGTGAGCCGCGCAGCGAGTGCGCCGAGCGCGGTGACGCTCCCCACGGAGGCGCACCAGAAGGTCAGGCCCGCCAGCCGGGAGTCGCGCTCCAGCGGTCCCTGCAGGCGCCGGCTCCAGCGGCCGAACGCGGCGACCGGGTGGCCGCGCCGCGGGTCGCCGATGAGGGCGTCGACGGCCAGGCCCAGGGCGATCCCGGCCGCCTCGGCACGGCCCCCCGCGGGTTCCCGGAGAGGCCCGGTGAGCGGGGAGAGCGGCACGCACGTGAGCATGCACGACGGCGGTCGGTGGTCGCCCCACGAGAGCGGGAGGTGCTGCACTGTGACGACCTGGCCGCGCCCCCGCTCTCGGTGATCGGCGACGCCTCCTCGGCGGCGGAGCGGGCAGCTGACCCGGCCGGCTGGGCATTCCCCGCCTGCGATCAGGAGGCACTGGGGCGCATCCTCGTCGGTCGCCGTGACGTGCGCCGTTACCGGCCCGACGCCGTACCCGCCGAGGCGGTGGAGCGGGTCCTGGCCGCCGCGCACCTGGCGCCGTCTGTGGGGCACAGCCAGCCATGGCGATTCATCGTCGTGCGCGACCCCTCCACGCGCGAGCGGGCCGCGCTGACCGCCGAGCGGGAGCGTCAGCGCCAGGCCGCCCAGCTCGACGCCGAGGCGGGTCGGCGGATGCTCGACCTCCAGCTCGACGGCATCCACGAGGCGCCCGTGGGCATCGTCGTCTGCTGCGACCGGCGGGCCCCGGCGGCCGGGGTCCTGGGCCGCGCGACGTTCCCGGACGCGGACCTCTGGTCCTGTGCCGCGGCCATCAAGAACGCCTGGCTCACCGCACGTTCAGTCGGTCTGGGCAGGGGCTGGGTCACGCTGTTCCCGCCGGCGGAGCTCGCCGCCATGCTCAGCATCCCCGAGGGCGTGGAGACGCTCGGCTGGCTCTGCCTCGGCTGGCCCGACGAGCGGCCGCCGGAGCCCGGCTTGGAGCGCGCCGGCTGGTCGCGCCGCCAGCCGCTGGCCGATATCGTCCTGAACGAGCGCTGGCCCGAGGGCGACCGGAGGCCACCGCGCTCCCGACTCCGTGCGCCCGACCCCGCGGCGGTGGTGGCTGCTCGTGACGGCGCCGACGTGCTGCTGACGCCGCCGCGCTCCCTGGGGGTGCTCGACCGCGTCCTCGACGGGGTCGTCGCGGCCGGCGCCGGTGGGGTCACCGGCGGCACGCTGCTCCTCGTCGGCACCGACCACCCGGTCGCGCGGCACCCGGTTTCGGCCTTCGCGCAGACGGTCACCCGGGACGTCCTCGCCGCCGCGCTGGCCGGCACGGCAATGGGCGTCACCGCCGCCCGCGGCGCCAGCCTGGCGGTCACGGTGGTCGACGCCGGGATCGACGGCGCCCCGCTGCCGGGGGCCCATCTCGCCCGCCCCGCCCATCAGCGCGGAGACCTGGCCACGCGCGACGCCCTCGACGCACTCGACCTCGCCGCACTGCTGGCCGAGGGGCGGGCCCTCGGGGCCCGCGCCGCGACGGGCCTCACCGTCCTCGGCGAGGTCGCGATCGGCGGCACCACCGTCGGCGCCGCCCTCGCCGCGGGCCTGCTCGGCCTGGACGCCGGGGTTGCCGTGGGCGTTGGCGCGGGCGGGGACAGCGCGATGGTGGGCACCAAGGCCGCCCTCGTCACGCTGGCCCTCGAGCGCACCCGTCACCGCCGGGATCCCCTGCGACTGTTGGGATCCCTCGGTGGTGCCGAGGTCGCGGTCCTCGCCGGGGTCGTCCTCGGCGCCGCTGCCGCAGGCGGCATCGTCGTCCTCGACGGCCTGGTCACCGGCGTCGCCGCGCTCGTCGCCACCCGCCTCGAGCCAGCCTGCGCCTCGTACCTGGTCGCGGGTCAGCGCAGCAGCGAGGGCGTACACGCGTTGGTCCGGCAAGAGCTCGGTCTCGAGCCGCTCCTTAACCTCCGGCTGCGGGCGGGCGAGGGCGTCGGCGCGTGCCTGGCCGCGGGCTTGCTGCTCGGCGCCCTGCGGCTGCGGCGCGAGACGGCACGCACGGATGCCGGGTCGCCCACCAAGTGAGCAACCCGGCCTCGGCCCTGCGGTGGCTCAGAGCTCGACGACGGCCATGACCAGCGACGGCTCCCGGGCGGCCGCGATGGTGGCGGCGCCGCCCGAGATGGAGTGGCCGACCAGGACGGCCGGGCCACCGAGATGGTCCAGCAGCGCGATCAGGTCACCCGCGATGTCCGTCCGCGAGTAGCCGTCCCACGCCGCGCTGGACTCGCCACAGCCGCGCAGGTCCACGGCGGCGACCCGCTAGCCGGCCCCGACCAGTCCCATCCCTGCTACCGCGCCGAGCGCAGGAGCAGCAGGACGCAGGCCAGGCAGATCAGCGCGACCTCCGCTGCGGGTCCCGGCGCTGCGTCGGCGACGTCACCTCCGGCCCCCACCACAGTTGCCGGCGCCGGGGAGGCCGGGTTCACGGCCCGGTCGCTCGGGCCTGCGGCGGGCGGTCGGGTGCTGCGTCGTGCCCGTCATGCGCTGTCCTTCCTGTCGGAGGTGGGGCAGGTGCGTCGGGTCGGATGAAGTCACCGCGTCGGCTGGTCCCACGCCGTCGGGTCGGCGTGGGTGACTGTCAGGCGATGTGGCGGACGCCCACGATCTGGCCGGCCAACTCGGTGGCGTCGGTGAGCTCGACGGGGATGCCGGTCATCGCGGCCTGCACGATTCAGCAGCCGATGCGGCTGTCGGACGGGGCGGTCGCGCGGATGGTGAAGCGAACGGCGGTGGCCGCGCACGTGGACCTGGACGTCGCCGGGCGCAGCAGCATGACCAGCAAGCCCGTCGCGCAGCTGCTCGTGGACCTCGGCGTGAAGCGCAGCCACTCCCGGCCGCACGTCAGCAACGACAACCCCTACAGCGAAGCCCAGTTCAAGACCCTGAAGTACGCGCCCGCGTTCCCCGGCCGCTTCGGCAGCCTGCCCGACTCCCGCGCGTTCTGCGAGCAGTTCTTCAGCTAGTCACGACCATGAGCACCGCCATTCCGGGATCGGGTTGCACACCCCCGCCTCCGTGCACCACGGCACCGCACCCCAGATCCGCGCACAACGCGGCCGGACCCTGGACGCCGCCTACACCGCCAACCCGGCCCGGTTCCGGCACCGCAAACCCGAGCCCCCACGGCTCCCGAGGCCGCCTGGATCAACCAGCCAAGCCGGGAGGCCGTCATCCAGAACAACTGACATGATCTTGTCTCACGCAGCTTGACATCTTCCGCCTCGGGCACGGGTTCGTGTGCAAACTGGCGGAACAACAGGCTGAACGGTCTGGTGAAGGCCAGCTCGAGACGGGCAACGAGGCCGTCGATGTTGGCGGCGGACTCGAGGTCCTCGCACAGGACGACGAACTCGTCGCACAGGGAGGTCGGCACTCAGTCAGATCGCCCTCGACTTCCAGTCGGTCGACGTCATGGTGACGGCGAGCGTAGAGATGGCCTTCGCCGGCAGCGCTGCCGATATCGGCCAGCGGCTCGTCCAGGACGCCGATACCGCTAGTGCAGTGTCTCAGTATTAGCTAGCGACTCGATCGAGGGCGACGCGGCCGCGGCGGACCTTGGCCAGGATCGCGTCGGCGCTGGCGGTCCAGATGAATGGCTTGGGGTCGTTGTTGTTGGCCTGCAGGTAGGCCTCGATGGAGGAAATGAGGTCGGGGACGGAGTGGAAGACCCCGCGCCGCAGGGCTTTGTCGGTGAGGTTGCGGAACCACCGTTCGACCAGGTTCAGCCAGGAGCTGGAGGTCGGGGTGAAGTCGTCGGACGATGACCCACGCCCGCACCGCGCACACGGCCCCGCAACCCGAAGGGATCATGAATTGGAGCACCCGCGAGGCCCTACTCACGGATCTGGGTCAGATCAGTGACGGTTGAGGTGGGCAGTGAGCAAGTTCGAGTCCCCTCCCGTAGTGAGCGCACTACTCGTGACGTAGACGGTGCCCTTGTGGACGGCCACAGCGGTGGTGTTGTTCAGACCGTCACGTCCGTCGAGGGCTACGCGAGTGTCCTTGCCCGGCGTGACTAGTGCCAGTTCGCTGGGGACGTTGAGCGCCGCGAGCAGTTGATCGCCTTGGCCGGTGAACGCGAAGTCGTCGACGCTGGTGAGCCCCGAGGCCTTGGTCTGGATCGGTCCGGCTGATCCGTGCCCAGTCAGCGGGATACGCAGGATCGATCCCCGGTCGCTGTTGGAGACCCACACCGCGCCGTCGTGCACCTTGATGCCGTTTGCGCCGAAGAACTTGACCGGGGCGAGGTCCGCGCCTTTCGCCCATACCTGGGGTGTGCCTCCGCGCGGCCCTACCCGCCAGACCCTGCCCATCGTGGAGTCGGTGATGTAGAACCAACCAGTCCGATCGTCCCGCGTCAGCCCGTTGAGGAAGCTGTTGGCGGGGAAGGCGGCGATACGGTGCGGCGAGCCGCCTCCGCGCAGCCGCCACAGACCAGTCAGCTTGTCGTCGCCGGCGGAGTAGAGAAAGTAGATCGTTCCGTTCTGGGTCCGCTGGATGCCCGTCACGTTCGGACGGCCGACCCGCGGGGTGTGGACGCCCCCGTCCGCCGGCTCCGGCATGGTGGCCAGCACCTCGATCCGCCCCGACGGTGCGACGTGCGCCACCTGCCGGGAGAGGATGAGCCCGATGTCCGTGGAACCGTCCGGTTCCACGACAAGGCTCTCCGCGGCCTGCCCGGCAGACCTGTCGAAGTGGGCGACGATGTGCGGACTCGAGAGAGAGACCGAGGACGCGTCGGCCGGTGGTGTCGTTGTTGCGAGTCCGATCGCTGCGCCGACGGCGGGCACGGCCAGACGGATGAAGAGACTTCTTTGCACGATTAGCTCCTTAGCGTCGTTGACAGAGGTGGATTGCGGAATGTTCTCAGGGGAGATGGCCTCCGGCCCGCACTCAGGACTGCACAGAGGAATCGCCACCGTGGTTGAGACCGGCGAGGCGCACCTTCCGGCGGCCATGCACGTCGCCGAAGACGCCGGCCGACAAGGTCAGGGCCGCCATCGGGATCACCAGCGCGTCGCTCACCCACTGGAGCGACGACGCCGAGGCCGAGAGCCCGCGCTGAATGCTGGGCAACGCCGTGATGACGGCGGTCACCGGCACGTACGCCGCAAAGAGCACCGCAGCTTGCCACCAGAGTGTTCTGCCAGGGACTCCGCGCAACCACGACACGGCAAGATCGACCGCCCCGGCACCGACCGAGTGCTGTCAAGACACTTGATCAGGTGGCTTGACCAACGACTCCACTCTAGGTACGCTGCTAAGTACTGTCAAGGACCCTGATAAGGTGCCCTGACGAAAGGGGTGGTCATGCCGACACCAACCGCTACAGGGGTGCCCATCGCGAGCCGACAGGGCCCGTCACCACTCCCTGCCCTGCTAGGCGACGTCAGGGAGATCGCGCTCGCCCGGCTGCACGGCCGCCTGGCCGAGGAGGGCTTCCCCGGGCTGCGGTTCAAGCACGACTGCGTCTTCCGGTTCATCGACGACGAGGGCTCGCGCCTCACCGACCTCGCCGAGCGCTCCGGACTCACCAAGCAGGCCGTCGGCGAGGCGGTCGGCGAGCTAGTACAGCTCGGCTACGTCGAGCGGTCCGAGGCGCCGCACGACCGGCGCACGAAGGTGATCCGCCTCACCGAACGAGGACGAGCCGGCCAGCGCGCCGCCGCCCGGGTCCTCGCCGAGACCGAGCAGAGCTGGGCCGACCAGTTCGGCCAGGAACACGTCGCGACGTTCCGACGGACCATGGAGCAGATCATCGAGACGTCGCGGGAGTAGCGGGCGGGGCTCCCGATCCGGTAGACGCCCGCAGGCCGCCGGTTCTCGTCCTCGACACGTGCCGGCAGGCGTACTGGCCCTCGGCCCAACTCCAGGAACCGCACACGACGACCACCGCACGGTACGGCCGGCCGCTTCCCTGGGACCTGCGGCGACCACGAGGAGACGAGAAAACGATGACGACAAGCACAGGCACGGTCAGCTCGCTGGCATCCGTCCAGTTTTCCGTGCTGGACACAGCGATGGCCGGCTCTGGAAAGACGATGCACCAGGTTTTCGAGGAGACTATCGCCTTGGCACGCCGGGCGGAGGAGTTGGACTTTGCCCGCTACTGGATGGCGGAGCACCACGGCGTACCCGGCGTCGCCAGCTCGGCACCAGTCATCACGGTGGGAGCCTTGGCTGCCGCGACCGCACACATCCACGTCGGGACCGGGGGCGTCATGCTGCCGAATCATGTCCCGTTGGTGGTCGCCGAGGAGTTCGGCACGCTCGCGTCCCTGTATCCCGGCCGCATCGACCTCGGAGTGGGGCGGGGCGCGCCGGACCCGCAGACGGCACAGGTACTGGCCCGCTCTCTGGCGAACTACGGCCGGGACGACTTCGCGGAGTCCGTCGCCGAACTCTCCTCGTACCTGACCGGCGAATCCCCGGACGGGCGGCCGTACCGCGGCCCGTACGTGGCACCCCGCGCCGACGAGCCCGCGGCGGTGTGGGTGCTGGGCGCCAGCACCGTCGGGGCGGCCGGCCTGGCCGCGAAGCTCGGTGTGCCGTTCGCTTTCGCGCACCACTTCGGCCGCGGCGACGCTGCCGCCGCGTTCGACCACTACCGGCGCAACTTCCGGCCCTCGCGGGCGTTCGCGCAGCCCTACACGATCGTCACCGCGCTCACCGTCGTCGCCCCGACGGACGCCGAGGCTGGCGCCATCGCCGCGTCGGCAGACCTGATGTTCGCGCAGTTCTTCCAGGCGGGCCGCCGATTCGCAGGCCGACTCCCATCCCCGGAAGAGGCGGCTGCGCACACGTGGTCGGCGGACGAGCGAGCATTCGCCGCACACCGCCACCACGGGCAGGCGATCGGCGGCCCCGAGACCGTGAAAGCCTCGCTCACCGGGCTGTTAGCACGTACCGGCGCGGATGAGCTCATGGCGACCATGCAGATATACCGGCTGGAGGACCGCATCCGCTCGTTGGAATTGCTGGCCGCCATGTCCGGTTCGACAGACCTCGGCGAGGCGCCGGCGTAGTGGCCGACGAACTGTACAAGGTCGTCCATACCCTCGCGCCAAGCGCATCGCTGCGAACCGACCGAGACGCAGCCGCCCTCCACGCCTGCCTCACCTGGATATAGGAGTCGCACTTAGTTTGATCTTCCAAGGCGTGTCGTCTTGATGTTGTTCGTTGGCTGCGCAGTGTGGGTGCGGTGGCTGATCATGTTGGGGTGGCCGAGGTGTGCCGGCTGACGCTGTACTGGACCTGCAGCGCCTGCTCGGTGGGCAATGCGTCGGTGAACTCCCCCGCCCGCAGGCGACGGCACAGCGCGTCACGCAACTGGGACCCTGGGACCACAGCTGCACCAGAGACGACCGGTCGGGCTGCCAAGCGGGCAGCGGGGTCGCGGCCCCCTGCTGCCTGGTGGTCGCCGACGCGTCCCCTGCGGTTGGCCAGCACGTCGTCCTCGCCAACTGCCGAACGTACGCATTACCAGAGGATGACGGAGGCCACGGTGACGACCGGCCCAACAGTGAGCACCCACCGCTGGCAGCGGGCTCGAGGCGCGGCAGGCGCATGCCGGCGCTCAGCCGGTGCTGAGGTTCCGGTGGTACTCAGGACGTGGGGCACGGGCGGGAGGCCCCGGGCGGGGCTGAAGCCAAAGCGACGCTGCCGGGCCGGTGTCCATCCGGCCAGCTCCACGAGCCCGGTGGCGTCGCGGTCCAGGTGGCAGCCGCCAGCCATCCGAGTCCATACCGGAGTCGCGACGTGCTGCAACCAGCCGATCAGCGGCGCCCGTGACCTGACATGCTCATAGACTAGGAGGCGACCCCCCGGAGTGAGCACCCGACGTGCCTCCGCCAGCGCCTGCAGCGGGTCGGGCACCGAGCACAGCACGAGGCTGAGCACCACCACGTCGACGCTGCCCGCTGGCAGCGGCAAAGCCTCCGCCGTGCCGGCGGCGACCGTCACCGGCACCGGGGCGACACCGGCTGCGACAAGAGCTGCCGCGCGCAGCGTGGGATCGGGCTCCACTGCGGTCACGCCGGTGACGGTGGCCGGGTAGTGGGCGAAGTTCAGGCCCTGCCCGGCGCCGACCTCGCCGACCGCTCCGGTAGCGCCGGCGAGCAGCTCGGCCCGGTGCTCAGCACCGCTTCGGGAATCCATACCGGGTGCGAACCCGGGTAGGAGCGCAGCTGCGCGTACGCGCGCGCGGCCTGCTGGTCCAGGGTCTCCACGGCGGCGGGCAGCCGGCCGGTCAGGCCGAGCTTGGAGCGCTCGGCCAGGGTGAACGCGGTGCCGCGGTTGCGCAACGGGTCCATTAAGACCTGCTGGAAGATGCTCATCGTTAGACGCCTCTCGAGTGGGGTGCCCGGTGGTGCGGGTCGAGTGCCTGGTGTTGCCGGGGGGCGGGGCCGCCCGCGGACGCCGACGATAGACGGTGCTCGAGCGGGCTGTCGTGGTGGTCATCAGGGTCAGCCGAGGAACCGGTCGAGGCGCCCGGGGTGGCCAGCACGAGGGCGCTCAGCCCGGATGCACCGCTAAGTAGTTGATCAAGGTCGAGTTGAGCTTGTGTCGCTGGAATTCGGGTTGTGGGCGTGCGGGGGCCGGTGCCCCCAACGCTATGCAGGTCGTCGTCGGCACCCCGGATGCTGTTGCAGCGCAGGCGGTGCTGGGCACCGATCCCGGCGTGCGCGCGATGCTGCCCGCCCGGGGCGACCCGCAGGGCTGGACGCTGCTCCCGGTGATCGGCGCCGACGCACCGACCCCCTGACGCCAAGTCCGCCTTCATCACGGCGGGACTGCGCATTCGTCGGCCTGTGTGGGGTCGAGTTCGCTGGCGTGATCGTCGGCCCACCGTCTCAGCTGGCCGAACGCGGTGAAGAAGCTGTCTCCGAACGGTGTGAGCTGATAGCTGACGGAGACCGGCACCGTGGCCTCGACGGTACGGGCAATAAGTCCCCGGTCCTCGAGCCGACGCAGGCAACTCGTCAGGACCTTCTGGCTGATTCCCTCGACGGCTCGTTTCAGGTCGGCGCTGCGGGTCTGGCCGTGGTCACCAAGCTCGATGAGGACAAGGGTCGACCAGCGGTCGCCGATGATTGTGATCAGCTCGTGAGCGGCGCAAGACGACTGTGAGTCGGCCGAGCGCGGCCTTGCCAGGGCGGAACCTTCGCTGGCCTGTTCGGGGGTGGGCACCATCCGGTACTTATAGCACAAGAAAGTGCGGTCTTCACGGATCGTCTTCCCCCTCCTATCGTCGACAGTGACAGACGAACGGCACTGCGATGAGCGGGAGTCCCGCAGACGCGGAACGAGAGAACGCGACACCAACAGGAGGAACTCTAACATGACCAGCATTAGTATCTTCGGAACCGGCGCCATGGGTAGCGCGATTGGGGATCTCCTGACCGGGGGCGGCGCCGCGGTGCAGTACGTCACGAAATCCGACGATGCCATCCTCAGCGGAGACATTGTCGTCCTTGCCGTTCCGTATGAGGAGCTCGGCGGTATCGCGGTCGATTACCGCGACCAGCTCGTGGGCAAGGTTGTCGTGGATA
>JAABUO010001383.1_pt1 | contig 32176 bp, 24 predicted proteins | sample 5559291 | NCBI WGS metagenome assembly JAABUO01 (sample SAMN10711878, study PRJNA513372) | rock metagenome | isolation source: Antarctica rocks | place: Antarctica: Victoria Land, Finger Mt sud | reverse complement strand
CAATCAAGGAACTTGCGAAGTTGAAGATTGGACTGGTTCTGGAAGATGATTTTAATAAGGAAATGAAGGTCAACTTCTCTGAATACTGCAAGCCGTTGATTCCTTGCATGCAGGAGCTGTGGAAGGAGGTCTTCCCAGGGGGGAAACGGTGGCTTAGTGAGGATCGAGAACTTTACTCCCGGGTGGCTGATGTTCTTGAAAGAGCAAGGGAGAACTTTGCAGACAAGTTGGCAACATTGTAATACTAATCTTTTGATAGTATCAATACGACTTAGTATTACTGAGCGCTCGCTACGTTATGGTCGATATAAACCTTCACTTCCTTCGTCCATTGCTATGTTCAAACGAGCGTCGACTTTCCTTATTGGCAGAACTGGATCTCCAATCAACATTGCCCAAAGAACTGTTTGAAGCACCGAAGATTGCGGGCACTGAACCATTCATGGCGATCGGTGTCCTCTCCGGTAAAGAACCGAGCTACATGCATGACTTGGAGTCGTTTTTTTGGGTCCTGTTCTGGGTCTGTATGCGTTGGAAAGGGCCCCCCAGTACACGCCCGCATGTCACGTTAATCCAAAACCTCCACCAGTTTAGGACAGACATTATCGATGACAGAGAATACTTGGGTGACGTGGCAAATTGTTGCTTCACGGGTTACTGTAAACCTTTGATTCCTTGCTTAAGAGGGCTGCATAAGATTTTCTTCCCTTACGGTACGTATCGGAGAGCGGCCGATCGACTACTTTACACCCAAGTGAAGATGGTGCTTGTGCAGACAAGGGAGGACCTAGGGGTTGCAAGGAAGAACTGTTCGGAGAAGCTCGCAACGTAGTACTAAGCCTTTGATAGTATCAATACGACTAAGCATTACTAGATGTCCACGGCCACTCCAACCTACGGGACGTATTCTTGAATGAAAGCGGTATTTGAGAAGGCAAGAGAAGATCCGAAGATTTTAGTTGGATGAATGTATTAAACTGAATGGAATAGACCTGAATTGGTCTCTATGAATAAGCTTTCACTTTCATGCTTGATGTCGAGAGATAGTGCCAACCTATAAGCTCCTTGCGGTCCTTATGGCCCTTTCAAGGGCTTCCAAAAGCTTAGGCCATTTCCTACTTTTGTAAATACCTATGTAAAATGTCACAGGAAAAACCCCTGTCGATGAGAAGCTGGACCATTTGATCACATTGGAACCCCGTCACTGCAGAGTCCAGTGGCGTTGCTCCCTTCTTGTCCCTCGCAGATACGTCAGCTCCTCTTTCAAGAAGAATGGTTGCCACTTCCGTACGTCTTGCCAGTCCAGAGATCCTGTTCATTATCGCTAGATATAACGCTGTCTGCAGATTGTGCTGTCGGTCAGAGACACATGCGCCGAGCAACAGAGTGATTTTCGCCATATGGTCATTGACGGCAGCACTCATGAGTGGCGCTCGTTCAACTTCCCGCCGAGCTGGTGCACCTTTTTCCAGTAATCCTGCATACAATTAAGTCATTCCGCTTATCACCAGTATTGCGATTCAGGTGGGTTCGGCCCGCGCCGAGACTATTGCCAGACGAATCAGAGAATTTTCTAGCACCGGGTTTGTCCTCGGCTAGGAGTATTCCCGGCCCGATGCACGTTCCGGTCCCGTGCACACCCTAAACCCGATTAGCAACCCATACTTTTTTTATTATTATTCAACCACCATTCATAGAATCAAATTGCAATTAATATAGAGAGTTGTCGATATCTATATGAAGCTTCCAAGCTATAAGAATCAATCATCAAATCGCTTAGGAGCTTTGAATTGCCTTCCAGCTCGCGTAGACCTGATTTGACTTGGCCCCCTTTCCACCTCCTCAATAGCAACAAAATCAGTGGATTGCTGTACTTCCACCTCTTTAGACTTCTTCTTTTGCCCTTTCTGAAGCTCTTTAGCCTTCAGCTTTTGCTCCTGAACTAGACGTCGTTGCTCCAATTCCTTCGCCCGTAGCTCCTTTTTCCGCTTCGCTTCCTCCTCCCGCTTCGCCTTCTTTTTTTCTCGTTCCACCTTTCTTTCAGCTATTAAACGCTGTTCCTCTAGCTTTCTAAGCTCCCTTTGTTCCTTTTCTTCCGCCTTTTGAATAGCAGCTTGCTGTTCCTCTTCGATTCTTTGGATTTGACGGTCACGAGCCGCCTGAATCTTATTAGGACTAAAAAACACCCCCTTTGCCTCACTATTAACCCCTAGATCATCAAATAAAGGCTTTCCACGTCGTCTGCGACTTCGCTCAATACGTACTGTTCGTCAAAGACCTTCGTTTTCTGCTTTCAGAAGAGCAACATCTGTAGTAAGCTTTTCCATCGTATTGTTCAACTTACGAGCTTCCGAACCAATTACTTCCCCTACAACTGACTTCATTAACCGTCGAGCCGTTCTCCAATCAGCTTCGGACAATGCTGAAGAAGAAGAATGACTTGAGACAGGTCTAGCCTCCGATTTAATCTGCTTTATGACCTGTGACGGATTGAAAGGCTGCAATCCCGTCTTTTCCCATCCACTTTTAATGTTGGCAGGCGTGAAAGCAGCTTGATGTGCAGGCCAAAATAGATCAAAGAAGTCTCTTTTTGATATTCGAGAAAGTCCTTGACTCTTAAAGATCCAGTCGTTCAGGTTTTGCGAGTAGTAATTGGCCAAAGGGTTGAATAAGCTGACATCCAGAGGTTGAAGACGATGCGTAGAATGAGGAGGATATAAAGCCACGAGCACCTTGTTCTGCTCACACCAGTCAAGAAACTTCATGTTGATATGACTGCCATGCCCGTCAACGAATAGAAGGCGATAATCGCGTGAATTTCTGGCTTTTGACCTCGTATTTCGGTCAAATACGGTAGTGAGCCAAGAGTAGGCCAATTCATCGTTAGTCCAGCCAGTAGCGGAGGAAGCAAAGAAGCAGGATTGCTCTTTGGGATCATATTCAGTAAGCCAGCTGTCCTGAATATTGCCTGATATCGCCTGATAAATGATCGAAGGGGGTATATGAGTCATATCCATGCAAATGGTTGCAATCAAGGTAATCTATTCTCTATTGCCGTCTTGACCAGCACCCAGCAATTTGCCACTGTCAAGATGCTTTAAACTAAAGACTCTTCGAGTCTTTTGAAGAAGTCCAAGTAGAAAGCCCTTTTCGTCCATATTGTATGTGTTTGAAGGAAGAACCTCATATTCTTCGATTTTTTGCTTTACCTACCCTTATATTAGTATGAAACTAAACGTAATGAAGGCACTTACAAGGTCAAAATAAAGCTGATATTGATATGCATTATCGGCTTTCTTTCGCTCTAGATCAGCGCCTTGTAGAAACTTTGACTGCAGTATATCTGAATGACGTCGAACGAACTCATAAGACCAGTTTTTGCCTGGCTGTTTTCCAGATATATTATACGCAAAAACGCGAATCATGGCATTGGGAGGAGGTATACCACGCTCGGTAAGCTTGTTGATATAGCGAATAAGCTCTTTTTCTTGTTGGTTCGAAAGAATTGACGTCGTTTGCTTGCTTTCCTTCACGGAGGCCGTTTTACCCCTATGTCGTCGCGACAGCGTGCTTCGATTGATATTGAATTTCTTTGCAGTTGCAGTGTAGTTAGGTGAGTCTTGCAAAGCTAGATCTGCAAGCGCTGCCTCAATTGAAGCCATATTGAATTTGTAATTGATTTTTGAAGAAAGATGAAAGTAGTAAAGTGGGGTGTGCACGGGACCGGAACGTGCATCGGGCCGGGAATACTCCTATGCAACGCTTGAGCCTTGGGCCTTTTTCTAGAAATAGAAACTAGGACGAATTGGATGCTGGAGCCGGAAGTGGATGCTATGCGGAAGGATGAGGCGCAGCAAGAAGGTTCGAGAACACTTGAAGGTGACCACGATTTCTAACTCGAGAAACGAAAGACATCGGGATGAGTGTTCTGAGGGCGAGACTGTTAGTCCACAACAGACTGTAAGCAAACGAGAGCGACATAGTCAGACAGATTTATCTTCAAATCAATTAGAGATGAGCAACTTAAGCACTGTTTTGCTACACTTTATCTATAAGAGAACCAGAGCGTTTTCATCACGTGATGGAAGTTCTTTCCCCCGGGGCAAAGAACTTCCATAGTGTGACCAGACAATGGGAAGTGAGACAAATCAGGGATGGCGTGTAAATATGAGCAAAGGAATCGGAAGTACCCGCCAATGGAGCACTCGTCAGGGATAGATCCTTTCAAAAGTTGAGGGGAGTACTGGCCGGGGGAGCACTCGCCAGGGGAGTACTCGTCAGGCAAATCCTTCAAAAACTGGGGGGAGTACTCGCCAGGAGAGTACTCGTCAAGGGAGTACTCGCTAAAGGTAATCCTTCAAAAACCGAGGGGAGTACTAGCCGGGGGAGTGCTCGTCAGGAGAGTACTCGCCAGGGGAGCACTCGCCAGGGCTAGATCCTTTCAAAAGTTGAGGGGAGTACTGGCCGGGGGAGCACTCGTCAGGCAAATCCTTCAAAAACTGGGGGGAGTACTCGCCAGGAGAGTACTCGTCAAGGGAGTACTCGCTAAAGGTAAATCCTTCAAAAACCGAGGGGAGTACTAGCCGGGGGAGTGCTCGTCAGGAGAGTACTCGCCAGGGGTTGATCCTTCAGGAATGGACGGGGAGTATTCGCCAGGGGAGTACTCCCTTTAATTTTTATGGGATTTCCCTTGGAGAGTACTCCCTTTGATAGTACTCCCCCTACGAGTACTTGTTGAAGCAGCGATAGGTGTAAGTGTGTAGATTCTATGGAGATGGAGGTTCAGCTAACTAAACCAACAGATACCCCTGACTAACCCGATTAGGATAGGTCCTGAGCATCACATGCATCAACAGTACTCCCCTGGTGAGTACTTCCCTGGCGAGTACTTCCTTTAATTTTGTGGGATTTATCCTTAAAGAGCACTCACTTTGGTAGTACTCCCCCGACGAGTACTTGAGCCATGAAAGCACTCATTCATTGGCTAATGTCAAAGTGTCGCGATCTCACCGAGTTCGAAATAGTTTACAATTATTTAAATTGAATGGCCGAGTCTGCTGGAATTGAGTTATCGACCAAATCTACCAAATCGACGATACTTTGCGTTAGCTTCTATATAGCAAGATCTTTTGGATGGTCAATGAGTCGGCGCTACTGTAATTAGCCAACAAGAACTTCCGGTAAGTATGCTGATGGTGTGAACAACTTTTGGTGTGCACCACAGCCAATGGTGTGAACCACGCCTCGTGGGGTAGACCATTTTGGGTGTACACCACTGCTGGGGGTGCGAACCACGCCTCATGGCGTGGACCACTTTTGGTGCACACCACGGCTGGTGGGGTGAACAATGGTTGGTGGTGCAGAAGGGAGCCAGAAGTGGATGCTAGGAGCGAAGAGTGGACGCTGTGTAGAAGGATGAGGCGCAGTAAGAAGGTTCGAGAATGTTGGTGGGTAGCGATAATTTATGACTCGACAGATCGAAAACATCGTGGTAGATGTCATGAAGACGAGGTTGCTGCAATCGAGCTATAAGAGGACCTTGATAGATTTCGATGGCTCACGATTGCGCTTGATGGATATTTGAGGTAGACGGATGTGGTGGTTTTGGCAGGTTAGAGGATAGCATCTAGACATGATTGGGAAGGGGTTTTTTTTTTTTTTTGCCTATGCTCTTGCTATCCAATGAAATGGCGAAAGTCATCGCCAACAAGGAAAGAAACCAAGAGGATCTCCCCCAATGCAAACGCCAGCGTTGGCATGACCATGCGTCAGGCATAGACCTCAGGTAACACCCCTCAGTGTCCATCAATACCTTTGAAGCTTTCTAATTTCTCCGCACTCTTTCAATTCAGTTCCAACGTCATTGTCAGACCACTCCTCTCGGTCTTCACATATCCGTTCGAAGCCTTCAATATAATTTTCTTTTAATCCTGGAAAAGAGGTGACTGAGCTTAAGCAGCAGTCTAAGCTGACTTTACATCCATTTGAACCTAAAGGCATATTGTTCCCACAAATAGATACATTATGTTGCTCAACGGCCAACACTTTGGCTAGCCCGCTTCCGAAACTGAGCGTTGGCGTTAATCGGGTAAGTCGGTTTGTAGAGAGAGCATTGGATAAGGGGGATGCAGATGCTTAGGAAACCGTTAGCCTTTTAACTCAAATGTTTCACAGAATACACAGTGGAGAAAGTAATAACGCTTAGACTTCAGTGTTTCGTACATAGTCATTAGTTCTATTGGTAATGTGAGCAACTCCAACAACATTTGTGCCCACAGTTGTCGCAGCCAGTGACTGTAAATATGCAGTATCCCGACCTATTCGGCCCTTGTCCACATCGGCAGCATCTCCAGTATCCGCGGTATGTGGAGTGAGGGCAATCACTTCTCTCGCAAAGAGACTGTGTCTGATTTGACTCAGTCACGGATCGATTGGAGCAAGCGTTTCGTTGTCCTGTAGCTGGGTTGACTGCAGCGTTCGAACAATGAACGGTATTTTGTCGATAATGAATACCACAACGATGCCAATACCGATAAGTTTGACACATCTTGACGGATTAGAACAAAATAGAGACCGACACCGGAAGCCCGAGAACTTCTGGTTTCGTTAACGTATTTCGACGACCAGAATTCCTCAAAAATTGTCTGAAGAAAGGACAAATGAATGAGAATTGGTGAACAGAGCTGATTAAAGCATCCAGGAGAGATTGTAACATAAAACGCATGATCTTGACTGTTATTCTAATTGAATGGAAGAACAGCATCTCTACCCTGAATGACAGGGTGTGTTAGAGTGTGACTCCCGTCTGGGGGCAGTAGGCAACAATAGGCAACAATATGCAACAGTGCCACCGACGTAAAGACTCGACGAGCCTATATGGCGCCACCAATCCTGATTGGGAAGAACACGACCTGTATCCTCTATCAACCCAAAAGGTGTTTGGCCTTCCAGGTACAAGCTATTCTATTACGATAGACCCGGGTTTAAAGTTTGCCGATCGGGTTCGGCAAAGGAGCTCTACCGAATTTCAGATTGCCAGCTTTTTGATTCTTTCCCTTACGAACTTCAAGCACGAAGCACCCCTTCACCGCCGTTGGATCACCCACTCGCCGCTCTATCATGCTCTATCATGCTCTATCATGCTCTATCATGTCTACTCGGTCAACCTTCCCTATGATTAGCACTACTGAGGAGGTGAAGTGCGGTGTCGGTTCCGACTGCGAGATCACTCTTGTTTGCAACAATAGACGCTTCATCGTTCTTTTATCACGCTGTCCTCTGCCAGCCTTTGACAACCTTAACTCCATCGAAGGGACATGTCTGAAAAGACTCGATGGCGCTCTGGAGTCGAGAGATCCATTGGAAGTGGACAATGCTATCGAAGAGATCTCTGGCTTTGTCGCAACGCTGTGTCAGTCCACATTTCAGGAGTTTGCTTCCGTTATTGAAAATGAGTTTCCAGTGATAGATCTTGATTCCTGTCTGAACCCAAAGACCTTTAGGCTCAAAGTGGTGACGGTTGACGGAAAGCCGAAAGTCATTAGATGCAACGGCAACGACATCACCCACTCAACGTTTTCAGGCTTGCACTTGCGGACAACGGCTGCCGACCTCAATCTGCCAAAGTTCTCCCCGAAGCAGGTCAAGGTGTTGGAGAAATATAAGGGAACAAGTGTCTTGAAGGTTTCAGCACGTGGCCAAGTGATGTGCTGTAAGGTGGCCGATGACCGGACTCACATCGCTATCGATCGAGAGTTTCGTTGTCTCCGACAGGTATCAGCTGCCGGGTTCGATCCTCCACTGCGCATACCAAGGCTCTGTGGAGTCATCGGATCAGGAAATGATAGTGTCCTGGGGATTCTAATAACCAACATCACGCCGAATCCAGAAACTCCGAGACTTGGTCTGATTGACATCAACGCCGTCGCAGTCTCTCGGAGAAAGAAGTGGGCAAGCCAGATCGAAGAGATCATCGAGAAACTTCATGATGTTGGAGTAGTATGGGGTGATGCAAAAGCGGACAATATTCTCATCGACAGAAATGACGACACTTGGGTAATTGATTTCGGAGGGGGGTGGACAGAACATTGGGTCCACCCAGATTTAGCGGACAGTGTGAAGGGTGATTTACAAGGTCTTAAGGGTATCTTCCATTTTCTAGGAGTACCCAAATCCGCACCTTAAACTGGCGCAGGCCGTGGAGACGCAGCTTCCCTACGATCTGATTTGGCCACCAACTCCTTCCCCTCAGTCACTTTACCCAGCATTTCCGCAGCCTGCGCAGAACCCTCATAGGCTGGAGGAAAATGGCGTTATTAGTCGAGACTGCTGCCTAACAAATGACATGTGTGACCCCGCAAGTTTGTCACTTTTTCAATATTTTTGTTCTTGTTCATCTTTACAATAGATTGAAGCTACTCTGGAAGTCTCTTGTCCCGATGGCAAAATACATCTCAGCGGAGTTTGAGGCGAGAAGGGCTGAAGTCAATATGAGCTTAGTGAACGCGATCGAGAGCCCAATCACTAGTCTCTTTCAAGAGTCATCATGCACGGCCACTTTTCAACTAGCTGGGCAATATCTCGACAGCCTCCGATCGTGTCAGTTATGGCCTGTGGCAATAGAGCTTCGACAAGCAAGCATCTCAGTCATCTTCAGTCGAATGCTGTCTCTTCAGGAACCAGCGGCCACATCGTGCGGATTAAGTTATTGCTCATGCCAATATTATCAGGATTTGAATCTGAGAGAGGAGTTGCGAAATGAGAAAGAAAATATGTCGGATACAAAGACAGGCCTTTGCTTGGATTGTGTAAAAACTGAAAAAGAATCGCTTCGGAAAAATGATTGCCGCATCAAGCATCACTGAGGACGAAACGACGACAAGGGACACACAGTGAGCGATATCCTCTTCGTGCCTTCTCTTTGGGGTTTATTGTGGAGTCAAACAGGTAGAAACAGTATCTGGACAAGATACCACGTCAATCCGACGACGCACGACCGTGGAATGGGAGGTCCAAAGGTTGACAGAGGGAAGGGTCAGTCATACTGTCGGAGTAGAAATTTGGGAACTGCGTCTCTGCAATGTCTACCGCTCAAGTTGAAATGATCATGACTTTGAGAAGCTCCTTGTTCGATGCGTCTAGTCCAGGAGTCTTGCTTCAATTACACTACTCTACAAAGCTGAAAGATTGAGATCTTTTGTATTCGAGCATAGCTGTGAGTTGAAGAATGACACGAAATGATCTAGAAGGCGGCAGGGCAACTTCATTTGGGGCACGTTCATTATATAGACACCCTGATGTAGAGTAGGACAGGGTTTGTATTTTCCAAAATTAGCACCTTATACAATCCCGACTCCATCAAGTCAATCAGTTGTCTTTAATTGATTGCTTTAACAACCATGACCCTATTCCATTATCTATAGCTGTTAAATTAAATAAGAGACTATTTCCAATTGAGAAACCCCAGTCTGTAGAGCCTATGAGGTACAATTTACAAGCATAGCGATAAGTTACTTGTTGGACGTTCCTTTATCAATCCAATCTCTCAGATGTCATCCTTCAACGCAGCAATGAAGGACTGAGACCGCCTAAGGAGCTCCGCATTCTCCATCTTCGCATTGCATACCTCGTTGGCCTTTGGAAATGTGAGGATGGCCAGGTTCCAGACAACGCGTGATTCGGGTAGCTGCTTAGGGGTGAGAGTAAGGGGGTTGAATCCGTCCAATTATTCTCAACCAAGAGAACTAGGAGCCCTCTCCTTGCATTGGAATATTGACGTGTCTGTATATGGAGCAAACTTTTGCAGACAACCATTCTTTGCGTACATTGTACTTCTTTAATACGATCTCTCAACATCCCTCCTCTTCACGCTCGCGACTCTTTATGGACTCAGCGGAAACGCTGCAATGGCCGAACACAACCTCGAGTTACAATTCAATATGGATGACTTGGGGGAAAATGACAGAGACGAGAGAGAATGCGCAGAGGCTGACGAGAATGGGCATGGAAAAAGAAGAAAGCAAGAAGACGGCTATGGAAAGTAAGGCGCTTTCACAAGACCTCTGTTCAGTTCAAGCTGATTTAAGTAGGTACCAAAAGCGTCAGAATTGCACCAAATTCGAAGGTGGCAAATCTGCAAAGGAGGTAGAACTTTGCGATTATGGTGGAATGTAAGTGTGCACTAGACGTCCAGTTAGCAATTATTAACCAGTCAAAGGGCAAACCTACCGTGTGCAGCGATTCAGATCTCTCGTAAGATCCACCAAAGAATTCCCGTCTCCAGCGAGGGCGAACGGAGAGAGAATCCTGTTGCCACCACCCACGGCCTACGGATGGCCGAAGCTGCGGGCGATATCCCCGTCCTTGTTGGAGGACTAGGCAGGTATGGTCGTAACAAAACAATATATCGAACGTTAGGTGTGGCAGGACAGAACGACTTTCGTTCTGGTGAGGATTTCATGAAAGATGCGGCATCACGGCGTGCTAGAGACATGTGTGTGGGATGATGAGTATTTGGGTAAAGGAGGATCTGGGATAATCACACTAAGCTTACGATTCTTCAGTAGAGACGACCAGCATCCCTACTTATTTCGGATCATCAGGAATTGGAGAGGTTGGTAGGATGGGTCCGGGGGAGGGCCTGGGAAAAGGAAAGGCGATGAAATTTTAGATTGTAGGGACTACAATGATAGCAATCTTGACGAAGGAAAAGATTGCTCGAGAGTGGCCTTCTGTTGCTTCAAGGCAAAGGCTATGACATGCCCTCCTCCCATGCCCAATTCCTCGCCTTATCCTTCCTTTCCCTCTCTCTCTTCCTCCTCCTACGGCATCGGGCCCGTCGCCAAAGGGCCATTCCCACCAACCCTACGCACACCGACCCCTCACACTGCCGGCGCGCGCTCCTCTCTCCTCTCACCCTCTCCCTTGCCGCTATCGTCGTTGCTTCTCGAATCTATCTGAGTTACCACACTCCAATCCAAGTAACTGTGGGATGTAGAGCCGGCACTATGTCAGCGGTGGTGTGGTTTGGGGTTCCGGAGTGGGCGCGGAGGAGCGTACGGGCGGAAAGACTTCTTGACAGGGCGCTAACTGTTGAGGCAGAGATAACCGCTGCTGCCTAGCGAATCACGTGAACTCTCCAAACGCTGTAGCCTTTCTCTAAAATTAGATAAGCAACCCAAGCCCAATATCCCCGCTTCTTGTCCAGCACATCAATCTCGAATCTTTGTCACCTTAAAACACGAAGAGAATGATTGTCTATCTTGTATCTCTTGGCAGAAGGTTCACATCGATCATTCCTTTCTCACATTCAAGACTTCAGTCGGAAAAGACATTAAAATGTGTAAAGAGTTGAATTACATCATCAATCACGTCTTCCTCCCTCCAAAATTGCCGCAGAACAATGACAACGATGTTACGAAGAGTGCTGCTCTGATAGAGAAGGTGCTGGCAGCATTGAGATGTCTCCAAGCTCATATTCCGGAGCAGGAGCGCTCGGAATGGACAACTTGCATCGAGATGGTCGGCAACATGCTCGAGTTACGGGACCACTTTGGAGGACTGGTGGCCGAAAAGGTGGAAACAAAGCTGGGGAAAATGGTTGATGGAGGTACGAACGAACCGGCCCTTGGGGACGAAGTAGGTGCTAAATATTATTCGCGTTGATTTAGATATTCTCGCGTCGCACATCCGCGCCCAGAACGCTGGGCTCATCGTCCGGAGATCTTCAGACCAATATTCGTTCGAGTCATTCGAAATCTCGCCAACCACTAACGCCGTCATCGGGACCAGGGGCCGGCTGCGACGGTGCTTCCCCGGTCCAGCTGTGGCAATTGGTCAAGACCGAATTGCAGATGCCAGCTTTGTTGAATCGCTGTCGGAGTTACTCACGAAGCTTGATGCTAAGACGCCCAAGGAAGTCTGGCCGATTGCAAAAAAGGCGCACTCGAAAGTCATTGAGACCAGGGACACAGTGCACCCGAGATTTGTCACCGAGATGCTCACAGGGATTCTACGAGCCGTTGGCCAGCCGCTCGATGTTCCTCGCATCTACAAGCACACTCGCGACGACGTTCTGTGGAAGGGTGCATTCAAACCGTGGCGACGCTCCCCCTTGTGGCTCTTCCTTCGCGTTGCATTGCAGACGAGTCTCCTGCGCAACAATGATGAGGAGCCGCACATGCGGTACAAGTCTTTCATGCTCTTTTTCATGGCCCACATCTTGGAAAGCGCTCTGAAAGCTTCCCTACCGAGTGATGTACTCTTTATTATGACAGCAAAGATCAGCCGCCGTGCGCTGAAACTTGGGGCAGTGGATGGAACCGCCTGGTTGGAGTATGTAGAAACGGTAATGGGGGCTGTCCAACATGAATTGGTTCGCAGATGGGATTCCGTGGAGAAGAATCCGGATCCCCTAGGGACGCAGCTGAACTGGCTCCCATCGCAGCTGTCTTTCCTCCAAGATACTCAACTAACACTCCCAAAGTTGCGGCCGTACCTGGCGAAAGTGCCAGCGCGGTCGGCGTCAGCCTCAACCTCCCACCATTTTACGTCATACTGTGGTCGCCGCGTCTCGCAGAGCAGCTCAAGTTTGCCAGATCTGAGTCTGTTAACGGGGGTGGACGGTGGTCAAGCCCGTCTGTATCTTGTAGACCTGGAACTCTGGGTGCGCGACTCTCTCCATGACTGGCTGCGGACAAACATGGAACGCAGAGACGCCTGCACGGCCCTCACAGAGGTCATTGACACCTACACGTCGGTAGCTTCTTCCGCTTATGCAGATATGCCGGAAGACATCTCTCTGATGCTCCTCACCTCGATGGACTTGTGGGTTGCGCTTGACAAGTGCGCGCTGCACCACTACCCTTTATTACATGACTACGATCCAGAGTTCCCGCCGTCGCTGTTCGAGCCCCTGCTCTTGCCCAAGAAGTCTCAGATGGAACGATTATTCCACGTTGAACAGCATCTCGCAACGAGAAGAAAAGCAGCTATATCGGGATATCCCTCCATCTTTCGGTCTGTCGATACAACGAAGGGCTTTGCCGTACAGTACTTCCAGCAGTCACCACATCACCAGAAATTACGACGGAAGATCGAGGCGGAGGCGCAGAATGAACGGTCTCGAAAAATATCCGAGCTAACGGAGAAACTTCAGGAGTATCACAACCTGATGAAGCAGTCTGATGGGATGGGTTGCCAGTACGTTTCTCAGTGGCGGAGACGTCGAAACGTTTCTGAACACAGCGGCTCCTGTCAGAAATGCGAGCTGATATCAAAGGCCGAACACCTCGGCATTGATGTTCATGAATGGCCACTTCCGGAGAATGACCTGCAGGCGAAGGCCGTGGTATTTGAACTCGACGTGCCCACCATTATATGCGAATGGCGGGATACCACGTATAGCCTTCTTGTCGACATGTTCTCCGTTGAACCTGGCGCTCGATCTCCTCGTCAAGGCAATACCAGGGAGCAGGTGGTATACCCTCTATACAGCTACGTTGGTTTAAGCAAATTCGTCAAATCGCAAGCAGGAAGAGTTCAGCTCGCATCGATGACGATACCTTTTGTTATCTCGCACTATCGACGTCAGGAAATTTCTCTGGCCAGTGAGGCTAACGTATGCGTTAACAACGGCTTGAATTATACTTTATACGATTCGAAGAAATCGAGATGGACGGAAGAGCTCCTAGGTTGCTACGATGTACGTGAAAAGTGCACACTCAAGCTTCCAGCTGGACCGTATGGAGGACTGCAGTACGCTGTGAACAACACAATCCACACCTCCAACGAGATTATTGCGAGCCAAGCTGAGTGTCCTGAGGCGCTGACGATGCATGAGTTCTACGCCTTTGGAACTTTGCGGTCAGGTCATCGACTGCAATGGCGGAACATTGCTCGTGAACTCACCGCTCGTGTCCTTAACTTTAATTGCCAGGAAACGCACGCTTTGGTCACTCAGGCCGCATGGCAAGTGGGGCCCCTCAGCAAAGGAGAAGTCTGTCGAGAATCCCACGCCGACCTTGAAGAGGAGGAATTTGGGAAATCATTGCTGTCGGTCTTGGACGATGCGGTTGGTACGATCGAGGGCAACTGGCAGGGTGCCGCAGCGGCGCGTACTTTTGTCGCTCTTGCATCTCGACTCTTCTCTCTTTCTTCCTGCAACGTGGTTCACGAGGGTTGCTCCCGTTTTCTGCGAAGAGCACGAGCAATCTCGTTGGGCTGGACCCGTGAATTGGGGCAAAAGTTGCAGGGAGGACAGGAGGAGGAGGAGCTGAAAAACTTGAATGCACTGACGCTTGAAATGGCTTTAACTTGTTATGGGACATTTGATGTTGATCCTCACCATCTTCATTATCTGTTCAAATCGGACGAGGACATTGCAGTCGCGACTGAATGCTCAATCATCGTTCACGATCGATGTCCAGCTGTCATAGACAATCTGCCTGCACCGATCAAAGCATTATTGCGGCGACATTGGAGGCTGTCATGTCATCTCGAACCACTTCTGCGCAAGTGGATTCTAGAGGTCCGCGGCGGCCTTGATAGCACAGTTGTTCGACTTTGGGCGGGATATAAACCAGGATCATCATGGACGGCCTTAGAAACGCCCAGCGAGCGGTGGCTCGTGACGGAGACGTCTAACGAAGGTGGTCTTTCGTCGATGCTGGTTCATTACAATCTGCTAGATGGAAGTTTGCTTGTCAATGGATCGCCGCTCACAAGGCTTCCCCACTCGTACGAATCACATCCCACTTTCCGTCGATTATTTGGCGAGGTAAAGAAACATGTTCTGTTCGAAATATCTTAGGAAGGGAAGCTAACCGATTGATGCGCGGGACAGAAAGTTCTCGATGTTGTCCCGTCAACTATGAGTGGAACGGTTTTCGAAGCCCGGAATGAGTTATTTGACCACCAAGTAAACGTTACACTTTTCTTTTCTCTTCTCCTCTTTTCTTTTTTTTTATGTTGCTAATAAACATTGTAACAGTTGTACTTTGGCATGCACGACTCCGAACTCATCATTCGGGCAAGAAAACAAGGAAAGGTCTACGAACTACTTCCAGTGCACACTTTAGACGGCGACTTTCCACATGCTTTCGTTCAAGATTACGCGCATTGGCTGGACATTAACACGGGCTTCGTCGAATGGCGACCGTTACATAATGCTTGGACGCCGGCATCACAGAACTGGCAGATGCGGTCTGGCAGCCAAGGAGAAAACTTGTTGATCCGGGGTTCGTCGAAATTAATAGACCTTCGTACACCCACAGCAAAGGCCGTTTCAACGATCCTGAGCCCGTTAGAACATGCAACTCATGTACACATCATACTCAACTGTGAAACGGAAGTGCTGGAGGTGCATTTGCCCCGACTGAAACTTGACTTTTTCCTGGGAAAAGACGCCACGCAGCTTGAATCGAAGCAATTCTGTGGAATGGCTGTGGATGCTAACCAATCATTTGGCACCCTTACCGGACTGGTCAACAAGCTCGTCCTTCGGGGAAATAACGACTCGTCGCGCAGCGTCATCATCCCCCACGGCGACGTCCTATTCAAATCAGAGGACCCTCACGTACGTGTTCACATTGACACTTCAACGCAACACCTTTCGTATTATCTCTACGACATTGACTGTCGAATCGGACGACTTATCGACAACGGCAGCCTCAAGAGCAAGCTGTTCAAATGTTATCTTCACGCTGTAACAGCCCACTGTCTGACCGACGAGCTCACTGGTCGGACTGGCACCGAAGAAGCCCTCTACACACTAGCATCCCCCTCCGTCCGGTCTTTTCTCAGGCTTGAACAGATGGAAATTGACCTACTGGTGCTCCTCGCACGACTGACCCCGCGTCGTCAGTATTACCCACGGCACCTACAAGTGATGCAGGAGGTAGAATGGAAGACACTGTCTCCACTTTCACTGCACAGTTCTTTTTGCAAATCCGTGTGGTCAATTTTCGATCAAGCGAGAACGCTTGACGTATTTCATGATAAACCCGCGGACCTACCGAATGCAGACATCTGTGGCGACCAACACTTACTAAAGAGGGCCGCCATCCGGGAGTCTACCTATCGCGTACACGGATTTGGGGCTGAGAATCATACAGCAGAGCACGATGTCGTTTATACTGCCCGAGACCATGTGCCAAACAGCATACGAGAGTCCCAAGTTTGTCACATTGCGAAGCTGGTCGACGGCTGGTCTAAAAACTTGAGAGGCTGTTCACAGTTGCTCCGTGAGATCGAGTCATGGGGGAAGCCGCTCCGTGGTTGCAGAACAGAAGATACCTTTTCTCTAGGCTATGCTGTCAAATGGCTGGATCCACTCGCCGAAATTTTCCCAGAAGACTGGTGTACGTTACAGACTGCTTTATCTCATAGTGCAGTGGACTCAGATAAATATAGAATCATGATGTTTCTCTCCACACTAATGTATTCGCAGCACGCAAACCAAGAGTTTGTCCAGACACTTTTGGCTTTCGCAACGGTTCCCAAACTTCGTGTAATAAGACCGCCAGACTGTACGTCGTTCCAACTATCGCATGGCTTTAAACCAGATCGGAAGAAATTGGAAGACGTGACTAAAAACAGGGCACGGCCGTTTTCTTTATGTCCGGAATCCAAGCTCCCTCAATTTTCCAACGAGACTTTTGCAGAGGCTGACGGGCGTCGAAGGGACGACCACCAAGCGGCTATAGAAGAACGTATCAACCTCTTCGTGGATGCACTGGTTTGTCAGTGGCCCAAATCATATATTTACGATCCTGTAGGCATTGATTTTAACACCTACATTTCCGTGCAGGAGGCCACAGAGGATGCACGGATCTGGTTCCAAAGCTGGTACCGTAATGCTAAGTTTAAAGAGTCTATCGGCCGAGCGCAAGAAATATTAGACGATCTAAATATCGGAGATCAAAACCTAGTGGGATACTCGTTTTCGCAGCCTCGGTGCCATTATTTTCCCAAGCGGAGTCACGTCGACTTAAATGACATCATGGGGAAATCTGCTCCTGACCTATCTCCGGCTCCCTTTGCAAACTTCGGTTCCTGGGTCGGTCAGCAACACGAAGATCGAGCGGACCACAGCAAGCTTAAGACACTTTTAGTTCGTCTTTTATCGAAATCATTAGGTGGCTATGAGCAACGATATGTCATTGATTTGTTGACAAGCTTCGACTCGCTTCATGGCAGTGCAGATGTCAGACTTAACCGATCTCCAAAGGCACTGAAGCCACTGCTGGAAAAGCACCTTCTGCTGTGCAAGAACCACGTTGACGATGTGTACCACACGATTTGTCATTGTCTTCAGGCAGAGACGTCTATTACGCGTCGGCTGGCTTGTGGGTCGAAAATGTGGCCCCGCCTGTCAACGACGTCGCTCCTCCAACATCTGGCAGGCGGCAAAGTATCCTCTTTGCGCGACGACTGGAAAGCTTCTTTGATTGAGTACGCACTGGCAATATCGACCCTGCAACGTGCCGAACGCCTTCTTATGTGCATCGGAAATAAGTCGGAACTGCTGAGCGAACTTAGCAACCCGGGTCATCAAGGCTGGGACATAACACACTATCCGGACTGGCTGCTTCTCGAAATCGAAAACAATATCTTGATTCGACAGGTACAAGCTCAAATTGCCCGAGAAATGATTTCACCGTCGTCGGGTGCGAACTCGATCTTGCAGCTGAACATGGGCGAAGGAAAGTCGTCCATCATCGTTCCCATTGTGGCTGCGGCTCTGGCAGATGGGAAGAAGCTTGTGCGGGTCGTCGTCCTTAAACCACTGTCAACTCAGATGTTCCATGTGCTGCTGGGGAAGCTTGGTGGTCTGCTTGGTAGACGCATCTTCCACATGCCGATCTCACGTTCCGTTAGACTGAACGTGCATAAGGCGAGGCAAATCCGAAATTTGTGCGAAGAATGTATGCGCACTGGTGGGATACTTCTCGTCCAGCCGGAACACCTACTTTCGTTTGAGTTGATGGGCCTCGAAAGACTTCTGTCTGATGAGTCGGAGCTGGGCAACGTCCTGATCGAGACACAGCGTTGGCTGGAGGACAATTCGCGTGATATTCTCGACGAAAGTGATGAAATTTTGAGTGTCCGGTTCGAACTTATATACACCATGGGCACACAACGCGCAATTGAGTTTAGCCCTGACCGATGGGCCATCATCGAGCATATCTTAGGACTTGTGAGCCGCTTTGCACAAACAGTCCTTCAACTTTTTCCGCAAGGCTTGGAGCTACCACCTGCCTGCCCTGGAAGCTTCCCTCGCGTACGAATTCTGCAGCCCTTCGCCGCCGATAAACTTCTGGAGATGGTGGCAAGAGAAGTGTGTGAAGCGGGTCTGCCTGGAGTGCCCGTGTGGAATCTTCCCAAACACGTGCGAGCTGTCCTGTTTAGGTTTCTCACTGATCCCGACATGGATGAAGCTGACTCCGAGCCATTGCAGCATGACGTTTTCAGTGTTGACTCGATGAGGAGAAGCTTGCTTCTTCTCAAAGGCCTGATTGCTGGTGGGGTTCTGGCATTTGCTTTGCAGCAGAAGCGATGGCGCGTCAATTACGGACTGGACCTGTCGCGGACCATGCTTGCCGTACCATATCGTGCAAAGGACAATCCAGCAACGCGGGCTGAGTTCAGCCATCCCGATGCCACCATCGTTCTAACCTGTCTGAGTTATTACCATGGTGGCCTTTCGGATGAGCAGTTACGTATCGCCTTCGAAAAGCTGCTTGCATGTGACCATGCCCAGGAGGAGTATGAGCGATGGGTTCAAAATGCTCCTGAATTACCGTCTGCCTTTCGACAATTGACTGGCATCAATCTGAGCGATCCTGCCAAGTGTTCTCAGATAGTCTTCCCTCCGTTGCGGCTCGCTAAAGGCGTAATCGACTTCTATATGTCACATCTTGTCTTTCCAAAGGAGATGAAGGAGTTTCCACACAAGCTGTCTTCCTCGGGCTGGGACATCGCACGAGCGAAAGTTCACCCAACGACGGGTTTCAGTGGGACAAACGATAGCAGATACATCTTACCACTGTCCATAAGTCAGTGCGATCTCCCCCCGCAGTTTCACACAAATGCTGCAGTGCTCGACTGTCTACTCCGGCCCGAAAATTCTTTTAAACATGCCATGCAGGAGTCCGGAAGGGAAAGCCTTGATGGAGAATCGTTACTGCAAATAGTCATTAGGTCGAAGCCGCCCGTGCGCGTCATTCTCGATGTGGGAGCTCAAGTTTTGGAGTGGAAGAATGAGAAAGTCGCGCGCACATGGCTCTCGCGAGTTCCGGAATCAGACGCACAGGCAGCCGTATTCTTCGATGATCGTAATGATCTGTCGGTCTTGAGCCGTGACAGCATCATAGAACCGCTGATGATTTCCCCTTTTGCGAAGCAGATGGACCAGTGCCTGGTGTACCTTGACGAGGCTCACACACGAGGGACGGACTTGAAGCTACCGACAAATTACCGTGCCGCCGTGACACTGGGACCTGACCTCACCAAAGACCGACTTGTACAAGGTATGACCTAATCCCATGGATTCTATGTCTTACTGCTAACGCAAACAGCATGCATGCGAATGCGGAAGCTAGGGAAAGGCCAATCAGTCATGTTTTGCGGGCCAATGGAAGTTGAACGCAAAATTCTCCACTGCTGCGGCAAAACCCGGTGCGATACCATCGAGGTAGTCGACGTGTTACAATGGAGTATTTCGGAAACCTGCATCAACACGAGAAAATGCATTCCCTTGTGGGCAACACAAGGGATGCGTCATCAGCGTCGTCATATAGCAGGGTCGGAGTCTTCAAACGGTGGAGGCAGAGGCGCTGCTCTAGACATCGCAAAGTCGTTGCTCGAAGCTGAGGCGCAAAGTCTTCAGGATCGATACGGATTTGGGAGTAGACGAAATGAAGAACAAGTCTTGTTGCATAATGTGAAGGAAGAATCACTCTCAAAACGTGAGACGCAACTGGAAGCCATTCGGGCAAAGTGTCGAGAATTCGGTTTGGAATCGTTCAGTAACGCAACACTTCGGGAGGAAGAGGAGCGCGAGCTCTCACCAGAGAACGAGCAGGAGCGACAGGTTGAGCGTCCGCTGGCACTTACACCGTACAACCACAGCGTTCATCGAGATGTGAAGCGCTTTGTCCACCAGGGTATTCTTGACCGGTGTTCAGATGCCTTTCAGCCCGCCTTCGAGCTTTTCGGCAACACAAGCGCCATCGAATGTCTCGAGATGAACAAATGGCCGGCGCGTTTGCTGGTCACGGCCGACTTTGCCCGGACGGTACACACTTCCAAAAATCAGCTTCTGGACTCGTTTCTGCGGCCTGTCCACTGGGTCGCAAGCGGAAAGAACCGCAATGCGGTCGACTGCGTGGTGCTGAGCCCATACGAAGCTCACGAATTATTGCCATCCATACGCCAGCACAAAACCGGCATCCTGCATGTCTACTCAGCTCGCGTTAGTATGTCTGTACGTACACTAGAAGATCTTTCATTTTGTGCCATTCCCCCAGTACCCAAATTTTGGCCCCGACCCCCTTTGGTTATGCAGCTCAATATATTTGCCGGTCAGCTCTATTTGGAAAGCTATAAGGAGTATCTTTCGGTCTGTCGGTTCTTGGGACTGTGTTTTCGCCCGCCGGACGAGCAAATCCAGGCCGCGTGCGACGGTTTCATCGCTCCACGGGGCAGGCCAAAGTTTGACGTTGTTATGGAGAGTAAATGTCCGTTTACGATCAGTCCGGTTGGGTTTCTGAGAATCTTGATGGCGTTGAGGAGGAAAGGGCAGAGTTTCGAAAAGTCTCACTTTGGTAGAATTCTGCATGGCGAATTGCTTGTCGGGGAACAGTTCCAAGGGTAGAGAAATTCGAGTCATCAGCGCGATCTTGCAACGTGAAGTTTTGCTTATGCGGTCCTAACTTTTCTCCCCTTCTTATTCCTATGTTTTTTCCATGGATGCTTTGGTACTTGATCATTCTGGGTGAATAGGCAGTAATAGCTTGATCTAGGAAAGAGCCCCTCCGTACCTTTCAGCGCTTACATCTTATGTTTATACAATGACGAAGTGCAGAACCATTTGCTGGTTGATGCGCCCGCCCCTGCCGCTTGACAGTATCTCTACAATCAAAACCCCCTGTTCGCCAAAATCCCCTGTTCGCCAACATCCCTTGTTCCCCAAAATCCCCTGTTCGCCAAAATCCCTTGTTCGCCAACATCCCTTGTTCCCCAAAATCCCTTGTTCCCCAAAATCCCTTGTTCCCCAAAATCCCCTGTTCGCCAAAATCCCTTGTTCGCCCAAATCTCTTGTTCCCCAAAATCCCCTGTTCGCCAAAATCCCTTGTTCGCCAACATCCCTTGTTCCCCAAATCCCTTGTTCCCCAAAATCCCTTGTTCCCCAAAATCCCCTGTTCGCCAAAATCCCTTGTTCGCCCAAATCTCTTGTTCCCCAAAATCCCCTGTTCGTCAAAATCCCTTGTTCGCCAAAATCCCTTGTTCGCCAAAATCCCTTGTTCCCCAAAATCTAATGAGTTATCCAATGCAAGGTACAGGATCTGGAGTTCTGTAGGTCGTCTCATTCTCGGTTCTTCTAATCTACTGTTAACTGTAGCATATCATTGGCTTGAACATCTTTTGGTTTTCAAGGAATCTTTCAATTATTCCATACAGATCAACGGATAAGAGACTAAGGTTTAAATTCGGGTTCAGGAGCGAAATCCAAAGGTCAGATGATCAGAAAAGTAGGTTCACGGACACATCAGAAAGGACAGTCAAACGACACATCATAGCTAAGAAAATTCTGCTCCAATTCTACAAAGTGCAGAGATACATAACCATACGACGATGGCCACGTAATATAAAGATATTACAGCGAACTCATGCAGCTAACTGAGCGAGATAAAGTAACTACTTATCAAAAACTTCACGTTGGGACAAGTTATATCTTCTCTGACATGTAAATTCCGTGAACCTTGGCCGCATGACTCTTAAAATGCATCATGCTGTTGAGCGTAACGGCAGCACATTCGGGACGGGGAAAGGGACAGGGCTCATCTGGCCGAAAGATATGACAGCGGTCGAAATGCCGTTGCAAAGAAAATTTACTACCAAGATTATGGCGTCGCTCGTCCAAAGGTAGAGTGCGATTGCCAAGACAGTGAAGGCACTGATAAGGTTTGCATGTCAGTGGAAAGAGCTGGCGGACCTGGGATTCCAACTCAGACTCGGACGTGACGGCGTTCAAAGTAGATTCCGCATCAGTATCATCGGGATAGCTTTCGATAACCCGGGTTTTTCGTCTTCGACTGGCTTTGCGAAACCGGCCCTCTTGCAGGTTACAAAGAGACACCAGATCATTCACAATCGAGACCCGCCAACCCACGTCGCCCTCGGCACCGAACGCTGACGGCGGATCGAAGAAGGCCTGAGCGATGCGAGATCTTTCCACGAAGGCGTACCGAACAGGTCCTGAGGTGAGAACAGTTTGATCAACCGACTCCGTATTTCCTTCGAGTTGCGCTTGAATATCCTTCACCGGAGCGATGGCGTCATATTCTGCTTGAATCTGCTTCTTGAGCGCCCGCTCTTGTGCTTTGATGAGCCGTTCCACGGCCCGTTTGGCTTCCTGATACTCGTCGTGAATCGGTTCTCCTTCTGCTCGGTACAGAAACTTGAACCCTGATCGAATGCGGTTGTAGAGTTGGTCCCGGCGGTAACACAGCGCCTTGATTTCTGCTTTCTCATGGAGAGACTGTCTCTGCCCCTCAGTCAGGCCCTTGGGTCGTCGTGGGTCGATCAGTCGGCTCATCCGGTTAGCCGCTTGAATCAACTCCGTACGAGGCTTCGTGCCTCGGTATGTGGCTTGAGTGTGGTACCGGATCATGCGGGACAGGTAATTGCGGTGGAAAACGGCCGAGTTGGTTTGGTCCATGACCAGGTTGCGGACAGCCTCATTAGAATTAGGGTCGTCTGACAGTTAATCGTGTCATCATTGCTCCCCTGAACCAGAAGCTTTAAGACTCACCGTTGATAGCATTCCCAGTCGCCCGCCGAAGACAATAGGTCGTCATGACCTGGACGAAGCCTGTCTCTTCTCCTAAACGTTTCACCCAGTCGTGATACTTACCGTAGGTGAGAGCCTCATCGGGCGAGGTTCGGAATCCTTGTGTGGTCTGCTCCGGCCCACGAAACACCGGCACTTCTAGCACGTCCTCTTTCCACGGGATTGGCTGGCAGTTCAGTCCCTTTCGGACGCCCAGCGTCAGAACTTTCCCGGGGGTCATATTGGGAGCAAGGAAGGCATCGTCGTCGCAGGCAAGGCTGATGATGTGGGATATCGCACAGAAAACAGGATTCGTATCGACGAAGAATGTGTAGGTTTTACTGTAGGCTGGTTAGATTGATAAACTCGGCTTTCTGACTGTCACTCACGGTCTCTTGCGCTTCTTACGGGACTTGGTTTTGGTGAGTTTCAGCTGCAATGTGAGCGCCACTTCCCCGGTGATCTTATCGCGCTGGACGAACAAATCCAGGTCCCGATAGGTGATTCCGAGAAGAGCTGACGGTCGAGATCCTGTGAACGCAGCGATCAGCAAAATCGTCGCAAGTTGAACCCGTTGCCGTTCATGGGGAAAGGTATTTGTGTCCGTCACCCAATGACAGCGCAAAACCTCCAGGAAGTCTTCCGCATCTAAGAGAGGTTTGTCGGTTTCGCTGTCGTTCAGCCCGTGTTCTTCGGCTAGTGAACCGTTGATGAACTATTCCTTTGTCAACCATGTGGGAGCATCGACATTCCCGGCCACTTACATCGAAGATTTGTTTCAAGGTCAACGGGTTGATTCGTCGACCCTTCCATTTGATATATAACTGACTCAGTTGATGCCAGTAGGTCTCGACCGAACTGATTTTCTTGACAGAGTAATTGTTACACAACCAATGAAAAAAGTTCTTGATCCGGCCCTCCGTAGATTTCTTGAGTGTGTAGTAAGGATCGATATCGACGACCTCGCAATACCTAGAAGATCGACGACGTGAGCAAAATCACCAGAGAACGAACATTGGAAGTGACTGACCCTCTCCACAATCCCTCAAGACGATCGATGTGAAGATTGGTCGTATCAGCGTAGAGGGTGGTCGATCGATGGTTTCTATCGACCTTCTCAAATCGTTGGTTGTAATATTCTCGAGCGGAGAGCTTGGTTCCAGTGGACGCGTCGTGAGACGAGTTTGGGTGCCGGTTCTGGGCTTGGAGCGGTGCTTTTCGACGAACCATCCCAGATGATTCTGAGAGCAGCCAAAGTAGAGACTGAACAGAAGAAGATTCTCAAGTACACCAATGCAAAGGGGGAAGTCAGTTGGAGAGGAAGGAAAGAGAAGGCCGGTCTTTATAGGCGTGGAAGTGCTCCAGAAACGAATGCGGCGCTTAGCGTGACCCCGTCTCCTCTTCTCCTCTCTTCTCTCTTGCACTCCTCTTCCTTTTCATCCTTCGCGCTCCACGCCGCAGCGTCCGTGAACGATTCGAGCCCACACAAGACATGGAAGGTCGAGCTCCGGATGTTGAACAGGTGGGTTGGAGACACAAGTGGAATTAACTGCAGGGACGGCGTGGCGTTGCGGGGATTAAAAAACTGCAGGCATCGAACCTCGGGCGCATGAAAAATATAGGGCGGCATGGGCACGGCCGGGGGGCCGGTGCAGAGGGAGCGTAAAAACAGCGTCCAGGTCCCTCGGAAACGGCTACCTTTTCACCCAGATCCAGTTTAAGTAAATAAACATTCAATTTCCAGTCATTTGCTAAATTTATTTAGAAAAGTAATAAAATATCTTTTATTACTAAAACTAGTAATTTGAGTTGGTTCAAATAAATTAAATTGTATCAACTTTAAATATTTAGTGCATTTGTTGCTACTAATATTATGATTTTTATGTCTTTTTGCCTTTGCTAAAATGCACGACTTGTATTAGTTTTTTAAGTTATTGCTACTTGTTAGATTATGAAGAGTAATAGATTAAATATACTGTTAAGCAGGGTAAAATATAGTAGCGAGGTAACTATTGATTATGTAATCAATAGAAGAATCTTATTAGATTATTATAATAAGCTTGATTTGCTTGCTTAATTCCTTGAGCTTCTATCTACACGAAGGTAATGCTTGTTTATATAAACGAGTGTAACGTTTCTAGAAATTTCTAGAACCAGCGTGTATTACAAATCAATAATATCGGTTTGTAATATCGCAGTTACTGGAAATTTCTAGAACCAGCGTACTTAAAAATCCCGATTTCCGATTTCTAATTATCGCGGTTTCTAGAAACTTCTAGAAACTACTAATCAGCAAATGTATTAGAAATAAATATTCTAATACATTGAAGCCTTCTAGCCTTCTAGAAACTTCTACGCTGCTTAGTACTCACTACTATGAATGATTATATAAGCTTATATTACATAAGCTTATTCTAACAAAATACGATTAAAACTGAAGCTTTAATCAAATTAAATCTGTTTGACGGCCCATTATTGCAAGTGCGCCATATTTCTAAGCCTTATAAAGTATGGAAAGCACTAGAAAACCTTTATAGCCCTAAAGGTTTTAGTTCAGAATTTCTATTATGCAAAGAATTATTCGATACCACTCTAGAAAAATCGAATAATAAGATGGAAATTTATCTGAACCAAGTCAAACGATTATAGGATCAGTTGACTGCGAAAAATGTTATAATACCTGAAAAGGTAATTTTCGCATGGGTTTTAAATAATCTTTCGCCTAGTTACGAAACTCTGATTACCACTATTACGCAATCTATTTGCGTAAATGGTTCAGGTTCAATTAAATTAGAAGAATTATTTTCTAATTTAATTGATGAATCTAAACGTTTAAAACATAAAGATTCAGGCGAAACTGCTTTGTTAACAACAAAGCAAAAGTTTAAGTACAAACCTTATAATGCGAATAAGGTAACTAAGAACAAATCGAACAAATCGAATAAGAATTTGAATAAATCAATTACATGCGAACATTGTCGCAAAAAGGGTCATTAAATTGAAAAGTGCTGGATGAAGCATCCGGAACTACGACCTAAAAAGTTGAACAAAACTAAAGAAATTACTATGTATAGTAATATTGAAGAGAATTTAGATACATGCTTAGATAACAGTAATGAAACTGATTTAGCTTATTGGTTTTTTCCTCGAAAATGTATGAAAAGCATAAAAAACATAGCTTTTATGATATTAATGCTATTTCTATTGACATTGCATTTGCTTTGCAATTGCACCGAATGCGAATGCAAAAATTTATGCAAAAAACATGAATATAAAATTGATTTCTCATATTTTTATGAAGATTTTAATGTCATGTATAGATTTGCATCACATTACACATTATCATTTTTGAAATTTAATAAAATTTCAAAAAATAAGCATGGAACAAGCGAATTTGCAAAATTCGCATTTGTGATATTTGCACTTGTGATGTGCGCATTTGCGAAATGCGTACGAATATCACAAATTCATCGGTTTACTAAACTTATTTATAATACAATAATTATTAGTGATGAAAATGTCAATAAAATAGATGCATTAGATAAATCTAATTAGATATTAGATTCTGGTGCAACAACTCATATTTGTTGTGATAAATCGTATTTCAACGATTTAAGACCTACAGATATTAATATATCATGGGGCAAAATTAGCCGAATTCAGGCTAAAGGTATTGGTAGTGTATCGATACTATTCAAAGATACGAATAAAAAGGCAATATTGCAAAATTGCTTATTCGTACCAGAATTCGATATAAATTTGATATCAGTTAATTTGTTAACTGAAAAAGGATATAAAATTATTTTTGGCACAAAGTGCAAAATAATTAGTTCTAAAAATGATATAATATTGACTACTATTAACAACAATAGATTATATACTTTTCCAATTGTAAAATCGAATGAAAATGCGAAATACGCATATTTGAGCAAAGTGATTGATAGTAGCGATAATTTCAATATATGGCATCAGAGAATGAATCATATAAATGAAAAATCATTAAGAGAACTAAATATTCGAAAATTAAATAATTCGAATAAATTTATATGCGAGCCGTGCATTCTAGCAAAGGCAAAGAAACATATAAATCATAATATCAGTAGCAATAAGTGCACTAAATATTTAGAGTTGGTACAATCCGATTTATTCAAACCAACTCAAGTTGCTAACTTTAGTAATAAAAGATATTTTATTACTTTTCTAGATAAATTTAGCAAATGACTTGAAGTTTGTTTTCTTTGAGTATTTGATTTACAGTTGAGCTGCGCACTTACTTTATTGAATTTAAACACAGAACACTATGTTTTCTTTGAGTTTTGTTTGAAAATAATTTGATTATATTTATATAAGTTGAAACACTCTAAAAATAAATCAATTATTGTTATATGTTTTGAGAATAAGTCTTGTAACTATTTAATTCTTGTTATTTTATTATTTTATTAATTCTTGTTTATTTAATGAAACTTTTTAATCAAAGATAAAGATTATTGAACTACAGACATTATGTTGGGGAGCGTAACTGTCTGTTGTTCAATTTGAGTTGATTTGAGATTGAAATTTTAAGTTATTTAATTAGAAATTTAAAGTAATTAAAATATACAATGAATAAATATTATATATATACAACTTAACAAAATTCATTCTTCAAACATAGTTTCATAATGATTATAAGACAATAGATACAAAGAATTATAATACAAATATTTAATATAATAAAAATATACTTGTAGAAAGATTATACTTAAGTAGTACAAGTTTATAATTATATAATATATTTAAAGTAGTAATATTAATACTATCATTTAATGAAAAATTAAAACATTAGTAATAAGTTTAGAATTATCTTAAAAATAGTTAATTATTTTAATTATTAAGTAGTTGACTTGTATAAATTAATCTGATTTATTATTAAATTTAAAATGATTAATAAATAAAATACATTTTAATTTATATCATTCAATGCAATCATTGAAAATTAATGTAATTAACATATTAGATATATATAAGTTTAGTCATTAATATAAAATATTTAAAAGTTTGTGATGATAAGAATATATAGTAAAATATAGTGCTGAAAGAACGCAAATTTATTAATTAATTCAAAAAACATCATTTTATACTTGTAAACGTTGAAGAAAGTAACAAAAGTAGTTAGATTTTCGTTTTTTGAACTCATGCAAAGCTTATTGAACGCGATAATAATGTGAAGTCAAGTCAAATACTTACTGTCTTAAATTTAAACTAGTACTTCGTCTATTATGAGTATTGAATAACGATCTCTTTTGATCAAAGCATTTAGTTTTTAATAATTTATGTAAAAGCGAAAACTATCATCTTTTTTTTAACAAATAATATTAATAAAGTGAAAGAAGTTCTGCTGAATGTAATAAACTTCTTTTTTAAATTCTTTTTTAGATACTCTTTGATTTTTTATAGTTTGTAACTCAACATAAAATACAGTTAACTTTTAAAAAGTTGACTTTTATCTTTTAATTCAATTTTATGATCGTACGATTGATGCGAAGACAACTGAGTTGTTTTTTCTTTATCAAAAACATTCAGAAAATCATGATAAACTATTAAAAGTTTATTCTTTAATTTTTTTAATTTCTTCAATAATATGACAAAAATCGTTTCATTCAGTTTTAGAAAACTCTCGACTGAGCTAAGCACTTTATTAATTTCGCTAATATTTAATAAAAAGATCTTAATTTTTTTGTTTTTGACTAGAGTTTGATCGATCACAACTTCAATTATAATAATTTTAATAATTTTCTTTATCTCAATTAACTTGAGCTGAGCAATGAAAGAACGCTTCAATAAAAAGACAAAATTGCTGAGTTGATTCACTGATTTTGAGTTCATGAATTGTTTTAAAATAATCATTGACGTAATAATCGACTTCAGATCCTTTCATTTTATTTTAAAAATTCGTTTGATTCAGATTTGCAAAATTTTGATTGACTGCTTGTTTTCAAAGCGACAGATTTTGACGTTTAAATATTCGTTAAAAATATAAATTAATTATTTACAAAGTCTATCAAAATTCGATTTTTTAATCAAAGATTGTCAATGATTAGCTTGTGCTGTTTTAAATGAGTTATCAATAAAGACATTATTTTATTCTTATGTTTTTGTATTATGACTGACGTATACAAAGCGTATGTAATCAATTTTCGATCACGCGTTTTATTATATGATTGAATCAACTTTGATTTTGACAGCAATACTGACTGAATATCAAAACATTCACATAGCTTTAACATCAAGAAATAATCTATAAAAGTCATGTCAATGACTTTTGTATCTATTTAAGCAAGAGATTGAAATATCTTTTTTAGACTTCTCAAAATGATGTCAACAGTAAACAACTTGAAATCAAATAAATTGTCAAACATGCTGATAAAGCAGAATATGAGCATATTGTTCTCAGTCACTACTTTAACAAAGACAGATCGTTTTTTAAATTCGCAGTAATTTCGTGCATCTGAATAACTTCAAAACATTAATAAATTCTATGTTCAATTTTCTTGTATTTAAAACAAAGTTTTTTCTGCATCAGTTTTTTCTTATTAGAATCGAGATTCAATATTCTAGATTTCTTTCACAAGAAAACTGACAACGTGAGACGAGATGTTGAAATATGAGCAGACAAAGTGCTAGCAACAAAGCGAGTAGCTAAAATCGCTGAGACTTAAGCGACTGATCAAATGTTCAATTCAGTTAGTCTAACATTGACTCGTATGCAAATGTCAACAAACTCATTCAAATTTGTGATTCGTTCATTGAGCATTGCTTGTTAAAGGTTTGAATTAATTTTATGCTAAAGATCATCTAGTAAGGTTTCGTTATTATATTTTAATTCTGCGCTAAATTTTTGAAATTTAATTCAAAATTCATGAAAGAAGATCTTGTTTTGATACAGCTTCAAGTACTGTTGTTAAGTTGTGTGATAATAATTGAAATCGTTGTACATTTTATTTATAATCAATAGTACTTCTTTAACTTCTAGAAACGAGTTCAATAATGTGTCTTGCATTTGTGAAGCTATGTATTTAACTGCGACTTCACTGACTTAACTTTCAATGTAGACTATTTTTAACTCTTTGATAGAAAAGTAATTCTTGTAATTCTTTAGTTTATTTTGCATTCGCGACAGTCAGTTGTTTACATTCTGCAATAAATCTTTAAATAAAAGTGAGTTCAACGTCTTTATTGACTTTGTGATTTGATTTTCAAAGACAGAAAATTTCGATCAATCTCATGCAAAGAACTTTAAATAACGTATAATCGCGTTCTTGTCTCTTATTTCTTCTTGCAGACTAGTTTGCTGAGCTTTTAATGTAATGTTTATTTCGTTGATATTATTTAACATCTAAATTAAATTATTGTAAGTTTCTATTTCAATATTGTGCTTATGACACATGTGTTAAATAAAAACAACAATGCTGTCTGCTTTGTAAGTAATTATTCAAGCATTCAGTTCTGTATTGATGCTGATTTTGATTATTTCATAGTTAAAGAACAACGTGTTCGTGTTTTTTTATTCTGTGTTCAATAACGCATTCGTGCCTTTTTCTGATACTGTTTGATTTCGTGATAGAAGTGATTCTCTTCTAACATTTCGAAGTTTATAGCAAGATACGCTCGCTAATTCTGAGTTTCTAGTTATGTTATAAGTAGAAAATTGCTGATCGAAGAATTTTGATTCTGCTGTCAAAATTTCTGGTTTCGAGTTCTGATTCTGTGATAAACAAGCTGAATAAAAAGATCAGTCAATGTTGTTTTCTAATTCGTGCCTGCAACGCGTCGCAAAGCTTGTTTTATATCGTTTACACGTCAATAATAAGGTTAATTGAGCTTTGAACTAATGTTATAAACCAGCATAAAGCGAATCATATGAGTGTATTCTAACTAGAAGTTCAAAGCTAAAGAAGAAAAATGTTAAACACGTTGAGGGTTTTCTACCTACGAAGGCGCGCTAGGTTGCTAGCGTGTCAACATTAGCCCTATACTAGTCTATGATTAGTTGAACATAATTTATGTTAGACTAACTTAAAGAAGCATGCTGCGCGCTCGCAACATCTTTGAAAACAGAAGAATTTCAATTGATCTCATGCAAAGAATTTTAAATGATGTATAATTGCGTTCTTGTTTTTTATTTCTTCTTGCAAACTAGTTTGCTAAACTTTCAACATAATGTTTATTTTGTTGACATCTTTTAACATTTGAATTAAGTTATTGTAAATCTTTATTTCAATGTCATGCTTGTGATACAGGTGTTAAATAAAGACAATAATATTGTCTGCATTGTGCGTAGTTATTCAAGTATTTAGTTTAGTGCTGATGCTGATCTTTGTTATTTTATAGTCAAAAAACAATATGTTCATATTTTTTAATTCTGTTTTTGACGACGCATTCGTGCCTTTTTCTGATGCTGTTTAATTTCATGATAGAAGTAATTCTTTTATAGCATATTGAAGTTTATAGCGAGACGCGCTCGCTGATTCTGAGCTTTTAATCATATTATGAGTAGAAAATTGCTGATTGAAAGATTTTAATTCTGCTGTTGAAATTTCTGATTTCAAGTTCTGATTTAATAACGAACGAGCTTAGTAAAAAAATCAGTCAATTTTGTTTTTTAATTCATGTCTGCAACGTGTTGCAAAGCTTGTTCTGATTCTGAATAGTGTAGCTTGTTTTGTATTATCTACACATTGATAGCAAGATTAATTAAGCTTTGAACTAATGTTATAAACTAGCATAAAGCGAATTATATAAGTGTATTCTAACTAGAAGTTCAAAGCTAAAGAAGAAAAATGTTGAAGGTTTTATATTTACGAAGGCGCGCTAGGTCGCTAGCGTGTCAACATTAGCTCTATACTAGTTTATAATTAGTTAAACATAATTTATGTTACACTAATTCAAAGATGCATGCTGCACGCTCACAACATTTATGATAACAAAATAATTAATTATTTTTCTTACAGTTATTGATTGTCAGGACCGTGCCTAGATGATACAACCAATGGAGGTCAGGGTTGATAGTGCTTGATCTTTAGAGGTAGCTATAACTGAATATTAAGAATACAGAAGAAGGTTGGTACAAAAGCTTCTATTTAT
>JAABUO010001381.1_pt1 | contig 32191 bp, 36 predicted proteins | sample 5559291 | NCBI WGS metagenome assembly JAABUO01 (sample SAMN10711878, study PRJNA513372) | rock metagenome | isolation source: Antarctica rocks | place: Antarctica: Victoria Land, Finger Mt sud | reverse complement strand
GCCCACCACCTCGGGCTGCGCGTCGTGGCGGAGGGGGTCGAGGACGAAGCTGCCCGCCTCGAGCTGCTGCGGATGGACTGCGACGTCGCCCAGGGCTACCTGCTCAGCCGGCCGCTGCCCGCCGCGGCCTTCGCCTCATGGGCGAGCCGGTGGCGCACGGCCGTGGTGCCCGCTCCCCGTGTCGTACGGATGCCGACCAGCACGAGCTGAGCCGGTCGAACCCGGACATGCCCCCAGCACCCGCGCCTACCCTGGGACGCATGGGAGCGTCGGCGGCATGCGCCGCGCAGCGGCCGCCAGAATCCGCCGCACAGCGGCCGCCCGAGTCCGCCGCGCAGCGGCCAGCGGCGGCCGGGATGGCTCTCGGCGCGGCCCTTCTCCTAGCCGGGCTGACGGGCGGGTGCGGCATCAAGCCGGACCGGGTCGAGGCCGTCGTCACCTTCACCTCGACCGCCACCCCCCAGCAGCAGCAAGCCGCCCGCGATGCCTGCCCCTCGTCCGGTCAGGTGGTGCAGGAGCCCCCCGACCGCAACAACCTGGCCAGCTCGCGCCGCTACCCGCTGCGCTACGACATCACCCAGGCCTCTGCTCAGGACAAGAGCGCGCTCTACCGTTGCCTCAACGGCAGGCCGGGCATCACGGGGATCAACGAGGAGTCCGGCTCGAGCTGACCGTGTCGCTCTCCGTGCCGCTCTTTGTGCCGTTGTGAGAGGCTGGCCGCGAGCGGGCGTGCAGTACGCTGACCACGATCGTGGCCAGGGCAATCACGCCACCTGCGATGACGCTCCCGCCCGTCCACCACGACGAGCCGGGCAGGGAGTCGACGAGCGCCCAGACAATGCCCGCCGCCACGATGGCGAGGCAGCCGAGCACGCTGAGCACTGTCGATGCCGGCCGGGCGACGGCGCGCTCGGCCAGCTCGACACCGGCGCGCCGGGCCCGCTCGAAGTAGCGGTTGGCCCACTCGTACTCCAGCCCGAGCACGAAGAAGCCCAGCGCGACGACAAGCACCCCGGGCCCGGGCGCGATCAGCAGCACCACCCCGACGGCGAGGATCGCGACGCCGGCCGCTGTCACCGCGATGCGACGGGCCAGTTGGGCAGGAGAACGAGCCACCCGCCCAGTCTGCCGCAGCACGTCGACGCAAGACCGAGCAGCCAGCCGCGGGCGTCCCTCTGCTGACCGGCGTGCAGGCATCACCGTGCTGACAGGCGCGCCAGCATCTCCGCTGGGTCGGGTGCGACCGAGGGCGGGACGGGCCAGCCGATGGTGCCGTCGCCATGCCAGCGCGGCACCACATGGACATGCAGGTGTTGCACGCGCTGTCCACTGGCCGCGCCGTTGTTCTGGCGCACCGTCACGCCGTCGGGCGCGAGCCGGTCACGCAGTAGCCTCGCCATCACCGCGGTCGCCCGCCCGATGGCAGCGGCTTCATCGTCGCGCGCCGACCACAGGTCCGGCACGTGCCGGCGCGGGACGACGAGCAGGTGGCCCGGGCTCGCGGGCCGGTCGGTCAGCAGCGTCACCGTGTCGTCGTCCGCCGCGACCACGTGGCCCGGCGCGCGCCCGTCGACGATCCGGCAGAACGGACAGTCGTCACGCTCGGAGGACGAGGGCGCGCTCACCCCGATGACGGTAGCGCCCTGTCGTTGCCGGAATGACGGGCGGCACGGCTCCGCTGTGGACGCACTCATCCTCCGGCCGCGAGCCCGTTCGCGCCGGCGTGTTGCCTCGGCTGCGGGTGATGCAGGCCCGGAAGCGTGCATCCTCAGCAGCCGGGGCGGCCCGACCTCGGCGCTGTTGTCGGCTCGGGGTGTGGGCGCCGCGGTGGCTGAGATGATAGGCGGCGTGACGCGGGCCGAGGTGGCAGCTCTCGTCCGGCTTCGGGCGGCGCAGCTGACCGGCCGCGACCCCACCGCACTGCCCGCCGATGCTTCCTTCCTCGGGGAGCTGCCGTCGACTCCCTCGACTTCGTCGAGTTCGTGCTGGCCCTCGAGGACGAGCTGGGCATCGAGCTGCCCGAGCACGAGATGGCCGGCGTGTCGACATCCGAGCAGCTGGCGGCCTTGGCCGCCAGCAAGCTAAGCCCCGACAGCGGGCGGTGACGTGTGACACCCCGAGCCGGGCGCCCAGGGCGTCACTCGCCGACCGAGAGCACCCTGACCTCCCGGGCCGCGATGTCGTAGCTGCGTCCCGTGGCGAGCCGGCCGCTGGCGGTCCGGGCGCCGGCCAGCAGGGCGAGCCCGGTCTCGGCCTGCTCGGGGCGCAGCCTCAGCGCCACGCTCAGGTGCGGACGCCAGCCGTCCGGCGCCAGGTGCTCGGTGGCCGGCGACCGCACATCGGCGAGCAGCGTACTCACGCGCGCCTGCAGGTCAATGAGCTCCGGGGTCCGCGGCAGCTCGAGCACGAGTGTGCTGCGCCGCCCAGGGAATACCACTGGATGCGCAGGGCCGACCGCCACAGGCAGCAGCGAGGCGAGCAGCCGCGCGAGCGCCGGACGCGCCGGCTCCAGGTCCTCGACCACGGCCAGGGTGACGTGCGGCCGGTTCGTCGGATGCTGATGCCGGGCGAGGCTGGGCAGCCCGGCATCGGCCAAGCGCTGCCACAATGACCGGACTCGGGCATCAAGAACCGCGTCCGGCAGCAACTCGACGCTGTGCATGCGGGCGATCCTGCCGGACGCCTGAGGACGCACCTGCCGGCCAGCAGCCCGCCCCCCTTCGCGCCCGCCGCCGAGCGGTCATAGTGTGCCGGGCGTGCCTCTTGTCGATGTCGGCGACCTGACCTTCCCCATCCGGGCTGCCGGTCCCGCAGACGGCCGTCCTGTCCTGCTGCTGCACGGCTTCCCCCAGACGTCCTTCGAGTGGCGGGCGCAGCTCACCGCCCTCGGCGACGCCGGCTACCGTGCGCTCGCCCCCGACCAGCGTGGCTACACCCCGACAGCTCGCCCAGCCGACGTCGACGCCTACCGGATGGATCAGCTCATCGGTGATGTCCTCGGCATCGCAGACGCCTTGCAGCTCGGTCAGGTCGACCTCGTCGGCCATGACTGGGGAGGCGCGGTCGCCTGGCATGTCACGGGCCGGCACCCCGAGCGGGTGCGGACGCTGACTGTCTGCTCGACCCCGCATCCGCGCGCCATGACCGCTGCTATCGACTCGGGCGGCCCGCAACGGACGATGTCGGCATACATGCAGGTGTTCCGCGAGCAGGGCCGTGCCGAGGACCTGCTCATGGCCGACGACATGGTGCGGCTGCGCCGGCTGTTCGACGGCGTCGAGCAGATCGAGCCGTACGTGGATGCGTTCCGCGACCGCGCCACCCTGACCGGGGCCCTCAACTGGTACCGCGCCATGCGCCGTACCGACTCCGAGAAGACCGGCGACGTCACGGTGCCCACGCTGTACCTGTGGGGGGAGGAGGACCCGGCGCTGGGACGCGAGGCGGCCGAGGCCACCGCGTCGCACGTCACGGGCCCCTACACCTTCGTCCCCCTCCCTGGCATCGGCCACTGGGTGCCGGAGACGGCTGCCGATACCGTCACCACCCGGCTGCTCGAGCACCTGCAGCAGTCGTGACCGGGCCCGCCGCGGCGACGGGGGAGCACGGGACGGGCCGCGTTGCGCTCGTGACCGGTGGCAACCGGGGCATCGGGGCGGCGGTGGTGGCCGCCCTCGCCGCGCGAGGAGACCAGGTGGCGGTGGCCTCGCGGGGCGGGACGGCGCCCGACGGGGCCTACGGGGTGGTCTGCGACGTCACCGACTCGGCCTCGGTGGATGCCGCGTTCAGCGCCGTCGAGGCAGACCTCGGCCCCGTGGAGGTCCTGGTCTCCAACGCCGGCGCGGTGCAGGACGGGTTGCTGATGACGATGCCCGAAGATGCTTTCCAGGGGGTGCTCGACACCAACCTCGTCGGTGCCTACCGCGTCGCGAAGCGGGCAGCCAGGCCGATGCTGCACCTGCGCCGGGGCCGGCTGGTGTTCGTCTCGTCGGTCGTGGGGCTCTCGGGTTCGGCGGGGCAGGCCAACTACGCGGCGGCAAAGGCAGGACTGGTAGGCCTGGCCCGATCCCTCGCGCGCGAGCTGGCACCCCGCGGCATCACGTCCAACGTGGTCGCGCCCGGGCCCGTGCGCACCGACATGACCGAGGCGCTGACCGACGAGCAGCGGGCCGCAGCCGTCGCTGCGACGCCGCTCGGCCGGATGGCCGCTCCGGAGGAGGTGGCAGCCGCTGTCGCCTACCTCGCCTCACCCGCGGCCGGCTTCGTCACCGGAGCGGTGCTGCCGGTAGACGGCGGGATGGGGATGGGGCACTGAGCACCGGCTGACACCGGGCAGGGGCGGACGGGGGTCGATCAGCCCTGACGCGCGGCGAGCCGCGTCTGCCAGACCCGCATGTTGCCGGCACCCACCAGCGCGACGATCACTGTCGCGAGGACGATGAGCAACCCCGGCAGCACCTTGCCGCGCAGCGCCTGCAGCATCGAGTCGTTGGCGTTGTGCTCGGCCGCCGCGAGCAGGGGCGCCTGGACGTCCTGCAGGCGGGACTCCGGCAGCCCGGCGAGGTCGGGGGTGGGGACCGACTCGAGCGAGCCCGGGGTCGAGCCGAGGTCAGCGAAGCTGCTGATCAACGTGGAGGGAAGAAAGGCAGAAGCGGCGCCGAGCAGATTGTCGACTGTCGCGCCGGGTGCGGTGGCCGCGGCAGGTGCTGCGCCGCTGGCTGCTGGAGCGGCCGCGCCTGAAGCGGCGGGGCTGCTGGCAGGAGCGCCGGGGGCGCCTGGAGCGCCGGGCAGGGCAGGGGCTCCGGGGAGCGCGGGAGCACCGGGCAGCGCTCCGGCCACCGAACCGGCACCTGACTGCAGGGCGCCAGCGCCCTGTTGCACGGGCTGGGTCAACGCGCCCGGACCAGGCAGGGTCACGCCAGGAAGGGGGGCCGGGATGGCCGCCGGAGGGACGTACTTGTTCACGAATGCCCCCGTGGGGGTCAGGCAGTTGATCAGGACCTGTGAGCTGCATGTCGGTGGCGCCGACGGGGTTGTCGCGACCGGAGCAGGGACCGTGGCCGGGGCGCCAACCCCGGAAGGCAGCTGTGCGAAGGCGGGTCCGCCGATGCTGAGAACCGCTACGGCAGAGCCGGCAACGATGCCACCTCGGCGCAGGGCACGGCCGTTCGACGCGCTCGCGGACATCAGTTCTCGGCCTCCAAGAAGGGTCGCCTATGACTCACAGTGTGCCCCGGGACACGTTGTGGGACACCATATCGGTGCCGACACCGCCCGGAAAGTGGCGCTTACCACTCATTATGCCGCAGGTCCGGTCGATGAGCACGACCCAGCCGACCGGCTCATGCTCCACCTGTCGCACCTGCAGTCATCCTCCGGCTCAGGCCGGCGTGGACGGCAGTGTTCGTGGCCGGATGCGCCCGGGGTTCACGCGTCCCCAAGCCAGGGACGCCTGCAGTTTCGACACGCATCCTCGTCAGCCGAGCGGGTGCCGCCAGCTGCACGGGGCAGGAGCAGTCGGTGAGCACGACTGACGCCCAGAGCCACGCTGAGCAGGCGCCCGACCGGCCGCTGCCTGCCACTCCGCGGCTCGCCGTCGTCGCGTCCAGCTCCCCCCGGGCCCAAGCGGCCAGGGACGAGCTGCGAGCGCGCTACCCGACCGTGTCCGAGGAGGCTGCCGACGTCGTCGTCGCGCTCGGGGGTGATGGCCTGGTGCTCGACGTGCTGCACCGGCTGCTGCAGCGGGGCAAGGCTCCTCGCGTCTACGGGATGAACCGTGGCACCACCGGCTTCCTGCTCAACGAGTACGACGCCGAGGACCTGCCGGACCGGGTGGCGGCGAGCCTGGAGACGCAGGTCCATCCGCTTCGCTCCCGCAGCTGGGACGTCGAGGGTGCCCCGCTGCCCGACGCGCTGGCCTTCAACGAGGTGACGCTGCGCCGGGTGGGCATGCAGAGCGCGAGGATCGAGGTCGCCGTCGATGGCACCGTCCGACTCGACGAGCTCGTCGGCGACGGTCTGCTCGTCGCCACCCCGGCGGGGTCCACTGCGTACAACCTGTCCGCACGCGGGCCGATCCTGCCGCTGGGCTCCAACCTGCTTGCCCTGACGCCGATCTGCGCACTGCGGCCCCGCCGGTGGCCGGGAGCGCTGCTGACGCACGACGCCGTCGTGCAGCTGCGCGTCCTCGACCCGGCCAAGCGCCCGGTGTCACTCACCGCCGACCAGCGGCAGATCGTCGACGTGGGCCGAGTCGAGATCGCGGAGGCGCGCGAGGTCACCCTCACGCTGATGTTCGACTCCGGCCGCAGTCTGGCCGACCGCGTCGTTGCCGAGCAGTTCTCGACGTGATGCGCCGGCACCGGCGGTCCCCAGCGGCGCACGGAGCCGCCGTTCCCGTCGCCCGGGGTGCACGCGCTAGGGTCCAGCCGTGAGTCTGAGCGGAGCCCTGCGTGAGCAAGCGAGGGCCTGGGCGAGCATGCCGGTCAGCCTCAGCCGGCTGCTGTCGAGCGCGGCGGATGCAGCCGAGGCCGGCGTTGGCGTGCTGCAGCAGATGGAGCGTCAGTCCGCGGCATCCGCCCGCGTGCTCGAGGCCATCGAGGGGCCGGTGGTCCGCCTCGCCGACGCCGTCGACGGCGCCGTCGTCCAGCAGACTGTCGACGCCCTGGCCCGGCTGCCCGGCATCGTCGCCCAGGCGAGCGTCATGTCCAGCCGCGTCGAGCACCTGTTCGCGAGTCTCGAGACGCCGCTCCGCGCCCTCGGTCCGCTCGGGCAGGCACTTGACGGCCACCGCCTGGCTGAGGTGATTGACCGGATCGACCAGTCGCTGCCGGGGCTGGTGCGCCTGCCCCAGACCGAGGGCGAGGTGCAGCTGCTGAGGGAGACGACCGACCGGCTCTACCGGCTGGTCGAGGAGGTGCAGGGGCGCTTCTTGGCGCTACCGGGCGCGGGCCTGCTGCTCGGTCGCTCCCTGGAGCCGCCGACCTCGACCCGCGAGGAGAACCTTGCGGCAGATGACCTACCGCGTCGCCCTGCCCCGCGCAAGCGCTCGCCGGGGGCGGGAGAGCGTCCGGCGAAGCGGTCCGGCACAGGGCGGACAGCGGGCTGACGCACCCGGAACTGGCTGCAGCCGCACTGTCACCACGCCGCCGGAGCGGGTAGAGCGGGAGCAGGCCCGACGTAGCACGGGTGCCGACGCAATGCCGATGCGGGCGCTGACAGAAGGAGAGCGATGAGCTGGTGGTGGTGCCTCGAGCACAGCCGGCCGGAGCAGGAGCCCGACGCCAAGGCAGACCGCCGCCTCGGGCCCTACCCCGATGAGCAGGCGGCCCGGGGGTGGCGCGAGCAGTACGCCGAGCGCAATGCCGCCGAGGAGCGCGAGCGCGCGGACGAGAGGGGCGAGGACGACTGAGCAGCAATTCGATCGGCGGCAGCCCGCCCGGAGTCATGGCTCCCGGGTCTGACCTGCCCGGGGCCGCGGCCGAGAGCGGTGCGCCGGCCCGCTTCGACGCCGTCCTGCTGGTCTCCTTCGGCGGCCCCGAGGGGCCCGAGGAGGTCTGGCCTTTCCTGCGCAGTGTCACCAAGGGGCGCGGTGTCCCCGACGAGCGCCTGGCCGAGGTGGCCGGTCACTACCAGCTGTTCGGCGGCCGCAGCCCCATCAACGACCAGAACCGGGCGCTGCTCGAGCTGCTGCGTCCGGAGCTGGCCCCCCGCGCCCTCTACTGGGGCAACCGCAACTCGCCGCCCTTCCTCGCTGACGCGGTCGCCCAGATGGCAGCTGACGGGGTGCGGAGCGCGGCTGTCTTCGTCACCGCCGCCTACGCCTCGTACTCCTCCTGCCGTCAGTACCGCGAGGACCTCGCAGGTGCCATCACAGCCGCGACCGCCGCAGCTCCGGAGGGGCCCGATCCGGCTGGCATCCGCTTCCACAAGCTGCGTCACTACTACAACCACCCCGGCTTCATCGAGGCGCAGGTCGACCGGGTCCGCGAGGCCTTGATAGAGGCGGCAGCAGCAGGCGCGGACCAGCGGCCGGCGGACGATAATGTCCCGCGGCTCGTGTTCACCGCCCACTCGATCCCCGTCGCGGCCGCTGACTCCAGCGGGCCTCCCGGCGGGCGCGGCGCCTACCCCCGCCAGCTGGCGGAAACGGCGCGGCTGGTGGCGGAGGGCGTCGGGGCCGCCGGGGCCGCCGGGGCCGCCGGGGCCGCCGGGCAGGATGAGGGGTGGGACCTCGTCTACCAGAGCCGCTCGGGCCCGCCGTCGGTCCCGTGGCTCGGGCCCGACGTCGTCGAGCACCTCGAGCACCTCGCTGAGGGCGGCGTGCATGACGTCGTCGTCGTTCCTAGCGGCTTTGTCAGCGACCATCTGGAAGTCGCCTTCGACCTCGACGTCGAGGCACGGGAGGCGGCGCAGCAGCTGGGCATCCGCCTGACTCGGGCCAGTACCGTCGGGACGCACCCGGCCTTCGTGCAGATGGTGCACGAGCTCGTCGACGAGCGGGAGCACGCCGAGCACGCAGGTCCGCGCTTCGACGGAGTCCGGCCCGTGGCAGGCGGCACCGCGCCGAGCCACGACGTCTGCCCGTTGGACTGTTGCCCGGGGCGGGTCCGGAAGCCCGCCGCTGCCGGGACGGAGCTCGACTGGCACGCGCCGATCGGGGATGGGGAGCCATCCGTCCGGCGTTGAAGGAGGTGAGATGACTACTGAGCACCTGTTCGAACAGCCCGACCGGTTCGTCGTCGGCACCGTAGGCAGCCCGGGGGAGCGCGTCTTCTACCTGCAGGCCGTCGAAGGTGCCCAGACTGTGACAGTTGCCCTCGAGAAGGCCGAGGTCGCCGCACTCGCGCAGGGTCTGGCTGAGCTGCTGGACCAGGTTGGTGCCAAGGCCCGGCGGTTCGACGACGTCGACCCCGACCCCCTGGAGACGCCCTTCCTGGAGGACTTCCGAGTCAGTGAGCTCTCCGTCGCGTGGGATGGCGAGCGCGTGATGATCGAGGCGGCCGACGGCTCTGACGGCCGGCTGAAGGTTGCGTTGACCACGGCGCAGACCAGGGCCTTCATCGGGCGCGCGGAGCGCATCGTGGCGGCCGGCCGTCCGCCGTGCACGCTGTGCGGCCGGCCCGACGGCCCCAGCGGACACTTCTGCCCCCGCCTCAACTGACGCCGCCGGCGGCAGCCCACCGATACTCGCCGGCCGCGGGCCCTAGTCTGCGTTCATGACGAGCGGGCTGAGCAGCGGACGGACCACAGGCATCGCCGGGCCGGAGCGGCAGGCGCTGTGCGACCTGTTCGAGCAGGTAGGGCCGGCTGCGCCGACGCTCTGCGAGGGATGGACGACAGCCGACCTCGCCGGGCATCTGGTGGTGCGCGAGGGGCGCCCGGATGCCGGCCTGGCCATCATCGTCCCGCCACTGCGCGGGTACGCCGCGCGCATCGAGAAGGCCGCGGCCCGGCGCCCGTGGCCCGCACTCGTCGACACCCTGCGTCAGGGGCCTCCCCTCGGGCGCAGCGCCGTCAGCCTGCCGGGGCTCACCGACCGGGCCAACGTCCACGAGTTTTTCGTCCACCACGAGGACGTCCGCCGCGCCAGGCCCAGCTGGGTGCCGCGTGCGCTGCGCCCTGAGCTGGAGGCGTCGCTGCGCACCCGCCTGCCCGTCGTCGCGCGGCTCCTGCTGCGGCGGCTGCGGGGCGCCACACTCGAGCTCGCGCTGCCGGACGGCCAGCTGCACACGGTGGGCCGGGGGGAGCCGCACGCCCGGCTCAGCGGGCCGGTGAGCGAGCTGACGCTCTGGGCCTTCGGCCGTGACGCGGTGCAGGTCGAGCTGGACGGCGACCCCGAGGCCGTAGCTGCCGTGCGGTCGCTGCCCCGCGGGCTGTAGCCCGGGCTCAGCTGGGTGGCCCGGGGGGTGGCAGGCCTTAGACCGGAAGGGCCTTGCGCAGCCGCTCGGCGGAGATCCGCTGGCTGGCGGTGGCTGTCGCCGCTTTGCGGTTGGTCTTGCGTGCGGTGCGGGTGCTGACCCGCTTGGTGCGATGCGCGAGCGACTCCTTGCCCTCGGTATCGACTGCCGCGATGAGCAGGCCCCCGGCCATGCTGACGTTCTTGAGAACGTCGATCATCTCGCGCTTCTTGGCCGTCGGGTCGGAGGTCTCCCAGAAACGGTGGCCGGCCAGTGTCGTAGGCCCGAGCGTCGCGGCCAGTGCGAGGCTGGCGACCCGGGGGAAGTGTCCCGTCGCGAGCAGCAGGCCCGCGCCGATCTGCACGCCCGCGTTGACCTTCACCGCCTGCTCGCCCTCGGTGATGCCGAGCTTGGCCGTCGTCTCGTTGGGGATGCTGGCCCGCTCCGCCGCCGCAGCCTTGGGCCCCGGGTTGCGCAAGGCGTCCAGCCCGCCCACAACGAAGATGGAAGCGAGCATCGGTCGAGCGATCCGGCGGACGAGCACAGCAACTCCTCAAGGACGGGTGAGCCACCGGACGGGCAGCGTCAGGCGGCGGTCAGCGGTCTTCTATCCCAGTGCACCGCGAGTGAATCATGGCCGCTGTGATGCCGCGGTCATGGGCTGCGTCAGCGGGACTGCTCGGTCGGCCGGATGAGTACCTCGTTGACCGCAACGTGCGCCGGCTGGCTCACGACGTAGACCACGGCGCGGGCGATGTCGTCGGCCTCCAGCGGCGTCATCTTGCCGACTGTCGACTGGATCGCCTGCTTCGCCGCCGCGTCGGTGATGTGCGTGGTGAGCTCTGTCGCTACCGCGCCTGGCTCGACCAGGCTCACCCGGACGTGGCGCTCGGTGACCTCCTGGCGCAGCGACTCTGAGAACGCGTTGACGCCCCACTTGGTCGCGTTGTAGCCGCCCGAGCCCAGCCGGGCCACCCTCCCGGCGACCGACGACACGTTGACGATGTCGGCCACACCGCGCTCCTCGGCGGCGCTGAGCAGGGCGGGCAGGGCCGCATGGGTGGCGTACATGAGACCCAGCACGTTGAGGTTGACCATCCGTCGCCAGTCCTCGGTGTCGGCGCCGACGATGCTGCCGAGCAGCATCACGCCGGCGTTGTTGACCAGGATGTCGAGCGAACCGAAGTGCTCGACGGCCGCGTCGACCGCCGCGCGCACGGCTTCCTCGTCGGTCACGTCGGTCTCCTGCACCAGCACGCTGCCCTCGCCCAGCCGACCTGCGAGCGCCTGCAGCCGGTCGGTCCGGCGCGCCGCGACGGCCACGCGGGCCCCCTGCTCGACGAGCGCTGCGGCAGTCGCCTCGCCGATGCCGCTCGATGCCCCGGTCACCAGGGCGACCCGCCCGTCCAGCTGTCCTGCCATGGAAGTGCTCCTGTCCTTCAGTGGTGCCCGCCGCCTGGGGCCCTGCCCCGAGACTAGGGTGCTCTCGTGCCGCACTTCGGGGACGTCCAGTTCGAGATCTACCTGCGGGGGATGGCCGGAGAGCGGCCGGCGCTGCCGATCACCGCGACCGCCCTCGAGGCGGCCGCCCGTGAGGTCCTCACCCCCGAGGCGTTCGGATACGTCGCCGGCTCGGCGGGGCTGGAGCGGACGGCGGCGGCCAACCTGACGGCGTTCGACAGGTGGGACATCGTCCCGCGCATGCTGCGCGCCGTCACCGAGCGCGACCTCAGCACCGAGGTCCTCGGCACCCGGATGCCGGCGCCGGTCATGCTGGCCCCGGTCGGCGTGCTCAGCATCGTCCACCCCGAGGCGGAGCGGGCGGTGGCCCGAGCCGCTGCGTCACTCGGCGTCCCGATGGTGCTGTCGACGGCGGCGAGCACAGCGCTGGAGGACGTCGCCGCCGAGCTGGCCGCCGGCGCCGACCCCCAGGGCCAGGCTGGCCAGGGCTGGTTCCAGCTGTACTGGCCCAAGGACCGCGACGTCGCCGCGAGCCTGGTGCACCGGGCCGAGGCCGCGGGCTTCCGAGCCATTGTCGTCACGCTCGACACGTGGCTGCTGGCCTGGCGCCCGCGCGACCTCGCCCAGGCCTACCTGCCCTTCCTGCAGGGACAGGGCGTCGCGAATTACTTCTCCGACCCCGCCTTCCGCGCCGGCCTGGCGGTGCCGCCCGAGCAGGACCACAACGCCGCGGTGCTGCACTGGTCGCAGATGTTCGGCAACCCGGGCCTGTCCTGGGCCGACCTCGCCTGGCTCCGTGAGCAGACCTCACTGCCCATCCTGGTCAAGGGGGTGTGCCACACCGACGATGCTCGTGCCGCGATCGACGCGGGTGTCGACGGCATCGTGGTCTCGAACCACGGCGGCCGGCAGGTCGACGGCGCCCGGCCCGCGCTCGACTGCCTGCCCGAGGTCGTGGCGGTATGCGATGGACTGCCCGTGCTGTTTGACTCCGGCATCCGCGGCGGCTCCGACATCCTCAAGGCCGTCGCTCTCGGTGCCCGTGCGGTGCTGGTCGGCCGACCCTGGGTGTATGGGCTCGCCTTGGGCGGCGCCGACGGCGTGCGGCACGTGCTGCGGTGCCTGCTCGGCGAGCTCGACCTGTCGCTGGCGCTGACCGGGCACGCAGCGATCGGTACTGTCGGGCGCGACGTCGTCGTTCCCGCCCTGTGACAGCGAGCGTCCGGACCACCGGTTCGGCGACCGCGCCCGAACCGCGCGGGTGAGCAGCTACGAGCAGTACGCCCGCACCTCCCAGCACTACGACCTGACCCGCCGGCCGGTCGGCTGGGAGATCATCGCCGGCCTGCTCGTCGCCCAGGACCACCCAGCCGGCCGGCTGGAGCTGCTCGACGCCGGCTGCGGTACGGGCAGCTACGCGCAGACGCTGGTCCCGTACACCGGCCGCATCACCGGGGTCGACGGTAACGCCGGGATGCTCGAGCGGGCCGGCGACAAGCTGGGCGACGAGGTCGCCGCCGGCCACGTCACCCTGCTGACAGCCCAGCTGACGGACCTGCCGCTGGCTGATGCGTCCTTCGACGCAGTGATGATCAATCAGGTGCTCCATCACCTGCCCGACGACCCCGCCGGCGGCTGGCCGATGCACCGGGCCGTCCTGGCCGAGCTCGCCCGGGTGCTGCGCCCAGGCGGTCTGCTCGTCATCACCACCGCCTCGCAGGACCAGCTTCGGCAGGGGTACTGGTACTACGAGCTGGTCCGTCCGGCTGCCGAGCGGCTGCGCAGCCGCTACATCCCGCTGGAGACTCTGGCAGCGATGCTCGCGGATCTCGGCCTGCCGACGATGGCGCGCACGGTGCCGCTCGATGCCGTGCTGCAGGCCGAGGCCTACTTCGACGCCACCGGGCCGATGGAGCAGCCCTGGCGCGACGGGGACTCGGTCTGGGCGCTGGCCACCGCCGATGAGCGCGAGTCAGCGCTCGACCGGCTGCGCCGGCTCGATGCGGACGGCAGGGCCCAGGACTTCCTGGTCGAGCACGACGCCCCGCGTGGCCGGGTGGGTCAGGTGACGATCGCGCACGCTAGCCGCCACTGAGCAGCCCGGCGAGGCGCGCGGCCCTGCAGCGGCTCAGCTCTTGTCCTCGATCTCCCAAGCATGGTCGAGCACGTGCCAGGCGATGCGGGTCGCGGCGTAGCGCACAGTCCAGGGCGTACCAGCGGGCCGTGCGCGCATCCGGCCGGCCAGCGCCTCGCGCTGCTCGGGCCACGGTGTGCCGGGCGCTAGCCGAATGCCCAGCTGCCGCCCGTAGCTGCGCTCGGCCTCCCGGACGTGCTCGCCGATGGGGTCGCGGTCACGCCCCGCGGCCCCGCGGCCCCGCGGCCCCGCGGCCCCGCGGCCCCGCGGCCCCTTGCGCAGCTGATCGGGTGCCCCGGCCACGACGGCGTCAAACGCCTGCCAGCACGCCTGGACCAGCCCGGCCAACCGATCGGCTCCGGCGGCGTCGAGGGGCTCGGCGTCCCAGGGGCCGGGCACGCCGGGGGCGCCGAATTCGGTCGTGGCGTTGCCCGGGACCCGGCCCACGACGGACACGGCAGTCACCGACAGCCTCCCCGGCGCCCAGCCGGCCTCGACGGCAGCGGCGTACCGGTCGGCGTAGGCGAGCAGGGTCTCAAGGGCCGCCTGCTCGCCCTTGCCGCGCCTGCACAAGCCGGGCCAGTCGAGGGCGGTCGCGAAGACCCACCTGCGTCCGACCTCGAGCCCGACCCGAACGGGCGTCGCGGGGGCTGCCATCGCACTAGTCAAAGTAGGGGCTTACTCGAAGTAGCGCCGCGGGTTCTGAACCATCATCTGTTCGATCTGCTCGTCCGAGACGCCGGCCTTGCGTAGCGCCGGCAGGACGTCGTCGGAGATGTGGGTGAAGTTCCAGTTGGGCGCTGCCGTGGCCAGCATCTGCTCGAGGTCGGCACCCCAGTAGTCGATGTAGCAGCTGGCGTCGTGCGCCAGCACCATCCGGTCGGCGTAACCCTGCTCGGCGAGGGCCGCGATCGTCGCGACGCGCTGGTCGGTGGGGTTGAAGATGTCCAGGCCGAAGCGGTCCATCCCCAGCTGGCAGCCGGCGTCGGCCAGCTCCTTGAGGTAGTCGAGGTCGTTGCTGTCCCCGGCGTGGCCGATGACGACCTTGGTCAGGTCGACGCCCATCTCGCGGTAGACCTCGAGCACCAGTTTGCCGGCCTGCGTCGCCGACTGGGTGTGGACGGTGATCGGCTTGCCGGTGTCGAGGTGGGTCTGGCCGGCTGCGCGCAGCACCCGCTCCACCCCCGGCGTCAGGCCCTGGGCCTCGACCACGCACTTGAGGAAGGCGGCGTGTACCCCGGTGTCGCCGATGCCCTCGGTGATGTCCTTGGTGAACTCCGTGACCATGGGCTCCGGCATGTCCATCAGCAGGCCGGGGCCACGGAACTCGTACTGGTGAGGGAGGTCGTTGTAGGTGTAGATGCCGGTCGCGACGATGATGTTGATGTCGACCTGCTCGTTGACCCGCTGCACCCGCGGGATGTAGCGCCCCAGACCGAGCACCGTCGGGTCGACGATGGTGTCGACGCCGCGGTCCTTCAGCGCCTGCAGTTTCCTGACCGCGTCGGCGACCTTCTCGTCCTCGTCCCACCAGTCGACGTTCTGGATCATCTCGGTGTTGAGCACGAACACGTGCTCGTGCATGAGGGTCTGGCCGAGGTCGGCGGTGTCGACCGGGCCGCGAACTGTTGCTACCTGCGCCATGGGACGTCCTTGTCTCTGATGGGCTCTCTGGGAGTCCGGGGTGGTCGGGTGGGTCGGTCGCGCGGCTCAGCGGACGGGCTGCCCCCAGTCGGTCTCCTTGCGCAGGGTGGCCTTGAGCACCTTGCCGCCGGGGTTGCGCGGCAGCGGTTCGGTGCGGACGGCGACGTACTGCGGCACCTTGAAGTCGGCGAGGTGCTCTCGGGCGAAGGCCGTCAGCTCGGCGGGGTCGATGCTCTGCCCGGGTGCCGGCACGAGCACGGCGCCGACCTTCTCGCCCATCATCGAGTCGGGCACGCCGATCACGGCGACCTCGCCCACTGCGGGGTGGGTGTTGAGCGCGTTCTCGACCTCGACGCAGTACACGTTCTCGCCGCCGCGGTTGATCATGTCCTTCATGCGGTCGACGATGTAGGTGAGCCCCTGCTCGTCGATGCGCGACAGGTCGCCGGAATGCAGCCAGCCGTCGACGAACGTCTCCGCCGTCTGCTCGGGCTTGTTCCAGTAGCCGGCGACGACATGCGGGCCGCGGATCATCAGCTCGCCGACGCCGGTCTGCGGGTCCGGCTGGTCGACCCGCACGTCGACGACGGGCGCCGGGAAGCCGACTGAGTCGGCGTGGTCGCGGGCGTACTCGTGCGGGAGGTAGGTCGACACCGACGAGGTCTCGGAGAGGCCGAAGCCGTTGCCCACCCTGGCGGTGGGGAAGCCCTCCTGGATCTGCTGCACCAGGTCCGGTGCGATGGGCGCGCCGCCGTAGCTGAGGGCCTCGACCGAGGAGACGTCGGTCGTTGCGAACTCGGGCTGGTGCATGGCGAGCCAGTAGATCGCCGGCACCGTGGTCAGAACCGAGATCTTCTCCTCGGCGATCGCCCGCAGGAAGCGCTTCACGTCGAACACCGGCTGAATGACAGTCGTCCCACCCAGTGCGAGCAGGACCAGCAGCTGGCTGTTGCATCCGGTGACGTGGAACAGCGGTACCGACACCAGGGTGGACAGGTGGCGGTCGCGGTCCATCCCGATGCAGCGGATGCAGGTCTCGACGTTGGACAGGAAGTTCTCGTGGGTGGTCATCGCCCCCTTCGGAAAACCTGTCGTCCCGCTGGTGTAGAAGATCGCCGCGAGGTTGTCGTGGCCGAGGTCGTCGACGACTGTCGGCTCACCCTCGGGCAGCTGTGCGCCCGGCTCGACGACGTATGCCGCGCCGGAGTCCTCCAGCACGTAGGCCACCTCGGCCTCGGCGAAGCGGGTGTTGACGGGGACGACGACGCCGCCCGCGAAGATCGTGCCGAAGAAGGCGAGGACCCATTCGTTGCCGTTGCCGAGCCGGATGGCCACTCGGTCCCCGGGGCGCACGCCCGCCGCCCGCAGGCCGCCGGCCACCCCGGCAGCCCTGTCCCACAGTTCTCGGTAGCTCACGCGCGGACCGTCGAGCTCGACCAGCGCATCGCGATCGGGATGGGCGTCCACCGACTGCCGCAGCATGTCGACGAGCGAACTCGGCAGCGCCTCGTAGTGCTTGATCCCGGCGGCATCGGTGGTGATGCCGCTGGTGTCGAAGGGGCTGGTGGGAGGCGCTGTGGTCATGACGCTCCATCCTCGAGCTGGTCGCGGGCGGCTGTGGCCCGCGTCACCATCAGCCTCGCCGTCCCCGTGCGGGAGCGCGGCGAAACAGGTCCATGACCAGGTCGGGCGCGACTGCCGCTACGGTGCGCCGATGCCGTACTCGCATCCCGTCGACGTCCGCTACCTCGAGGTCGACGCCCAGGGCGTGGTGTTCAACATGTGGTACCTGGCTTATCTCGACGACGCGATGACCGGCTTCCTGGCCGCCGGGGGCCTCGGCTACGGCGAGATGACAGCTGCCGGCTTCGACGTGCAGCTGGTGCACACCGAGCTCGACTGGCGCGGCGCGGCAGGCTTCGGAGACACGCTCGCGGTCGACGTGCGGACGGAGTCGATCGGACGCACCAGCCTGACCCTCGGCTTCACCGTCCGCCGGGACGAGCAGGTGCTGGCGACGGCAAGGACGGTCTACGTCTGCATCGGCACCGACGGCAGCGGGTCACGCCCGGTCCCCGCGGCGCTGCGGACCGCCCTCGAGGGCTCGCTCACCTGACGGCCCGCACAGCTGGCCCCGGCCGGAACCCGTTCGGGTGAGCAGCCAGCAGCCGCTGGGGCCGATACCAGGCTCGGGTGGCCGCCGGGCTCTGGCGGGACCGGCGGCCCCCTCGTACTCGTCCCTCGCTGGCGCGCCGCGGGCACTCGTCCAGTAGCGCCGTGCAGCGGTGCCGGTGCAGGTGCCGGTGCAGGTGCCGGTGCAGGTGCAGGTGGCGTCAGTCGCTCAGCGCCGCCGCCAGCGGCTCCCGCACCAGCCCGACCTGCCACGACCGGGCGTTACCGGCCTGCAGGACGTCCTCGACGCTCTGCGCGTCGACCGGCTGCGGCGGCGACCAGCACAGCCGGCGCAGCAGAGCCGGCTCCAGGATGTTCTCGGCGGGCAGGTGGTACTGCTCACTGAGCTCGGCGAGCGCGGCCCGGGCAGCGGCAAGGCGCTGTGCGGCCGCGGGATCACGGTCGCTCCAGCGGTTGGCCGGCGGGATGCCGGCCCCGCCACCCGCAGCCGCCCCGATGCCCGGTAGCTCGGAGTCGGGGAGGGTGCGGGCCTGATCGAGGGCGGCGAACCAGAACTGGCTGGTCCGGCGCATCCGTGGCCCGGAGAAGACGGGCAGCTTCTCCAGCGCCCCCGCCGATGGCGGGGCAGTGAGCACAGCGTCGACGATGGCGCGGTCCGGCAGCACCCGGCCGGGGGCGAGGTCCCGCCGCTGGGCCTGCTCGTCGCGGGCCAGCCACATGCTGCGGACGGCCGCGAGCTGCCGCCGGGACCGCACCCGGTGCAGGCCGCTCGTGCGCCGCCATGGCTCAGCGGCAGCCTCCCGGGGCGCGGCGGTGATGATGGCGGCGAACTCCTCGTGTGCCCACTCGAGCTTGCCCTGTTCGCGGAGGTCGTCCTCCAGGGCGTCGCGCAGGTCGACGAGCAGCTCGACGTCGAGCGCGGCGTAGCGAAGCCACGACTCGGGCAGCGGCCTGGTCGACCAGTCCGCCGCCGAGTGGCCCTTCTCGAGCCGGTAGCCGAGCAGGCTCTCCACGATCGCGCCGAGCCCGACCCGCTCGTGGCCGGCAAGGCGGCCCGCCAGCTCGGTGTCGAAAAGCCGGCGCGGACGCATGCCGATCTCGGCCAGGCACGGCAGGTCCTGCGAGGCGGCGTGCAGCACCCACTCGACATCTGCGACGGCATCGTCGAGGGCGGTCAGGTCGGGGACACCGACGGGGTCGATGAGTACTGTCCCGGCGCCGGCCCGGCGCAGCTGGACGAGGTAGGCACGCTGGCCGTACCGGTAGCCCGACGCCCGCTCGGCGTCGACCGCGAGGGGACCGGTGCCGCCGGCCAGCGCGCTGATCGCCCGCTCGAGCGCGGCCTCGTCTGCGACTACCTCGGGGACGCCGTCGCGGGGGGTGAGCAGCGGAGTGGCCTGTGGCTCGTCCGGCTCGTCCGGCTCGTCCGGCTCGTCCGGCTCGTCCGGCTCGACCGGCTCGTCCGGCTCGGCATCCGCGGAAGCCGGCAGAACGTCCGGGGCAACTGGTGCTTGTGCGGCGACCGGCGCCGGCGAAGGCGAAACCGCTGGCTCGAGGAACAGCGGCGGGTCAACCGGCCGCTGTATCTCCGGCGTCTCCCGCGCTGTCACGGCTGGGCACTCTACGGCCGGTGAGGTACTGCCGAGGCTGCTCACTGCGGCATCCCTAGCGGGCGCAGTCAGCGGATGACGCCCGCTCGCATGGCGAGCGCGACCATCTCCGCGCGGTCGCCTGTCCCGAGCTTGCGGGCGATGCGGGCCAGGTGGCTCTTCACCGTGAGGGCCGACAGCCCGAGCTGGTCACCGATCTCCTTGTTGGACTGCCCGTCGGCGACGAGGCGCAGCACCTCGATCTCTCGGCCCGACAGCTCGGCAGCGAGCCCGTCGGTAGCACTACCGCGCATGCTCGTGGCGAGCATCGGTGCGACGGAAGGGTCGGCGTACACCCCGCCCGCCAGCACTCGGCGCACGCCGTCGGTCACCACGGTCGAGGAGGCGTTCTTCAGCAGGTAGCCGTGGGCCCCCGCGACGAAGGCGGCCCGGACCGAGTAGGGGTCATCCGCGGCCGACAGGACGACAAGGCGCGGCCATCCAGCAGCTCGCAGGGTGGCCAGCAGGTCGAGCCCGCTGCCGTCTGGCAGCCCGAGGTCGAGCACGGCGAGCTCCAGCGGCCCGCTGCGTGCCCGTGCCCGTGCCTCACCGACGCTGGCGGCCTCGACGACCTCGGTCGCGCCCATTGCCTTCAGCCGGTTGACCATTGACTCGCGCATGAGCGGGTGGTCGTCGACGACCAGAGCGCGAAAGCCCGAGCGGTTCTGCGGAGGAACAGCAGCGGTACCCGGGCGCGCCCCGTGACGAGCGGCGGGACTGGGCCTGCCGGGCGCGGTCGGCGCGAGGTGCTGGCTGTGCGTGGTCACTGATCCTCCTGGATCCTCCTGATAGGGCAGAACAGGCATCGGAGCAGTCGACCGCGGTCTGTAGCCACTGCTCCAAATGGGGGAACTCGGTTGCTCCTGCTGGCCGAATGCACAAGGTGTCTGGTCGGGGCGCCGACAGGGGACCAGAGGGTGGCATGTCAACGGTGCGCCCGTGCACGTTGGCGAAGCGTCGCGGTTGCCGCTAGCGACGTGGCGACAGGAGCCGAGCCACAGGGAGAGCAGTGAGGAGGACGTCGGTGCCGCCTGCACCTGCGGTTCTCGCGCCTCGTATCCGCCCTCCTGGCGTCCACGGCCTGCCCCGATCGCTGAAAGCACTGCGCGCCGCCGCGGCATCCACGACGACCGCCGTCGTCGTGCTGTGGGCCGTGCTCCCCGGCTCCGAACGGCTCGCCGGCAGCGAGTGGGCCACGTTCGAGCTCGGAGCACTCGTCCTGCTCCTGGCTGTCAGTGTGCTCGCCGCGGGCGAGCGGTTGGAGCTGCAGCTGACCTGGCTCGGACGCGCGTGGTCCCTGCGTGGTGCCGACGCTGCGTTACCTCTCGTTCTCTGGGCGGCTCCCGTGCCGTGGGCGACCGGCGCCGCCGTGCTCGCCGCCGCTCTGGCCGGCTCCCGTGCCGCCGCCAGCACGTCCGCCCGTACCGCTATGGCTGGCGGCACCAGCAAGGCGGGGCGCCGCGGCAGGTGGTGGTGGAACGGCGTGGAGTTCGACGTGCTGTCCGCCCTCACGGCGGCGGCCGCTGCCGGCTGCGTCGTGCTGCTCAGCTCGCCCCTGACCGGACGTCTCGTCGCCGCGGTGCTGGGCGGGGTCGCCGGCGCGGTGGTGCGGCAGACTGCTTCCGCGGCTGCTGTCGCCGCGACGGCTCGCCGGTCGCTGGCGGGATTGCTGCGCCCGCGCCTGGCGCCCGCCGTGCTGCAGTCGCTCGTGGCCGGCCCCTTCGGCGTCCTCGCGGCCTGGCTCGCCCGATACGAACCCGTCGGGTTGGTCGGCCTGCTCCTTCCCGCCGCACTGGTGCTCGCCGCCCGGGAGATCGAGCGGCAGCGGGCAGCCGAAGCTCGGCTGTACGCGAGTCTGGCCGCGGAGCAGCAGCGGCTGAGGGGCCGGTCCTCGGACGAGTTCGCCGGCGTGCTGCTCGTCATCGCCGCGCGGCTGCTCGGCGGGGCTGATGTCGAACTGCTGCTGGCCGGCCCGGAGGGGCTGGTGCGCTACCTGGGCGACGAGTCTGGCGTGCTCAGCCGGGAGGTCACCTCGGGCGAGGCGCTCGATGCGCCCCACCTGCGGGGTCTGCTGTCCGGTGACGGGGTTGCCACCTGGCTGTCAGGGGCCGGCGGCGAGCCGGCCATCGGCTTCGCGGTGGGGATGCGTGGCTCGCTGTCGGCACCCTTCGCGGTCGTCGTAGCGCGCCGGCCCGCCCGCGCCGCGGCCTTCGGAAAGCAGGATGCGAGGGTGGCGCGGGTGCTGGCCGTGCAGGCTGGGTCCTGGCTGCTGGCTCAAGACCGGGAGAACTCAGACTTGGAGAGCCCAGCAGGGGAAAACGCGGCCCCGACACGTGGGAGCACAAGCACGGGCGGCCACGACTCGCGGCGCACCCGGCAGTTCATCGTTCGCGAGGCAGCGGCCCGCCTGACAGCCGCCGCGCAGGCGCGCGAGCTCGACCCCGAGCGCATGGCCGAGGAGCTGCGGCTCGTCCAGCGGGCGGTCGCCGCGCTCGTGGGGGAGCGGCGACGGGGGCGCGAGGGCGCCCGCCACGTCCCCCGTCAGGCGCAGGCTGGCGATGAGGACGGGTCGCAGCAGGCGCGCCGCGGGACCGACTGGACCACGACGGGCGTGCTCCCCGCCGCTGGGCCGGACGGGCTGCCGCACCCCCCGCAGAGTCCGGTGCCGATGACACCGGCGGCGGCGTCATGAGGCTCGTCGGCCTGACCACAGCGGCTGCAGCCTTGACCGCCACCAGTGCGGCAGCCGCCGGCTCGGCTGCACTCGCCGCGCAGCTGCTTGTGCCGGGCCATCCGCTGCTGGCGGCTGCGGTAGCCGGTTGCCTCGTCCTGCTCGCTGCCGGCTGCTGCGGAGCAGCCATCGGACACGGGCTGGCGCGGCGCCTGCGTCAGGTGACTGCGCAGCTAGCCGTCGTCACGGATGGCGCTCTCGACGCCTTGGCGCCGGATGCTCGCGACGAGCGACCCGCCGCAGCGCGGCGCCCGCGCCGACGGCGCCGGCTTGATGGCATCCGCCGGAAGGGGACCGTCCGGGCACTGCCCGTCCGGGAGATGCAGCACGTGGGCGATGCCTTCGTCGCCCTCGGCGCGCGGGTACGGCTGGCTGACGACCTGGCGGAGCGGCACCGGCGCGAGGCAGACGCGGCCGCCCGCGGCATGGTCGAGATGCTTTCCGGCCTGGTGGCAGCCGAGGAGGGGGCGCGTGGCCAGCTCGCCGCCGAGCTGCACGACACGGCGGCCCAGTCGCTCGCCACCGCGCGGCGGCTCGGTGCCGACCGAGCCGAGCGGCAGGCTGCCCCGGCGCTGCCACGCCAGGGGGGCGGACTCGGGCGTGCCGGGTTGCCTGCCGACACTCTCGACACCCTCGGCTCTACATCTGGCGGTCCCGCCGGTGTCACTGACGAGGCCACCGCGGCTGCCATCAGCGACCTTGTTGCAGAGGCGGAGGAGTCGCTGCGCGCCACGATGGCGCGTGCCAGGCCGCCGGCGCTGCGGGACGGCGACCTCGCGGCCGCGGTGCAGCTGCTGCGCGACGACCTGCTCCACCGCTACGGCCTCGAGATCAGTCTGACGTGGCCGCAGGCTGCCTTTCCCATCCCCCTCGCCCTCGCCGTGACCGTCTACCGGTTCTTCCAGGAGGCGCTGCTCAACGTGGTCAAGCACGCCGACGTCGACGCGGCCGCGGCCGGCCTGCAGGTGGACGAGCACCAGGTCGTGGCCGTCGTCAGCGACGCCGGCCAGGGCTTCTCGACAGCCAGCCGCCCGGCGGCAGGCCCCGGTGGCCGCCACGTCGGGCTGGGGCTGCTCCGCGAACGGGCTCGCCTGGCGGGCGGCTGGCTGCAGGTCCAGAGCGGGCCAGAAGGCGGCACCAGCCTCACGCTTCGCCTGCCGCGCCCGGCCCTGCCACTCGACTGACACGCCGGGCACGGGTTACGCCGGGCGAGGGTCCAAAGCTCAGGCCGAACGCTGACGCGAGGCCAGCGAGATGACTCCCGGCACCTCCGGCGGCAGGCCGGCCATCGCCGCCAAGAGCAGCACGAAGGCCTCGAGGTGCGCGCCAGCATCCTCAGGCGTCCAGCGCGGCGACCACGAGCACCGCAGCTCGACCTCGAAGGTGTCACCCTCCGCGGCCAGGCTGCCGAAGCGCGAGGCGGCCGTCGTCGTCACGGTGCCGGCCAGCAGGTCTGCCTGGGCGCTCCGGTCATTGAGCGCCTCCTCAAGCCAGGACCAGGTGACGGCAGGCAGCACGGGGTCGGTCACCATCTCGAGGTCCAGCGCTGCCCGGGCGTAGCAGGCGACCCGGAACTCGCCGTCCCACGCCGGCTGGCCGGCCGGGTCGTGCAGCACGACCAGGCGTCCGGCACCCAGCTCGGCATCCCCTCGCAGGGACCGCGCATCGCGGGCCCTGGTCGGCTGGACGGTCGCCCCGAACGCGATGCCGAAGGGAGCGACCCGGGAGGGCGCTGCACGCTCGCTCACGACGATGCCGGAGCGCGCCTGGCCGGCCGCGACCCGTAGCGCGGCCGCGAGCCGGCCGAACTCCTCGGGCTCGTCGGCGGTCGGCTCACCCGCCGGCTTCAGCTCGCGCTCCTCGAGGCCTGCACCCCGTCACCGTAGGGCCAGCAGGACACGGCGCCCGGGCTGCGCCGCGGCGTGTCGGCGGTGCCGCATTCGACACGGTGCGGCTCGGTGCGGCTCGGCGCGGCCCAAGCCCAGCTGACTGCCTCTAGCGTTGCGTCAGTGCCCGTCCTGCTCGCCCTGCTGTCAGCGGCGGTGTGGGGGAGCGCGGACTTCGGCGGTGGCCTGCTCAGTCGCCGGCTACCGGTGCGCTCGGTGGTCCTGCTCTCGCAACTGGCCGGGCTGGCAGGCGTTCTGGCCGTGTCGGCAGCGACAGGAGCCCTGGCTTCGGGATGGGGCGTGGCGGCGCCGGCGTGGTGGCAGCTCGCAGCTGCCGGGGCCGGAGTGTCGGGGATGCTCGGCCTGCTGGCCTTCTACTCCGCGCTCGCCGGCGGGACGATGGGCATTGTCGCTCCTGTGTCGGCCACCGGTGTCCTCGTCCCGGTCGCGGGCGGGTTGCTCGTGGGCGAGCGGCCGGGCAGCGTGCAGGCCGCCGGCATCGTGCTCGCCGTCGTCGGAGTGGTGCTGACCAGCGGGCCGGAGGTCCGGGGGGCAGCCGCGGGTGCCGCCCCGCGCACTGTTGCCCTTGCGCTGGTGGCAGCGCTGGGCTTCGGGCTCTCGCTGCTGCTGCTGCGGGCGGCGAGCTCGCACGGTGTCCTCGTCACGCTGACCCTGCAGCGCGTCGCGAGCGTGGGGCTGCTGCTGGGTGTCGTAGGTACTACCCGACAACCGCTGGCAGTCGCCCGTCGTGACGCGCCGCCCCTGGCCACAGTCGGCCTGCTCGACGTGGGTGCCAACGCGATGTACGCGCTTGCCAGTGCAGGTGGGATGGCCTCGGTGGTCGGAGTGATGGGCTCGCTGTACCCCGTCGCCACCGTCCTGCTGGCCCGCCAGGTATTGGGGGAACGGCTACGCGGCGTGCAGGCTGCGGGAGTGGTCGCCGCGATGGGCGGTGTCGCCCTCCTGGGCGCAGGGTGACGCGCCCTGCTCGGCAGCTGGTGAGTCGACCTGACCCCGAGCCTCGCTGATGGCGATGAGCAGGGGACCGTCGAACACTGCGAGGCCGCACACCGAGCAGCTCAGCTCCGGGCAGTCGCCGCCGTGGTCGTCGATGCACAGCGGCCGCTCGAACGCCCGCTCGACTTGGCAGTCAGGGCAGAACAGGTGCAGCATCGCGGTCTCCCAGCAGAGCGTCAGGCGGTTGCGTCGTCCCACCGGACCCTGCACGGGACCGATGTCTTCGACGGTCGCATGCAGCACCGACAGGATCGGGCAACCGGCCCAGGTGTGTCGGCGTGAGAGCATCGACCAGTGCCTACTGCTGACGCCCGGCTCGCCGATTCGCCCTTTCTGCGGGCCTGCCACGGGCAGTCCACGGCGCACCGCCCGGTGTGGTTCATGCGCCAGGCCGGCCGCTCGCTGCCTGAGTACCGCCGGCTGCGGGAGGGCACGGCGATGCTCGATGCCTGCCGCCAGCCCGAGCTCGTGGTCGAGATCACGATGCAGCCCGTCCGCCGGTACGGCACCGACGCCGCCATTTTCTTCAGCGACATCGTCATCCCTGTGGCCGCGGCCGGCATCGACCTCGACATCGTGGCGGGCGTCGGGCCCGTCATCGCGACGCCGGTCCGGGACCGCGCCACACTCGAGCAGGTCCGCCCGCTCGACCCGGGGCAGGTCGACGACATCGGCGAGTCGGTGCGCACCCTGGTGGGGGAGCTCGGAGCTGTGCCGCTGATCGGCTTCGCCGGCGCGCCGTTCACCCTCGCCAGCTACCTGGTCGAGGGCGGGCCCAGCCGTACCCACGCCACCACGAAGGCCTTCATGTACTCCGAGCCCGAGCTGTGGCATGAGCTGTTGGGCAGGCTGGCTGACATCGCCCGGACCTACCTGCGCGTGCAGATCGACGCCGGCGCGAGCGCGGTGCAGCTGTTCGACTCGTGGGCGGGCGCGCTGTCCGAGGATGACTACCGCGAGTACGTGCAGCCGCATTCGGCATCCGTACTGGCTGCGGTGGACGACGTGCCGCGCATCCACTTCGGTACCGGCACCGGCGAGCTGCTCGGGGCGATGGCCGAAGCCGGCGCCGATGTGGTGGGCGTCGATGCGCGGACCCCGCTCGACGTGGCCGCCCGGCGGGCCGGCGACGTCGCGCTGCAGGGCAACCTCGACCCCACCGTGGTGTTCGCGCCGTGGGAGGTGATCGAGCGCAAGGTCCGCGACGTCCTCTTTCGCGGCTCGGCGGCCAAGGGACACGTGTTCAACCTCGGGCACGGCGTGCTGCCCGAGACCGACCCGGGCGTGCTCTCCCGCATCGTCGACCTCGTGCACACCCTGACCGGCGAGGGCGGCGAGCTGGCCGACCAGGCCGACCTGGCCCGGCCGCCGGTCACGAGCGACCGGTTGGCCGCAACGGCGGTGGCAACAGCGGCAACAGCGGCAACAGCAGCGGGAGCCGCCGGGTGAGCCTGCCGCGGGTCGCCGTCGTCGGCGGCGGCATCGCCGGGTTGTCGGCGGCGCTCGCGATGCGGGGGCTGGCCGACGTCGTCGTGCTCGAGGCCACCGCGACAGTCGGGGGCAAGCTGCGCATCGGGCCGCTCGGGGTCGACGAGGGTGCCGAGTCCTTCCTCGCCCGCGTGCCCGATGCGCTCGGGCTCGCGGCCGAGCTCGGGCTCGAGACCGTCCATCCGGCCACCGCATCGGCGTCGCTGTGGCTGAAGGGACGGCTGCGGCCGCTGCCCCTCGGCACGCTCATGGGAGTGCCGGGTGACCTGCGGTCGGCGGCCCCCGTGCTCGGCGCCCTGGGAACCGCTCGCGCCGCGCTCGACCTCGTCCTGCCGCGAACGCGGCTCGAGGACGACCCCGGGGTTGGGCAGTGGGTACGCCGTCGCGTCGGCTCGCGGGTAGTCGACCGGCTCGTCGACCCGCTGCTGGGTGGGGTGTATGCAGGCCGGGCGGACCAGCTGTCGGTTCAGGCGACGGTGCCGCAACTGCGGCCTGCGCTGAAGGAGCGCTCGCTGGTGCGCGCGGCCGGCCGGCTGGCGCCCCGCCCCGCTGCTGCCGGCTCGGACCCGGCCCCGGTCTTCGCCACCCTCCGTGCGGGGATGGGCACGCTGCCCTTCGTCGTCGCGGCGGCAAGCGGCGCGGAGATCCGCATGCGGAGCGCCGTCCGGTCGCTGACGGCCGCGACCACCGGCTGTGGTTGGACTGTCGACGGGGAGCACTTCGACGCCGTCGTCCTCGCCGTCCCGTCCGGACCGGCCGGCCGGCTGCTTGGCCCGCACGTGGCCGGCGGGGTGCCCGAGGTTGAGTACGCCTCTGTCGCTCTCGCTACCTTCGCCTTCGCCTCAGGCGTCGAGCTGCCACCCGGCAGCGGTCTGCTGGTGCCACCGAGCGAGAACCGGACGATGAAGGCGGCCACGTTCCTGTCGCAGAAGTGGCCGCACGTGCCCGGCACTGTCGTCCGGGTGAGCGCCGGCCGCTTCGGCGACGTCCGCGACCTGCAGCGTCCGGGCGGCGAGCTGTTGGGCGTGCTAGCGGCTGACCTCGCCGAGGCCACCGGGGTGCGCGCCCGGCCAGTCGAGAGCTCGCTCGCCCGGTGGGGTGGGGGCCTGCCGCAGTACCGCCCCGGCCACCTGACTCGCGTGGCAGACCTGCGGGCTCGCCTCCCGCATGGGGCGGCGGTCTGCGGCGCGGCGTGGGACGGGGTCGGCATCCCGGCGTGCATCCGCTCGGGGCGCGCAGCAGCTGCGGCGGTGCTCACGTCCCTGGATGCTGTGCGCACCGCCGCGCACAGCGGATAATCGGTCCATGGCTGAGTCGACCAAGTCCGCGCGTGAGCTCAACGATGAGCTGCTGTACACGATGTACGCAGTCTTCCGCTCGCCCGCGCCGCTGCCCGAGGACCGCGCGGGGCTCGCCGCCGAGGCCGACGCCCTGCTCGAGCAGGCGCTCGCGAAGGAGGTCTACACCCGCGGCACCTACGACGTGTCGGGCTACCGCAGCGACGCCGACCTGCTGATCTGGCTCACCTGCCCCGACCCCGACCTGCTGCAGGAGACCTACGCCCGGTTCCGGCAGACCGCGCTCGGCCGCCACCTGGAGCCGGTGTGGTCGGCGACCGGGGTGCATCGCCCCGCGGAGTTCAACCGCAACCACATCCCCGCCTACGTCCGGCGCGAGGACCCGCAGAAGTACGTCTGCGTCTACCCCTTCGTCCGCTCGCTGGAGTGGTACCTGCTGCCTGACTACGAGCGCCGCGGGATGCTGGCCGAGCACGGGATCATGGGCCGGGAGTACGAGGACGTGCGGGCCAACACAGTCGCGGCGTTCGGCCTCGGCGACTACGAGTGGCTGCTTGCGTTCGAGGCCGCGGAGCTGCACCGCATCGTCGACTGCATCCGCCACCTGCGGACCAGCCGGGCGCGGCTGCACACGAAGGTCGAGACGCCGTTCTTCACTGGCGCCCGCAAGCCCCTGACCGAGCTGCTGGCCGCGCTGCCATAGCCCAGCTTGCTAGCCGGTGCCTCAGAGGGTGACGTGCAGGCGCCGCTGGGTGACAGGTTCTCCCATGTCGAGCTGCCGGGTGGAGCCATCGAGCACCCAGCCGGTCTCGGCGAGGAAGGCTGCCCCCTGGTCGTCGCCGTGGAACAGCCAGGTGACAGCGGTCGTGAAGCCGTCCTCGCGCAGCGTCTCGACGGCTGCCTGAAGCAGGCGGCTGCCGTGCCCTTCGTGCTCTCGCCCGGGAGCGACGAGCAGGACCAGCAGCTCGCCGACCGTGGCCGTCGCATCGTCGTCCTCGCCGGGACCGATCGCGGCGAAGCCGACGACCTCGCCGGCGAACCCAGGTGCGGCACCGTCGACCGCGACGAGCAGGTGATGGCGAGCCGTCGGTGGTGAGGCCACGGCGGCACGCCATCGCTCTGTTGCGGTCTCCAAGTCGAGCGCGAGTGCGGCGCCCTGCGGGAGCCGGGGAGCGAACACCAGGCCCCAGGTATGCAGCTGCAGCTCGGCGACCACCGCCGCGTCCTCCGAGCGCGCGAGGCGCACGCTGCCGTCGACCACGACGCGGACCCTACCTCCCCTGGTGCCCTGTCGATCAAGTCCCGATGGCGCCTTTTCGCCGGTTGTGACGACAGGTCAGACCTTGGGGTAGCGCGGGATCCACGTGCCGTCCTCGGTGCGCTCGAAGTCGCCGAGCAGCCCCGGGATCTCGTGCTGCATCAGGGCCGCCACCTGGTCGAACACCCGCCGGATCTCGTCCTCGGCACCAGAGTCGGTCCGCGCCTCGATGACGTGGCGCAGGGCGCGCACGTTGACAGTCCAGCCGATGGAGGTGGCGACGCCGTCCGGCGCGTAGCGACGCGCGCCGGAGGTCACGACCTTCTTCGTGTGGAAGTCAACCCCGGGGGTGTCGATGCCCGTCTCGGCGACGACAAGCTCCTGAAAGCGCTCCATGCTCGCCAGGAGCGAGTCGGCCTCCCCGCGCAGCCTGTCGTTGTCGCGGACGAAGTCGGGGTGCTCGAAGGGCAGGTCGGTAAGCCGGACGTAGCGCAGTGACTCCTGACTCATCGCGGTACCGGCGCGGTGCCGAACCAGCTCGTGCGTGAACACCCGGCTCACGTTGAGGAAGACGAAGGAGTAGTTGGCATGCTCGACGACGCTGCCGTGCGCCGAGCGCAGCACGTTCTCGAGGTAGGCCCGGCTGTCGCTGCGGACCTTGGTGACGTTCGGGTTGAGCCCGGGAGCCCACGAGCGGTAGCACAGCCGGCCCATGAACTCGACCAGCAGCTCGCCCTCGGGTCCGGCCGGCTCGTCGCCGGGGCGTACGCGCTCGAGCCACTCGGTGCCGCCGACTGCTTCCAGGTAGGCAGCAAGGCCCGCCCAGTTGATGGCGGGGCGGGCCAGCAGGAACACCTGGGGACGGGTCTCGCGCACGAGCCGGAGCCTAGGGGAGCCCCGGCCCGAGCAGCCGTCGCCGGACCGGGACGGCGGTAGGCGAGTTCTGTCGGAGCCGGCGGGAAGGATGCAGGTGTGAGCGAGAGGGCGACCCAAGCATCGGCAGGCACCAGCGCCGGTCCTACGAGTGCCGCCGGTGCGCGTACCGCGCCGCGGCTGCCGGGGCGGCCGGGCAGCAGGCTGCGCTCGTGGGCGCACGCCCTGGCGACAACCAACCCACCGCCGGGCGTGCCGGTCGACCAGCTCGACGGCGTGACCCGGTGGCTGGTGGTGACCCGGGCTGCCGTGCTACCGATGACGCTGGTCAGCGGGCTCGTTGCCGGCCTGCTTGCCGCGCGCTCACCGCGGCTGTCAGTCGTCGACCTCTCGCTCGCCGTGGTGGGCATCCTGGCTGCTCACCTGGCCAACAACCTCAGCAACGACCTGTTCGACACCTCGGTGGGCACCGACACAGCTGCCTACCCGCGGGCGCTGTACGCACCGCACCCTCTGCTGACCGGGCTGGTGTCGCGGCGGACTCTGTGGACGGCCATCCTGGCCGCCAACGTCGTCGACCTCGTAGTGCTGGTGCTGCTGACCGCGGCACGAGGGCCACTGACGGTCGGGCTGGCCCTCGCCGGGCTGCTGCTGTCGTTCGCCTACACCGCCCCGCCGCTGCGGCTGAAGAAGATCGGGCTGGGTGAGCCCGACGTCCTGGTCGTCTGGGGCCCGCTCATGACCGGCGGCACCTACTTCGCGGCGACCGGCACGCTGCCCGGCTGGGTGCTTGCTGCCTCGCTGCCGTGGGCTCTCCTGTGCACCACCGTGCTGATGGGCAAGCACATCGACAAGATTCCCTACGACGCACCGGACGGCACGCGGACGCTCCCGGTCATCCTCGGCGAGCGCCGCGCCCGTGCCGTGACCCTGAGGCTCATGGTGGCCTTCTACGCGGTGGTCATCCTCGACGTCGCACTGGGCGCGCTGCCCTGGCCCGCGCTGCTGGCGCTGCTCGGGGTCGAGCGCCTCGCTCGCGCCTGGCCGTACCTGCGCCGCGAGCGACCGGGAGCCCCGCCCGAGGGCTTCCCGATCTGGCCGCTGTGGTTCGCCGCAGTCGCCTTCGTCCACCTGCGCCGCGGAGGGCTGCTGCTGGTCGCCGGCCTGGCGGTCTCGGCCGCCACGGGATGGGGGGCCCGGTGATCTCGGTTGCCGGACGGGTGATCCTCGGCGAGGTCGCGTGCACAGCTCACGTCCCGCGGCGCCCGGGTCGAAGCCGGCCCGGGCCCGTCGCGCCCGCTACCCCGAGCCGGCGCGGCGGGTTCCGCCGGCCGTGGCGCACACCCGGTGACGGGCCATCGCGGCTAGCGTGACCCCCATGGGAGTCCTGCCCCCCGCGCCATTCGGCCGGCTGCTGTCCGCGATGGTCACCCCGTTCCGTGCAGACGGGTCCCTCGACCTCGATGCCGCCGCCCAGCTGGCCACGAAGCTCGTCGACGCCGGCCACGACGGGCTCGTCGTCAGCGGGACGACGGGAGAGTCACCGACGACCTCAGACCAGGAGAAGGATGCCCTGCTCCGGGCAGTCGTGGAGGCAGTCGGCGGCCGCGCCAGCGTGGTGGCCGGCGTGGGGACCTACGACACCGCGCACACCCTCGAGCTGGCCCGGGCGGCGCAGGCCGCGGGTGCCACCGCGCTGCTCGCGGTGACCCCGTACTACAGCAAGCCCCCCCAAGCCGGGCTGGTCGCCCACTTCCGCGCCGTCGCCGAGGCGACCGAGCTGCCCGTGATGCTCTACGACATCCCCGGCCGCTCCGGGGTCGCGTTGAGCACCGACACGATCCTGCAGCTGGCCGAGCACCCCAGGATCGTCGCGGTCAAGGACGCGAAAGGCGACCTGACCGCCACTGCTCAGGTCCGGGCGCGGTCCGATATCGCCTACTACTCCGGAGACGACGTCGCGACGCTGCCCCTGCTCGCGCTCGGCGCCGTCGGCACCGTCGGCGTCGTGACGCACGTCGTCGGCCGCGACGTGCTCGAGATGATCACTGCTTACGATGCTGGCGATGTCCGGCAGGCCCTGGAGATCCACCTACGGCTGCTCCCCGTGTTCACAGGGTTCTTCCGCACCCAAGGTGTCATCCTCACCAAGGCAGCCCTCGCGCTGCTCGGCCTGCCGGGTGGCGGCGTCCGCCTGCCGCTCGTCGACGCGACCGAGGACGAGGTCGCCCAGCTCGTCGCCGACTGTGCGGCGGCCGGGGTCACGCTCTCCGGTGCGCCGCCCGCAGCTCGCTCCACCGCAGCTCGCACCACCGCATCCACCGCATCCACCGCATCCACCGCATCCACCGCATCCACCGAGCCAGCTGGGCACGGTGCCCGCAATGCGCACAGCGTTCCCAGTGGCCGCCCCGCCGTCGAACGGACCCCTGCATGACGCATCCCCACAGCGACCTCGGCCCGCCGCCGCCCGTCCCCGACGGCGGCCTGCGGGTCATACCGCTCGGCGGTCTGGGGGAGATCGGCCGCAACATGACGGTGCTCGAGCACGCCGGCCGGCTGCTCGTCATCGACTGTGGCGTGTTGTTCCCCGAGAGCGACCAGCCGGGGGTCGACCTCATCCTCCCGGACTTCAGCGCCATTGCCGACCGGCTCGACGACATCGACGCGGTGGTCCTGACCCACGCCCACGAGGACCACATCGGGGGGGTGCCCTACCT
>JAABUO010001380.1_pt1 | contig 32217 bp, 21 predicted proteins | sample 5559291 | NCBI WGS metagenome assembly JAABUO01 (sample SAMN10711878, study PRJNA513372) | rock metagenome | isolation source: Antarctica rocks | place: Antarctica: Victoria Land, Finger Mt sud | reverse complement strand
TAGTCGACGACGGCCTGCTGCCCGCCCCCGCGCTCGACGACGCGCCGTCTTTCCCGACCGACCGCGTCGACTACGGGCGTGTCATCCCCTACAAGCGGCGGCTGTTGGAGCAGGCTTTCGCGCACTACCTGCGCGACGGCTCGCCCGAGGCGCGCCGCGCGGTCGAGGACTTCGCCGCCGCTAACCGTTCCTGGCTCGCGCCGTTCGCCCTGTTCATGGCGCTCAAGGACGCCCACGATGGCCGCCCCTGGACGGAGTGGGAGCCGGACATCGCGGCGCGCGAGCCGGCGGCGTTGGCGCGTTGGGATGAACAACTCGCCCACGCTATACAGGGGCACATCTACAGCCAGTACCTGTTCTTCCAGCAGTGGGCGCGGCTCAAAGGGTACGCCGCGGAGAAGGGCGTGCGCATCATCGGCGACGCGCCGATCTTCGTAGCCCACGATAGCGCCGACTGCTGGGCGCATCGCGAACTGTTCTACCTCGAGCCCGACGGGCAGCCGTCGGTCGTGGCCGGCGTCCCGCCCGACTACTTCAGCGCCACCGGCCAGCGCTGGGGCAACCCGCTGTACCGCTGGGATGTCATGGCCGCCGATGGCTATGCCTGGTGGATCGAGCGCCTGCGCGCGGTCCTCGCCACCGTCGACGTGCTGCGCCTCGACCACTTCCGCGGCTTCGCCGGCTATTGGGCTATCCCCGGCGATGCGCCGACGGCCGAGAGGGGAACCTGGGAGCCCGGCCCCGGCGCCCCTTTCTTCGCGGCGGTGGAGCGGGCGCTGGGCCGGCTGCCCATCATCGCCGAGGACCTGGGGGTGATCACGCCCGACGTGGTGGAGATGCGCGACCGCTTTGGCTTGCCCGGCATGAAAATCCTGCAGTTCGCCTTCGGCGGCGGCGCGGACAACGGCGATTTGCCGCACAACTACGAGCGCAACTACGTTGTCTACACCGGCACCCACGACAACGACACGACAGCCGGATGGTACGCCGCGGCTTCGCCTCATGAAAAGGAACACCTGCGCGCCTACACCAACTCCGATGGCGTCGACCCGGCCTGGGACCTAATACGACTGGCCTACGCCTCGGTCGCGGACACGGCGGTCGTCCCGCTGCAAGATCTGCTTGGGTTGGGCAACGAAGCGCGCATGAACCTGCCGGCACAGGCCGGCGGCAACTGGCAGTGGCGCTACACCGACGGCGCGCTCACCGATGGTCTGGCCGCCCGCGTGGCCGAGTTGGCGCGGCTCTATGGCCGCGGCCGCGCCGAGGATATTGGGGTTGCCGGACAGGTGATCTAAGGCGCGCAACTCACTCAGATAGTGGATAATGGGAGCACGATCCTATGCGGAATGCGCGTGAACCCTTGATTGTGTGAGAGGAGTAGGCAACGATGATCCAGACCCCGTGGCGGCAGCCGCCGCTGACGAGAGAGCAGGAGCACCGGCTGTTCATGCTGCTGCTGGCGGACGATACGGAGGATGCGCCCTGGATGGTGATGGGAGACTTGCAGTTCTGGTCGGCCAGCGGCTTCGCGCAGAGTTTGCGCGCCTATGCCCACGAGCAGGGGCTGGCCTGGTATGTGGCCGCGATGCTCCCGATCACCTTCCGCTGGCCGGGTGTGCCCACGGTGCGCACGCTCGCGCCTGACACCTTCGTGTCGTTCGTGCCGGAGCGGGCGCGTACGTCGTACGATCTGGAGGCGGAGGGGGTATTTCCGCCGTTTGTGCTTGAAGTGGTCTCGCCGTCGAGCAAGCAGCGGGACCACGAGCAGAAGCTGGAAGCGTACGGTTTACTGGGCGTGCGCGAGTATGCGCTGTTCACGCCGCGTGAAGGGAACGCCTCGACGCTGGACGGGTACCGGCGCGGGGTCGGCGGCGCGCTTGAGCCGTGGGCGCCGGACGCGCAAGGGCGGCTGTGGAGCGACGCGCTAGGGCTCTACCTGGTCGTGCGGGGCGTGTTCGTGCAGGCTGAGACGCCCGAGGGCCGCTTGCTGCTGACGCCGGAGCAGGAGGCGGAGGGGCGCCGGCGCGCCGAGGAGGAGCGCGCGCACGAGGTGCGGGCGCGGCGACAGGCGGAAGAGGCGCGACGACAGGCGGAGCAAGGGCGGCGACAGGCGGAAGAGGACGCCGCGCGGCTGCGCCAGGAGCTGGAGCACTTGCGGCAGCAGGGCGGTGGGAACGCCGAGTGAGGAACGATGACCTGGACATCATCGCATGAGCCGGTGCGCTACGACCGGACGCGCGTTGCGCGACTAAAACCGCTGCGGGATGCGGTCAGTGGGCTCAGGTTGCCGCCTCTCCGCGCGCGTAAGCTCGGCGGCCTGTTCAACACGCTCGAGATGCGGATCGAGGACGGCGGCGATAGCCCTGTCGTCAACGGGCTGCTGCTTGACGCGTTGCCCGCCGGTATCCGGCGCCAGGTGGATGAGCGTACGGCGCAGCGGGCGTTGCGCGCGATCGACGCCTTCGCACACGGCGAGGCGCGGCGTTGGGCGCAGGTACGCGCCGGTACACTGCCGCCGATCGAGTTGACGCTGGAGGAGCGCCTCGACGCCGATGTCAAAATCTAACGGCGCGGTCAGGCGATGGCGCGGTTGAACATGGCGACGTTGAGGATCAGGCCGGGCAGCAGGTCGGCGAACAGCCGCAGGATGGCGTCGAGGTTGTCCAGTTGATCCTCCGGCACACCGGCGTTCCGGGCCGCCGCGCGCGTCGCCGTGACCGGCTGGGCGAGGCGGTCGACGCTCTCGCTCGCCAACCGCGACAATCGCCCTCTGGCCTCGGCGTACGCGGGCGTCCCGATGGGGCCTTTGATATCGTTCCAGGCCACCTCCAGGTAGTCGGGCCACAGGGCCATGGCGCGGTAGTCGCTGTTGACGAGCGGCAGGCCCAGCGTGCCCTTGATATCGTCGAACACCTGTGTGACGCGCTCCGGCGCCGCGTCGGGGTCGACCATCTCCACGACGGTTCGCTGGGCGCGCGTTTCCTCCATCGTCTCGAGCGCGCTATCGGGCAGGCTCGTCCCGCTATCATCCGCGCCGCCGACAGGGCCGTCCGTATAGGCGCGTTGCAGCGCCGTCGCCACGAGCAACAGCCTGGGGTTGCCCACGCGGAAGGCGTCGACCACGTCTTTGATGGCGTAGACGTCGACGTTCATCGCCGCGATGTCGCGCTCGGCGTACGAGGGCGTGTAGAGGTCCGCGGCCGCCACGTCGGCCAGGGCGGCGAGGGTGGCCGCGTCGGCGTCGAATTGGGGGGTCTCGATGGAGTCTTTGACCGCGTTCCAGGCCAGGTCGAGGTACGCGGGGTACATGGCATAGCCCTGGAAGAGCGCGCCCACCCAGGGCAGGCGCAGTCGGTGGCGCGTGTCGTCGTAGATCGCCCGGATGGGGGCGACGGCCGCGTCGGGCTTGACCGGCCGCAGGTTCAGGGTGGCGTCGTTCATCATAATTCTCCTCTATTACCTTGCCATGCGGTGTGCGCCTGACGTATGGCGCTGCACAGGTTATGCCAGCCCGCGTCATCGAAGATGGCCTTGACCAACTGTGTCGGACATGGCTGTTGGATGAGCCAAGAATCCCACGGCTTGAGCTGTGTGGAGTGTTAAGATAAGTACGGGAGGCGGGCTACGGACCGACGTGGACCCAGAGCCAGGAGGTGGCTAACTGACCCCCGCCGTGGTCGGGGGTATGCGCCCAGAGTGGGCTGCCCCCGCATGCGTCGGGGCTGGTGAGAATCGGCCCCGGTGTTGTGTTTTATACTGAACGGGCCGCCCCCACGCGTCGGGGGCGGTGGCCTGCAAGAAAGGGAAACGTTATGCGCGTCGTCGTTACGGGTGGGAGCGGTAAGGCGGGTCAATGGGTTGTGCGTGCGCTGGCCGACGCGGGCCATGAGGTGGTCAACATAGATCTGGTTCGGCGTGACGACCTCCCCGGAGAGTTCTGCCGCGTCGAACTGACCGACGCGGGCGCGGTCTACGACGCCCTCTTTCAGGTGCGCCCGGACGCGGTCTGCCATCTGGCCGCCAACCCGTCCCCGAGTGGGCAGGCGCAAGTCGATGTCTTCGCCAACAACGTGCTCAGCGCCTACAACCTCATGCAGGCGACCGGCGACGCGGGCGTACGGCGCGTCATCTACGCATCGAGTGAGATGGCGACCGGGTTGCTGACCGAGGGGACGACGCCAGCCCGGATCCCCTTCGACGAGACGGAGCGGCAGCCGTCACCGAACGCGTACGCCATCAGCAAATATATCAGCGAGGTCATCGCGGACGGGTTGAGCGTACGCTACCCCCGAACGGCCTTCGTTGGGCTGCGCATCAACAACGTGATCTCGCCCGACGGCTACGACCGGTTCCGGCAGGAGTGGGCGGACCCCCGTCTGAGCATGGCCAACTTCTGGAGCTACATCGACGCCCGCGATGTGGGGACGGCCTACCTCGCGGCCTTGCAGGGGGACAGCGCGGGGCACGAGGTGTTCCTGATCGCGGCGGCCGACACGCGGGCACGCCGCGGGTTGCGGGAGTTGATGGCCATGTACTACGACGGCTACGACCGCATTGCCCCAGACCACGACGACCATGCCTCGGCCGTCAACTGCGCCAAAATGGCGCGCTTCTTCGGCTGGCGGCCCACCTACAGGTGGCGCGACCACCTCGATGTGTAAGGAAAGCCGACAACTCGGATGCCCCGCGTGTCCGGCATGCCGCCGGCCGGCGCCGTGACCACGCGCTTCGACGCAGGCGTGCCCGCCGCATAGATCCAGGAGAATAATGACGTGACTCTTGACGATGAGCTTCTGGCGACACTTAACGCGGACTTGGCCGCGTTGACGGCCTTGCACGCGACGTCCGGCGCGGAGCAGCCGGTCGTCGCCCAGCTGCGCGATCTGTGCGCGCCCCTTGCCGACGCGGTGACCGTCGATCACATGGGTAACCTGACCGCCACGCGCGACGGACCGGGGGACGCGCCGCACGTCGTCGTCTCCGCCCACTCTGATGAGATCGGGGCGCTGGTCGCGGACGTCGAACCGGACGGCTTCCTGCGCCTGTCCCTCGTCGGCGGGGCGCAGCCGCGCTTGCTGGAGGGGCGGGCCGTCGTGGTCGGCGACCATCCCGGTGTGATCGGCGCGCGCTCGGGCCATCTCCAGCCGCGCGGGGTCGCGGTCCCGGCGGCGCGCGTTGAGGACCTGTATGCGGACCTCGGCGTGGACTCCGCCGCCGAGGTCGCGGCGCTGGGCGTCCAGATCGGCGACCCCGTGGTCGTCCTCTCGGAGTTGCGCCCGCTCGCGGGGACGCGCGTCGCGGGCAAGGGGATCGACAATCGGGCGGGCTGCGTCGTGCTCCTGCACCTGCTGCGCCGGCTCGCGGGGCGGCCGCTGCCCTGTCGCCTCACGGCGCTGGTGACGGTGCAGGAGGAGGTAGGTGGGCCTGCGCGGGGCGCAAGCCGCCTATGCGCGGTTGCGGCCCGACCTGGCCATCGTTGTGGACACCGCGCCGGCGGGCGGCACACCGGATGCCTGCGGGGTCGCCTACCCGGTGCGCATCGGTCACGGCGTCCTGATTCAGCCAGCGAACGGCGGGGGCGACCGGGGCTTCCTGCAGCCACGGGCGGCGCGGGACGCGCTGGCGCGGGCGGCGCGCCGCGTGGGGGCGCCGTACCAACTGGCCGTGGGCGGCGGCGGGGTGACCGACGCGGCGGCGGCGCACCTAGCGGAGGGCGGAACCGCGACGCTGCAGGTGCAGATCCCACGCCGCTACTCGCACTCGCCGGTCGAGGTGTTGGACCTGCGCGACCTCGCCGCCGCCCTCCGCCTCATCGAAGCCCTGGTGGAGCAGCCGCCGACACGGGATGAGTTGGCGTTCCTCTCGCCCACGCCGTGAAGGGTCTGGCCTGTTTTGTGCTGTTGCCGTCGCATCGGCACAGGATGCTGGTCTACTGTGTCCTGCAAGGATAAGGGTGAAAGGAAAGAGTTGAGGAGCAACGATGGATATATGGCGACGGATACGACGATAGAGGTACTGGACGAGCGGCGCCGGGGGCAGGCGCGGGCGGAGCGCGCCTTGCTCGAGGATCTGCGCGCGCTCCTGGCCGGCTTCGACGCGGCGGAGGACGACCTGCGGACCCTGCGCGAGGCCGCCGCGACGCTCGACGAGATGTTCCTGCTGGTCGTGGTCGGCGAGTTCAACGCCGGCAAGTCGGCCGTGATCAACGCGCTCGTCGGCGAAACGGTCTCCGCGGAGGGCATCACGCCGACCACGGCCAGCGTGACCGTGCTGCGGCACGGCGAGGCGCGCGGTGAGCGCACGGTCGGCGAATACCTGGTCGAGCAGACCCACCCCGCGCCCTTCCTGCGCGCTATCTCCATCGTGGATACGCCGGGAACGAACGCCATCGTGCGCCGCCACCAGGAGATCACCGAGCGCTTCGCGCCGCGCGCCGACCTGGTGCTCTTCGTCACCTCGGCCGACCGCCCCTTCACGGAGAGCGAGCGCCAGTTCATGGAGCGCCTGCGCGGCTGGGGCAAGGGCGTGGTCGTGGTGCTCAACAAGACCGACCTGCTGGCGGGGCCGGAGCAGGTCGAGGAGTTGGTGCGCTTCATCAAAGAGAACGCGCGGGCGCTGCTGGGCTTCGACCCGCACGTCATCCCCGTGGCGGCGCGCCTGGCGCTGCAGGCGCAGGGCATCGAGAACGCGGCGACGCGTGCCGAACTGACGCGCGTGAGCGGCTTCGAGGCGCTGCGCCGCTACGTCTTCGAGACGCTCGACGAGGAGAGCCGCGTGCGCTATAAGCTGCTCAACCCGCTCGGCGTGGCCGAGAGCGTGGCCGCGCGCTACGCCGAGGCAGCCCAGAAGCGCGACGACCTGCTGGCGGAGGACCGTAAGACGGAGGAGAGCATCGAACGCCAGTTGGCCGTTTTCCACGAGGATATGGAGCGCGACTTCCGGGCGCGCCTGCTCCAGGTCGATAACATCGTGCTGGAAATGAACGAGCGCGCCTCGCGCTTTTTCGATGAGACGATGCGCCTGGGCCGCGTGCCCGACCTGCTCAATACCAACCGCATCAAGGGGCAGTTCGAGCGCGACGTGATCGCCGACAGCGCCCAGCGCATCGACGACGCCGTGCGCGAGCTGGTGGACTGGACGGTCGACGCCGAGGTGCGCCTGTGGCAGGGCGTGAGCGAGTACCTGGCGCGCCGCCGGCAGGCGGGCAGCGAGGAGGGTATGTTGGGGTCGGTCACGGGCTCTTCGTTCGCGCAGGACCGCCGCGCGGTGCTGGAGAACGCGGTGCGCGCGGCGCGGCGGGTGGTCGAACGCTACGACCGCGCGGCCGAGTCGGGGCAACTGGCCGCGTCGATGCGCGACGCGGTGGCCCAGACAGGCCTGCTCGCGGCGGGTGGCGTGGGCCTGGGCGCGGTGGTCGTGGCTATCGCCAGCGCGGCCGTGCTCGACATCACGGGCATCCTGGCCGGCGTAGTCCTGGTTGGTGTCGGGTTCTATATTATCCCGGCGCGCCGCAAGCGGGCCAAGGAGCGCTTCCGCCGGCAGTCGGAGGAGTTGCGCGAGCGCTTGGACGCGGCCATGACGGAGCAGTTCACGCGCCAACTTGCCAGCTCGCTGGACAACATACGCGCCGCCCTGGCCCCCTACGTGCGTTTCGTGCGCGCCGAGTACGAGCGCGTCAGGGGCTTCCGTGATGGCCTCGCCGCCGCGCAAGACCGCATGCGCGCGCTGCGCTCCGCCATCGGGAGCGATTAGCTGACAGCTATCAGCTGTCAGTAGACATCCCTGTATCGACGCCGCGGCCCATGCGCCAGTACACGCGCATCGCCGTCACCGTCGAGAAGGGCGCGCCATCCGGTTTTGGCGGTACAGTTCTTGCATCGGGCTTATTGCGATAGTAGAGCGCGGACGCTATTACATCCGTCCGTAAGCTTCATATGTGTAGGCCCCGTATGTAGGAGAAGAGGGATAGCGCATGTCCATGGTCTTACAGCGGGACGACCGGCACGGGCCCGACGACAGCACGATGATGTACCTCAACGAGATCAGCCGGGTGACGCGGCTGACGCCGCGGGAGGAGTTTGAGTTGGGACGCCGCATCGCGGACGGTGACGACGAGGCGTTGCGCCGTATGATCGAAGCGAACCTGCGCCTGGTCATCGCGGTCGCCAAGCGCTATCACCATGAAGGGCTGGCGCTGCTCGACCTCGTGCAGGAGGGTAACATCGGGCTGATGCGCGCGGCTAAAAAGTACGACTATACCAAGGGCTATCGCTTCAGTACCTACGCGATCTGGTGGATTCGCCAGGCCGTGACGCGCGCTATCGCTAACCAGGGGCAGACGATCCGCGTGCCGGTCCATGTCATCGAGGGCATGGCGCGCCTCAACCGTGAGGAGTGGCTGCAGGCCGACGGTTATTTGTCGGAGGATGGCGAGGCGCCGGCGTACGCGGACGCCGATCGCGCCTCGGCGCCCGGCGGCACGGAGGTGGACGCTACGACGGATAGGGGCGCGCGGACGGAGCCCGCGGGTGATGCGCCAGCCCCGTCCAAGCGTGACCGCGCGGCCACTGTGCCATCGCAGCGCATTCTCGAAGCCGTACGCATCGTGCAGCAGCCGTTGTCGCTGGAGCGCACGTTCGGCGATGAGAACGACGCCTACCTGGGCGACGCGGTGGAGGACCCCAACGCGATCTCACCCATCGACGCCGCGGAGAACGCAGTGCTGCGTCACTACCTGCTGGACATGCTGCGCCAACTGCCCGAGCGCGAGTGCGCGGTCTTGACGCTGCGCTACGGCCTCTCCGACGGCCATCCACGCACGCTCAAAGAGGTCAGCAGTACGTTTGGGTTGACGCGCGAGCGTATCCGCCAACTCGAAAGCTCTGCCCTCGGGCATTTGCGCGCTACCGGGCAAGAGTTCGGGCTGCGGGAGTACCTCTTGGCGTAGTCGGTAGTCGGTAGTCGATAGTCGATAGTCGATGGTCGATGGTCGATGGTCGATAGTAGGACTGTTCCCCTCTCCCGCACACAGCGGGAGTGTGCTAAACCTGCGGCCCCGCGGTTAGGGCCGCGAGTTTAGTTAGCCGCAGGGTGGGGTGAGGGAAACTTGTCGCTACCGAGAACTACGCAGCCTTGCTACGCCGCCCATCCGACCCTCGACCCTCGACCCTCGACCCTCGACCCTCGACCCTCGACCCTCGACCCTCGACCCTCAACCCTCGACCCTCGACCATCGACTACACTAAAGGTGTGACACTCAAGCACCCCCGCCCGCCCGCTCCGCGCGCGATCTTGGTGATGATGCTGGGCGATATCGGCGATATCCTGCTCGCCACGCCCGCGTTGCGCCGCCTGCGCGACGCGTATCCAGACGCCACGATCACGGCGATGACCAAGCCGACGACGATCGCGGCGCTGGCGCGCTCCGGTCTGGTCGACGATTACTTGCCCATCGAGAAGCACATCTTCGACCGTCCGCGCGCGCTGTTGCGCCCGGCCGTCTTGTGGGAACTACTGCGCTACGTGCGCGGCTTACGGCGCCGGCGCTTCGACACCGTCGTACTGTTGCACCACCTCGTGACCGCGTGGGGAACGATGAAGTTTGCCCTGCTGACCCTGGCGACCGGCGCCCCCGTGCGCGCCGGTCTCGATAACGGCCGCGGCCTTTTCCTGACCCACGCCGCGCGCGACCTTGGCTTTGACGCCGCGCACGAAACAGAGTACTGGTTGCGCGTGGTGGACGCCCTCACCGCCCCTGCCCGCACCCCCCACCCCATGGCTAACTGGCCCCTCGGCTGCGGCCGACGGTCCAGCGCGCCTCTCCCTGACGCGAGAGAGGGGGAGAACCTGCCTACCCCCACCTTTATCGTCCCCGACACGGCGCGGGCGGCGGCCGGCGGCCTGTTGCGCGAGGGTCTGCGCGAGGTCGGGCTCGACCCGGATGGTCCGCTGCTGGCGATCCACCCCGGCAGTGGCGCGTACAGCGTGGCGCGGCGCTGGTACCCCGAGCGTTTCGCCGCCGTGGCCGACAGCCTGTCCGAGCGGCACGGTCTGGGCGTCGTCGTGGTCGGGACCGCCGACGAGCGGGCGTTGGCGGATGAGGTGCTTGGCCACATGCGGCGACGGGGCGTCAACCTGGCCGGGCGCACCTCGCTGGACGAGCTCGGCGGCGTGCTGCGGCGCTGCGCGCTCCTCGTCGGCAACGACTCGGGCGTAGGGCACCTGGCCTCCGCCGTGGGGACGCCCGTCGTCGCCGTTTTCGGCCCGTTCAACCACCATACCTGGCGCCCGCTCGGCCGCTCGGTCGTCGTACGCGCCACACCGGCCCTGCCGTGCATGCCCTGCGTCAACCGCGGCTTCTCGCGCGGCTACCCCGAGGGCTGCCCGCCGCGCTATTGCCTACAAGAGGTCACGCCCCCGATGGTCGTGGCGGCGGCGGAGGACCTGCTAGTCGAAAGTCGAAAGTCGAAAGTCGAAAGAGGGAGCGGATGAGCCGATCTCTACGCTACAGTCGCCCAAAGGAATCCATGAGCGGTTGTCACAACCATCACCTGACGTATTGTCGGCGAACCACTTTCGACTTTCGACTTTCGACTTTCGACTTCCGGCCATGCGCATCATAGCTCCGCCCACGCCCCCAGGCGACCCGCCGCCGTGGGCGGGGACGCCGGCGGCGCGGCGCGGCGCGGCGGGGGAGCGTGCGCTGCGCGCGACGCTGGCCGCGGCCCTTGATGACACGTACATACTGGCGCACAATCTGATTTTACCAGGCGGCGAAGGGGACATCGACGCCGTCTTGATCGGCCCGCGCGTGCTAGTGATCGAGGTCAAGACGTATGCCGAGGAGCGCCCCCTGCGCGTGCGCGGCCTACGCTGGGAGTACCAGGCGGCGAACGAGCGGGCGGAGCGCTGGCTAACGCTCGACGACCAGCCCAGCGCGCAGGCGCAGTCCAACGCGCGTCGCGTCGCCTACGCCCTGCGCAGCGCCGCGCTCCCCGCCTACGGCGTCACGCCGGTCGTCGCGCTCGTCGGCGGCGCCCCGTGCCTGGTAGAGCGTCCGCGCGTGCCCGTGCTGCGCCCCGCCGAGCTGACGCGCTTCGCCCGCGAGGGCGTGCGCATCGCGCAGCCGGCGTGGCCGGAGTTGGCGCTGCGGGCCTTATTAGTAGCCGCGGGAGTCGATAGTCGATAGTCGGAGGTCGGAGGTCGGAGGTCGGAGGTCGGAGGTCGGAGGTCGGAGGTCGGAGGTCGGAAGTCGGAAGTCGGAAGTTAACTTCCGCCCGTCGCCCGTCGCCCGTCGCCCGTCGCCCGTCGCCCGTCGCCCGTCGCCCGTCGCCTAACACGGATACGGCCCCGGCGCCTGCCCCGGCGCGCCGAACACCTGGCGGATGACGTTGCCGTAGGCGTAGCCGTCGACGTGGTTGGGGATGAGGCCGCTGCCCTCGCCGATCTCGTTCCAGGCGAAGACCAGCACGATGCGCTCGGGCACGGTGCGGCTCGGGTGTGTGTCGATCCAGCGCCGCGCGGCGGAGGCGTAGCACGCGAATTGCGCGGGCGTACGGCCCGCGTAGACGATCTTGGTCTTCAACTCGCGGTAGCTGAAGCGCTGGTCCCAGCCCATCGTGATGACGGGGATGTACGGCTGCGGCAGGTTGGCGGCCACGCGGGTCCACATGCCGACGTTCTCCTGCACGAGATCGCTGTAGGGGACGGGTTTGTTGTACTGCTCGCCGCCGGTGGCGTGGTAGTTGTAGCCGGTCGTTATGTCGTAGCCTTCATGGGCGATGCGCCCGTAGTTATAGGGGTTGCCATGCGCCGTCACCGTGGCGCCGACGGCGATAGTGACGCCGGGCAGGCCGGCCTTGCGCACGGCCCCGCGCAGGTAGTCGAGGGCGCGATGGACGTTATCCGAGCTGCCGAAGATATCGCGCATGTGTTCGGGGCTGAAGATGATGAACAGCGGCTTGCCGTTCACGCGCACGTAGTCGGGTTGCTTGAAATACGAGATCCATGTATGGACCAGGCCGTACCAGTCGCCCGCGTGCGGCATAAATGGGTTCTGGTCGACGAAGTTGAGGCAGAACTTGAGGCGTGAGCGATGGCGTGAGCTGAGGTAGTATTTCAGGGCGTTGTTGAGCGTCAGGTCGGTGGCGTAGCGCGCGTGAGACAGGTTGTACCAGTCGAAGGCGAAGAAACCGACGCCGGCCCCCGCCGCCTGGTCGATGTTTTTGTCGACCTGCGCCTGGGAGTCGTCATACCAGCCGATCAGCGGCTCGTAGCGGCGCATTGGGGCGCCCAGGAGCAAAGGCGTGAGGTTGTCGTTCTGCCCATGCGACCAGCCCGAGAAATAGTAGGCGCCGACGAGGTAGCGCGGTCCCGGCGCGACCCGGCCGGGCACGGGCGTCGGATACGCGGTCGCCACGGGTGGTGTCGGTGTCGGCGTCGGCGTTTGAGTCGGCGTCGAGGTCGGGGCGGGGGTCGCGGTGGCCCGGATGGGTGTCCGCGTCGCCGTGGCCGTCGTCGTCCTGGCCGGCGCGGACGCACGCGCGCGCGTGGTCGGCGTAGCGGCTGCGGCCTCTGTAGTAGCGTCCGCTGTCGCCGCGCGCATGGTGGGTGTGGCGCGGGTAATGGCGGTAGAGGTTCTCGCGGTGATGATCCGCGCGACGGCCGCGCCGTTGTGCGACGCCGACGCCGACGCCGACGCCGCCACGCCGCGCCAGGCGCTGGTCCCGCCTAGCGCGAGCGACGCGGCTAGTAGGGATGCGCCGACGCGGCGCGCGAGGTGACGTGTACGGGGAGATTGTGATGAGAGAGGCGCGAAGAGCATAGACCACTCCTTGGCGGCGCTAGACGTTGTGAGGGTAAGCGCGTGAGAGTGGGGACAAAAGTACAGTGTACAGCGCGCGCGAATTCCACGCCCCGGTTCCTAGACGGAGGGGTGCGCGCCACTTTTTCGCGCAGGCGTCACGTATCTACGGGGACCGCCGCGGTCCCCGTAGATACGACAGGCGCCTGGGTGATCAGCGCGAAAAAGTGGCGCGCACCCTAGACGGAGGGACGGAGAGCCGCGGGGCTTGACGCGCCACCTCCGCTGATGGTAGCGTAAGCAAGGGGCGGCACGACGTCGCACCCCACGTAGTCTACAGGGAGCTTGCGTGTCAGCCACCCTTCGCATCGTCTTTCTCGCGGCTTTTGCCGGTCTCTATACCCTCTACCTCCCTCCCGTGCCGAGCGCGCGATCCCGTGTACCCGCCGTGTATGCCCATCCTGTGTCGCCGCGTTTCGGCGCGCTGTCCGCGCTTCTACGCGCGTTGCAAGGCGACGAGGGGGCCCTGGCATCGCCCGCGGCAGGCGACGCGCGTGATGAGTTGAACCACGTCGCGTCGTTGCCGGCGCCCGGCGGCGCGCTCAGGACCTGGGCGCCGGCCGTGGCGGCGCTGGCCGGGGGCGGCGCGGCGCATGCCGCGGTGGCGCGGGCGCTGGTACAGGACGTCTACGAGCGGCTCGGCATGCGCCCCGATTGGGCCGCCATCGCGCGCGTCGCGCCCCTATCCCCGCCCACTCGCGTGAAAGAGTTCTCCGTCGATTACCCCTTTGCCATCGCCGTGCCCTCGCCGAACTATTGGCCGGGGCGCCGCACGCGCGCCAGGGTGGTCCACTACGTCGTCATCCACGATACGGAGTCGGGCTGCGCCGCCGCGCTCAACACGTTTATCAACCCGCGCTCCGACGCCAGCGCGCACTTTCTGGTGTGCCGCGATGGGCGGGTTTACCAGCTCGTGCGCGTCGCCGACGCCGCCTGGCACGCTGGCAACGCCTACATCAACGACCACTCTATCGGCATCGAGCACGAAGGCTACGTTGGGGGGACGTATACCCTCGCCCAATACGAGGCCACCGCCGCGATCCTGCGCTGGGTCGACGCGCACGATAACCTCCACCTGCAGTGGACCCGCAACGCCGTCTTCGGGCATGAGAACGTCCCCGGGGCCGACCACACCGACCCCGGTCCGGGCTGGGACTGGCCCCTTTTCATGTCCTTGCTGCGCGAGGGCGCCGCCTATAGCGGTGGGGACAAGCGTCTCGCCGTCGTGCTGTGGCCGCGCGCCTACGTCCATACGTGCGCTGCGACGCGTTGCGCGTTGCTCGGCACGGCCAACTGGGGCGAGCAGTTCGTCGTCAGGGCGCGGCGGCCGGGTTGGGTTGGCGTCGATTTCGCCGGCGCGGCGGGCTGGATCGCGGCCGGCGCGACGGGGAGCGGGTCGGGGACGGTCGTGCGCGTCAAAGCGGTCAGGGCCGTCGTGCGCGCCGCTCCCGCGACGTGGGGACGGTCGCTGGGTCCGGTCACGCGCGGCGAGTTCTACGCCTCGACCCTCGTCGATGCCGCGGCCGACCGCCGCGGCTGGTGGCTGATCGAGTACGCGCATCACTACGCCTACCTCTGCGCGTGCGACACCATTCCCGGCTATCGTCCCACGGCGACGCCGGCGCGCTTAACCCCCACCCCCACCGTCACGACTACCCCGCTGGCCTATGCGCCTATGATTACCGCGTCCGCGACGCCCGCGGCCACCGCGACGGCGACCCCCTCGCCGACCCCACGCGCCACGGCGACCAAGACCCCACGCACGACGATGACCCCCTCGCCGACCCCACGCCCGACGGCCACGGCTACGGCGACGACGACCCCCACGGCATCCCCGACGCTATCGGCTACGGCGACGACACCCCCGACGCCGACGGCCACGGCGACCGTGACGCCGACGGCGACGATCACGCCAAGCCCGACCGCCAACGCGACGCCCATCGGCCAGTAGCCGGTTGCCGGTTGCGCCCATTTGCACGCGCACCGCTTTACTTGCTACTTTCTACTAGTAACTGGCAACTGGCGACTCACTACTACAACTGGAGGTTTGTGTGCGAACGCTTGTCTGTTGGTTCCGGCGCGACCTGCGGGTGCGCGATCAGACCGCGCTCTACCACGCCGCGCGCGACGCTGAGCAGGTTATCCCCCTCTTCATCGTCGATCCGGCCCTGATGGCCGCGCCGCACGGCGGCGGACCGCGCGTGGCTTTCCTGCTGGACAGCCTGCGCGCGCTGGACGAGAACCTGCGCCGTCTCGGCGGCTACCTGCTGGTGCGGCAAGGCGATCCGCGCGAGGTCCTGCTCGGCGTGTTGCGCGAGAGCGGCGCCGACGGCGTCTACGTCAACCGCGACTACGTCGAGCCCGGCCTCACGCGCGACCGGCGCGTACGCGCGGCCGTCGAGTCGGAGGGCTACTTGTACCAGGATTTCAAAGACATCGTCGTCGTTGAGCCGGGCGAACTGTTGACGGGCGGCGGCACACCCTACACTGTGTACACGCCCTACTGGCGGGCCTGGACCGCGCGCCCGGCGCCGCCCGTCCTCCCCGCGCCCGCAGGCGTGCTTGTCACGCCGCTCCTCGACGACATCGTTATTCCCACGCCGGAAGACGTCGGCTGGACCGTCGACATAGACGTGGCGAAGGGGGGCGAGGACGAGGCCCGGCGCATCCTGGATCGCTTCACTGACGGGGCGCGCGCCCCGATCCAGGACTATGCGACCGCGCGCAACGTGCCGGGTGAGCCGGGCACGAGCCGGCTGGCGCCGCACATTCGCTTCGGCACGATCTCGCCGCGTACAGCCCTCGCCGCCACCCGTGCCGTTACACAAGATGGCGTGCGGCCCGGCCCGCGCGCGGGCGGCGGGAGCGGCGGGGGGAAGGCGGGCGACGCTGCGGCGCGCAAGGGACCTGTGACGTGGGCCGGTGAGTTGGCCTGGCGCGACTTCTATTTTACCTGGATGCACAACAACCCACGGGTGGAAACGCACGCCTACGACGTGCGTTACGAGAACCTGCCTTTCGAGGACGACCCCGATCTGTTCGCGGCCTGGCGTCACGGGCAGACCGGTTTCCCCCTCATCGACGCGGGTATGCGCCAACTCAACAAAGAGGGCTGGATGCACAACCGCCTGCGCATGACCACGGCCAGCTTCCTATGCAAGGACCTGCTGGTCGATTGGCGGATGGGCGCCGACTACTTCTGGGAGCGTCTGACCTGCGGCGACAAGCCGGCCAACGTAGGCGGCTGGCAGTGGAGCGCCTCGGTCGGGACCGACGCGCAGCCCTACTTCCGCGTGTTCAACCCCGTCACGCAGGGCGAGCGCTACGACCCCACGGGCACGTACGTACGCCGCTACGTGCCCGAGTTGGCGGCCGTGCCCGACAAGTACGTCCAGAGTCCCTGGACCATGCCGGCAAGCGAGGCCGCGCGCATTGGCTTCACACTCGGCCAGACCTACCCTGCCCCCGTCGTCGACCACGCCGAACGCCGCCAGCGCGCCATCGCCATGTTCGAGCGGTTGCGCGGCAAGGGGACGCCTTAGGCGGCCAATGGGCGGCTTTTTTGCTGGGGCGCTCTCAGAGTGATGTCCCCGATCACGCATTTATCCGCCAAGCCTTCTTCGGGCGCTGATTTGCCGCATTCTGAGTGTGGGCAGTCATGTTGGTATGCGCGCGGGAACATCAGCCGATAATTGTGGAACACTTATACTGATTATAGAAGTATGAGCGATACACCCGACACAAAACCAGGCGAGTGGCGCCGCCGCCGCGTGGAGCGGCAGCCGGTGTGGCCCGATGAGGCCGCCCTCGCGCGCGCGCTGGCGCGCATCGGCGAGCTGCCGTCGCTCGTCTTCGCCGGTGAGATCCGGGACCTGCGCGCGCGCTTGGCCGCCGTGGCCGAGGGGCGCGCTTTCCTGATGCAAGTCGGCGACTGCGCCGAGTCGTTCCGCGAGTTCTCCGCGGCCAACATCGACAATAAGCTGCGCGTTATTCTGCAGATGGCGGCGGTCCTCACCTACGGCGCCGGCGTGCCCGTGGTCAAGGTCGGGCGCATCGCCGGGCAGTTCGCCAAGCCGCGCTCGTCGGCGACCGAACGGCGCGGCGACATCGAACTGCCCTCCTTCGCCGGGCACGCCGTCAACGATGATCCGTTCACCCCCGAGGCGCGCCGCCCCGACCCCGAGCGCCTGCTGGCCGCGTACTACCAGTCGGCGGCCACGCTCAACCTCCTGCGCGCCCTCACCAAGGGCGGCTTCGCTGGACTGTCGCAGGTGCACCAATGGAACAGGACGTTCGTCGCGTCGAGCGGCGCCGGCCGCCGCTATGAGGCTATCGCCGCGGAGATTGACCGCGCTATCAAGTTCATGCAGGCCTGCGGCGTGGACGTCGACAGTGACCCCCAACTGCGTCAGGTCGATCTATACACCAGCCACGAGGCGCTCCTATTGGGCTACGAAGACGCGCTGACGCGGTGGGACGCGCGTGGCGGAGGCTGGTATGGCGGCTCCGCGCATATGTTGTGGGTGGGGGACCGCACGCGCCAACTCTCTGGAGCGCATGTGGCCTACCTGGCGGCGATCGACAACGCGATTGGGTGCAAGATCGGTCCGGGAACCAGCCCCGACGAAGCGCTCGCGCTCTGCGCCTGCCTCGACCCCGACCGCACGCCGGGGCGGCTCACGCTGATCTCGCGCATGGGCGCGCGGCGCGTCGCGGAGTCGTTGCCGCCCATCGTGCGCGCGGTGCGCGACGCGGGCTACCCCGTGGTGTGGGCGTGTGACCCCATGCACGGGAACACCTATGAGGGTGCGTCCGGCCGCAAGACGCGTCACTTCGACGACGTGATGGCCGAACTTGAGGGCTTTTTCGCCGTCCATCGCGCCGAGGGTACCTGGCCCGGCGGCGTCCATGTCGAGCTGACCGGCGACGACGTCACGGAGTGCCTGGGTGGCAGCGACGACATATCGGATGACCGCCTCGGCGCCAACTACACCACGATCTGTGATCCACGGCTCAACGGCCGCCAGTCCCTCGACCTGGCCTTCCGCGTCGCCGAGTTGCTGCGGACATAGCGATACGTGACGTGGCGCGCCCCTTGTGGGCGCCCCGTTTGTCGCCTAAACTGACCGGGCGCCGCTCGTATTTAACAAACTATTAACAATAGATCGCGCTTTTCTTCATATTTCCCTTCGCTACTATGGCACAATGAGGCTATGGTAGTGACAGAGGAATCGTCCTTATATACGGTATACGCTAGACGCCTGAGTGGCGTGAGGCGCTGGGCGCGCGGTAAATCGAACGCCGCGCGTCTAGGTGGCCACCTGCTTCCAGAACGTAGACGTCTCCACTGGGCAGCGCAGCGCGCCGCCGCGGTCCCCGCGGCACGCCGTTGGGGGCGCGACGCTCGGGCACACCAGGGGCGCATGGACGCGCAGACAGGCCGCGGGGACCGCGGCGGCGCGCTGCGCTGCCCAGTGGACACGTCGTCGGCCGGTAATTCACGAGCCCTGGTTGAACAGGTAGGAGGATGGGGATATGGCGCAGCGATCGGTTATACAGAAGCATGCTGTCTACGCGCCGCGGCCGCTACTGGAGCGCCCGGCCGCGCGTAGTCACGCCAAACCCATGGATGCGACGCCGGAGGCCGCGCCGGCTAGGCCGGTCCGCCGGGCGCGCACGATGTCCGCCGGCGCGTCTCGCGCCCGTAAAGCAGGATTACCTATCGGCGCGCGTTTCGCCCGACCCTTTACCACCATAAAGGGCAGGCGCTCGCGGCAGCGGCCCGGCCTCGCGCCCGGCGCGCTATCGCCGGCGGCTTTGTTGCTGTGCGCGTTCGCCATCGCCTTCGCCGGGCTTGTCCTGGGCTTATCCGTCCTCCTCCAGCAGACGTTGCGCGGCGAGGCCGAGCGCGCGGCCTTCCCCTTGCTGGCCGGCGGCGCGATGCTCGTCTTGCTGCGCGGTCAGGTCGGCGTCGAGCAATATCGGCGGCTACGCCGGGGGTTGGGGCTTGCCGGTCACCGTCGCAACAACCACGCGCTCGTCCTACTCTACATGCTGACCTTCTTTTTTGCCACGGCCATCATAGCCACCCTCCTCGCCTGCGGCGCGGCGCTCCTCATTGGCGCGATAGTTCGTCCGTAACCACTGTATTCTTTAGAGTGTGTTTCACATGCGTTGAAGGGCGGCTCCCCCTCTCCCACGTCAGGGAGAGGCCGGTTGGGCTGTCGGAGCGGAGCGGAGAGAGACCAATCCGCATGGGTGGGGGGTGAGGGCCGCATTCTTTAGGCCGGCACGAGGCGCAGCGTTTCGATCTTGTGCGGTGTGAGCGTCAATGCTACCTCGATAGTGGGCGGCCCGGAGTACAGCGTTTCCAACGTGCGCTCGTCGAGGTTCAGCCGCTTGACCGCGCCAACCGGCCACAATAGGCGCAGGCTCCCCGTCGCGGGGGCGTCCGTCGGGTTGTAGAGGCGCACGACCAACCCGTGGCCATCCTCGGCCGCTTTGATAGCGCTCACGACCACGCCCGGCGCGTCCAGGGACAGGAAGCTCGCGCTCGCCGGCAGCTCGCCCTCCGACGGGTCGGCGGTCAGCGCGCGCAACGGCAGCACGGCGTGGTGAGCGTCCGCGATGGCCCCGCGCCACGCGTCGTCTCGCCCCCCATCGGACGCCAACGGGATCAGACTATAGGCGTAGGTGTGCGTGCCGAGGCACTGCGCCTCCGGGGTCTCGAGGGCCGGCCCCGCCCCGCCGCGCCGCGTTGGTAGGTCTTCGCGCGAGAGCCAGCCGACGCAGCGCAGCAGCGTTAGCGCGATCGTCGTCGTGTCGCCGGCCGCCGTCGCCACGTATTCGGGCAGGCCGGCGCTCGCGATCAGCAGGCCGCGCCCCGCCGCGTGCGCCAGCACGAAGCCCTGTTGCGGCGCCTCCGGCACGGGGTCCTCGTGCGGCGTCTCCACCGCCGCCTCGTCCGCCGCGATCCCGATGGGCCGGCGGACCACGTCGAAGGCCTGCTCGGCGTGCACATGGTCGGTCGCGAACGGCGCCTCGAAGGCGACGCGCAGGCGATGGTCGCGGGCGTTGTTGGTCAGGGTCGTGACGATGTCGACGCGCGGGCAGCCGTGCGTCAGCGACACCACGCTCTCGATCGGCAGCGTCGTCGTTTCGTCGGAGCGCGCGAAGCGGCCCTCGTCCAGCGCCCGCGGCACGATGAATTCCTGCCTGATGGTCAGGCTGGCGCCCAACTCGTCCCGCGCGGCCGTGATGGTCGGCGGCGCCGTGGGGCGCGTGACGATTGTATCCTCGGGCGGCGGCGCGTACGTGTAGCTGTCGCCGGCGTCGCCGCCGTCGACGAAGACATTGCAGGGGCCGTAGGCCATACCGGAGCGGCGATCGGTGATCGTCAGGGCGCCGGTGGCCTCGTCGGCCCGCACGGTGAACAACGCGCTCTCGATGGCGCGCGGGTCGCCCGGTATCCCGGCCTTGCCCGCATCGCCGGCGCCGTCTTGCTCGGCGGTCGGGCGCAACCACAGGGTCTTGTAGCCACGGGCGGGGACATCGCGCGCCAGCAAGCGCAACTCGTGGCGCTCGTTGTGGTGGACGTGCATGGTGACCGGCGCGGGGTCGGTCTCGGCCAGCAGCCGGTGTACCTCGTGGACGAGCGCCTCGATCTCCTCGCGCGACATGATGCCGTTTTCGCCCACGGTAGCCTCGACGTGCAGGCCGTCGTCCTCCACGCGCATGGTCAGCTTCTGCAGGCCCATGCCCATCATGCGGTTGCCCTCGACCTGCGACATGATGACGTCGGGCGCGGGGATCGTGTCGCGCGGCACGCCGGTGACTAGCGTCGGCTCGCCGCCCGCGTTGGTCCAGGTGTGCGCGACCGGCGCGCCGCGCTCGTCGACCAGGGCGTATGCGCCCGTCGGCGCCGGCAACTCCAGGGTCAGCACGACGCGCTCGCTGCGTATCCCGTCGCCGCCGTTGAGGACGACCACGGGGATCGGGGCCTCTGGCGTCTCCTCATCCGGGACAGCGGCGACGTCGGGCAAGCGCGTGTCGATGCGCGCGATGATGCGCCCGGCGGCGCGCGCCACGAGCTCCGCGCCGATCTGCTCCGCGCCATCGTAGCGCGCGCCCATCTCACGGTGTACCTGATCGATCGAGCAACCACAGACGCTGTCGTGCGGCTGATTTTGTAGCAGCAGCCGCCACGCCTCCCACAACTCGCCGTGCGGGTAGGCGGCGCCCAGCAGCGACGCCCAGGCGGCGTAGGGCTCGGCCTCGCGCTCAAGCAGCAGCTGCGCGCGCGCGTTACGCTGCTTGACCTGCGGGATGCGCGCGGAGAGCACGCCGGGGAGCAGGTGCGCCGTGGCCGAGGAGCGCAGTTCGCCGCGCGTCGCGCCGTCGGGCTGCCCGTTTGCGCGCAGCCGCTCGACCGCCTCGTCTAGCGAGGCGATCTCGACCCGCCACTCGCCTTCCAACAACCTGTTGGCGGCGGCGAGGGCGGCGGGCAGCCCGGCTTGCACGGGCAGGTGGTCGCAGCCGTTCATCAAGAGCACGCCGGGACCCGTCGCGGTGGCGGCCAGCACATTGCACAACTGGCGCAAGCGCGTGGCCAGCGCCTCGGGCTCGAGGGGGAGGCGTTGCGCGTTGCAGTAGCTGCCGGCCAGGAACTCCAGCAAGACGGCGCTGCCGTCGGGCGCCTGCCAGGTACTCTCGTTGCGCGTGGCGCGGGCGTTGACGCCGCGCCACAGCACGGCGCTCCCAATGCCGAAGCCGTCGAGGATCTGCGGCGTCTGCCCGGTGTGGCCGAACTGGTCGGGGATGTAGCCAACGGTCATGGCGCGGCCATAGCCGCGGGCCATGCGCAGGCCGAGCATGAGGTTGCGGGCGATCGCCTCGCCGCTGACCAGGAACAAGTCGGGGTGGCAATACCAGGGGCCGACGCCAAGGCGGCCGTCGGCGATGTGGCGGCGCAGTTGCGCGGCGCGGTCGGGGCGCATCGCCAGGTAGTCGTCGAGGACGATCGTCTGGCCGTCGAGCATGAAATGCGTGAAGGCGGGGTCGCTCTCCAGCGTGTCGAGCACGCCGTCGACGACGCGCACGAGGTCGAGGCGGAACTGCTGGAAGGTGCGGTACCACTCACGGTCCCAGTGCGTGTGGGGGATCAGATAGGCGGGTCGTGTTGTCATTGTCATAGCGAAGATTGTAACATGCGCGCGCGCTATTTCTCACGATCCTTTGCGGCGGGCCAGACCAAAAGTACCATGCGACAATCAGACATTTGGGCAGTATCCAAAGCAATACCGCGCTGGTACACTTGTACACGCGACGGCGAGTTGTTTAACGCAAAGCGGCACAACCGTGTCTTTGTCGCCGCCACCGACATAGGCCTCGGGTACGAGGCCACGCAAGTGAGCGTGATCGACGCGCGTAGCGGGCAGGTCGTGGGGCAGGTGATGGTAGGTCGTGGCCCCGCCTCCCTGGCGGTGGACACGGCGACAGGGTTGCTCTTTGTCGCGAACGGGAGCGACGGGACCGTGAGCGTGCTCGACCCCGCGCGCTTGTAGGCGATTAGGGATGATGACCACTGCGGGGATATGTAGGCAACCGGGCTATTGGCTGCCATCCTGTCACTCGGTCATACTGTGGTGACATGCGCGTACGACAGACAGGAGGGAGCATGCGCCTGGGCGCGTCAGTATCACGATCACGCCTGCGGTCGCCCAAGCTCGTGGCGGTCGCCGCGCTCATCCTGGGGGCTATGCTCGCGGGAGTGGGACCGCCCGTGGCCGCGCGCACGACCACAACGCCGGCGACGACCGCGCCGCTGCTGCGCACCGTGGACGTCGGCCGCGAGCCCGTCGCGCTGGCGGTGGCCGTCGACGAAGCGACGGGGCGCGCCTTCGTCACCGTCACCGGCCGCGTGTTCATGCTCGACGCGCATACCGGCGCGGTCTTGCGCGCGATCTCTGTCGGGGGCGGCGGCCCAACGGGCGGGCTCGCGGTCGATGCGCGGTACGGCGAGGTTTTTGTGGCCGTGCGCGGTGTCGACCACGGGCCGGCGGGGAGCGGTCCCGGGAGCATCGCCGTGCTCGACGCGACGACGGGCCGCCTCAAGCGTAGCATCCCCCAGTACGCCGACCTGCTGGCGGTGGACGGCGCCGCGCGGCGCATCATGCTGCCCTACGCGTGTGGTGACGACACTACAGGCTTCGCTGATATGTGTGTGGACACCCTCGACGCGGTGACGGGGCGGCTGCTCAAGACGGCCGACCTGAGCAGCCAGCAGGGCTACCCGCAGCAGCCGAGCGCCATGGCGGTGGACACGCGGGCGGGCAGCGCCATCCTGCTCTACGGCGACGGGCGTGGCGACGCCAACATTGGCGTGGTGGCGACGCGCACGGGCGCGCGGCGGGCGTCGGTCGTGCCGGCGGGCGGGTCGTCCGGCGTCATCGCCGTGGACGAGGCGGCGGGCCGTGTCGCCGTGGTGAACACGCCGGATAACTATGAGATCGCGACCGGCTACGGGCCAGGGTCCCCGCCGGCGGCCTCGGTCAGTGTGCTCGACACGCGCAGCGGGCGCGAGGTGGGCGGCGACACCATCCCCAACGCGCTCGGCGGCGAGTCCTCGCCCATCGGGGTGGCGGCGGATGCGCAACGGGGGCGCTTCTACGTCCTCGCTACGCCAGCCGTCACCGGCAAGGCCCCGTCCCGCACGGTCCTCGACGTGCTGGACGCGCGCACCGGCAAGCCACTGCGCCACCTGACACTGCCCCGCATCGTCATCGAGCCCGACGGATCTCGGGGGGTGGCGATGGCCGTGGACGAGCGGACAGGACGCCTTTTCATCGCCAACGGAGGCAATAACACGGTGAGCGTGTTTGACACCACGCGCCTCTAACAGCGGCCTCTCCATCCATCTAATTTGTGTTAGCCTGCGGGGCGCATGCCACGTTGATCGATCAACGTGGCGGATTTTAGTCGAACACGCGCTACGCTAATGGAAGCGCCTACGTGATGAATAGGTAAGGTGACACGAGCGATGAAAAGATTGGCGGGTGGGCTTGCCCTCAGTGGGGCTGTCATCCTTGGGCTCCCCCACGTCGTAGCGGACACAGGCGACTCGGCCGTGTTACCTCACCCTATCCCGACCTGCCGTCCCGCCCAATTGAAGCTCTCATCCGTCAGCAAAGATGCCGAAACGGGCGATGTCCGGGAGCTATTCCGGTGGCGCAATCGCTCCACACAGGCCTGTGTCCTCGTGGGGTACCCACAGGTCCACTTGCTCGACGTGCGCCATCGCGTGCAGCCGACCTTCGTTTCCCATAATGACGGACGCCTCACGCCTCCTGTTGCCGTCCCTCCGCGCGCCGTTCGTCTCGGCCGTGGCGGCTCAGCTTTCTTCTCGCTCGAATGGGGTGATACACCCACGCCGGGGCTCTCGTGTCCCGTGTCGCGTTACGTGCTGCTCACGCCGCCCGGCGCCTCATCGCCCCAGCCCATCGACGGATGGGCGGAGTGGAACATTGTTTGTGGCGGTGGGCTCGTCGTTTCACCCGTCGAGCCGCAAGCGTTCTGATAGTGTGGACTCGTCGGTCAGAAGCGCTAAGGATGACGCTCCCCAACATTTGTCGGATAGTCGATACTATGAGTAACCCCCTTGACAGACGACTCGTCGGCGGTGGATCACGCATATCACGCATAAGGAGTGGGTGACAAAGTATGGCGTCTACAATCAAATCCGCTGGACTGGGCCGACGCCTACGTGAGATAGCGGCCTTGACGTGTGTCCTCATCGCCTCCCTGGGCCAACAGTCGCATGTGCGTGCGGACGATGCCAGGCGCGTGACCGTCGGAACTGTACGTGTGGGTCAGGCGCCCGCCGCGCTGGCCGTGGACGCGCGCACCGGCCACGTCTTCGTCGTCAACCGCGGCCCGCTTGATCGCCACGGTCGCCCGACGGGAAGTAGTAACGTGACCGTACTCGATGCATCCACAGGGATGGCCCAGAGGACGATCCCTCTCCACTCTCCCGCCTTCTTCGAGACCAACGCCACGCCTGCGACGGCGGTCAATACGCGGACTGGCCGCCTCTTTATCGCGACGAGTGGCACGTATAACAGCAGCAGCACGCCGCCCGGTGCCCCTGGCGTCATCAGCGTGCTCGACACGCGGACCGGCGCGCTTCTGGGCACAGTGCGGCTGTCCCAGACCCCGGATGCCCTCGCCGTCGACGAGCGCACGAACCGCGTTTTCACCGACGTGGGGCTCGTGCTCGATGGGACCACGGGCATGGTCGTGCGGCGCGATTTTGTCGTCGGCGACCTGCTAGCGATCGACGCACGCACCAATCGCGTCTTTGTAGCCAATGCGCTGGTGGGGGGCTGCGACGATCACGCCCAGATATCGGACAGCGTCTGCGTCGCGGCACTCGATGCGACGACCGGCGCCCTTATCTCGAAAGTGATCCTGCCCCAACAGGTGGTCGGGCTGGCGGTGGACGCGCGGGTGGGGCGGGTCATCGCGAGCATGGACCTCGACCGGGTGAACGGAGGGGGGCCACAGCTATGGCTGCTCGACGCGACGACGGGTAGAGTAGTGCGGCGCGTCGCCTGCGAGGGCGGGACACCGTTGGTGGTGGACACAGCCACTAGCCGCGCGTTCACCGGCTCGGGCAGCGTGGTCGATACGCGCAGTGGGCGCGTGATCATCGGCCGCAGCGATATCAGCACCGACGACGAGCAGGTCTTCGCGGTGGCGGCGGTCGACGAGCAGGTGAACCGCGTCTTCTTCGTCGCCGCAGCCGCGAACGCGCTGGTCAATACCCTCGCCGCGGGTGACGGGCGTAGTGGCCGGCCGAGCCGGCAGGTGACGCTGGGCAAGGGTCCTCCCGCGCTGGCAGTCGACGTGCAGACGTTCCAGGACGCGAGTGGCGTCGTGCGGGTGACGCAGCCTATCACGCGATACGATGACAGCGGCAGCCCCTACGTCATCACGCCGACGGAGTACCTAGCGCAGGTCCCCATCGCGACCGACAGTGGCGCGGACCCCGCGGCCCCAGTGAACACCGGACCGGCCACGACCAGCGTGGTCCTCACCACGGCGAACAACGCGTACCTCGCGCTCAACGTCGACCCCGCCTGGCTGCACGACCCCCACCGCGTCTTCCCCGTGACCGTGGACCTGCCGATCGCCACGGGCTCCGCGTACGTCGATAGCGGCCTGGCGGGGAGCGTAAACAGCTGCGCCCCGACCACAGCTGCCCCACCGACCGACCTCGTGGTGGGCGCGGAGAATGGCTGTGTCTACAATGGGCAGGCATACTTCGACCTCTCGTCCGTCCCGTACGACGCGCCGATCGCCTCGGCGGCGCTGCGCCTGTACACGCCAAACCAGACGGGGGCGACGGGGGTCCAACTCTACCAGAACGCGCCCCCAGCGACCGGTTCCGATCCCGCGCAGCCGCCGAGTTGGAGCAGCGCCCCCGCGGTCGTGACGAGCAGCGCCCCCATCGCACAGAGCGGCAGCACCGGGCACTGGCAGAGCTGGGACGTGACCGGCTTGGTCAAGCAATGGGCACGGGACGGCGCGAGTAACGGGGGCGTCACGCTACAGAGCGCGGGAACGCCCGTCCGCTTCGCCGGCTCGCTGGGCACGGCGAGCGCTGATCCATCGCTGGCTCCGTACCTGGACATCACATACGGACCGGGCCCATCCGGGGTCAAGGCACAGGCCGCGCTGGCCACAACCATGAGCGCCCCGTCCGCGAGCGCCACGCCCGGCCCTTTCAACGATGGAGCGCAAACTATTTATGGCGAATCCGGTTCGTACACTATCCACGGTGAGGCGGGGATGAGCCAGTGTTCCTCCGCGCCCCATCCCGATGTCACCTGCCCCAGTATTATAACGGGCCAGTACTACGGGAACCTTGAGCCTAGAGCGGTCAAAAATAAGCTGGGAGGGCAGTACATCCGTTTCAACGCGCAGCTCGCGTGTCCGAGTTACAGCCAATACGGCATTTCCACCTATGCTCCAGGCCGCGTGTGGTGGAACACGAACTTCGACAATCCCCTCAAAGACAGCAATGGGAAGGTCGTCCTCGACAGCAGGGGTAACCCGATTGTCTCTGCTCTGAACAACGAAGGCGACGCGGGGAGCATCATTGTGGCGGCCGTCAAGTACGATAACGAAATCCCCATCATCGAGTTGACACCAAACGGGGGATGCCCCAGCGACATGAAGCCTCTTCTGTGGTACAAACAGGCGCAGGATTTCGTCCAATACCTGTACGCCCTCATAGGCACAAGTCGTATGGTGTACTTCGAAATCGGCAACGAGCCGAACGGAAGCAGCTTCAGGGGATACACCGATGGGAAAGCGTACGACGGTGTGGACGCGCTGGACGCAAAACCCGGTCAGAAGGCGGACGGCACCTACCATTACCCAGATGTTTTCGCCGCCGCCACGCACGGCATCCAGAGCGCCGTGGCGCAGGGCAGCCCGTATCGCATCCTCACCGGCGGTATGGCCGCCCCAACGGCGGATCGGACCAGAATTGGCGCGTGTCAGGGAACGTATTATTCGTCCAACATCGTCGTCGCGGGTAACGCGGTCAGGGAGGCAGGTCAGCCGTTTAGTGCGCAAAAAATGCAGGCGTACAACGTCCCCGGTGGCCCGACCGTCACATCGGCGAACTTGGGCGTCGCCGTCCACCCTTATGGGTACGACACCCCAGGGAGATATTGGAAAAACTTCTACACCACCTATAACGCCTACGACAACAACCCTCAGAACCCCGATCCCGCATACAGAAAGCGCCATCTGAACGTCGTCAACAACGGCTGCGAAAGGCTGGACACCATGCTCAGCGAGTGGAGAAACTCCAAGAATATTCCTGGCAACCTGCCGGTTATCCTCACGGAAACCAATTGGAGTAGCGATAGCTTTGCCGCCACCCCGGCCGAGGGAACGTACCTGGCCGACCTGTTCACATGGATGTACGACCACGACTACCTGTACCACACTAGAACGCCGAGCAACAGCCCGTTGCGCGCCCTCGTGTTCCGCGGCGCCGACGATGCTAGCCCCGACGATCTGGGCATTTACCAAAAGGACGGCGGGGACAAGTCGGCCGACGCACAAGGCAACACGAGCCCAGGTATTCCGTTGCCCCACTGCAAGACACCGGCGATCAAGCCGGGCGTGCCACACAGCATCGCCTACGACTACTATTGGCTGCGTTACGCGGCATGTTACTAAAGGAATGAGGCTTGCCATATGATCTACGATAAAGGATAAGAGAGCGCTCTTGTTTCTTGCCCAGGAGCGAGGGCACCTCGCTCCTGGGCAGAATCGCCGCTCACAATAACACCTCGCTCATAAGCGGCGAGAGCCTCGTGTTGCGATGCTGGCTGTGCCGTTTTGCGAAGTGAGAAAGAGGACCCTCCCCATGAACATAGTATTTGGAGATCGGCAGACATCCTATAGGACAAGTGTTGCCTGCTTCCTAGCTCTGCTTATGGCCGGCTCGACTGCGGCTTGTACATCGGCAGGGGCGCATCCCACCGCTCCCCAGCGCGCTTCCCCCCTCGTGCGGACAATCCGTCTTTCGCAGTCCCCCTTCGCGGTAATCGACGACCCACGCAGTCGACGCGTCTTTGTCCTCAACGGCCACGATTCTAATGCCATCAATGATGGCAGCGGTCTCCTCAGTTTAAGCAGCGTGAGCGTCCTCGATGCTGCCACCGGATCGCTCGTGCATACCGTGCCTTTTAGTGGTTATGTGTCGAGAGTAGTAACTGTAGACGCGCGTACCGGTCGCGTCTGGCTCATCAAACGAAGCCTGACAGCGAATAGTCCCGGTACTCTTCTCGTGCTCGACGGGACGACCGGTATGCTACTGCGGACTATCCCGGTTGGCTCAGACCCAAATGCCATAGGGATAGATCCCTACGCCCGGCACGTCTTCGTTTCCGGCGACCGAAATGTGCATATCCTCGATGAAACGACGGGCGCGCTGTTGGATACTGTTCCCGGTGCTGGCCCCCCTTTCATGGTGCTGGTCGATGCGCGCCATGCGCGCGTCCGCCTGCTATCGGGGACAGAAGAGGTAGTGCTCGATGAAACGACGGGAGCCGTGCTCTCGGATGTGTCTGTGCCCACTCAAGGAAACGAAGGACCGGCTGCGTTTGTGGTCGACGAGCGTGTGGGTCACATCATCGTCGATCTCTACGACGAGAGCACGCGCGGGGAGCGCGTGTGTGTAGTGGCCTTAGCGACAGGCCGACTATTGCACTGCAGCCAGAGCAGCTATATTGATTACATGGGGGGCGCGCCGATGGCTGTGGACACGGTGACCGGGCGGGTTTTTGCGGTCAGCACCTCCCATAGTTCCAATCCTGGCCCGGTCATTATTAACGTGCTCGACACGCACACCGGACGGCGTGTGCGGGCCGATACCCTGTCGATCTCTAGCACGCGGGTATCCCTAGCTGTTGATGATCGTGCGAGCCGCGTCTTCGTAGTGAATGAGGACCCATTCACCTCTGGGATTATGCCGGGGCGCCTCACTACTCTCGATGCGCGCACGGGACAGATCGTGCACACTGAGACCGCGGGGAAAGGCACATGGGAGGCCAACCCGGCGGTCGCCGTCGATGATAGCGCCGGGCGCGTCTTTGTCGCCAACACGATCGACAAAACTATCAGTGTGTTCGACGCTAGACGACTGTAAGTATAAGCGCAGCCTGGTTATCCATCATAGCGTCCTCTCAACATGGGGCCGACGCTACGGCGGTCGTCAGCGTCGTATAGTAGGGGTGGGGAGGATGCGTTCATGGCGTGGGGACGATCGAAGACCAGGGAGCAGGAGATCGAGGCGTTTGCCATGTGGCTGGATGAGGATACCGCTGGTGTCCCCCCCAAGCCTGCGGACGCGTATCTGTTCGATATGCTCACCGCACCTGATGCCGGCGGGGTCGGTCGCCGTGTGCGGGAGATCATCGCGGCGCTGCCGTCCGGCGCCGCGGTGTCGGCGGCGACGATCATCGGGATCGTCGATCAACTCGACCGTGAGTTGGCGAGCGAGCGCTTCTCAGCGGTCGCCGCGCGCGTCAAGCAGCGCCTGAACGGGACCGGGATCGATGACCACGACGACATGTCGTGACAACGTCGTTATCCTCGCCGACGCGTGTCCGTTACGTCGTCCAACGACTATCCGCGTCTGGTTTGCCTCACCTTCGGGGCCTGTACGCTGAACGGACGGGTATAGACATCTTTGTGGTTACGCGCTACCGTGACGACCGCGGCGACCGCGTAACGTCCGGGCTTTGCCGCCGGCGTTGTATAGCTGATGGCCGTCCGATCCGTGAACGTCCCTACCGCGTTGGCGATGGCGGCGCCGAGCCGCACGCCGCTCCCTCTCCGCGGTTCCCAGTAGACCGTCACGCGCTCGTGGGCGGCGAATCCATAGCCGCTTACCTTATTGCGGACGCCCGATGCTCCCAGGGTGCGAAGCAACACAATGCTCGGGATGACGCGCAGCGTGGCGCGCCCCCTCAGCCGGCTACTGGCGCCGACCGCGAGGACGGCGTGCGTGCCGGAAACGGCCTGCGGAACGGTGACCGTGATCTTGAAGGAGCCGTTGGATGCCACGGTCGCGGCGCCAAGGGGCGTGGCACTGATGCGATCCCAATAAAGTCTCACTCGTTCGCGCGCACGGAAGCGGGAGCCGCTCACGGCAACACCTTGATGGTACACCCCAGTGGCCGCGTTGAGCGTGACGTGCGGACCCATGGGCGCGTGGCTAGCTTCATGCAGCCGCGGCGCAGGCGCCCGCGCTAGGCCGAAGACGGGTATGGTGGGTGGCGTCGCCGTGGCGCCGCTGGCCGGGACCCGCGTCATCGCGGCGGTCGTCGCCGCCGTGGTGCTCGATGGAATCGGTGTGTTCGTGGCCGTTGGTGAGAGTGGCGGCGTCGCTGTGCTCGTGGCCGTAGGCGGTATTGGTGTGCTGGTGGCCGACGGGGTAGCGGTGTTGGTAGCAGTCGGCGGGACAGCGGTATTAGTGGCGGTTGGCGGGACGGGCGTATTGGTGGCGGTCGGTGGGACAGCGGTATTAGTGGCGGTCGGCGCGTATGCGTTAGGATCACGCAGTCCGTAGACAGCAAGGTAACCCGAGAACGTGGCCAGATACACCCGCCCGTTGGCGATCGTCGGCGCGCTGAACTTAGCGAACGTATCCACATGATCCGCCGGGTTTTGCTCGCTGTCCCACAGCTCGTGGCTCAAGTCCGTCGCGTCGAAGGCGCGCAGGATGCCGGGGCGCACGCTGTGGTTCGCATCCCCGTTGAGCGGCAGCGCCGCCCAGATGATGCCGCTCCCCGGCGCGCTGCCGTTGGACGAGAGCGAGAGCGCCGCGCCCGGCATGCAGACGCCTCCGCAGACTGTTGGGTCGAGCATCGTGCTCTGCGAGGCCGGTGTTGTGTCGAACCGATTCGTATTGTAGTGGAACCGGAACGCTTTGAAGGTGTCCTGCTCGCCCCAGACGCAGGCGTACGCGCCGTTTGGACCTTGCCAGAAGACGGGGCCACCGTGGATATTGCCGCCGGTACTCGTGACCTGGAAGCTCTGCACGACCTGAGACTGGACGTTGGGATCGGTGTTGAAATGCCCCAGGTTGTCACGGTTGAGCAGATAGAGCTTGCCCTCTTTGCCGCCGCCGAAAAAATAGTTCGAGTTGGGGATGAGGACGGCTCCGCTCGAGCTGATGTCCAGGTCATTGTCGTTGAGCGTTTTCACGTTGTACGGCATGAACCAGTCGTTCAAGTGGAGGTTCGGGCTCAACTTGAGGTAGCTGTCGCCGTAGTCCGGTTGGGGTGGGACACTACTGGCGTCGGACAGCCCGTTGCCCGTCCCCACGTAGATGTTCCCGGCGGCGTCGGCGGCCGGACCCAGCCCGGACTGCCAGATACCCGCCCCGTCGAAGCCGTCCGGTGAGCCGCCGTTGGGGGTGTCATTGAACGCGGAGTTCAGGCTCAGGTCGCCCGCGTTGAAGCTGAGCACCCAGCCATGGTAGGGACCCGTGTCGCAGTAGCCCGCGAACGCCGCATAGATCTTGCCTTGTGACAGCAGCAGGGCCGCTCGCTGCAACTCTGTCTGGTTATTGAAGGGGACCTGCCCGTTCACGCTATCCGTGCCGTTGCCTGGGGATGAGGCCTGGACGTCGGTGGGGGTAACCTTGTCCTGCCCCGCACTCGCATCAAGCTAAGAAATGAGCAGGGGCGCTTCTTTGGCATCATAAGGGTGTAGAAGACCTTAGGAGCAAAGGAGCGTCCCTATGACCACGGTAGCAGATTTGA
>JAABUO010001379.1_pt1 | contig 32218 bp, 40 predicted proteins | sample 5559291 | NCBI WGS metagenome assembly JAABUO01 (sample SAMN10711878, study PRJNA513372) | rock metagenome | isolation source: Antarctica rocks | place: Antarctica: Victoria Land, Finger Mt sud | reverse complement strand
CCGTTGCCATGTTGCTGGTTGCCATGGTGTTTGGAAGCAGTGTGGCCGATGCGGCGGGACCGCCGATGGATGCTGCACGTGCGAAGCTGGCGCTTGAGGCTCGCGGGATCGGTTCCGCTACGAAGGTGCGGCAGGGCGACGGAGCTATGCACCGCGGAACGATTGTCTCGCTCGGGGAGCAGAGCTTCGTTTTTCAGGAGAAAGGCAGACCGCCGTCCGAGGTCCCTTTCTCCGAAGTGAGATCGGTGCAGGGGCCGGGGATGTCGCGTGGGGCAAAGATTGGACTGTGGCTGGGCATTGGGGCAGCGGCATTCGTAGTTCTGCTTGTGATTGGGGCGGCCAGCGCGCCACCACAATACAATTAGAACGGAAGGCGATGGAGGTTGAAATCTCCAAGCTAAATCACTACGCTGGCACTCCTGCGATAGTCAGCCACAGCCAGACATACACGTTACATCGGAGAGCAACGCAATGAGCAAACGCTTTGCTGCAGGTGTTTTGTTCTTTACGCGGCGCTTGCCTTCTCCCGCGAAGTCGCCTTTGGCAAGTTCGTCAGCTCAGTTCTCGATCTATTAGGCGCAAGGTTGACATCAGGTGTGAGTACCTTTCTCGTCGCGGCGGTCGTAGAGAGCCTCCCATAGCAGGTCGCTCCGTCCGCCACGACTACAAGCCGCTCACGCCAACTCTTCGGAGGCTGCTCATCGCATCATGCATTGATGTAGAGGAACCTGCGCCCGGAGCGGTGTCGATCAGAGGTGCGGCACAGGGATAGGCGCTGACGCCGACGTTCTCGAGTTGCCGTGCAAGCTTCAACTCGGGCGCATGAGCACTCCGGTGCGAGACATTATGGCCGAACGCCGTGCCGTGCTTCTCACGACCCTTCGTAAAGAGTTGCGCATCGTGGGCCCGCGAGACAGCGGCATAAGCCATGCGGGTGTTGATCAGATCCTTGGCCCCAAGCTCTGTATCTGTATGGATGAGCACCGATCGGCAGTCTGGCCCTGGCTGGGGTGGCTGGTTACGGCACTAGCTATGATCGAAATGGGGGATGCTTCGCCGGACCAATCTAAACCGTGCGACCGTCGTCCATCTTCAGCGACATGCCTTCTCCGATGCTATCGACCGTTCCTCGTCCACGGTTCGCCCAACTCGGCTTAGGGGGGAGGCTCGGTGAGCTGCCCCGCTCACCGAGCGGCAGCTTGCGGAACTCCTCGAACGTGGCAAGAGTTGGCCACGGGACGTCTCAAATTCGGCCTCGAGACGCCCCGCCAAAGGTACCGAGTGCAATCATCCATTCTGCAATGGCTCTCACAACGCGATCGATTGCCCGCGAGTGAACGACAGTGTCTTCGTAGGGGCGGTGGCCCCATCCGTCGCTTTCAGGAGAGCCGCTACTAACACTGCTCTGTCCTCCTGCTTGGGTTGTGTCAGAAGGTGATTCGGCCGATCAATTGCAGAGTGCGCGGCGCATAAGCTCCAGAGACTGATCCAAATCCGTTGTACTGTGCGGGACTATCGGACGCGGGATTCGTGAAATGGGTGCTCCCCGGTCCGTCGAAGTTGATCCCACTGTTGATGCCGTTGAATTGGGTATGATTGAACGCATTGAATGCATCAGCGCGCAACTGAAAGTTATATCGTTCCTTGACTTTGAATTGCTTTTCAAGCGTGAGATCTGTGTCGTTGACTCCCGGGCCGGTAAAGGAGTTCTGCCCTTCCGCTCCGATTCCAAAGTCGCCTACAACCGGAGCAGCAAAGGCAGCGGGATTAAGGCGATGATAGGGATCATGGCTAGTCCCGGCATACGGGTTTCCGATGATTCTCGCCCTTGATCCCTCGGTGTAGGAACCCGTTAGCTGCTGATTGCTGTAACCAGCAACGTTGGCCGTGACCGTAAAAGGCGCGCCGCTCTGAAGCCGGATGATGCTGGACAGTTGCCAGCCGTCGACTGCTGTGTGCAGTAGGGAATTGTGGTGAAATATGCTTGGAATCGGGTAGATGATGTTGGTTGCGAACGTGTGCCTGCGATCGAAAGCGAGTGGACCGTAGTTGATTTGCCTTGTGCGGCCATCGATCCGAATGTAAGCGCCGTCGCTGGACGTAACACCAAGAGCCTTTGACCAGGTATAGGCGACGCTGAAGAACAGACCGCCGGCGTATCTGCGGTTCAGAGCGACCTGCAACGAATGATAGTTCGAGGAGCCTCCGTTCTGGATCTGCGGAATATCGCCATAGCCGTAATAAGGACGCAAAAAGTTCTCGTCTTTTGCATTCGATCCCAGGGATGCCGAGGGGTTCTGCGCGACCTTAACAGGGTCTTCGTTTTGTGCCCGGAAAGTCGCTCCATAGGGGATTGCATTTAGGTTGATTTGCTGCAGAAGCTGGCTGTCTGTTGTGCCAACATATGCGATGTCCGACAGGATGTGACCGGGAAGCTCCTGCTGAACATCGAAATCGTAGTCATAGGTAGTTGGCAGCTTCGCTGCATACTGGCGCGAACTGATGTTGCTTGGGCCCAGAAGGGCAGTTGCGGGATTCAGCTGGGAGATCAAACCGTAACGCAGGGTTGGCGTATAGAGAGTGGGAGGATTCGTCACGAATCCGAAGACGTTGTTACCTTGGGTGCGATCATAGAAAATGCCCGCGCCCGCACGAATCACGCTGGTGGGTGTGAGCGCATAAGTGAAACCTACTCTTGGACCGTAGTTGATGCCGCGAGTCTGTTGCAGGTAGCGATTGATATTCTTGCCTGCGCTAACGATGCCATTGGTCGGATCGCCCGAGTTAGGCACAATTGCGCCAATCGCGTAGGCCGGCAGGGTCTGTCCCGTCGCCGGATCTACGGCAACCTGCTTCTTTCCAGCGTCGAGACCTCTCTGATAAAGCCTCGTTGTCTTCGCGGGATCAAACTTCGAGGGGTCGAATCCAGACTCAAGGTTGTTTTTGTCATACTGCGGCTGAACATAGTAAAAACGAAGTCCATAGCTCAAGGTCAGTCGCTTCGTCGTCTTCCACGAGTCCTGGCCGTACCACTCCACATTTGTGTAGCGAAACTGTCCGTTCACATACTTGCTCGCCTGAGAGAAGCTGTTGTAAACACCGAGTGCCGCGTTAGAGAATCCCTGTTGACTGTCGTATGGATTGCTGGCGTCGTCACCGAAGTTATAGCTTCCGTCTACAGGGCCGAAGTTGGTCTGATCCTTCCGGCTACGCTGGAGATAGAAGCCCACTTTAATCGAGTGTTGCCCCCAAGCCTTGCTCAGGTTTTCGATGCCCTCAATGCTTGTGTTGCCGTTCCTGAAGGGTGGATTCCCCCCAACGAGGGAGCTGGTATTGGCAAGCCGTCCGCCGAAGCCGAAATTCGGAATAAGGTCTTGCTGGACTGTCCCTGGGTAGAGCACGGGCAGATTCGTAAGTCCAAGCGTTGTACGTGACAATTTGTCGGTTGTTGGGTTGATCGAGATATGATTCTTGGCGTATCCGATCAGGACTTCGTTAACCGTCGTAGAGTTCAGAGTATTCGTGACGCCGAACGCCATTCCAGAGCCGGGACGACTATCTTGGATGGGCGTGGTCGGAACGTTGGACCCAAGCACGAAGGAACCGTAGTTGCTGGATACGGAATCTTTATTATTCAACCAGCGATAGAACAGCCGCGTCTTGTCGCTTGGATTGAAATCAATACGAACCACGTCTTCACGGCGGGGGTAAGAGTCGGACACCCCAGAGACAAAGTTGTAGTTCCCGGCGCTTATGTTAGGCGAAGGGTAAGCTTTCAGAACGGCTAATCCGGTACCATACAAACGGCTTTGAGGAATTCGTCCGAGTACCCCCCCGTCCTTGAAGCATCCTGACGTGTCAGCTGCGCTGCACGCTTGTCCAAGCGTGTAATCGCGAATGTAGGGGAAAAGATTGCCGCTGTTATCCGTGCTTTGGGAAAAGTCGCCAGAGCGCTCCAGTGCGGTTGGAACCCGGACGTTTCTGAGACCTTGAGGATTCAGTTGGTTTTGATACTCCTGGCCAACAAAGAAGAAGGCCTTGTTGCGGAGCGCTGTGAAGAAATGCGGTATTTGGATCGGACCACCTACGTTGAATCCAGCGTCGTTGTAGCGCTGCTTACTGCGTGCCTGATTTTGCCGATTATTAAACCAGTTATTAGCGTTCAGTGAGTCGTTGCGGTGGAAGATGTAGCCTTCGCCGTGATACTGCTCGCTGCCGCTTCGCGTGACGACGATGATTTGTGATCCGGAAGACCGCCCGTATTGCGGTTGAAAGTTGTTGGTGACCAATCGAAACTCCTGAACGTTATCGACACTGATCGTGACAAGCTGGTCTCCATTGTTACCTGTGTCGACATTTCCGATGCCGTCGATAGTCAAATTGTTAGTCGAACCTCGCTGGCCGTTGACCGAAATAGCGCCGAGTCCGCTGTGACTGGCCGTTTGTACATTGGGAACTGTGGAGACGCCGGGAATGAGTCCCACAAGCCCAAGGTAGCTTCGACCGTTGACCGCAGTGTTTTCCATTTGCTCGTTGTTCAGGGTCTCCGATCGCTCGGCGTTGTCTGTTTCGAGCTGAAGTCCTTCTGCATGAACCTCCACCACTTCGTTGGTTGATCCCAGCGCCAGTGGCATGCTCTTCAAATCGAGATTTGCATTTCCCTCGAGAACGATCCCTTGTTTTTCGTAGGTTTTGAATCCGGAAGCTTTAACCGACAAGTCGTATGTTCCCGGAGGGAGTTGAAGAAACCGGAAACTACCCTGGCCGTTGCTGACCGTACTCTGGGTGAAGTTACGCTGCGTTTGCGTGATCGATACGGCCGCATTAGGAAGGAGCGCGCCGTTCTGATCGGTGACGGTTCCAGAGACCGTTCCACTTGTTGTCTGGCTAATTGCGTCGTGACCTACGAACAGAATGCAGACAAGAACGATCTGCAGGCGGATGGACCACCAGCTAATACTGTATCTTCGAGCGTGCACTTGGGCTTCTCCTGAGAGTGGCAGATCGGTGGCGTCGACCCGGAAGAACTGACCTGAGGTCTGCCGCGACACTGACTCGTGAAGCCGCAATGTAAATTGCCACCGCCTATACTGTCAAAAGCAACCGGCGCAGCAGCTTATGACTAACCTTGTCGTCGGGGCTGCTACTGGGGCCTGAAGCTGTTCATCATGGCCACAAACGTCGGCCGGAGCTGTGGGAAGTCCCGTTCCGGTGCAACGAACACGATGTAGTGAAGGTCCCCATCGCCGCTCGGCATGGCGATGAGCCAGTCATGTTCGGGAACAGTCGTTCCGTTGAGTACCAGAGGTGAACGGCCGCGTAGTTCCAGGGCATCTGCTAGCTGCCCGTTCAGGTTCAGCGTCTGGATCTGGCTGATCTGCCGCAGACCTCCATTCTGCTGGCTGATTTGCTGTGCCAATTGCTGGGTTGCATTCGCCAGAGAATCCTCATCATTGACCCCGTCCGCCTGGGCTGTTCCAATCACCGCTCCATAGACCATTCCGAACGTTCCCGATCCTCCAACAGGAGCAAGAGCGGCGCCTCCATCTGACCCTGTTGCGGTCTGCCAGTTCGCAGGTTTGTTGATCTGAAAGTTCTGCCCCCGGAAGGTGACCATGCGTGCCCCGACTCCAAGCTGCGCTCGATCGAGGGCCACCGGTCCCTCGGCACCATACTGCCCAGTGTTGGGATCCTGCTGCTGGCCGTTCTGCGTCGGGTATCCCCCGGTTCTGTTCTGAGTCGGCCCGTCCCCGTTCGCGATCGAGTACTGCCCATTGCCACTTTGCCCGGGACCGGCGGCGTAGCTTCCGCTCTTCCAGGCACCATCTTTGATCTGCTGCGCGGTGAACGTCCGTTCCTGCACGGCTTCGCTGTGCACGCGCGAGAAGGCCGCCGAGGTGACCATGGCATCAGCCTTTCGAGGAAGGGTCGCGATCTCTGCATCGACATACTGGGTGCGATTGCCGGGATTTGGATGGTCGGTCAACAGTTGTGCACCACCAGCGCCATATTTTGCCTGGATGATCTCAAAGAACTGCGGCATGCCACGAGGATCGTACCCGGAGTTGTACAGGATGTCGGTCCCTAGGAGGTCGGCTTGCTTTTCATCGTCGCGCGACATCCGGAGCCCATACAGTCCGTTGCCTGCGCCGATGATCGCTTGGCCGATCTGTCCAGCTGCACCGTTTCCGAGCAGGATCCGCGACGCGATGGACCCCACTCCGGCTAGGAGGTTGGTCGTTTGCTGCTTTTTCATGTTGCAGGTTGAATGCCGCAGGACCACATGGGAGGCTTCGTGCGCCATAACTCCTGCAAGCTGTGCTTCAGTCTGTGCTGCCTGCACTGTCCCCAAGTTGACGAAGATGGCTCCTCCTGGAAGCGCAAAAGCATTGATGTCGGAGCTGGCCACGACATGGAAACTGAAAGGCCATTTGAGCCCGGGAGCGTGGGAGGTCAAGTGTTGTCCCAGCTGTGCGACATACAGCGACACTGGATCATTTTCTGGTAGTACAGGCATCTGCTGGTAGACCTGCGTCGCTACCTTGGCCCCCTCGGTCACCTCCTGCTGAGGGGTGAACGGGTTGTTGCAGGCCGGCGGAGCATTGTAGGTAGCCAAAGCAGACCCACACCCATATGCCAGAACCAGCCCTACCCCTAGAACTCGTACCGGTGTTGTAGGCTTCCTGCGCCTCATCCACGTTTTCAACGTCATATGAAAAACTTCCAAACAGGACCGACTCTGTTGTGAATTCCAATTCGCATACCAAATGCCCTCATCCTGCGGCCTGCTTTGTCACCTCTGCCAATATTCCATGATGTGCGGTTCAGGCAGCGCGAATCTCGGGCCGGGCCGAACGGATCCGCTCCACTGACCATGTGATTGGCGCTCGTAGTGTGATGAGGGTGCATGCTCCGAGCAGCATCAAGGGTTCGTCCCTCGCCGGAAGTCACCTTGCCACGCTTGCTGATACCCCGTCGCACACCCTTGCCTATACGTCGCGTTCCACTGGTCTTACTGCCACAGATTGAGTTATATATCGAGCGTCCACCGCATCGCACGCTTCGCTGAAGCTCATGATGTCCGGTTCCGCCATAACTTAGCTTCGGCTCTGGTCCTACGTCTTTCGCGTACTTGCGTATCAGGGAGGTGTCCAGCTATAAAAAGGGCGCCTGATGCTCGCAGCGCGCAGTCTGCTTCTCGAGCTCAAAAGGAACCTGATCGATGATCACATTTCATGCTCCGGCATCTGCTCTGGTCGATGCAAAACTCAGCTCTCACGATAGGTTCTCAATTGCGGAGTTGCGGGGGAAGAAGGCGGTGCTTGCGATCGCACCTGTTCTTGAGTCCCTTGCCGCCAGGTGCGGCCAACTTGGAGCCGTTGACTATCTCGAGTACTTCCTGACCGGCCCCTATGTGGGGGCCAAAACTCCATGCGTCTTTCTCTTTAGATCACCCGATTGCACCAGGTCTGCGTCCGAGCTGGATGAAACTGACGTACGCGGCGCCGTTCTTATGTACGAGTACCGGATGCGCGGACTCCGAACAAAGATCTTCGCCACGGACGATGAAGGTGGCGAACGCACCGTCCTTGCCCCGCTTTGCGCGCGCCCCAGGATCGCGGCGGTCGCGGCTGAATATCTTATTCGGACCGGTGCGCAACTTGTCTTCATGTCGATCAGTTCCGAAGACCATGCGGTGAGCCAAACAATGCAATCCATGGAGGGACATCGAGGTAAGCCGTCGATCTGGACGACACGCGAACGGCAGGTGCGGCGCTACCTTCCTCTTCAGTCGACCTTATGATGAGACTTTGGCCACAATGGGTAAGCACACTCGCCGAAACTTCCGGGCTTTTCGCCGCCGCGCCGAGGCTGAGCTCCATGCGGACTTTGTCTCTGTGGCAGAGCTCTCTCGCGACGATCTTGTGACCTTAAACGGCCTGTGTTCCTACCCCGTACCTGACCGCGTGGCTGCCTGGCGACACCAGACAGCTACCGAGCTCATCGGTAGCTTCCTGTTGGGAGTCAGGTCTGGCGATGGCAGGTGGTTGAGTCTGTTGGGTGGACGACGTCACCACGGAACGACTGAGGTTACTTGGCAGATGAACCGCGAAGGCCTCGAGGCATTCTCTATCGGAACAGTGATGCGTTCTTACCTGATAGAACACGAAATTGCGCTAGGGACCAAGAGGCTCTTCTTCGAAGGGGGCACTCCGCATTCGATGCAGAGCGCCTTCACCTCCGATGGTGTTGTGGATTTGCTTGTATCCCGTGATTCTCTTCCCGCTGCTCTCCTGCGGCGCTACGCTCCTAGATTCTTACCACTTAAGAACTCGATATCGGAGATGCTTCGAAACCCGCAGATCCTTTGGGAAACGCAGACTCCGGAGATCAGCTCTCCAGGAACGCAGGAGCTTGTGAAAGACAGCATCCGGCCGTAGGGGCAGGGTCTTGATGTTTCTAATCAGAAGAGGTGTTCGACTGCTGCTCAACAGATAAGAGGCGCTTCCTGGAGGAACGGATCGTCAACTGCATACGTCTGCTAATGAAACCATCGGAGCGCATTTGGAAGATAGTAGCTCTCGGGCCGCGTTTGGGATTGGTCTCGGTATTCGGTTGATCTGTTGGCCAATCATCTATGCCTTTTCGTCCGCCCGCTTCTTGCGCACATGCTAGTTGAGTTTCGAAGCCGGATGAGAGTACCCGTTCTCACCCTTTTCGTGACGGCGCTTCACGCGCCGGCGCTGGAATGAGCTGGTTCGTCATTGACCCTCATCCCTGACCTCTGATTTGGAAAGTAGCAGCCCGGCGTGCGGCAAATCGAACCTTAACCTCTTCGTTGGCGAGCGATGGACGGGTGTCGACCAGGGCCTCCTCCACCTTGGTGCGGAACCAGGCGTCATGCGCTTCTGCCTTGGCGGCTTTTTCCTTCATGGCCGACGCGAGTCGCTGCCTTGCTGTGGGTTCCTCATCATTTGCGGACATCGCCCCTCCAGACTCAGGGCAATATTCGCTTGCCGATAGGTGGCAGGCCAACAACATCAACGAAGCGCGGTCCAATGGCCACCTACACGCATGATAAAGGACATTATCATGCGTGAAATGCAGACGCAGCTTTCCGCAGAGACGGGTCTCCTTTTCAAAGCGACAAGGCTTTGGTGGAGATTATTCCGGAACGCAACGGGATGCTCACAACAACTATGCTGACGGTTGTGAATGCTGGAGCCGCAGCGCGGGAATGTGGGAAAAGCCAGAAATCTGATGCCGGCTCTGGTCAGGTTGGGCGCGCAGGAGCGATCACGTGGTGCGGGTCCGCCGGCCCTTATTGCCGTAGGACGACATCGAGCGAGTGGGTCGTGTGATCTCAGCGACGCATTCGCAATTTGCTTACCATAAACGCGCGACAAGTTCTCAATGCTGTGCAAGATCCTGCAAGGGCATTCGTTCGGCGTGCTCTGACGGCACTTCGGTATTCCCTAAGTCGAACAGAGTGTGCAGCTTCAGGAAACGACTGGTCTGGGAGGAATGGCAGAGTACGTGCATATACTACGTGCAAATAGGGTCCCTAGCTGAGCTTGCCGGCCTGATTGAACGGCTCACGTCAATACGGAAGTCAAAACAGACAAACGCAGGTAGAGCAGGTTACGCGGCTGTCTATCTTCTCCTTCTCCTTTTTGAAACAGAATTGGCGACTTTTGTAGCGATCGAACACCTGATCGACTCGGTCATTGCGGGCACATCGTCCCGCTTCCCTTCTGGTTAACCACAATATTTAGAGGTTTCTTATGAAGAGGTCTATCTTTACTGCGCTTGCGCTATCGCTCCTCACTTCGGCCGCCTTGGCTGACAGCATTGTGTTCTCTGGCCCTCTTGTGATCACGGGAAACGGGTTCGGGAACAACCCCCGCGCCCTCACCATTCAGTCAAACGGGCCATCGAATACATCCGAAAGCGGATGTATCGCACCGGGCTTGATTTCAGGCAGCAGCGCCTGTGCTCCGGGTGATGGCGTCATCGGAGGAAACGAAGCTTCTCCCATCGGCTTTCCAAAGCAGTCAGCCCCGTCCTTGAGTTCGCTGGGAATCACCAGCGGCAGCCAGATCGGCATCCTGTTCGACGCGGTGCAGCCACAGAACAGCAACAATAACGTGGTGAACATCAATGATCTGACGTTGAAGCTCTACAACGGTTCGACCCTCTTGTACCAGGTATCCGGCGTTTTCCCGAACCTGTTGACGAATCCCGGCAACGGTCAGAGCGACTATCTGTTTACTCTCGATGCGAGTGCTGTGCTTGCGTTCAATGCGGCCCTCAACGGCAACTTCAGCGACATGATCGCCCTCGATTCGACGATCAGCTTCCCCAACCAGAGCGCGGGACCTGACAGCTACACCCTGGTGAATCTTGGTGGATCCCCGAGCCCTGTGCCGGAGCCGTCTTCGCTTTTACTGCTCGGAACGGGCGCGGTAGGAGCGGCGGGCTCTCTTCGCCGGCTGCTTGCTCGCAGCTAGGAACGTCTAGGGTAGGATTTCCGCATCTGTTACGAGGCGCCAGACATCTTCGATGAGGTCTGGCGTCTTATCGTTGAGCACCTCTACGCGGGTTACCAGCATTGGCGTGCGCGGAATTTCGAGGTCAATCGGGAGCATCCACCGCCGGTAAAGCTGGTGCCGCCTTATCCCTGCTGGAAATGACACTGAGCAGCCGCATCCGCGAAACCGTTCTCTATTCAAATTGGCGGAGAAGCTGCTTGCCATTGCAATGTCGTCTGAGAGGAGTACACCCCATAAAAGAAGTTATGGGTGGCTCGCTTTAGCATGTGGGTCATCCTGGCAAATAGCGACAGCGAAAGACAAAGGACTTTTTCAGCGCGTTTCAGTCAAAAATCCGAGCAGCGCCTCGTTGACCGCGTCCGTCGCTTCGAGCTGGGGCCAATGTCCAACTCCGCTCAGAGTGACGAACCCGCGCAAGTCTGGCAGGCCTGGTCGCAACGCCTTCTCAGTAATGGGACGTACTTTGGTCAAGCCGTCGACCGCCCCGATCATAAAGAACGAGGGCTGCCGAATCGTCGCGCCCGCGAATGCGCCGACCATGGTGAAGAAGGGATCGATCGCGCGGTAGTAGTTGAGCGGCCCATGAAATCCCGTTTTCCCGAAATCAGCGATGGCAGCCCTTACATCGTTGGTGTCGGCAAAATCCGGGATACCGACGGGTGAGGGGCGAGTCAGCCCGCGCGAAGGATCGAATGGATCCCAGCTCTCGTCGGCGGGTGCTAAGCCGGAGGTCCAGTAAAGCATTCCCGGTATCGTAGTGGCGGCATCCGCCCATTCCTGATCGGCTTCAGGGCGCTTAGACACCCCGACACCGTTCTGATACGGGTTTCGCTCCTTCTCTAAACAGCTACTTCTTCCTTCACTGAAGACAACCGTCCAGCTGCCCGCACAAACGGAGCGCCCTGCGTCCCAAGTAGCTCAATGGAGCGCTGCATCGTCGAGGAATAGACCTGACCCGAAGCGTTGATTCCAGTCAGTACATTCCTACTCTTCAGGAAAGTTCCAGGCTCCTGTGCCCGTATTCTCAACATGAGATCACTACTTACAATGGTTTCATCGCCTGAAGTTTGGCTATTGAGATCTTGGGTCTCGCTCGCGGGGCAGCTGCCACCAGCATGTCCACGAGCGCGCAACACTCCTTTAATCCGGTAGACAGCACTTCGCGGAACGAACGGACCCGCGACATAAACCAAAGCATGCCCGCAACGATCCATGCAGGGCTGGCATGGAGCCGCGCCTTTCCCGAGGGGTAAAGGGAATATCCCAGCCGCTGAATGAGCGTAAAGCCCTCTTGCATCCCGCGTGCGAGCACCATCGACTCGCCCCAAGACGCACCGCCTCCGCGCCGCACGCCCGCTACCGCCACACTTTCGAACGCTATGCATAGTGGAACGTGGCAGCGCAGCCAAAGCAGCATGTTGGGCTCGAGTACGGCTGGCAGGCCGGCTGCGTTGAAAACGTCTACCCACTCTTTACGGTTCATCTTGGTCTTTTGACCGGCAGCACCTATCGTGGCATTAAGCTTGCCCTCCTTGTCGAGGGTAGCCTGCACAAACGGCATTCCGAACGAGCAGCGATCTGCCCCGACTGCTTCCTGCAGGCGCTCCGGGTCGAAGGTGTTGAACATGAACTGAATGCACTTGGCCGCGCTACGGCGGAGCGTGGGCAACACGGCGTCAACCTGGTGCGCGAGCAGGGTGACAATCACAAGATCGTAAGGCATTTGCTCGTCTAGCGTCTCGACCACATTCACATCTGCACGCTCGCCTTTAGTGTTGACGATGCCACTGTCGCGTTGCAACTGGCCGAGCCGCGCGGAGCCCGGGCGGACAATGGCAGTCACTAGATGGTGACCGGTCCTGGCCAACTGGAAGGCGAAAGTGCTGCCGATATTGCCGACACCGAGGACGGCGATACGGAACGATGGGGAAGAGGGCATGCTGGGGTTCTGGCTCATTATTTCTCCGTAAGTTAGGCGGCGCGGTCCAAGCCCTTGCGAGTCAAGTCGTGAGCGAAGCCCTTTGTCTCCTCAATGAGGTGTTGACGAATCCAATAGTTGGTGGCGTTGAACAAGCCCACGAATCGGACCCAGAGAGGGTTCCGCACATCGATGGTGCAGCGAAGCCGTGACTCCTCTGCGGACACGCTAGACACCTGCATCTCCCAACCGACTTGCAGATGAAAGGGGAGAATATGCATCAGGTAGGCCAGGCTCATCTCGGAAAAGAGCCGAATGTGGTTCGCCTCCAGCAGTTCTGTCCGGTAGTGCTGGATAATCAGAGCTCCAGCCATCGATTCGACGTTGACCATGCCATCAAACTGAGAGCCCCCATTGGTTCCAACGGCGCGGTGGCCACGCGCAGAAGCCTTATAGTCCTTCTCCGAAAGATTGAAGAGCCATTCGTCGAGGCGAATGGCGCTGAGCGGTAGCCCCACCGAAGCTTCATGCGTAAAGACCATTGTGTCCTCCCGTCAAACTTGTTCTTAGTGCGCAGGTAATGCGGAGATGACTTCGTGCTCGATACCAACCAGAAACTCACAGGCATGCAGGTCCAGGAACTTTTCCTCGTCCGGGCGGATGGTGGCCATGTAGTTCGGAGACTGGAACACGGCGGCGAGGCCGGCCAGATCGTCAAACCAAAGCTCGGTTGAGCCATCAATATGGTTATCCGGGAGGCCCGGGAGCTGTTCGCCGGTCGAGTGGCATTGAACGTAACGCCGCACATTCTGCTTCACCTCGGCAAGTGAACTGAACAGAGGCGCGTGTTTGTTGCGATGGTGGGCAACGAACTCGTCGTGGCTCATCCCCGGCTTGCGGCGAAGAAGTATGGTCATCTTAATCATGCTGTGCTCCAATATGAACATCGTTCATATAGTTAGATCAGACGCGTTCCTGCTGAGAAAGATGCACCCCATGAAGAAGAAAGCTCGTGCCTATCACCACGGTGATCTGAAAACAGCGATGATTCAGGCAGCACTCGAACTTGTCCGTAAAAAGGGTCCGCGCGGCTTCACGCTGAACGAAGCGTCGCGCGCCGCGGGTGTGAGCGTCAGCGCACCCTACAACCACTTCAAAGACAAGGAGGCTCTTCTCATTGAGATCGTGTTGTTGGGCAGTCGTACGTTGGAGATGGAACTGCGGGCAGCGGCGGGCACTGCCGACACGCCCCGGCAAAGGCTGCTGGCGGTTTACCTCGCCTACGTTGCGTTCGCACAGCACCATCCCGATCTGTTTGCGGTGATGTTCCAGTCGGGTATCGACAAGACACCCTACCCGGAGGTGCATGCTTCAGCCGCAAGAGCCTTCGAGGTAGGAGCACAACTGGCCGCTCAGATCGAGTCTTCGCAAACGTCCGCAGGGCAGCTGGCGATGGCTGTGTGGACGATGGCCCATGGCTTTGCCGCCCTGAGTATTGAAAGCGGTGTTGCCATAATTGGCTTCGCTAAAGCAGGAGCCTCGGCCGAAGAGCTCGCTCGCAGATTACTCTTTCCAGACAGTTCGGAAAGAGAGGCCGTACACGCAAGCCGCTCCTGCATTGTCGAATAATTTTCTGCTCGGAGTTGCCGTGCCCCGACTTGAAGCTCTGGCTCACTCGTTCTAAAACTCAACACTGCCGCCGCTCCGTCCGTGGCGAATGAGGGTGGGGTCCCGTCGTACAGGAGATGCGAGAGCCTGAAACGGTTGTTTCAGAGAGTACAGGTGCGATGAACTCCTTCAAGCCGCAGCCTTGACCATTTTCGCCATCTGGCTGAACGGCAGCTTTGGCGCGAGACGGCTCAAGAGGTAAAGGACATTGCTGAGACCAGGCCGGATCTCGGTCTTGCCTGCTTCGATTCCTGCGATGGCCTTCTTCGCCAGGACGGATACGTCCATGCCCTTCTGCCCCTTCATCTCCTTCTCAAACTCAGCCCGGAACAACGGCGTCTCCACCCCCGGAGGAGCTAGCTCAACGACGGTCACGCCAGAGCCTTTGAGCTGCACGCGAAGGCAGCGGGTGTAAGCGTGCAGGCCGGCCTTCGCGGCACTGTAGATCGGAGAAAGAGGAAATGGAACGAAGGCCAATCCAGAAGACACATTCACGATCAGAGCATCCTTACGGAGCTTAAAGTGCGGAAGGAACTCCTGCACCATCTGGACAGGTCCACTCAGATCGATGTCAAGTTCTCGTGTCACATCGGTAAGTGCACGAGGTTGGTTTAGATCGAGATTACGCATGATTCCTGCGTTGTTGAAGAGGGTGTCACACTCAGGGAAGGCAGCGAATATTTGATGCCGTAACGCTTGGACCTGTTCAGGCTTGCTGGCGTCGCTTTGGAACGTGTGGACACCCGGTACGTTCAGCTTTGCCGCATCGAGCTTATTCTGATCTCGGCCGGTGATGAGGATTGTGTTATCGCGTTCCAGAAGCTGCTTGGCAAGTTCAAGGCCGATACCGCTCGTGCCGCCCGTGATGAGGATGGTTCTTCCGCTCAGTTTCATAAGCCTCCAGGGGTTTCTCTGTCCGTGAGCTACCCTGTATGGCACTATAAGCATGCCACTCTCTTTTCGGAAGAGGGCACTTCTGAGTGCAATACGCACCAGAAAGAGAGTATCTCTCTATGCAAAGAAATAACGAACTGACCGCTGAGCAGATCACGGCACTCCGGCCCTATAAGGCGTGCGATCCGCCCGAAATCGCAGATCCGCGGGTGGAGGCACTCGTCAATGAACTCATCGGTCGCATCGCCGACAAGTGGACGATGCTTATCCTTGAAGTGCTGATCGAAAAGGGTGAGCTGCGCTTTACGAGGCTCAGTGAACTGGTGCCTGGCATCAGCTATAAGATGCTTACGCAAACTCTGCGCCATATGGAGCGCGTGGGCCTGATCAAACGCACCGTGCACCCGGTCGTTCCACCCAAGGTGGAGTACAAGCTGACAGAACTCGGCATCAGCCTGGGAGCTGCCTTTTGTGGCGTGTGGATGTGGGCCGAACAAAACTTGAACGCAGTTGAAGAGGCGCGTGCGGCGTTCGACCGAAGATCTTTGCCCTGAGAAAGCCAAGGAGAACGCTGAGAACAACCCTTAGCGATTCGGGGCTGCTTTTCAAGAGCGCAAGACAATCGGGCGCATCATACGAACGGCGATAGACCACACGGCCCGCTGTTCAACGATCAGAGTTACGCTGCTTTTTCCGTTTGGCATGTCTCTTTACGTCGGCCGTTTGACGTCCGTAAGCACTCACGATGGACCCGAGCAGACCCGGAAACCGGGCGTCGACTTCGGCGCAGCGCGAAGTGTTGAGCACCTCGACTCCGCGGTGCTCACTGCAAATCAGTCCCGCTTCACGCAGGACGCGAATGTGCTGAGACAGCGTGGATTTCGGGATAGGCTCAGCCAAAATCTGCTGAAATGTCGAGCAATTTGCCGCGCACTCCTGCTCAACGATCTCGGCATAAATGGCGACGCGCACCGGATCAGACAGTGCGTGCAGCACTGCCTCTACGGTGATGTCTTCTATGGCGGGATGACTAAAAGGTCTCATGCGAGGTCTTAAAAGCTCGGCTGCAGTAGATGCCCTACGGCTTGATAATAGTACATTATTCCTGCACTAATGAATCTCTCAAAGCTGAGTGTACATCTGTTCAGCCATGGGTTAAGTCGCCCTGCCATCCATGCCCACCACGCGGGCATACTCGCCTTTCCCGATGCCGGTCTCCTTCGACGCCCGGCTGTAGCGCAGCACATCATTCACCTCGTACCGCTCGGCCCAGGTGCGGGCCGCTCCGGTGAGGTCCTGGCGCGGCACCAGCGTCTCGACACGATGTTCTTCCCTGCCCACAATGCCATGCCGTTGCAGCTCGGCATGAATGCGCTGATTGATCTCCGCGCGGGAGCGGTTGTCGGGCGAGACGACCAGCGTGTTCTCCGGCGACTTCGCATATTCCTTCGCGATGGCGCCGATCCGCTCCTCGCGGCCCCGGAACTCATGCACCCGGCCTTGGCTGTCCAGGTTCTTGACCGCAGCTCCCACCTCGCCGCGCGCGAGTTGCTCGACCACCTGCCGCAGCTCCGGCTCTTTCTGGCGCACAATCTGATCGAGCGAGATGGTCTTCATCCCGGCTTCCTGCAACTGCGCGAAAGGCTTTCCAGCCTCGACCGCCTCATGCTGCCGCCGGTCGCCTACCAGCAGCACACGGTCGTTCGGGTGCAGGCGCGTCACAAACTCGTGCATCTGCCTGGTGGACGCGAGTGAAGACTCATCGAGCACATAGAGCCGCTTCTCTCCAGTGTCCGGCTCCTGCCGCCGCGCCAGGTGCATCTGCAATGTTGAAGTCTCAATGCCGGCCTCGCCGAGCTTCTGGGCCGCACGGCTCGTGGGCGCGAAACCCTCCACCCTGTACCCTTCGGCCTGCGCTCCTTCGCGGATGACGGCCAGCGTCGTGGTCCTGCCGGTTCCCTTCCTGCATCCTGCCGATGATCTCGCGCTCCATTCGGATCATGGCTGCGGTCGTAAACTGCTGGGCCGAGGCATGCGGTCCATGCTGGACGCTGCGAAACTCACCCTGTGCTGTTCGTTTCTCGAACTCTTGCCGCACCTGGCTGGAACTGGCCTGCCCCATGCTCCGGTCCATCGCTGCCTGGAGGATCGCTCGCTCATCCTGAACGGCCGATCGCTCGAAGACGTGATCGCGGGCGTAGGTCACAGCCTGCTGTGCTGCCTTCGGTGGATCGAACTCCTGCCGGTGATGATTCGAGAGCGCCCGCGTCACCACCCAATCTGCTTGATGGCCATGCTCGGCGGCCAGCTCGCGATGCCGGTGAAGCACCTCGGCCGGCGACTGCAGCTCTTTGGAATCGCGGGTCCGGTGAGCCGCGACCTGGGCCGCTCCCGCGCCCTCGCGGCCGATCTCTTGTAAATGAGACTGGATCTGCTCCCGGCGTGGGCTCGATGCCTCGAGGTACTCCCGGGTATAGCCCTTGATCTCCGGCTGGCAGTGTTTGCCGCGTTCGATCTCGTATCCGAGCTCCTGCAGACGTGAGGCAAGCTCCGTCCGGTAGACGCCGGTCGCGAACTGCTGGGATTGGAAGAGACCCCGCTCCTGCAGGGCTCGCGTCTCTTCGTTCTCGCGTTCGGTCACATTGAAGATGACGGCATGGGTGTGGAGCTGCGGCGCCGCATATCCGTTCACCGGCCGGGCGGTATCGTGCTCGAAGGTTGCGGCGGCGAACTTGCCGGTCACTTCAGGAGCCTGGATGTTGCCGATCCGTGCCTGCGTGTATCGCTCGAGCTCGCCCAAAGCGACACGGACACTCTCCCGGTGCGCCTCCCGCACCCGATCGTCGCCACCCACCAGAGCCGTCAAGGAGACCGACTTCGGCGCGGAAAAGGTCGCGTCCCACCCGGCCCGGTGCTCGACCGACGTGATCTCTTTGCCGTACTCGTTCTCGTAGGTCTTCGCCGGCTGGTGCCTGACCATCTGCGCCTGGGTCTCGGGATGCTGGCCTTCGGTCAGCCTGGCAAAGTGCTCGGAGCTCACTGATCCCTCAAGACCCCACTGCTGCGCCAACCTGCCCTGCCACTCACTATGGCCCTGCTGGTCCCGGCTCCAGTAGTTCGCCTTCTCGGACGCGAACTCTCGGGCGTGGTACGTCCGCGCCTGGCCGCCGGAAAGGGATTTGGAGATCGTTAGCATAGTGGCCCGTAACACCAGCCTAAACTGCTGCCTTGCTCACGCTGCGTCCGGAAACATGAAGTACTTGCCGACTAAGAATGACAAATTCTCTGAGTCCCGCGTCTGCGATCCTTGCCCAAGCGTCAGGGCGGCTTCCCTTTGGACCACTTGCGATACGTTCCTGTTGGCAATTGCATATGAAATCCCTTTCACTCCCCAGCAAATGTTTGCGCACGTAGCAGGTCAAGCAGATCTATGCGTGAGAATTTCCCTAGTCTGAATGGCATTCGACGTGCAGGTCCGCACTGACCGTTAATTCCATTCGCAGATTTCAAAAGAGGCTAACTTGATAAGCAAACTGCTAAGCACCGCTGCTGTCGCCCTTGTCCTGACTGGGTCCTCCTTTCTGCATGCGGACTCAATCCAGACCCTGGGTCCTTTCACGGGTACATATAACCCCAACCCGCCTTTTCCTGCCCCGTTCACAATCGGAACCTTTACCATCAACGCCGGCGATACTTCGGCAACCATCAGCGGCACCTTCGGCAATTTGATGGGGGGTAGCCCACACAGTGCCGGAACGAAGCTTTACCTTGGCAGTCTCCTGGTTGCTACATGCGTCCCTTTCACCCCCTGCGTTTTCGGCGATACCGCCACCCCCTTCAGTGACATCCTGAACGCTGCCCAACTCGCCGTTCTTGGAGTTGGACCTGTGAACTTAACCGCTCAGCAGACTTCTGGAAATGTGATCCAACTCGGCACCACCACCTTCACCCAAACCACCGGCCCCAGCCCCGTCCCCGAACCCTCCAGTATTATCCTCTGCTGCAGTGGCCTACTCGGTCTGGCTGGCGCTGCCAAGCGCGAGCTGAGCGTCTAGACCGAATCGGACGCTAGCCTGCAGCCCGCTTCCAAGATAGAAATCCCAGCCACGCGTGCTGGGATCCTTTCTTGATCGGCGAATCGGAATGCGACCGAATGCTACGCTGCGGCGCAATGAAACGCCTCCAAGAATTGTGCTGACTCTAGCCACCCACTAGCCTGTCACAGCAGCCTGAAAACAGTAAAGTTCTAGTCTTCGCTTCCTGAGTTGCTGGTATTCAGTCAATCCACTGCGACACATCCCACTCGCGCGGTTTCGCTGTGGCAGTTCCCTGCTTTCGACCAAAGGCTGATTTCGGCTTCTCCGGCTGGACCGGTTTCTTTGGAACAGCTGGTTTCGCCACAGGAGCTGCAGCCTTCGGCGGCTCCGGAAGGACTGGCGGAGGCACCGGCCTGGGCTCCGGAATTATTACCTTCCGCTCGATAAACTCCGGCTGATTTGCCTGCTTTGGCACCAGCTGGAACTTCACCGGCACCACCCGATTCTCCTGCTTGATATAGCCACGGAGCGGTTCTAGGCCGGCGATCTCGGAGGCCATGACGAGAGGTTTGGTGGCAATCTCCATGGCGAAATGCTTCTTCGATCGGAGAACACCAGGCGTCCGGGACTCCTTGAGCCGCTCGACTTCGATCTCGCCCAGGGTCTCTGAGATCCATTTCGCCGCTCGCGGCTCGGAGGTCTTGAAGAAGATCTTGGTAGCCGGCTGCGAGAGCATGGCCTCGGCGTCCTGACCGTAGCGCTTCTCGAGCTGGCTGCGACCCTGGAAGCCGAGCACGACTGGGTTTCCGTATTTGCGATTCTCGGTCACGGCGGTATGGAGTTGCGGCAGCTTGTTGAGGCTGGCGAGCTCGTCCAGGACGAACCAGACCGGCTTGGCGGGGTTCGCGCAGGGCTCCATCATGCGCAGGATGAGCAGGTCGAGCCACGCCGAATGGAGCGGCAGAATGCGCTCCCGCATGGAAGGTTTCGAGGTCAGAAACACCCATCGGGTGCGCAGGAATCCCCACCGCTCCGTGGCGAACCACTCCCGCTTTTCGTCCTTTTCGGGGAGCAGCGCGAGGCTGTCGGCAATCATATTGAGGCTCGCCAGAACTCCCGCGCGCTGCGGTCCGGCGGCCTTGTCGAGATACGCCGCCTGGGGCGTTCCCTCCAACCGTTTCTCGATCTTAGACGGTTCGGACATCCAGGCGAGCAGCTGCTGAACCGATGGCCGGGAGCTCAGCAAACGAGCCAATACCCGGCGCGGCGCATCGGTAAAGAATCCCTTTTCAAATTCCTTTTCCGGAAGCATCGCGGCTGCAATTGCGTCGGCCGTTCCGTGCCCATACAGTTCGCTCTCGAGATTCCAATAAGGGCACCGCTCATCAAGCGGATTGAGGATTAGATCGCCTCGTTCTGGACGGTAAAACTCCTGAACAAACTCGCCCGCCGGGTCGTAAATGATGCCCGATTCTCCTCGCGCTTCGACCTGCTGGAGAATCTGCCGAATTGCATTTGATTTACCGCTTCCGGTGTCGCCCATGAGCAGGATGTGGCTCGATTCGAGCTTCTTGGGGATACCAAAGCTGCGACTCAGCGGACCCAGTCTCGATTTCAAACGAAATTGAATTCCATCTGCTTTCGCCATTCTGCTCCACCGGAAAGTCGATATTAATTCAGGACCTTTGGTGCGTCGTCCGTGCCGGTCCTCGTGCCTGGATCTGGACCCCCACCAGCTCCACACGCCGCTCACCAGGACCAGAAAAAGGATCGTTCCGAGCGCTGGTGTGAGCAGCAATTGCGCGAGACTTTTATCGTCAAAGAATTGCGCCTGGAGATACGGCGCGAGATCGCCCGGCCGGTACAGATGCCGGTCGTCCCATTTGAGCGAAGTCCATCCCGCCCCCCGCGCTTCCGGTGACAGCGCCATGGGTAAAGTCGGGTCCGGAGCCGGGGAAACTTCAACCACATCTGCATTGTGCGCGAGCTCCGGTTTACGCCTCGGTCCGCTCAGGAGAGCGGACCGGAAGCCTACATCTTTAGCTGTTCCGCTGAGCATGGAGCACGACATGTACGTGCCCAGGTATTCCTTTTGCAATGGGGTCAGAATGAACGAGAACCAAACCGCGTAAGGGACGGCAACCGCGACCGGAAGCAGCAGCGCGAACGACACCATCAGCCATAGGAAACTGCGCCGGAATTGCAATGGACGAGGCAAATTATTTGACCTCGTTTGCGTCCTGCAGAAAACGCAGAATCTCATCCGCTTTGCCCTGCTTGGTCGCGTCTGCCAGGGTCACAATTCGCTGCACGGAATCCTTCGACAGCTCCGGAGCGGCGGCCGAAAGCAGGTTGATAACCAGGTGGAAAACGCCCAAAATCTCAGCCAGAAGGGTCGGGTCGGGCGTCGGTTTTCGGGTCCGGACGGGCCGGTTCAGGTGCGCGATCGCGGCATCCCTGAGCCACTCCGACCGCCTTCATCTCGTCGAGCGGTAGCCGGGTTGCGATGGTCTTGGCGCGGTTGCTGGGCTGCGGTTCGGGCGCTGAGGATGACGGAGAGAGAGGAGGAGGTATGCGCGATGTGCTCATCAGGGGCCGGTTTCGAATCTCGAAAGTGGGGCCAAACCCTCCCCTGAGTCAAGCCGAGAGGCCGTTTACCGGTGTAAACAAATAACCCTAAGTTGCTGGTACTTCGTTCGTGATCACGTTTACGTACGTAGACGGTCCTGTTTACACGTGTTTACAATCCGGTTCCAGACGGAAGCAAGCCAGCCTAAGTTGCTGATTATGCTCAGAGTGCCTATAGGTACCCTGAGGTTTACAACGGGGAACCCATTGGGGATGACGTGTCAGGCTTTCTTCCGATGCAAAGCAGCGCATACAGTCGTAGATCGTTCGACTTGGCTCTCCTTTGTCAAGAGCGCTTAGCGAGCACCCGCTGGGTCGCCTGGTAGCCAGTACGGCTCCCCGGCCGGAACATAGTCCACCTTGAGCCCAGGGAAGACGGTCTTCAGCCACCTGGCGCAGTTCTCCATGCCGATCTCCTCCGAGGTGGCATGGCCGAGCAGGATGAGCGCCTTGTGCCGTCCCTCAAGCATGGCGTCGCGAACGTATTCGACTGTCTCCCACTCCGACGATTCGCCGGCGACCAGCACCTCAACATCATCGCGCTCGAGTGCACGGATCTGCTTCTGTTCTCCCGACGCGCCTGGCGCATAGGCGACGTTCGTCACCTTCAGTTTGGGGTCTCCAACAACGCGCACGATGCGTGCCCCGAATGTCTTTTGGAGATGCTGCGCCAGTGCCGCCAGCGTGGTCGCCGGAAGCGTAAAGAAGAACTGTTCGCCGGGCTTGCGAAACGTCTCCCAGCCGGCCATCCTGACCCAACCTTCGGCTATGCCGTCGGTCTTCCGGAGATGCCAGCCGTCGTGCAGTCGGAAGAGTACCAGGTGATGCTCACGAATGTAGGCGATCTTCTCGTTGTAGACCGGATCGCCAACGAACATGGCTGGATCATCCCGGTGATTGTAGAAGCTGGGCTCGTGCGTAATGATCAGGTTGTCTCCGTTCTCAACTGCCTTGCGCAGCACGGCCATGGTCGGAATGAAGGTCGTAGCGATGCCCGTAACAACGGTCCCTGGATCACCTGCCTTGATGGTGTCCACAGTATCAACTGGCAAGGGAGCGGCCAGGCTAGCCTTCATGCGCTCGATCACCTCGCCGGCTGTAATTCCATGCGTCGGCTGTGACGTCGATCTGGATATCGGGTTTTGAGCCGAAACGATGCCACCGAAGAAGCTCCAAAGAGCTCCCGTCAGAACGGAGAGGGTGACTGAAGTACGACGGTTGCGGGCTATTCTCATTGCGTTTCGGAATGACCGGATGCCTGCAAGGAGTAGGCTAAATGCGAATCAGATTCGGCGGGGAAGTTCGATGCAAAAGCCTGTTCAATAGACGAAACAATCAGGCTCACCACATGCATTCTGGTGTGGGCAATGTGACTGTCCTAAACCATAAACTTCGGAATACCCCAAGACACAAACACCGGCTGCCGACGTACTCTGCATACCGGTTGCTACGGATATCCGCCGAAGAACTTTACCTTCACCTTTATAATTCAGCCGCTGTAGGCAATTCCCCTACCCCGGGGCGTGCCTTGCCCTTTGGCGATTCTGGGCGCTGGCATTCTCGGCCTTGCTTCTATTGGCGTGGGCAGCAGCGGCGAGCAGGAGGACGCGGCCATCATGCGCTTCTAGTTGGGAAGAGCGTCCAGAGGCCAGGTGAAGATCGCTCCCGTTACCGAGCGGATGGGACCGTTTGGACGAAGATTAGGCTTTGGTAACTGGTTGTAGGTTACCTTTAGATATGCTCCATTTTGCTGCAATTGTGATTCTGGCCTTGGTGCTCTGGGGACTCATTGCCAACTACCGCATTGAGAGGAAAGCTAAAGACAAGGAATTCTTCACAACTGCATCGTGCAGCACCCGGGTAGGCCGCGAGAAAAAGGAGGTCTACGGAGAACAGGCTGAGAAGCACTGAGCACCGGTTGATGAGAGTGGATTACTGCGAGGGAGTTCGGGGCAAATGAGATCTCAGCACGTTTCGCGCCGCCCTGGTCAGGGCGTCCGCAAGATCCAGGCACTGTGCGGCTGTCAGGACGAGGTGAATTGATTCACTGTCCCCTCTTTTGAGTTCCTCGGTGGTCTCTGCATACTGAATCGCAGCAAGAACGGCGACTCCTGCTGCGTCAGTCACGGTCCATCCTTTTACAGGCTTCGCGAGGATGGTTCCGTTGTTGTCAGTTTCGAATAATGGCAAGGCGTCTCTCCCTTAGAGACCGAGTTCATCGGACAAAAAGAATGGCCCTCCGAAGAGGGCCGCGCAATGGATTACCCGACCAGACTAACAGGTCGACGATGCCTTCCCTTACAGAAGTCTCACTCCCACTACTGCGGACAGGCCTTGCCGTGGTCCGGCCGATCGCCTTCAGCCTTGCGGCCGCCTCGGAGAGGTATTTCCCATTCTTTGTGGTGCCGTAGGACCTCGTTCCGGAGCAGTGATAGACCTTGCTGGTCGTGTTCACCCAGACCATCCCCGGACCTCCACCGGGAGCCTGCGCCCGCGACGCTGCCGATGTGGAGTTCTGTGGTGCGCTGGCCTGCGCTGGAGAGGGCTTTTGTGCTGGTGCTGATGCGGGTATTGGCGTCGTTGTAGCGGCTGGTGTTGGTGACGGAGAGGTCTGCCGGGGAGTTTTAGCTGGGGACGTTTGCGCTGGTGTTGCGCCGGATTCTGCGTACCAGGTCTGGACGCCCTTGTGGCCGCTACAGGCTCCAGCTTTCTTCGCTGCTGTCGAATAGGTACCGTCTTTGCATTGGCCGGTTGAACCTGCCGGAGCCTGGGCCATTGCACCTGCCGACAGCGACGCAACGGTAGCGAGCATGCCAAGCCAGAGCTTAAGTCTCATACGTTTACCTCCTGGGAGAATGTGTTTCGAGCAGCAAGCTTACGTGGCTTTTCGTCAGCATCGTCCTTATCTTTCGTGGCCCCTCTCCGGCTGCATCTCCCCCAACTCAAGACGTCACCCTCAACGGAAACCAGGACAAGTACAGCCTCGTGACCCTCCATTCCACAAACCTCCCTTCGAATCCAATCACCATCACCCTAGTTGCTCCTCCGTTGACGAACGCAGACTCGGCTGGCAGTGGAACCTACACCATCGACGGCTCGGCCCCCTGCGCCATGCCGGTTGGGTGCTTCTACATCAACGCCGTAGGTGCTTGAGAAGACGTGGATCGAACTGCGCTCGCGTGCTCTCAGCGATCTGAATCCCTTGCGCTTCCGCATGCAGCGGGTTTAGAAGGAGGTTCTCCGTATTGGGCAGAATGGCCGAGGGAACGCGAGCAAGAGCTGTAGCCGCTTTGCCCAGCCACTCATCTCCGAGCCGGCGGCTAAAATCGTGACTCGCCTTCCATGCATCCCCTGCCGGAATGTTGAGCTGCTCGATCACAATGTGTTCAGGCACTCTTATCCGGAGAAGGGCGTAGGAGTGAGGCAGCTCATCCTCCTCGAGCTCCAGGTGAACAAGAATTTCCACCATGGCGCCAGCAGGAGAAGTGGCAAGGTACACGATGCGTCGACCCGCGCTGTGCCACCGTGCCGCATACTTCAGGCCACCTTCCCCTGTGAGCGATTGGTGGTTGCTGATCCGCCAGAGATCCGGCATTACGCGAACATGCCTTCATCGATCTGGCCGAGCATCTCCTCAACCATGCGACCGCCAAAGTCGGTGCGCAGCATATGCAGTGGAGTTCGATCGTCAAAACGCTTCTTCGGTTTGTTGAGCCACCTGCGCGCCTGGTCAACCTCCCCAAATACAGAGACCGCCTGGTCGAAAACCCTCACTAACCGCGCCAGCTTGTCGGACTCATCCCGGGATAAAGCTTCCTTCCGTGACCGCCGATGTTTCAGGGTCCGGGCGGGAATCACGATCTCGTAGATATCTTTGAGCTCTACACCGGAAGCGGAGACAAACTTCGTCATAGTCTCGACGGGAACCCCAGCCTCCACGCTCTCCAGAGAGATTCGCAGAGCTGCGAGGAAGCGAATACCGGGTCCGGGTGCAGCCGCTTGCATCATGAGGACATTATGCCACATTCAATACGGCATTGTGGCCGTTGTTCGGCGTTGTCTTCCTGCTCGGCTTGAATTTCGCGCCTACCTTTTGCCGTTAACAAACCGGCTTCTTGCTCGCCCTCTTCTGTGCCGCCCATCGTGCCTCTGCGCGGATGCGATGCGGGCCTGCGGCTCACAGCCTAAGACAAAGCTTGATCTCGATCTTTGTTGACCAAATGTGAGACCCGGAGTACGATTTTCAGCCGCCAGCCCCAGAGAACTGTTCAAGGAGATGAGACATGCGGAACATCGTTGCTCTGGGTCTTGCAGTAGGACTGGCCGCAACCACATTCGGCCAAAACACTAACCCTCCTTCCGGAATGCAAACGACTGGCGGTCAACAGACATCTCCCTCACCGGTCACCGCCTCCGAGAGCCCCGGAACCGGGCAGACGGACCAGGCGCTCGCGGCTCTGGACGCCAAAGGGAAACAGGCTGCATTGAGCGGGGACACAACCTTCCTCGAAGAAAACCTCGCCAGTGATTTTGTCCGCATCGGGCCAGACGGCGAAATGCTCTCCAGGGACAAAATGATCTCCAATCGCAAGAGTGGAGTGACGAAGTACACGTCAATCGACGAACACGATCGCAAGATCCAAATGTTCGGCAACACGGCCGTCGTGACCGCGATTGCTGACGTCAAGGGGACTTCCAATGGGCAAGCCCTGAGTGGCACCTACCGATCCTCACGCGTCTGGGTCAACCAGAATGGCGCCTGGCGGCAGGTGCTCTTCACGTCGACACACGTGAATACCCCGACCACGGCCAGGCTCGAAGCAAAGTAGCCCTCATACGCACCGCAAAGGACCCATCGGCTGAACGGCGCCGCTCCCCCACCATCGATCTCTAAACGGTTCGGTCGCTGGATCAAGGTGGATCGGCAGGAGCGCCAGATCGGATAACGTTGCATGCCGGCTCCGTCGAACCCCCATCTCGAGGACGTTGGCAATCTCGAGCCGCCACAGCGAGGGCACCCACGCGCCGCTCTCGGTCACCTGATCGAAGACCTCACGGATGGGCTGAGTGGCTTCATCCAGGTACACCCAGCGTGTTCTTCGCTTCAAAAGCTCCGATCTCCAGCATTTCTCCTCCGACCAGCTTAGTCTAGCTCAACCAAGCTGCTTGAGACCCTCTTGGTCCGTGGACGCCTCTGGAAGCTTCGGAGCGTACTCGAGAGACCTCTTCCCTGCCCCGAAGCCTCTCGGACGTATCACGGTCCATTCTGGCTCACGACAGTACATGCCAGTACAAGGCCTAAAGCTCACCACATCTCCCCCCCTCTTTTCCTCACTAGGCAAGATCCAGCACTGAGGGGCCGGGGGTTAGGTCTGGTGCAGTACGCTCGAGCGTCCCGTCGCTGATCGCTCTGGGCCTCCCTGTGGCATCCTTCGGCTTCACGGTGGGAAAGGAGTGCCCCATCCCTCGTGGGTGGCGAGAGGTGGGGTTTCTGCTTCATAGCGCTCAGGTATCAGAGCTTTAGCCATTGCAGATTCTAGCCATTACCCCTCATTAGGAAGTTTTGGCGTTGTTCGTTTCCACCGTTTCGTCTACTTTGGGTGGCTACGGTTTCAGAGCGTGCACAGGGATAACTACCTGCCACTTATCTGTAACCACTTGTAACAACTTGCTTCTATATATAGGCATACCCGGAGCAACGATGTCCCCTACCCGGAGCAACGATCAGGCCTACCCGGAGCAACGATTGTCCTACCCGGAGCAACGATTGTTTGGAAGTTTTTAGGCGGGCAAGTGAAAAAAGCATATACCCGATGTTTTCAGATACTTGAGCGAAGATCCTACCCGGAGCAACGATGTTCGTCTCCACAGCGATCTCCCGTAAGCTGGGGTTAGCACCTTATCTTGAATAAGCCTTTCGAAAACAAACACATATAACGATTTCCTACCCGGAGCAACGAATCGACACTGTCGCAAGAAAAGAGCCCCGAATGCCGGGGCTCTTTCCGGGTGGATCCTACCTGTTTCAACGATTCTGCTTTGATTCCCCGAAATGAGCGGGGATCAGGTGGGAGCCCTTCTGTGGCGGTCCTATGCGAAGGCCGCGGGATTCGGCTGTGGCATTGAGCTCGGGCCATGCGACCCTCAGGATCTTGATAGCTTCCGCGAACCGAGAGCGGATTCGCCAGGGATTCGTGTCGTCCTGCCAGAGCTGTTCGCGCATGATTGCCCAGGGGATGAGGGTCTCTGACTTCGCCGCGAAGCTGCGCCAATGCAAAAAGACGATGTAATCCTGCATTTGGGGCTTCTGATCTAAGGTCCGAAGCATGGTCCATGGAAAGGGGACGTGATTTCTCATGAACTCGTTAAAAAAGCGATCGTCGAACTGAATTCCTACCGGGCCATCTATTGGAACTACCGCATCCTCCTTCGGCTTGATGCTTGAGGGGAGCCGCGAATTTTGCATGATCGGCGTGATATTGCGGTCATCTGTCGAGCCGAAGCGCTCGACGACAATCGCCATTGCCGAAACGCGCTGGTAGGCGGCCCGGAGCCGCGCATAGTTAGGGCCTGTGGGCTTCTGGCCGACATCCCGCATGAAATCGCTAGCGGTGACAAGCGGGACAAAGTTGCTTTTGAGCTTGATGGCTCGGTCGATGCACCAATGAAGCAGCGTGCGGTCTGAACCGTACGCCATGGGGATTCTCTTCCCCTCCCTGTCCTTGCCTAAAGCGTAGAAGGTCACGCGGATAAGGGAACCATCGGCCGCCCTGGAGACACGTTCGTGTTCTGTGGCTTCCGTGGAGCGGTAAGGCAGGCCGCAAAGGATGAGTGCATGGGCGATCTGAACAAGATCGTGAGAGACGCCGCTCTTGCGCTCCATGCGAAAGTCACTCATAGCGTCAAAAAGGCCAGCTTGAGACTGAGCCTCTTCCGCCTTATGGTCGCGAGGTGCGACCAGGTTGTGTTTCGCGTTCTGGATCTTCTTCGGCGTTACTGTGGACGGGATGAGGGCGAAGAGCTTCTTGTCTTCCCTCGCGATCTGCGATAACTTCTCCATACAACTCCGCCTCCAACGCGGGTGCTTTAGATCGAAGGCCCTCGGCGTTCACAGCGTCGCGGGCTTGTTCTGTTCCAGGTAGGGTATATCAGGCGTCTCCTGAATGGCGGCGAGTACTATACGCTATATAGGCCTATAGTAATCTAGCTCTATACATCTCCTCGGTAGGGTTGCGGCTTCCCGTACTTGGCGCATAGGTCGTTGATCGCCTCTCCGAGAAGCTGTCTGAGGTTCTTGCCATTATTCTGGGGTTCCGCTTGGACGAGGAGCAGAGCGCGTCTAACCTCTGGCGCGTAGTGCCCTCCGATGAGCACGGTTGCCGGGGCGTCAGGCGAGCCCGGCTTCGGTGCCCGTGCTGGGGGTTGTACGGCCGGAGATTGGTGGCCCGCCGCTGCTCTAAGCCCTGCGGCTAATGCGCTTTTCTTCATAGCGACTCCCCTCTAGAGCTATAGCGATATAGGAATATAAGGCTGCCATCTCCTCTGCCGCCTTACCCTTGGGCTCATATTCTGCAGCAGTTTGGCCTATATTGCCCGCATCGCCGTGAGCCGCTCGAGCGTAGAGCACGAGAGGGCAGACGGGTAGGCCCTGCTCTTTGACCGCCTGCTGGGTTTCGGCGTGCCGCCGGCCCTGTATCGGTGCGCGATTGACTAGCACAACTGCAGGCGGATTACCGGCTAGGGTCAAGACATCCTTCACGCTGCTCAGTGTCTCTATGTCGTACAGCTGTGGCTGAATGGGCATAAGGACGAAGTCTGCCGCCTTCGCCGCGGCTATCAGGGCATCTGTGCTCTTACCTGGCGTGTCGATAATCGCGAGGTCGACACCACCCTTCGATGCCGTATCGAGGACAGTCTGGAGCCGGGACACTTGGCAGGACACTATAGCTGGCGTCTCGCTGACGCGCCGATCACTCCAGTTCGCCGCGGTTGTCTGCGGGTCAAGGTCGATGACAGCCACGACCTTGCGCGCCAAGTTGGCCTGAACGGCCAGACCAAGACTGGTAGTGGTTTTCCCGCTTCCGCCCTTTTGCCCAATGATTGCTAGCACCTTCATAGTCATATCCTCTAGGCCGATACTAGTATATGTATACAGGGCTATAGCTATATAGTCTCGGCTTTAACCGAAAGCCCGGGTACATTGTTTGGTTCCCCTATGTTGAAACGCACAGTAAAAGCCAAGCATCCTCTAGGGCGCATAACTCGACTGGGGAAACTATTACGTTGACGGAATGTATTCCTCTGGTGGAATAATACTCAATGGCCTATGAGATTGAATTCACTGGCGAGTTCGAAGCGTGGTGGGACAGTCTGACCGCGGATGAGCAGGAAAGCGTGGCCTTCTCGGTGCGACTCCTAGAAGAGCAGGGAATTTACCTTAAGCGACCGCATGCTGACGCGATCCGCGGTTCGAAGTACCCCAACCTGCGCGAGCTCCGATGCCAGCACGAAGGACGTCCATACCGTGTTCTCTACGCCTTTGATCCTCGGCGCACCGCGATGCTTCTCATTGGCGGAGACAAGACCGGCAATCCGGCCTGGTATGAGGAGTTTGTTCCAAAAGCTGAAAAGATCTACGCGCAGCACCTCAAGGAAATTGACGTATAGAGCTCTAGAAAGCGGGGCTCACCACCCCGAGAGGAGAAGATGTATGGCTCGCAACTTCAAAGAACTTCATGCAAAGATGGACCCTGAGCGCCGTGCTCGAGTCGAAGCACGAGTGCAAGAGGCCCTGAAAGCTATGCCGCTAGAAGAGCTACGGGAAGCCAGAGAGCTCACGCAAAACCAGCTCGCTCAGGTGCTCCATGTCTCGCAAGGCGCAGTATCCAAAGTGGAACGCCGGGCTGACATGTACATCAGCACGCTTCGTAGCTACATCCGTGCGATCGGCGGGGATTTGCAGATCCGCGCTGTGTTTCCGGAGGGCGAGGTGCTTATCAATCAGTTTGAGGATCTCGATCCCTTGAGGAAAAGCAGCGCTGCCAAGAAGCTAGCGGAAGCTGTCTCCTAGAGTTTGCTATGAAGAAGGGGACTCAGCGAGCGTTTTACTGCCGATGTGGCCGGGAGAAGATCCTGGCCAATGGCCACTGTGCCACCTGTTACACGCTCCGCCGCCAGGATGCGCGCCACTTCGGCGGACTCCGGGAGCAAGTCCTCGAGTGCGACGGCCACACCTGCCGGGGCTGCGGCGCCTCTGGCCGCGATAAGCGATCGATCGTGGTCCATCATCGCCGGCCGGGACGATCGCGGCTTGATCTGATGATCTCGCTGTGTCCGGCCTGCCATGCCCGGATTCATCGCACTCAGGCAGTCCTGGCGGAGATGCCGGATCTGCTGCTTGAGCTGTTGCGGGAGCTTCACCCTCGCGGCCACGAGCAGAGAACTCTCGATTTTCGGTGGCGGGTGGCCGCGGCTCAGCCAGTGCCCCTGTTCGAGGAGAGCAGGGCAGGGAAGTAGCCCCCAGAGCGATGGTTCTAGGGTCTATGCTTGCCTGACAAGAAGGAACCGAACCCCCGTGCCGTGCCGTATCTGTCTTGAACTGGAAAACTCACTTGGGTCTGCACTTGAGGCGGACTACCCTTGTGTCCTGGGCCTGACCGAGGCTGGGAGACAGAACCGTGCGCAGCAGAAGACGGAGCGGGTGGAGAGGATCCGAACTCTGCTGGACAGGCACAAACAGGGGTGTTCGGAGGCCTTTCGGCAGGGAAGGGAATAGGTGCGCAATCGCGCCTTTATAAAGTTCGATTCCACCACATTCACCCACGAACGAAACTTGTTAGGGGTATCTCCTCCCATGGCACCCTTGTAGGTGTAAGCGCGCTTCCCCATTGCGTTGTACCTGAGCTATATTGGCGCCCCCGCGGTTCAAGGGCCGAGCAGCAGGCCGAGCAAACAGCCAACCGTTCGTTAGGTGCACAGCCTGGGTTAGTTCGCTGAGGCATCGTCTTCAGGAGGTCTGGTCATGCAAGCGAATCAAATCCAGCACATATTCGTGCTGATGCTTGAGAACCGCGCGTTCGATCACATGCTTGGATTCTCCGGGATCACCGGGATCGACGCTGTTACGAAAACCCCTACGGCCCTTCATGGTCTCTCGGGAACGGAGACGAACACCGAGGACCCTAGGTGGCGTGGCAGATGAGCAAGCCAGCGGCATCGGCCTTCGTGCCGGCTGTTTTGCAAGTCCGCAGCGCGAACTGCGTTTTTCTGGCGTTGACGCGATTTGCGCGGCGGCGTAGCTTCTTCACACCCCCCTTCCCAGGTCAGCTACAGAGCCAGGTTTTTCGAACTGAGGTGCTGCCCATGCGTTTGAATCTGAGGCGAATGTTGCCGACCGTTGCCATGTTGCTGGTTGCCATGGTGTTTGGAAGCAGTGTGGCCGATGCGGCGGGACCGCCGATGGATGCTGCACGTGCGAAGCTGGCGCTTGAGGCTCGCGGGATCGGTTCCGCTACGAAGGT
>JAABUO010001377.1_pt1 | contig 32272 bp, 43 predicted proteins | sample 5559291 | NCBI WGS metagenome assembly JAABUO01 (sample SAMN10711878, study PRJNA513372) | rock metagenome | isolation source: Antarctica rocks | place: Antarctica: Victoria Land, Finger Mt sud | reverse complement strand
CGTGCAACTTTGGACTACATCAAGTGAGTTCACAGACAACGCCACGCACCTGACATTAGCATCTCCTTGTGCACACCTCAACAAGGGCTGACCAGAACCTTTTTGAATGTTTGTAATGTGTCAAGATTGGCTACATTGTCCTGTGGCCGTTGTGTTTGGCTGTCTCTGCATAACAAGCATTCAGCAACCAGGGCCTGTTGAATATTGACTGTGGTGCCAAAGCAATGTGTCTGTGTTCAGAGGTATTGTTGATGCCTTAGTTGCAATGATTGACCTTCTGCCATTCACGCAGGCAACCTCAGAGCAAGATCGCAGCTGATGTCAACCCAACGGGCAAAGCTGCTAAGAGTTCGTTGATGCGCAAGCTGCTGAAGAAAAAGCCCGTTGGTGCTGGACGTGCAGCTAAAGTTAGCGTGGAAGGCAGAGGCATTACCCTGTAAGGCTAGTGTTTTCGAAGGTGTATCTACCAATTTTGCTCTATACAGTTGTTACCACAATTCATGGCTGAGGAATGCAGCAGGTTGTACTTCTGCTATGTGCAATACGCTGAAACACCTGAAGTCAAGCTTAGAACTTCACGGAACAATTGCTTGTGCGATCCACCCAAAATACTGTTTCGCAGCACTTACCCTGCTTGGGTACTACTTGTAAAAGGTCATGACATGCTGAACAAATCATCGATAAACCATGTGTCTTTGCAACCGGAAGAAGAGCATGCAAAGTTGCAAGCTCAGCAACACTGCATCCATAGTGTATTCAGATATGCACGGTCAAGACCGTTGGACTTTTTTTTAGCTAATGTCTACCCTTCCATGCCGTCATCCTCCGCCTTCTCAATTCTGATCATGTCATCTATTCTAAGAATTGTGATGGCTGCCTCTGTGGCAAACTGCAGCACAGGAGAAAGAGCTTTTAAGACATGCTTCATCCAGAACCGCCACAAAACAGATCATGTTTGCATCTTTCAAGTCAAATTGTGCCAGAAATTTTTGCTTCTGATTGCATAACAAGTTGTGTAACTGTGTTACATGTACAGCCTGTGCCAGAAAGCTGACAATGCAGCAATCACCTGAATGATTTTGGTCTTGGCTAGCACTGGTTCTAGGACTCCTGCCTGCACATTATTTCTCACCTCACCCTTGATCAAATCAAGGCCAAATTGCGCAAGGTGCTTCTTCTCTGGGCGTGTCTGCAGCACACAGGAGACTCGTTCAGTCTGTCTGTGTCATACTGGCTTCCCATCTTGATGACCACCAAGACAGACACACAACATCAGCACATCCTTGCTTGCTATCACCATCAGGATCAATCTGTTGACAGAGTCTCACACGAGCAGCAATTATCACAATGCCAGGACAGTCTCTTTCTGCACTTGAGGCCGTCCTCTTGTGCTTAGAACCAGCTTTGTCTTCAGGTTGCGCCAGGCTTTCTGCCTGTCTTGCTGCAATGCCTCTGGGCTTGCTGTAACAACATGAATTGTCGCCAAGTCAGGGACACATCAGCATTTCATCTGCAATGTTGCGGACACCCCGCAACAGATCAGGCTAGACGAGGCTGCCACTTGATGTTGTTTGAAACGACATACCTGGGCGGTGTAGTGATATGCACGGAGTTTGGCAACTAGCTCGGTTGCATCCTTGGCAGCGTTGACTGCTAATGTCTTGGGGATGACCAGCAGAGCATCAGCGAACTCAGCAATGGCCAGCTGCTCTCGTGATCCCAGTGTGTTGGCAAAGTTCTCTAGGTAGATAGACAGAGCTGCTTCCACTGCCCCCCCACCTGCAAGACCATTCGACTGTGCAGTCTAGCAGACTGATGCACTTGCTATACAGCTGTCTGAGCAGCTGTACACGCCAAGACTTGAGCTCAGCATTATACTTGACATCAAGCAGCCATGCACACACTGTCTCCTTGGATGCTGAGCTGATGTGTCCTGCCAGCGAGGCAAAGATCTCTGAAATGATTTGCTATGTTGCCTACGTGATTTGCTTCATCTGGGTTGCAATATCAATTGCCTGCATCACTCTGCATAATGGATGGAAGTTGTTCATGCACAAGGCTAATGCAGGTGTCAGGCAACGACATGACGCATGGAATAGTCACTCCACACAGAAGGCGCACCCCACACACTGCACGAGACAGCAAACAGCTCAGCAGGGGCTGCAAGAAACCATCCAGCTGTACCTGGAACTACTGTGCCTGACTCCAGCACCCTCTTGACGATGCAGAAGGCATCATGCAGAGAGCGGTCCATCTCATCAAGCATGTAGTCATTGGCACCGCGCAGCAGCACAGTCACTGCCCTCGTGCTCTTGCATCCCTTCAGCATGATCATGTCATCGTCTGCCACTGTTTCTTCCACCACCTGCAACCAGAGTGTGAATGCTGACGCCACTATACCACGGCGGGAGCAGAAGAGTCATGCTGCCCATAATTCTGAGTTTTGACCATCAGCAATGAAGGATTGAGCGTTGGCCAGTTGCAATGGACGACTGATGAATCGTCCCTTCAGCGATGCTGTCAGCATGCCAGCAGAGGATTGATTGCGTCTGAGTGGACAGCTACAGTCACAAAGTAACAGATCACGCGTCTAGCAATGAGATCCACATGCCATCAAGTTAGTCAGTGCTCCTACTCACATGCCACTGTGTTTTGCTTGTGTATATACTGCAATCGGGTTTTGATGCCATCTGCCAGTATGGCTGCATTGCCAGGCAGGCAGAAACATTGTCATTCAAATGCCACATCACCAAAGAGGTGCTTTGCCCACAGATGTGCAGGACAGTGACTTCTTTGTATCTGTAGCTACATGGACAGGCCATGCAGCTATACTAGCACATGCTCCATAGTGATGTTCATATTGATGTTGTTGAGGGAAAGCAAGGACTATACCAGTGCCTCACACAGACGCAATGCATATGAGCCAGACTATAAGCAGCTGACGCAAAGGACAAATAAAAACAAAGTACTGATAGAACGCAAGGCAGCGTTGCAAGTACCTCATCACATTGTCCAAGGCTTGAGGCGTCAAAGCTCTCCTTGCCATCCATGTCAGCAAGAGTGGTCACCACAGATGCACCTGTAGACTTGGCCACTCTCCTGCAAAGCATTGGTCACAGATGCACCTGTAGATTCGGCTATTCTCCTGTGAGCCCATCAGAATCCATCAAATCATGCTAGACATTTACATTCCTGCTTTCCTGCTCTTATTGCAGCACCTGTGGTCAGGTTCAACTGACCACAGTGTCCACAGTCTGCAGAATAGAGCTGTGACAAAACATGGGAATCATGCAATGTTGACTCGTTTACATCTGCTGCCTGGAAGCTGCCTGGAAGCGGTGGCCTGTAGTTGACAGGCTCAGCTGGATTGATATGTCACAACGCATGATCAACAGATGCACAGAAACTTGATTTGACTGAGCAGACACAAATATTTGATAGCCAGCTAGTCAAGTTGACAAGAAGCTCTAATACATGCAATGATAGGACAGTTCAGGGATCAGCACAATGGCAGAAGTGGAGTCATCATACTGGCACTGAAAGTGGGTGGTACCTGAGGTCCTCTTTGGGAACCCGGCGACAAGCTATTGCACCCGCCTCAACAAAGTACTTGAGTGACATGTCATCAATACCCTTGGTGGTCAGAATGACATTGGCTCCGGCACCAAGGATCTTCTCGATTCTTTCCTTGGTGATGTCAAACTCCCGCTCCCTGATTTTGTCCAGCTCTTTGGGGTCAGAGACTAACACCTGCATGCACCATGGCATATCAACAACCAGACTTGCATACAGATTGGGGAATTGGTATCTGCCATGCAGCATGGATTGGACAGCGTCTGCTGATTGAGCACTTTCTCAGATGTACAATGATGTGCATTGGTCTGACCCCGGACAAGGCAGGTGAGGCAAGCATGAGCTGTTTTGTGCAGCAAAGCAGAGTGACAATGCATAGAAACAAAGCAACCCACTATTGGGCAGACAGACAGACAGACGGACAGACAGACAGGCAGACACATGGACAAACACCAGGGTTTGTGATAACAAGAGATAGGCTGTGGCGTGTGCATTGATCAAAGCTCAAGCTAATGTGAACAGCGTATTGAACAGCATGGAGATGTAGAGGGGGCACGCGATGACCTGGACACCCATGTGCATACGCGCTTTCTGCAAGTTCATGTCCAAACAAGCAATCTTGGCCTTGGTGACCTTCTTGGCCATGCCCTGTGATGCTCTGCCCATGTTCAGGGCGTACCCATTCAACAGTGTGCTCTCCCTGGCACTCTTGCCATGAGCTTTCAGCACGTTGATGGCCTTGATGGGATATTTGGCTTTCTCGCCATCTGCAGCAGCCCAAAGAGTGTGAGCTGAGATCTCTGCAGCTGATATAATGACTTGATTCTTGCACAAACTGAAGACAGTATGAACCCTGTGCAGCTGACGTCCAGCAAGCAATTCAGTGACTAGCATACTAACCCAATCCATGTCCTGCTGGGTGTCAAGCTGCCATCATGTCTCTGGAGAAGACATCAGCAGCACAACAAACTGCACAAAGAAATGCAAGGACAGCAGAGTCAGGCGCAGACTGCACTGTCTGCAGACCTCACCTCTGGGTTCAGTCTTGACAGATGTCACTGCATCAACCACCAGCTGCGAGAAGAACTCGCTTTCTGCACCCACAATCTTGGATGACATGGCAGTCTTTGCACAGTTGATCAGAGCCTCCTTGCCCAGGCTCTCCACCCGCATGGACAGATTCTCCTCAATGAACTTGCAGGCCTACAGCAAGAGCATGCTTGCTGTGATAACCTGACTTTCAGAAGAGACACTGTGGCCACCTAAGGACCACCACTGTGCCTGTTGCATTGTGCAGTAAGACAGCAAGAAGAGACAAGGAGCCAATGTCTGTACTCGCATGCTTGCTTATACCAGGGACTCTGTGATTGTTGCAGCTGCTCTAAGTCTGACTGTGCATTTGATGCACCTCATTGCCATATATTGCACAGATAGCAGTGCTGGCAAGTAAAAAGAATCAGTGACCACGTTATTAGTATACAGGAACTAAAATGTGAGAGCCTCTTTGTACCTCGCGCATGGCCAGCCTGAAACCACTGATGATGGATGTTGGGTGGATCTTGTTCCTGACAAGGTCATTGGCCCTTTTCAAGATTTCAGCAGCAACAATGACAACTGAAGTCGTGCCATCACCAACTTCCTGGTCTTGCAGTTCTGCAAGCTCTACTAGTATCTGCACGGAGACAAGCAGTATTGGGCCAAGAATTAACGAGCAATTGTACAACTTACTATTGCAGTTTACGGAGACATGTAACATGATCTAGCCAGGCTTACCTTGGCTGCTGGGTGCTCTACTTCCAGCAGCTTGAGAATAGTCGCTCCATCGTTGGTGATGGTCACATCACCTATGTCGTCGACAAGCATCTGCACGATCAAATGCACTTTGTGCTGAGCAAGCAGCAACGCGTCTAGAAGAAAGCTACCATATTTGTGCGAGAGCTACCTTGTCCAGCCCTACTGGACCCAAAGAGCTTTTGACAATATTTGCGATGGCCGCTACTGCGGTAACGTTCTGGCCCCTGACATCTTGCCCGGACTCTCTGCTTCCCTGGATTTGCAGCGCTGCCCCCTGGCTCATGACTGCTCAAACGCCCGAAGGCACGTGTACTAAGTGACGAATTCTCTGATCTGTCTTGTAAGAAAGCTGATCGGGTTAGTCTGGAAGGTTGAAGTCTCTGGCTTCAAGCCCTACACCTGTTGTCTAGCAAGCACAAGCTGAGCTCACAATGACACAAGGGACGTATGTTTGGGGAGGGCGCAAATGGTTCCAAGGCTTTCTCTTGCACGGTCGCAGTCCCCTGGCGGTGAGTTGCACCAGGGTTAAACGAAGAAACCCTCAGCGTTGTTCTGCCTCTTGTTCTGCCAAAGGCTGTGGCGGAAGCGTATGTGTTGTTGCTGTCTTGCCTCACTCTCCGCACAGGCGTCGTGCAATGACAGGGGACGTGCTCAGTGGCAAACCACACAAGCCATTATTGCAACTTTGGATTTGCAAGGCGACTCTACAAAGTCAGATCACACCTGAGCACTGACCTGAACACCTGCTTCTCTGCAAGCCTCGTTGATTTCAGATCGATCAAAGCTGCATTGGGAGGCAAAGTTGTGTGATTGATGGAGGAAATTTGCAACCTGTTGCACATGACATGAATGCGCACAGGGGTTTCACCGTGCTGTAGTGGATCAAATCTTTTAGGGTCACCGGAATGGACGCTGGCGCAGAACATTTCACCCAATTGGCCGACAAAAGCTTGACAGCAGACATCAAAATAGCAACATGGTGTCCCACCATGGATCTTCTTGCTCTGTCAACTGCTGATGGTCAGCTTTGCTTGCACCGGTTAAACTGGCAGCGACTATGGGCAGTATCGCCTGAGTCACCGGTGACATCCCTGTGCTGGCGCCCTGACGGCAAGGTTTTGGCTTGTGGCTACGAGGACGGGTACATATCTTTGCTTGACGTAGAGAACGGTGAAACTATGCAAAGGGGCAAGATGGTCGCAGGTACAGACCACAGCACAGCAATGCAGCGCACTGTCAATTCGGTCAAATCGATCTGCTGTAAGACGTGACCACTTCCTTTCTTCAGGCGTTGCATCAGCCATTGGTTGGGTGGAAGAGCAGGCAGACAATGTCATACCAGAGGGCAGCTTAGCATACCAAGCACGCACAGCACGCTTCTGCCAGGCACCTGTCTCTGCAACACCTGCACCTGGGTCAGCCCCAAGACAAGTTTACGCTCAAAGCAGAGCCGACCACCAGCAGCCACAGTGGCCTGTGCTGCCTAAGAGGCTAGATATGATGTGTGTTGCTAGTGGTAGCGCACTATCAATTGCAACCTTTGGGCTCTTTCCTTTAGCTGGTCTGGATGTCTCCCCTGTCGCCAACAAACCAGCAGCACAAACACAAGTCAGCATTGTGAAGGTACATAGTCAAGCTCAATGCAGAGTGGGCTGCAAACCAGATGCATGCATTCGTTGTTCAATCATTCTTTGCAGGAAGCCATTGTGTTTCTACATTAGCTCATCATGCATGCTTGGCACATGAGCTGTGGGCATTTGTACAAGTTGTACATGTGTGTGCAGGCTACCATGACGCCAGACTTGAAGCAGTTGTACCTGCTGTGGTTTGAAAACAGACAAGGGAACAGCTCTGGTCAGTCCCCACCTTATGCAACCTGAACAACCTTTCCCTGCATTGATGTCAACCAGCTTTGCAAGCAATTGTCACGTGCTTCTTTGCATCACAGAAGATTTGCATAGCCAAAGCAGGGAGAAGCTACTGCCGAATAGGTATTGCATGCAGACTGCAAACATGCAGTACCCTGTCTTTGATCCATTTGGAAGGTGTCCAGGCCAGCAGCTTTGCAGCAAATTTGTTTATGGGATTTCACCATTGTGCAGGTCATCTGAGCTTGACTATATGTGACACAACCACTTTGGCAGACCGGCGGCGGGAGCTGCATATGCTAGCCCAGATGGCAACCTACACCATGTCCCTGCTCAATGGTAGCCACACATGCTGCATGCATTCTGTGGCTTTTTCATCACACTGTGTGCATACTGTTGCATGGCGCTGCACTTTGCATTCTGATGTGACACATGCAGCAAATATGACACAGCAACAGCAGCACATTGTGTGATGCCTGCTTGCACTTCAAAGCTTTGTAACGGCAGGGTCATCATGGCTGCAGATCTGGGTTTGTGTGTAGATGCAAAGGCCTGCTTGTGAGCGTGAATGCTTGCACACCATCAGGAAATCACAATGATGTGCTTCTGCTACCATGTTGACAAAGAAGCACGCAATGTCTGTCTGTGCTGGTTATGCAGTTGATTCAATTGTCCCTAAGTGTCTGTGCATTGGTGATTGCAGGTGCTGAGTCCAGCCTTGCAGGTGCAGAGCAGCAATGGAATGACGCCATGAACGTGCTGGATGACAAGCTTCAGGCAAGCCCCTCACCACTTGATTCCTGCATTGTTTTCCCATTGGACACTTGGCTTTTCTTGCATCTGCAATTCTTATGTATACCTGTATACTGCATTGACTGCAGCATTGCTGAAGTACTAGCCATGCTGTACCTGTGTGCATCAGACGCATAAAAGATGTTCTTGCACAGCTCATTTGGCAAAACGGTGGCTTCCTCACATTAGGGAGAGCTGTGCTGTTAGCAGCCCACTGGTAACAACAGCAGCAGTTGATCTTGAACCACCCTACAAATCCGTAGACCAACAATATCAGCCAAAGTACACAGGTATGGGCAACTCCCAGCCTCATTGGTAGTTCCTGCAATTCTCTCAGTTGCCATTTGCTCATCACAAACATTTCTGCTGCGTTGACATCACACATTGTTGCCTAGGATCTAGCTTGGATGTGGGCAATCATGCACTGAAGAGGGCTGACATGTGAGTGACCACCAGGTCCAAAACAACAAGGACAAAGTAGATGGTCAGCAGTGACTGCAGACGCTCTTGAAATTGCAGGCAATGCAGATGTATACCGTTGAACCATTCCACAACATGGACAGCAACAACTGACATCACACACACTGCAGAGTTGGACAGCATCAGCTCGAGTTCCAAGATTCTGTGCCACAAACTGAAATATTGGTGTGAGTGCAGGCAATGCAGAGGCTGATGCAGGACCATGGCAAAGAGGATGCCAGCCCCAGGGATGAGTTCAAGGCCCTGCTGGCCTCAGGCTCTCTCTCCCCTGCCATGCACCAGTTCCTCACCTCCACTCTAGGTTTGCCCTTCTCCTGACTTTTCTCTTCATGTGATTGCATCTGTAGGCATTTGACCCCATTTTCACGATTATGTTTGGGATGAGATCAGACGTGGACACTCATGTGAAAGTCAGGGATGTCTGGTATCAGCACCTTTTATCCTTGCTTCCGCCTGCCATGCAATGCTTCTCCCTGCTCCTTCAAGATTGCCCTCTTATTTACCCATGTTACATGCACTGTCAAAGCAGCTCTCTGTCTGTCTCTCAAGCAACAGCCATGTGAAAGAGCTCAGCCCAAATGTGCATTTCACTCCCAGCTTCGCTTGTTCATCTCTTGAGGCAAACAGGAGGCAGGCAGAGACATCTGGGTTGGCGCTGGAGCGTCTGTTGTGATCATGATGCACAGCGTACCTGGAAGCAGCCAACAAACCTGTGACAAGACCGGGCTTTGTGTTCAGGTGAGAGCGGGGTGAAGAAGCTGAGCAAGGCAATGGACAGCGCTGTCAGCAGCATTGGCAACATTCTGGTGGACCACTTGCAGCCGAGCCTTCAAGCTGCCGCTTTCAAGCTGAATGAGTTGCACAGCCTAGCCAAGTGCAAACGGCAGCTGGAGCCCCTGGGTTTGCAGGTACCTCATTACACCCCGTTACATCAAATGTGTCTGTTGAGATGATCATCTTGTGACCACAGGTCATGTTTGAGTCAACCCTTTGCAATGCTGACTAAGGTACATAAGCTCAGCCGCGACAGAGCCGTTTGACTTTCTCTGTCTCACTCAGTGGTGTCAGTGCCGAAGATCAGTGATTTGTCAGCATGTCAAACAGCAGATCTCTGCAGATTGGGCTGATGCATGCTCTCTCCATATGACTGTGCTAGGCCAGTAGGCACCTTGAAGCTTACCATGATCAAAGTACTTGACAAATAGCATCACAATTCACACACACACAGCAGCAGCAGCATCGGTAGCATTTGATTGCATAAGCAATCTCTGTTATGCCCACAATAGTCAGCTCTAGTCGCCATCAATTTCAAAGCAAGAGCTTCTGCTAAAAGCAGTCTGTATGCAGCAAGAGCCTCTGGCAGCAGCACAGGAGCTGTGCGAGCGCTTGTTAGTCAGGGCTGAGAGCTTGCGGATGGGAGTTTGCCAAGCAGGAGTGCAGTATCGGCACTTCTTTGCCTGGCTGCTGCGCACAGTCCGCCGCCTGAATGATGACAACCCATCAGCGGCGACTGAGGCTGCTGCCATCAAAGTGGACCCTTCTAATGTTGCGGCGTTCTTACATGGCCAATTCTGCACAGACATGGTCGGGCCTGAACTCAAGGTAAAGCATACATTGAAGCTCCAGTACAGATCTGCTACATCTGGGGCTGACTGCATGATGTTCGTGTGCAAATGGCATCTTGTGTCTGTCGGGCAGGCTGTGCAATCAGATGCTGTGGCAGAGACTCACATACACAAAGGTCACCAAAGTACTGCTGGTAATCACACCACATTCCGCAAACACCAAGTGCTAGAGCATGCATTCTGCCACAGGCGTGGTCACTGCAACAAGTAATGCATGTGCTGCGCCTGTGTCGGCTCCTGCTCCTGTTGCTTCCATCAGCAGTCGACAAGCATCCTCAATCCTCCTCCTACAGTGCATCGCTCTCGCACAACCCTACAGTAACTCACTGCCCCCATGCACCACAGGCTGCAGCACACAGGGCATTTGTCAACTACACTAAGCAGCTATGCATTGCCTGCTATAGCCAGTTCAATATCTCAAGCTCATTTGCAGGCAGTCACACCCACTCAGCCTGCCCCAGAATCCCTCTTGGCAGCAACAGAGCTGACCAGTCCTCTGAAGACTCTTATGGCCATCCTGGGCAATGACTCACCCTCGCATGCATCCCTACCCTCCAGTGCAACCATCCGCCACATGCTGCAGCACACAGTGCAGCTCTGCACCTTGGCATTTGCACGTAGCCCCACTGCTATCTCCACCACCATCAAGCCCCTGACCCACTTGGCCCTGGCCTCCAAAACGCCCTTCCCACCTGCTGCCAGCATCTGGGTTCCCACAGGACATACTACAGGTCTGTCACACAACTTCACAGGCAGCCCAGACTTCTGCTGTTACTGTTGCTGCAGATGTCCTCTGTCTGTCTAGCACTGCTGCATGTTCACCTGAGTCCCTGCTGTTGGTGGCAGCATCACATCACTGACCCATCAGCATGGCTGCTTTATCAATTCCCTTCACCAGCTGCCAGCCTCTGGGTTGCTATAAACCTGTGACAGGTCTACAGCTAGCTTAACTTGTTGGCCTTGCTACATTTCAGGACTGAACCTTGGGCATGCCTGCATGTGCAGCTGGATCACAATCACTGCTTTTGCCAAGTCTGCAAGATGTGCTCTCTATGCTCATGTGTAGATACATCTCAGTCGCTGGAGGTAATCATGTCAAAGCAATAGGATATGCAAGTCGTCATGGGACAATGCACATGTGCTCGTCCTGTACAACACACAATGTGCAGCATTATCCTTGAGTCTCTGGTCATGAGTGCCTTCATGTGTGCAGGCTCAGAGGGCCAGGGGCAGCCATGTGCTTGTTTTCTGGCCCAGAAGGCCAGGGGTCAACAACACCTGGGCCTACTTAGGGTGGCCCCTACTCCCCCTCCCAGTCAGCAACATCAGCCACAGCTACACTTCACCATGGTGAGCACCCGGTCTGCCGGCTAAAGGGCTTGAGCTCACTAGGAGCCTTTGCCAATTTCATACCTGCATTTGACTGCACAAGCATAATGTGCAGATATGGGTGGAGCCTTGTTGACATGCTGTGCTTGTTGTGTGCCAGGCCTCATTCAGGTCGCACAAATCTCAGCAAGTCCCCTGAGCGTTGACCAGGCCGACAGGAGCCATATTCTCACCCCCACTATCATGCTTCGACAACATATCTGTGTTGCTTGGAGGCCATGTTGACTGTAGCTTCAACACAGTGAAATGCATTGCCTGACTATGCATCTTTACCTCAATTCCAAGCAACACAGATATCCTGTCAAACGCTGCTGCAGCTGGTCTTTGCTCCAGCATGCAGACAATCTTGTGTCACTAATGTAAGGGTGGTAGGTGGCAGTGTCTGCCATGTCTTGGTCATGACCACATATTTAACTCTTTCCCCTTCAAACAGCTGTAGTCATAAGGAAACTGACAGACATCAGGAGTTGCATGACACATGTATGTCCTTACAGATGGAGGCATGCTTAGTCACCACACCCAGTCATGAGTCCATTGTTGACTTTGCCTTCTACAAAGCCGGCCAGATAGCCCTGCTGCTAAAAGACAGGTCACGAGTCTCGCATGGTGGCTCAACCAATTGCCGCCTGGTCATCTTGCCCCTTTCAGATGTGCCCTTCATGCTGCTGGACCGCTACAGCAACGGCACAAATCAGCTCAGTCAGCACGTCTTTGAGGTGAGCAGAATGCAACACGCTAGATGCATTCCCCAGGAAGGCAAGCACTGATGGTGAGACCTGTGCAATCAGCATTGTAGCATCAAGCCCTCAGGGACTCAGCTGACAGCTGTTTGACCAAGCATAACAGCTATATGATGCTCAGTGCTAGCACTTGGGCACATGGGTCAGTCTGTCCTTGCTGTTACCAAAGTTGCAGTCTGGTGATCAGTCAGCTCTGTTTCATTGTCCTTAGCGTCTCAGATTGTATCCTACCTGCAACTTCATGCTGCCATCGCTCTGATTGGCAAAAGCAAAGTGATATGTCTGCTTGATCAGCACATAACTGAGATGACCCATGAAACAGTAGCAGCTGTATATTGCACATGCTGCGTGATCCATTTTGGATAGGGAACGCTGTCTGTCCATTGTATGTCTAGACATTGCCATGCCACATGATCTGTATAAGAAACGTTGCAGATCTAGAACATTTCATTTCTTGCTTGCTCCTTTTCTTCAGGCATGTCTGAAAGATGGAGCAGTATGTGATCTGCCAGATGATATGCGGCAGCGCAGCAGCACATATGGCCAGGTACAGGGCCCTTTGGCTGTAAGTGGCTCTCGTGGTGTGGCTTGTGTGCCTTCTGGGAAGCAGCGAGCAGTAGTGTATGATTTAGTGGAAGACGAAGATGAGCCAGAAGTGGATGAAAGCATGGACAATGAAGATGAATGAAGTGTTCACTTTGTCAAATCTAGTCCTGAGTGTGAGTGCGACTTGCTGTACGGAAGTCATCTGGCATCATGTGTTTGGGTGGTTGTGCTCTTCTGTGGATGAGCTCTACTCTGCTGCGCACATGTGCAATTCTGCATGTCTGAGTTTGTCTTAATTGATGCAAAGTTGAGTGTGCAATCATTGTATGAACGCAGTGCTAGGCTCACGCAAGTGCTGCTGTGCGCTCTGCATGTCATCCACAAGTGACGTTTGATGTTGGCAACAGATCCCTTGATAGATTGGATCTCAGATACACATGCACTGATTTGCAGACCCCGGTGAAATGCCTGGATCATAGGTAATGTGTCAGATACAGTATGCAGTTATGCAAGGCTGTGTCAGGCAGCGCAATGCACTGAAATGCATCTCAGAGGCTATGATTACAGCTAAGTAGAACTGCTGACGTCGAAAGCTGCTGAGAAACAATTGTAGCGTCTGCTGCTGACTGTTAGGTCGAGGCTGACAGTCCAGACGGCCGGCCATGAGCCCAAGCACAACGCATGTAGAGCTGAGATTGGAGGTTGTGTCGGTGGTTATACTTATATCAGCAGAATATGGCAACAGTTGTCAACCAATTGCAACCTGAATAGTGTGCAAGAGTTACGTTTGCACGTAAATAAGCATCGAATTCAAGACCTGAATGTCAATGTGCCTCAGACGTTGAAGTGCACGTCCAGACATGTACGCACTTTGCATGGGAGTGTCTGAGTAATCAAACCTGGAAGCATACACCAACTTGGTAATGTTCTGCTGACAATGCTTTATTCTAGCCAGTCCGATCCTTCAAGCTGAAACATATATTGACTACTGCACACGCCATCGTTCCTAATGCACATCTTGTTCAATTGAACAGGCTAATCTGTCTCCAATAAGCTATATAGACACAATGTCGCATGTTCAGTATCATGATCAAATTGAAGGTCACGTAGCAGTTTGATACTTCATCAGATCCTTCAATTTAACACTGCAACTTCTGCAATCACCACTTCTCGCCAGGGCCAAAACTAGATGTGTACAATTTGTGGATTGCATCTGGAGACACAAAAATGTAGATGAATCCCATCAACTAAGAAATGAGCAGGGGGGCCGTGCTTTTGGCAAAGCTGCTTGACAACTGCCACTGCTACCTGCTCAACAGTTGTTGTTGGTGTTTCTTCAATGTACCGTGCGATAGCTTCTATTCCGCTAGCACCACAGCTCCACCATGACTTTTCTGCTGTGTACTGGCTGATATCAAAAGTACTTTTCTGAATGATACTGCTGCGAAACATGCCAGCCTCTATGAAAGTAGCCTTCACATTGTAGGGGGACATTGCCAGCCTCAAGGCTTCGATCATACCGCGGGTAGCTGCTTTTGAGGCTGAATATATGCCACAGTACGGTGCTGTAATGCTGGCAGCAATGCTACCAACTGCTGCTATGACCCCTGATCGTTGCCTTATCATGACTGGAGCAACAGCGCATGCACAGAGCAGTGTGCCATAAACGTTTGTGTCAACAACAGCCTTCACCTCAGACAAGTCTTGCTCAATGATTGGCCCGATCCTGTGGATCCCGGCATTGCAAACGAGCAGGTCAATGCCTCCAGCCTCTTTCACTAGGTGATCCACAGCCGACTTGACGCTTTCAGCATCCGTGACATCCAGCTGCAAGGCATCGATGCCCTCAAGCTTCAGGTCCTGCAGGTCTCCAATGTTCCTGGAGGTCGCAAAGACTCTGAATCCGGAAGCACTGTGGGCATTCGAGCTTCCGGTATGCAACGCGCGCGCAAGGGCTTGCCAAGTCCTGAGCTGCAGCCTGTGATCAGGGACACCTTCATCGTGCACCGAGCTAGCTTTTCGATGCGTACAACCTCTCGTCAGGGAGTTTGCTAATCAAGGGCATAGAAGCCAACAGGTGAACAGAAATTAGGTGAACAGAAATTAGGCAACAAAGCTTAGGTAACAAAGAATCAAAAAAATCTTCTAAAAAGCTCCGAAACCATTTGTTGGGACAGAATTTTGCATCTGCAGCTCAGAAGTCAAGCAGACAGTAATGCATTTGCTAGTTAGAGGATTCTCAGGTCTCTGTAACAGGCACACGGGCCTCTTGAAGCAAGTGTAGGCTCTGCTGCATCCTGTGCATGATGCTGTCTCGGTGTTCACTAGTCACTAGTCACTGAGTGAAGCACCAGGCCTGGCAGTACTGGTTTAAACCGAAATTTCCACGCCAGGGGCTGTTGCGGGTAATCACCTCTATACCCACCTTACAAAGCCGATGCACGGTGCCTGCGTGGCTTCAACGCTGTATAGTTGCACATGTGATTACATCCTCAATGGGAAGTTGGACAAGCAGGCACCATCAAATTCGTTATTGTCAGCAAACTTGTGACAGCAAATTTCTTTCCTTGATAGATCGGATCTCTCCGAAGGATGCACTGATCTGCAGAGCTTGATAACATGCCTGGATCATGCAGGTATTGTGGCACAGCAACTTTTCTTTTAAGGACGTACGAAGGGGTTTCCGTGCGCAAACTGGTGCATGAGAATTGCAGTGGCTGAGTGATCTTGCTAAGCGCTTGACTACGCTTCACTGCATTATGCGATCTTGACCTGCAGCTGGTACTGAGTAAGCCACAGATGGCAGAGCACTGAGCACCTTGCCTGCAGCTGCTTGACCTTGCAGGTGGTCAGCATGAGTGGACCTACAGGTATTTCCCTTTTGACAGCTGGTCGACTTCCTTTGCATGTGACCTGTTTTTGCGGTTGGGGTCACGGGGCCGAAAGCCTGACCCCAAGCCTGACCCGTTGACGCTACTCGACGCTACCCGACGCTGGGTCCGTGCCTAGTTGCACCTGGCCGAGCGCGTCATTGGACCTCGGCTCACCCACTTGGTCATAGTCTGCAGCTTATCATTCTCCGACCTGTCCACCCGCAGCCTTTTGTGTCTGTGCTGCAAAGCCAGCTCAGCGGCCCTCGCTATAGCCTAAAACGTCTTTTGCTTAGTCTCAACGGTTCCTGGCCAAGCAGTGCAGGGGGCAGCGTACTTTTCTGAGTAGTCAAGGCGCAGCTTGCAGTGACCCCTGGTTGGGTCGGGGGCGGCTGCGGGCGTGACCTCGTATGCAAGATGCTGCACTATTGCCAGCCCCAGACCTGACGCCAGCAGCCGAGTACATCCCCTTGGCTCCTTTGAGTTACGAAGCTGCCGAGGAGTACGCAATGGGAATGCTCAGTGCTTTGCAAGGCACGGCAGCTCTGGGTGCTGGACTGCATATAGCAGGAAGCTTGCTCATCGTCTATGGGCAAACTCTCGTGAAGGTGTGCAAATGCAGTTGCAGCAAGCTGAGTTGACATCAACCAAATCAGTCGATTCCTCACATATTGCAAATCAGTCTGGGTACATTATACATATCCCTAGCATGTTTGCCAACTCTCAGGTGTCTAGCGCTGTACACCTGTAGGTAGCCCAGCTGATGGAAGAGACATCTGAAGCTGGCAGATGTTGGAAGCTTCCTCCCACAATGTCCACCAGTCAGGGATATCAATGGCAAGTGTTTGTGCTGTAAACACCGCTCTTGAGAGGTCACACACTGCCTAGGTGGCGTAATTGAAAACATACCTGTCCACCTAGCTAACAATTGCATTTCGCATGATTGTTCACTGCATGGTTGCATGATTTTCCGCAGCTGCTATTATTGTCCATGTCTGCATATCACATGCCATCTTGGATCTCTTGTTCCATTTGCATCCATGCACATGCAGTCCATGATTCATCGTGCAGCCTCTAGCATGCACTGCCCCAAGCTACAGCAACAGGCAAAATGGCCTGCACATATGCTGCAGTGCGGCATCAAAAAGTCATGTTTGTCGCAACACGCAGTCTCTGTATCCTATTGTGCAGTTTTGCTTTTGCATGCCCGCAGTCTGTTGTATGGCACACAAACTCTGTTGGGATGCTGCAGGAGAAGCACAGATGGCAAATGGCGGCAGCAAAGGCTGGGCTCAAGGTTGTGCATGACTCTTGGGTGGTCCATTTTTGGTGTGGGCAACCTGCTGCGATTCGCTGCCATGCGATTTGCTGCCCAGATGGTCCTGTCAGGCCTAGGCTCTCTGCAGTTTGTGATGATCCCTGTCGTGTCCAACTTCCTGTTGGGAGACAAATACACGTGGGAGGCTTTTGTGAGCATTGTCATCATTCTTGGAGGTGCGAAGCATGCTCTGTGTCATTGCTGCCTGGCTTGCCTGCGCTCTGGTTGCTGCAAGGCAGTCCAAACATGCTGCTTGCCATTTTGGCATTGTTCATGGTCACATCTGCAACTCACACACATTCTCTTTGTGTCTTCATAGTTGTCATCTTGACTATGCCTTATGCAGTCCCAAAAGACTTGCTGCAGAGATTGCAGCTTGCAATACGTAAATCCATGGTCTGGTGCCTTGCTACCATTCCTGCTCCTCTGCACCCATTCTGTTGGTCTGATGCAGGCAACACTCTTATCGTAGTCTATGGGCCAGCAGAGGTCAAGTTCACCCTAGAGCAGCTTCGGCTGCAGTGGACGACCACCAGCATGATAGTCTTCATTGTGGTGCTGGGCATTCTGCTGGGTGGCCTGCACTGGGGCAAGCGTTATGTAGCTGGACTGAGGGCTGAGGCTCAAGCTGCCAGTGTGCGTGTCAGGTGGAGGAGCAAGGCCAAGAAGGAGCCGCAGCTGCTGGTCTTCAGTCATGCCCTGCTGTTCTCTGCCTATGCTGGTCTCATTGGTGAGAGCCAAATCAGCTTCCCTTGATGCCTTGTGTGGGACCTGGCTCATGGGAGCGTACCATGCATTGCAGTTCATGCCAGAGGTCACAATGCAGTGCCAAATCAGCAGCCTCATAAAGGTGTAATCCGTCTTAGTGACAATTGGCATCCAACATACAGATTTGCGCAACTACTAGTTCTTTCCATATCCCAGAGCATCATGACACACTTCATTCATATGGGTGCAGCTGATGCATTGTGTCGGCCCTATGGACAGCAACACTGCCTTGATGAACAACACAAACCACCTCGTTTTGCTCAGATCCATGTGTCATGTGTTTAGGTGCGTGGAGCGTGCTGTTCTCCAAGTCCATTACCTACATCATCACAGCGGCATGGCCAAGCCAGGTGGTGGACTGGTACAGCTGGTTCTGTGTGCTGGCCTTTGTGGGCAGCGCCGCTTTCTGGATCAAGGCCACCAACCAGGGCCTGCACCTCTTCTCTTCTTCCCTCATCATCCCCCTCATGCAGGCTTGCTGGACTGCCCAGTCCATCATTGAGGGGGGCATCTACTTTGATGAGTTCAAGGTACACTCATGCACTTGCAGCTCCTGCTGTGGCTGATGCATGCTTTGCCATGGGCATAGCAAGTAGTGAGACGTGCATCTGCTTGGATGATAGCCATGGCAATATGCTTCCGTTCTGTTTGTTGACAGCCAGCAAGTCAGCGCAGTGAAAGACTTTGCACGGCAGCTGTTATACAGCACCGCACTCGCTGTTGGGTGGTCAGCTGCGGCATTGGAACTGGGTGCTCGTGTCTGTGGACTTTCAAAACAGAGCAATGAAGGCCATCCCAGCTCATGTGCAACGAAGTTTGTCAAGTCCCTAAGCTAATCGGCGTTGTTGTGACACACCTCTGCATTTGATTGCTGTCTGGAGGTCTGTGACAGGCAGCACTGACTTGAAGCAGCCAATTACAATGTCTCTGTTACTGAGCATTGCAGTTGCTCTAGATATTGTGCAACCTACATTGCTCACAAGTTGCACAGCCTTGAGCAGAGGCAAGTTGGACTGCTATGTGTTTGCGTACACAGGCAATGGAGTCGGACAATTTAGTCTGGCTGCTGCTGGGAATGCTGCTTGCCATTGGCGGAGCCCTTTTCATGGGCTGTGCAGCGTTCATCAGCGAGCAGCATGCCATGATTTCACATGTCATTGTACTTGAGGATCCCTTGCACCCCCCCTCAGTCTTGGGGACCGGCGGAATGTTCCCCTTGCACAATGGAGGGTCATCAGCTCCTGCCCCCACCTCCCAGTCGGACTGGCAGCACAACATGGCAGCTTTGGAACAACGCATGCGAGTTGGCGACTCTAGCAGGTATCGTCTTGTGTTTTGGCTGACATCACTATGCTTGCTCTGGTGTCTGCTTGATGCAGAAGCACCAGTCCGTGAAAGTCTGCTGAGTGAGGCACTGCTGTTGCACGACTGCAGCAAGGCTGAATCCTTCTGCCCTTTTCAAACATTTTGTGATGCCTGATCATGACCCGACGTGCAAACTAAATCATGTTGACTTACACCTAGGTGGCTGTTGCTGTGTCATGGTGTCTAATAGCTCTGAGATCAAAGGTTTATGGTCAGATTCTTTTCAGTCGTCTATTGACAGCATGTAGCAAATGTCATTGAGGCATCATGCCGTCTTTTGCAGCTCGTCTGACTGCTTTATTGATGTGTCATCACTGCAAGGTCAAAGCTGTACATTCAGACTCAATTCCATCCTTTGATGACAGCATTATCGGAAATGTCATTGGGGTACCAACCAGTGCACTACAGCACTGCTTGCTTGTCCGAGCAACATGTTGTGCTGCAGTGGCACTGACGGCACAAACAGCTTAGGCGGCGTCGGACCTGTTGCAACTTTCCAAGGACCCCTGGTCCACCCCAAGCTGGGGCTGCTACCCCCACAGGCAGGGACTGGACTACAGTCAGTCTCAACCATTCCTGAGCTTGACACCCTGGAGGATTCCCCCTTGCACACCCCCAGATCAGCTGACTCTGCCAGCAGCATGAAGTCAGCCTTCAGCACCATGCACCCCACAAGCATTAGCGGCGGTCAGTCAGTCCACTCAAGAAGGGCATCAGCCGCTGGTGAACCTCAGCTCGAGGAGTTCGAGGATGTCTTTGACGCTGATGACCTAGAACGGGGGAACCGCAGTGATAGGGAGGATGCCAGTCTGCTGCATTCCAATGCCAGCAGGCAGAGCTACGCTCACAGCTCATCCAGCGAGCCTCATGCTCACATGCCTGAGGGTCAGTCAGCATGGAATGGGGTGCTTCAGAATCCTGCAGTGGTAAGATTTGGCCAGGCAACGAAGTCTTGGGGGTCAAAGCTGCGAGGCAAATACGAAGAGTACAGAGAAAACCACGTTTAGGCTGTGTTATTTCATGTCTTGGTCTGTCTGCTTTGTGTGCAGGCATTACTGGCCTGTCGTCCACCAGATCAATAAGCATTTTGTCAGGCGAGGGGCTGCAAAAGCTCGTTGTTCCTGTTCTGCACAGTGGTATACACTGCAATAGAATTGCATTTGCATCCGGTATGTGTGCCTGGTGTCATGCAATGCACCTCTGTTGCTGCTGCAAGCAAACTTGTTGAGGTTTGCAGCCGTTTTTGACAAGGTAGTGTGTTGGCTTAGTTGCTGCTACTTTGCCCTGTAGAGTAAGTCGCGGGACCCGCAAATTCACACACTTTATGTGTAGAGTAGAGCACTTGAGGCTTGTGACGTGTTGGCTGCTTTGCGTTTTGTTACTCAATGTTGCACACCATTGGCAATGTAGCACGCAGAAGTGTTAGTCGACCTGCAGGGAGGTCACCAAGTTGCGAGCTGCTTCAGCAGAAATGCTTATGTAACAACCATGACCTGGCCTGTGCAACTGCATGGCGTGCATTAATACAACATCGTGTGTACATATGTCAGCACAGTCACATTGGCATATAGTGACACCCTGTAAGGCCACAATCCATGTACCTACACAATAATCGGGCGTAAAACAGGCATGAGTTCTTCATCCTGACTGTAATTGGCATGTCTCACCTGTGCCACCCTCTGAGTTTTGTATGCTATGGGCCTCCTCAAATCCGCACTTAGCATACAGATTTGTGGCTGCCTGCAGCAACAGGCTCCCGTCTTGCACACACGTGAAAGCAGTCCAACATGTATTGTGTACAGATAACAAATAAAGTCAACCTTGTTTGCAGAATCAACAGTGGTATACACCGCCTGCGCCTGCCATTCCTCTAGGGCAAAAGCTGCTGCAGCTTCAAGCAGTTGAAAGCCTAGACCCTGACCACGGCTTTTGGAGTCAACTGCAACATTGGTGACGTAGGCTGCGTGCTTGTCATGGGGGGGTACCGCCTTGGGGTGCTGGCCAGCAGCGTCTTCAGGTGGATGAATGTCACACGTTGCCAGAATCTGCTTGGTGCCAGGCAGCATTGCCACTAGGCATACACATTCAGGCAACAAAGCATTGAGGGACTGGGCTGTTTGCTGCCTAAGCAAGCGCACTGACTGGTCAATGAACTGCCTCTTGAAGCTGTTAACATAGCGAGCATGAGGCTGTTCCTGCAGACAGCGTTGCCACCTCAGTCTATTAAGCGTCAACTGTAGCTTGTCCACTGCGCAGCATTGCAGAAGCTGATGCAGTAGCAAGGTGCTTCTATATATTGCTTGGTGCACACAACAAAGCTATGTATGGGGAGCAACACCTCATAATATGCCTCGGCTCTCAGTGCAGCAGCTTGCTGCAGGTCTGAAGTTGAGGACGCGTTTCGAAAGACAAGTTGTTGCTCAGTAAGAAGAGCAGCCTCGGTTGTGCTCGAGCAGGACACACGAGATTGCCTAGGGGTGCGGTGACTGATAGAGGGAAGCAGAAAAGGACTTGTGCAGGCGTTACAAACGCAGATGGCAGGAGCAACGGCTATCGAATGCACACGGACAACGATTGCATATCGTGTTGCGCCTTGCCAGTGTCGATTTGTGAGAGCAGTGACACGACGGGTTCGCGGCTGTGTATAGTTTGCGTGGCGTGCAGGTTGCTGTGGTGAACGGTGGTTAGCCGCGAAGGGTGAGCCTTTAGCCGAGAGCATACGGACAGCTCTGTCAGTGAAGGTCTCTATACCACATTACACACGCGCCTAGGCTGGCAATAGCAGAAGCGTCATCGTCGCTGAAACTCGTTGACCAGAACTCTGCTCAAACTGTGACTCACTTGACACATGACCCAATCGTATGCGATCAGTGCGTCGGAAGAGCATTCGGGGAGGAAGTCGTGACTTCAAGCGCCCTTGATTGCTTTGCAGCGGCCGTTCACTTGAAATATATCAGTACAACCGCAATAGGTTGCCTGGGCCTTTGCGGCACACCTTTGCCACTTGCAAGCTACGTAAACGAGGTTTGATGCCTCCGTCGACTGCGCTCCTCAACCGAGCTTCGGGTTGCATCGCAAGCGGTCACTCGCAAAATTCTCCCCGGCATTCTCAACCGAACATCAGCAGGTGCTCTCCTCGTCTACAGTCGCCGGTACACAACCATGGCATGTCAACGTGCGCAGCACTTGCTGCGGCATTAGGTACGTGAAACCATCACCTAGTCAGCTAAAGCAGATTCACACGGTAGGTTGAGAAGCAACCTCTGCAGGTTCTCAGCTGCTGATACAGCCACCCAGCTTAGCTCAAACGCTTCCCAGTGCCCAACAAGGCACCCCAAAGATAGAGCAGACCACGGCTATTCAACAACCTGGTAACTGAAGAGCTGGTGTATCTGTCTGTCTGATCTACTTCAGTTTGACAGCAAAATGATGCTTGCAGGCAGCAATGTAACGCTGCTCACCTTTGGACACTTGTCAGCGCCCAACCTCATAGTCTCACTGAGCCAAGATGAGGCCATCCCTAATCAGCCACCTGCATCTAGCAATGAACTATTATCAGCTCCATTCTCAATACCTTCCCAGCCAGACATTCAGGTGGTTCTGCATATCAATTATACCTGCTCATTGCATCAACGAGCTTTCAACCTGCATGCATTTTTATCATGTAGCTGGACACCTGTGGGAATCCTCGGTGAACAAAATCCCGCGCTAATTTTGTTTCAAAAGACGGCAGATTGTGATTTGCTAAATGGGTTATAGATGTCTACATCCTCGCTGGGGTGCATCACTGCGCTGGCGAGAATCAAAATGTTGTGCGTCTTGTGTCAGGGTCCCCCAAGCACTAGCAGCTCGTCGCCAGAGACAAGCCCCTCGGGGCCCCCTCCTGCACCCCTGCCCACCCCCCCTGCCCCTGAAGACCCACAGAAGACAGACGAAGAACAGAGGAAATCGCTGAGAAAGACGAGGCGAAGCCGTATAAAAGAACTTGAAGACACCAGGTCAGCTTAGACTTGCGCCGCGCCTTTGTGGCACTGTCCTTTGCCCATGCATCAGCAGCATTTAGCTGCCTGCCTGTGTGGCTGCCTGCCTTGCGTATGCATATGACCTTTCAGCTGACCGTGCTGTGCTGTGTTGTGCTCTTCTGCTTTTTGCAAATGTATGGCTTCTGAGAGGCACATAGCGTGAGGTGTCTCTCCCAGCAGCATTGACATGCCAGAAAGGTGTGGGAGCACCATCAGCAGCCTCAGGATCAGCTCTGGATAGTCTATCATAATGCGTAGGATAGATCATTGCTGGGTCAGGGCCTTTTGGTATCTGGGCTGCCATTACAGCAGGCCATGCTGAGTTGAGGTTTGACTTTGTATTTGACCTCAGGCATCAACCTGTATGAGATAATTATATGGCAAAAGGGTGGATGTGCAGTGTGGACTTGCATTGTTGGTGGTAGAGTTAAGTTGAAAGCCTAGATAAGGCTAAAATGGCTGAGTGAAATTTTGGGTACAGGTTGGAATTGGCAGAGAAGCAGCTGAAGCTGATAGAAAGAGAAAAGGAGCTGCTGGATAAGGACCAGACAGTCAGCACTCTCAGAGAAGAGGTGGGGATCTCAGATCTGCATTCTGCCTATGATATGTCAGTATACAATGTCAGTATACAATGTAGCAAAGATTGACTCTGCTGCACTTCTTGATATGAGCCCATTTTTAGTCCGCAAAGGATCAAAGATCAGCCTGTCATTTGCTGTCTAGTCCAGAGCAAAGCCGTCTGGCTAGAGGCATGTTGCACTATCATATATGATGCATCTAATCCTGCAGCATGGAATCAGTGGACCAAGACATCATAATGTCAGCGACATCTTCTGAAAACGGTATGTGCAGCTACAGACAGGTCCCTAACAACCTTGTCGTAATGTGTTGTTTTGCAGTGCCCCAGGCTTGCATCTGGTAAAATTCGGATTTCAAAACACAATATCATCTCAATGTGCATTTACAGGCATATTGGCAAAAGACCGAAGTGCTTTCCAACACAAGTCACTTCAGTCTTTTGCAGCATCATCCATCTGGCCAGTGGAGCGTGACATGAGCTGTACGCACATGTACCATGTATGTGCCATATTCACGTGGCATGTACTGCATCAACAGGGTCATATGTCATCTGATGTCTGTAAGCCATTTGATGTCTGTAAATGTCCTCCTAACAAGGTGTGTCCTGCAGTTGGACTTAGAGAGGAAGCTGCGAGCGCTGCTGACCAAAGAGAAGGATAAAGCTGAAGAAGAAGCGGCCTTGGCCATGGGCCTGTGCACTGGTGCATTTACATTACCATGAGGGAGGCATTGCTGATCGTGGTGTCTCAACCCTAGAGTTTAGTTTTAGTCAGACCAGGGTGGCTTGCATAGTTCATTCACAATGGCATGTGACCTCAAGGCTTCAGACCTTATGACTATACATTCTGAGTGGCACAGTAGTTTCGATTTGCTGGACTTATGTGAACTGTGCATGCGTAGAACTGCATATTCAGCTTACCACGTATCTCTCACATTTCGATCCAGGTTTTCCCGAATACACTTATCGATACACAGCTTGATTATCAGCCAGTGCAGGTGCCCTGATTGGCTACTGTTTGTGGCTGGCTTGGAATGTTATGGCTAGAGTGTCGCAAACAAGTGCAGAATTTGGCAGTGAACAGGAATGTGTGAGTATGTGCAACGAAGACATATATCTGTACAAAATATGCAGCAGGACAGCAAAAACAGACAGCAATGATGCAGGTATCCTCGGTCAGATCCCATTACGTGCACATCATAACATTTTGTGATGCATTGAGAGGCTTGCAGCCACATACAACAGTGAGACCACATAGAGCAGAATGCCAAGAAAGTGCTCTGATGATCTTGAAGAAAGTGATGATCTTGCAGGATTCGACACGATATAATGCCTGTTGGAGCATGTGGAATTGGAGATGCTGCACTGTCAAGACCTCACAAAAGCCGTCTATAAATAGCAGCTACAACACCAACAAGATGTGCCAAGTCCAGAAAAGGGTAAAAAAAACTCTGAAGCAAAACCTGTAAAGCTGGAAAATTGGTGTGCAGAACAGTGACCTTCAGAAGTCAGACTGGCAGCACGCTGCGGACTTGACTTGGCTGTTCAAAGCTAATGGGGAATGGAGTACTGCGTCAGGCAGGGCTGCCAAGCAGCACCAGCCGTTGATGGAAGCTGGATTGTGCCACAAGTTGCTTAAAAGACAAGCCCAACTTCTCTAGCTGCCTCAGCCAACGCCTGCAAAATCAGCCAAGTCTTGTTCATTAATGTCACATGAGAGATTGCAAAAAGGCACTTGACTCCTTGTGCGGCCTGTCAGACGCCTACTGAACCGAACCAGTTCTCATATCTTGCTCAGGAACAGTATGTGGTATGGTCCACATTTCAGCAAGTGGTGCACATCCCAAGTAAGACAGCCTGTCTTACCTGTACACGTCCATGATAGATGTTGCCTCCTCTGTCAAAGCAGACCTTCTCTATGTTTTTCTGTAGACAAAGCTCAGCAATCTTTTTGCCAACCATGACTGCAGCCTCCTGCATGATCAGTCGGCAGTCAAAGATTGGGTGTGGGCTTCATCTGCCTGTCAAGGAGTCAATTTCTCAGGCTGACTGTAAGACATCACAGTGCTTGCAACACACAGGCTTGCTTGTTCATCAATCTGGCTATTTGTGTTGAGGCCCAGCAGACTCCCTTATGGGTCAGAGGTAGGACAAGTAACTGCCATTTTGCTGGCTAGAATGTGATTGCAACGCAGACCTTGTTTGCACCGCCTGTGCCATTCAGTTGACCTCGAATCTCTGGCATCAGGGTGGAGGCAGCAACAAGTGTATGCTGCTGCTCATCATCTACTACCTGCAAAAAGTCATTGCAAATGATGATTCACATTCTGTGACATATGCTACTGTTGAAATAGGCCTGCCTGGCCACAAAACTTCAAAAAACCATACCTGTGCATAAATGTGGTTGTTTGACCTGTAAACAGCTAATCTGGGTTGGTCACTGCTGCCGTTGACCTGCGTTGCGCATTGAATGTGATCAGTATCAGTAGCTTTACAAATGCCTAAGCTATGGCTAGGTCTGGTTGGATCACATACTTTGTTCCTGATGGCCTTGTGCCGTTTTTGTGTCCTTTGTTTCCGGGTGGCTACTGCTGCTTCAATCCTCAATGTACAGCCAGCTGCAAGTAGCCAACGGTGTGAGTGCAACTGCAGCAGCGTGTGGCTTCCAGAATCTGCCTCATCGTTCTGCATCCATTTGTTTGGTGCATATGCCAGCATAAAAGCATACCCAATCTGTGGGACCTGGGAGGTGTCTGAGTGAAAGCCGACAGGCTCTGACGCGAAACAAGTCCTCGACCACAGAGTGAAGTGGTGGCAGGGGTCGGCATCTGTTATTCTAATCAACAACACCCGGCCGTGCGCAGTTGGTTTTGGCCTGCTTGCTTGATGCCGGAGTCTCAACAATTGCACAGGCTCAGGAAGGCTGCCGGACAGAGCAGGATAAGCCTTGCGGGGACTGATTTCGGGACGACCTTAGCCCTGACCTTAGCCCGTGGAAATGCGAGTAACGGCCGCATGCGCAACACTCGACACTTAACACTTGACTTACCATCATGGCTGTGGCATTCCGCTTGTGCACAACTCAGTGAAATTGCATCTGACTGCACGGTTGACACGCCTGCCTCATAGATCGTCATTTGAGTTTGCAATGGACCAACAAGATGATGTCAGCGATACAGAATCGGAGGCATATGTGGGAGATGAAGCCGGCAACGTAAATCAGCAAGATCAGGAGGTTGCAGATTTGCAAGGTGCTGAAGCAGGTATGCTTTCTAGTTATGGCACCTCCGACGTGGATGCACACCGGTCAATGCTTGCTGGGGTACTCCGTTTTGAGTCCCATCTGTGAGCAAGCCGTATTGCAATCCAGATGGTGGGTACGAGAGTGATTTTGAGGAGGGTGAAGCTAACGAGACGGGACAAACAGAGGTCACCGATGATGCAATCCACTGCTTCTCTCAGCACACAGGTTGATGCAGACAACTGTGCCCTGCTTGCAAGCCTCTGCACTGTCTCGCTTCCTGTCATCAGACTCGTTGCTTGTGCAAACGCTGTATTTGCTGTTGCGTGGAATCCGGCGCAGCCTGATATGGCAGCTTCAGGGGGCGGGGACGACATGGCATACATCTGGAAGGTATTCGGCTCTGCACTTGGCATGCACAGCACAAAGTCAGTTATGACTTGCATGTGATGTGGACTTCTGGCCTGCAGGTAGGTCAAGAGGGACATCATGCCTTGAAAGGCCATACAGATTCAGTAAGTCCTGCTGCTAATGACTGCTTCCTTGTAATCTCCTAGGCAATTGCATCATCTTCATGGCTATGTCACAGGTGGCTGCTCTGGCGTTCAATAGTGCAGGCACGCTGCTTGCATCTGGAAGCCTAGACAGTAAGCACATCATTCTACTTGACAGGCCGACCTGTGGCACCGCTGATCCTGAGCCATGCACACTGTGGCATTACTTTTCCTGATCTGCTCAGCATGCTGTGTGCTGTTTAGCAGTATAGAGTATCTTACAAATGCAAAAGGCTGCATTGGCATAGACAATCATGTACCATACATGAGCAGCACCCGACACGATGTCACAGTAGCCACCTCATGTGGGGCGTGCCGAGCCTGCATGTTGCGTCGGCCAGCAGTGCCAAGCACATCATACTCAGGCAGCATACATACGCATGTCTCACTGCTTTCAAGTAACATATGTGAAGCTACAACACTTTTGGAAAGTCAGCGGCCATCCATGCTGATGCATGTGTCAAACACTGCATATTCTGTAATTGTGCATGTGATGCATTGAGTCGGCACTACACAAGCTCTGGTCATGTCAGGCAGGGTGTCAATTTGGGAAAGCACAAGTGGGCGGTGTACCCACACTCTAGAGGGCCCTGGAGAGGCTATTGAATGGGTCAGCTGGCATCCCAGAGGGGATGTGGTGCTAGCAGGCTCTGAGGATTTCACAGCATGGATGTGGAATGCACAGTCTGGCGATATGATGCAGGTCAGTGGACTTCAGATCATGCCTCTACTTCACATCTGCAAACTTGTATCAGGCAATGGTCAAGCTGCTGCAGTATGCTATCATCCTCTCATGCCTCATCACACACTGCAATGCAACTGTTGCACATTCCATCTGGATGTCCGGAGTGCGTCATCATTGGTGTTTCCCAGTCTCACAGTGCTGCAACTGTATGTAGCTGGGGCCTTCGTTCATTGCATGTGTGCCTTGTACTGGTATACCAAATGTACTTCTAATCTCACAATCAGCCTCTTTAGAGCTGCAGGTGTTTTATGGGCACACAGGCGCAGTGCGCTGTGGCCAATTCACACCAGACGGGAAGGCAGTCGTCACTGGTGGTGGAGAGGGGGATGCTACCTTGAAAGTGTGGGATCCCAAGTCTGGCAGCTGTACTGGGACCATACAAGGCCATGGCTTTCATGAAGCAGGTGCTGCCTTCTAACCAGCGCGTCGTGTGTTTTGCTGTCCAAATCTCAAATTCAGATTTGGTGGATGCAGCGCGTCTGCTCTGCAGCTTATGGCATGCTGCTTGTGTCACCCAGGCATGCCTGCACGTCTTAGGTATGCATGCTCTGTGTAAGCCATTCTGCAGGGGCATACCAGAAGAACAAGAAAAACTCAACTTTCATAACATAAGATCAACTCCTTACAAATAATTTGTTATTGTCAGCCATGTGATCATGAACAACCCTGGCACAGGCATGTGCCATCACATGCAGTTGTTGCTGTGATGTGCATTTCGTTGTTGCATAAAAAGCAGCTGTCACCTTGTCCTTGACAATGCAAGCCCTCCAGTGTTACTCCATATGTACTACGCAATACTAATACGCAAAGTGAACACAGTGCAATATGTAGTATTACTCCAGCAAGCCAAGTATTGCCACAATAACTATTACTGACAACATCTCCATGTATTCAGTCACACTGAAGCCCTTTGGTCACTTTTTTGGCATTTGTATATTTAGCATTGGGCTGAAAAAGAGCTTCTTCTGCTGTCATGCAGGCTTGACATCATTGGACATCAGTGCAGACTCCACCGTTGCCATCACTGGCTCTGAGGATGCGACTGCCAAAATAAGTAATATCCATACTGGCAAAGTGCTGGGTACCTTTGCAGGTAGGCCTTCGCAAATGACCGAATTCTTTGTGTTTAAGATCAGCATGTCAGTCAAGTCAGCTATGGTGTGCATAGTAATGTGCACAACTATGTGGCGCTTACTCAGAGATATGAATAAAAGCCAGAACTTTGTTCTGCCGGACTGTGACCCTCAAGCTGCCATGCAGTCAAACGCTGGTTCACGGCATGATGTTCTGAAGTTCTAAGAGCTGCATCATGTGATTGTGCTTGAAAGGAGTGCAGGTCACACAGACTCCATCGAGGCAGTAACGCTGTCGTCTGTCCTCCCAGTAGCAGCAACAGCTAGCATTGACGGCAAGGTCCTTATCTGGGACAACGCTACTCTATCCGTCAGAGGGACCTGTGAACATCCTGAAGTGAGGCTCTGTCTGAAGCTTGTTGCATGCTGCAGTGCTGCCTGCAAGAAATTTTGCATGCTGTTGAGCATCTCCTTGTCGTAGAAGGTGCATGCCATGTCCATGCAAAGCTCACAAGTTGCAATCGCCTACTTTGTGATGCCTTATCAGCAAAATCTGTCGCTGTGCAGTTTGTGATTTGCAGAAAGTCTGCTGATGGGGACAATGCGTCAACCACTAAATCACAAGTCACTAGGAACACCATCTCCTGGATTTTCCTGGTGCTTTTGTTGGTCAGAACTTGTGAGCAAGGATCATTGTCTGATCCCGACAGTAATACATTCCGTTTCCTGCATGAGCCTACCTGGCGGTGTGTATGCAGGCGGTCGTGGCGTTGCAATGTCACCCGAGCCAGCCACTCATCTTTACAGGCTGCCTTGATGGTGCAGTAAGGTGCTGGGACTTGCGCACAGGTATGCGTGCACCAGGTCCTGCCGCCTGCCAGCCAAGTGCTCTCTGTTGCATGTGACACCTCACCCGCCAAGGTCCTTGGTAAGTTGCATCCAGCCACATGCTCTCAAAGACCCACCAAATTGCAGAGCCCAGTGAAGTCACTGAAACATCGAGAGTTCCGAACATTGTAGTTTGCACTGGGCTCAGTAGCTGTTCCATATTGTGTTTGTAGTCGTATGGTGTCTCATGAGGTACTGAGGCGTTTGTTTGGCTGGCAGGTGTCTGCATACAAACCAGGACAGGCAACATCAAAGGTGTTCAAAGCATAGCATTGAGTCCTGATGCCAGCATGGTGGTTGCTGGTTCAGATGACACAACAGCACGAGTGTATGCCTTTCAGCATTCATGACATTATCAGTCAAGACACTGTGCACCTCTGCAAAGATGAAATGCAAGGCCAACAGTCTCATTGTTGTTTGGTGAATTGTTCATACACACGCTTGTCATTCAGTCCTGAGCTGTCAACGCCTATAAAAAGCGCGAAAACGTTCTGGCCCACCGTCATGAACGCTGGTCTCTTGTGTTTGACTGAGCAGCATGCCTTGCATGTCAGGCTCTATCAAATCGATGCCTGATAACCAGGATTATATATAGGAGCTTGTGACTGCTAGCTTGCAATGAGCAGAGTTACAGTATCAACTCCTGTCTCGTCAGCTCTATGCCTTTGGGATGGCGTAGACTGCTGCAACCCAGCAGGTGGCCATGCAGCACGTATCCTGCAATTGATTGTTTGCTCGGCATTACTTGCACAATGCAAGTGTAAAACCCTAGGCCTAGGAAATGTCCAAGTGGACCGCTCGCAGCTTCACGCATTAGGCGAAACCACTCGAATCAGCTCTTCGAAATTGTGGAAATCTAGAAGGCCTAACTTGGGACGTCACGCGTATGTTATGGATGACATAACCAGACAGAACAATCCAGGAATCTGGATGCGCTCGCGAGGTATCGTGTCCGGCAAATGTCTGGCTGCGTGTGTTCAATCCCTCAATCGCACTTGGTTTGCTTGCAAGCGCTATGTGAACCTTGCACTTAGCATTTCACGGTCACCGCTATTGCGCAGATCAGTCGAACTGGACAGGCTATATACAGTAGCCTGCCGGCAAGGGTGCTGGTTTGATACCGCTTGCCAAGACGGAGCGTGGCAGTCACCCGTCGAGGCCTAGGCCTGCTGTGACCTTTCCTCGCGTCCTGCACGCCGCAGGTGGACGTGGTGTCAGACCTTCACTAGGCGGCTGTCCTTCGGTGCGTATCGTCTGTCCGTGCTCGGAAAGACAGAGTCGTTCGAAACTGATGTTGCGATACGCGCGTGCAGGACGTGCTACATCTTGCTGGGGGCGGGCTCTGAGACAGCAATTAACTCTTTTAGCCTGTACCATAGCAGCTTGCAGTAGCGACAGCGTATTCTTGGGTTTAACCACCTATTCTTTGAACTGCCAGTGTTATGAGTCCTTTATATGTCACTAGAGTACCTTCAGTCTACAGCTTGCATCAGATCGATGATGGCATTCCTGGCAAAGGTCTTGTCCCAACTCCATACAGCCCAGTTTCAGACATTCCAGGGCAGTTGCTGCCAAAGTTGAGCTATTCACCAGCTGCTGGTACCACATCCAAGCGCGTGCGATCATTTGGCAACTTGCAAGCCCATCTTGTGCCAGATGTGGATGAGCCCAGGTGTGCAGCTGCTGTGCTTGCTTTCTGCTCTATTGCAGGGTTGAGCTCGGTTGTTTGAGCATGCTGCCAAGATCAGCTTTCACTGTTGTGAGCGACTGATCTGTGCTTTGCAGCACTTTATTCTCTGGCTCAGACACAGACAGCGTTGGCGATGCGCAAGTTCCATTTGTCCAAGACAGCCCATCAGCTGGTGAAAGCAACCTCATGGACTCTATTCTGTTGGCTGAATGGGAGGATCGAGCTGAGCAAGGATTGTTCAGATACGATGTGACAGCTTGCCCAACACAGCTTGTGCCCGGCACATATGGTTTCATTGCCCAGTGCAATGAAGGTCGCGCCTCCAAAAAGCGTGCTACTGAGTTCAGGGTTGAT
>JAABUO010001376.1_pt1 | contig 32282 bp, 27 predicted proteins | sample 5559291 | NCBI WGS metagenome assembly JAABUO01 (sample SAMN10711878, study PRJNA513372) | rock metagenome | isolation source: Antarctica rocks | place: Antarctica: Victoria Land, Finger Mt sud | reverse complement strand
CGGCGGTCGTGTCGGCATGGCCCTCGACGACGGGTTCGCCCCATCCGCACACGCCCGCGTCGGTCGTGACCTTGAGGAACAGCCAGCGCGGCGGTACTTTGAACAGCTCCAGTCCGGTGATCTTCGTCATCGTTGATCGCCCTCCCCCTCCATGCGCCGTCCGTCCCGTAGATTGTACGTGCGTAGGAGGGACGGCACCGACGTTGCGTGCCCGAAACAGAGGCTGACGTCCCAGGTGTGTTCCTCCCCGGGGCCGATCATGGTCGCCGTCCCGCGCGCGACGGCCACATGGAGGAGATCCGGGTGGCCGGTCGTCGGCTCGAGCGCGACCGTGTGATCGCCGTCACGATCGAGCGGCCAGCCGCCCTGATTAATCCACACACCGAGGGCCGGGAGCCGCCGCGCATCGAAGCTGAGGGCAACGGCATAGGCGTCCTCGGGGTCGTAGAGCCCGCACCACCCCGCCGTGAGAGGAGAGAGATAGAGTTTATCCGCCCGACGGTGCGAGGCGTCGTCGATGTGATCGAGTTGCCTCACGCCACCGTGGGCGTCGCGCGTCCGGGGCCAGGATACCGTGTCGAGGTACTGGCCAAGGCGGTCGTCGCGCGACCAATCCACGTACAGACGCCCCCCGTCGGGCAGCACGATGCGCATTCCGGGTCGTACCTGAAAAAGGGGATGCGCCGCCCAGACGTAGTGCATCGGGAACGCAGAGGGATTGCTGAGGCGGTGGTGTAGCCGCAGGATCGCGCCGTCCAGGGAGATGCGCTTCTCGAAACGGTACGGAAGGCGCACCCCGTGCACGGTCAACTCCACGGCTGACGGCAGCACGCGGTCCAGCCAGGGCAGCGCCCATACCTCGCCATGCTCAGGGAGCGCGACCCCCTGCCAGGGCCACGCAGGATAGGTGTCGGCCGCGACCGTCGGCAGGCAGTCTTCCCACCCGCTCATGTCGTGCCTCTCCCAGCGATCCCCGTAGCATGGCGGGTCGGGCGTCTCGCGTTGGTCACGCCAGAAGAGATCCATACCCGTTGCCTTGTCTATAAGGGACGTGACCTTTCCGCCGGCGCGCGGCCGAATGAGCGCACGGGCCAAGTCGGATTCGAGGATGACCACCCTGCCACCGGCGGACGGCTCGACGCGAACACTGATCGACATCTCCTCCCCTTCTGGATGATATCCGTGCGATGATGCGGCGACAGCGCCGCACCCTACCACCGAGACGCGAACGCGGTCACCCCACCCCATCGTCCCAAGGGCAGTGCCACAGGCAGGGGCCACAGGCAGGGGCCACAGGTAGGGGGCTTGACACGCCCTGTTCGTTAGTATACAATATGCCCACGGAGGTTGTATGGTGTCTAGTGACCGGATAATGAGGCAATTTACGAAACGTCGGCGGGAGCGACTTCACGAGGCGGTGACCGAAGAGGTGGCCAAAGCCATCGTGTCGGGGAGCATCGCCTCGGGAGAGTACCTGCCGACGGAGATGGGCTTGGCCGGCCAGTTCGAGGTCAGCAGGACGGTCATCCGCGAGGCAGTGAAGGTTCTCGCGACCAAGGGGCTAGTGGAGGTGTTGCACGGGCAGGGCGTGCGCGTCTTGCCTCGACACGCCTGGAACAGCCTCGATCCGCTCGTCCTTCGGTTGCGTGAGCGAGACGGTGGCTTACCTGAACTGCTGCGCGAGCTTCTCCAGGTCCGGCGCATCGTGGAGACGGAGGTCGCCGCGTTCGCGGCCGAGATGGCCAGCGACGAGGAAATAACCGAGTTGCGGTCCTTGCTCGCGCGCATGGACGCGTCTGTGACGGATGTCGATGTCTACAACACGCTTGACCTCCAGCTCCACGACCGCCTGGCCACGTTGACGCGCAACAGCCTATTGCCCGCGATGCTGCGCCCCGTGAGCGACCTGCTCGCGCTCGGGCGAGAGGTCACCCTCCGCACGCATGGCAACGGCGAGCTAGCGCAGGTCCACCATCGGGAGATTGTGGACGCCGTCGCGCGCCGCGACCCTGCGGCCGCGCGCGCCGCGATGGCGCGGCACCTGCGGCTATTCGAAGATGACATCCAGAGGGCGATCCTTGATCTGGAGGGACCCGTTTTTGCGGCTGCGGCGACGCGGTCATAGTGGGTGCCGGCGCGCCATAAAGAGTGGGTGCCGGCGCGCCATAAAGAGTGGGCGCCGGCGCGCCGAAAGGGGGTGAGGGAACGCCACACGTCCTGGTCGAGGTCGATCAACGTTTTCCCCCTAGCGTAAGGAGCAATAGAAGACCATGAGGAATAAACGCGCACTCGTTTCTGTGTTCCTGGCGGCGTGCATCGCCGTCACCTCCGCCGTCGGCATACACGCCGCACGGGCAGCAACACCGGTCACGCTGCGCTGGTCGTTCTGGTCGAACAACCCGGCGGAGATCCATGCGAACCAGGAGATTATCGCCGCCTTCGAAGCGCAGAACCCCGGCATCAAGGTTGACCCGCTCTTCATCCCGTATGCGTCCTACCACGCCAAGCTGCTGTCTGAAGCCGTGGCTGGTATGGCGCCGGATGTCATGTGGGTCCAGTACACCTACTACCGCGTCTTCGCCGACAAGGGAGCCCTCCTGGACATCACCAACCAGGTGACGAAGGATAAGGCCCTCCTGAAATTGCTCAAGGAGGATACCTATCCCGTCGATAGCGCCAAGATCTACTACAAGAACCACGTCTATGGCCTGGTACGCGACGATGAGGGACTGACGCTGGCCTACAACGTGGACATGTTCACAAAGGCCAAACTGCCCACGCCGAACGACTACGCGGCGAAAGGCCAGTGGGACTGGAACACATACCTCAGCGTCGCGCGGAAGCTGACCGTGAAGCACGGCTCCCAGGTGGTCCAGTACGGCACCGGGCCGGCTGACTGGTACAACCTGATGTACCTCGACGGCGGCTCACTGTTCAACAACAACATGAGTAAGATCCTCCTCGACTCGCCGCAGGCGATCACGGCCGCCCAGTTCCTTGCCGATCTGGCGCAGAAGTACCATGTCGCGCCCGTGCAAACCTCTTCAACCCCGTACGTCGACTACTTTAGCGCCCAGCGCGTGGCGATGTCGTGGAACGCGGGTCCGTGGCTCGCGCCCGGCTATAACCAGATACAGGGATTGCACTGGGACGTCGCGCCGTTTCCACGGGCGCCAGGCAAGCCCTATCGCCTGCCGGCCTACAACGGAGCCTTCTATACGATCTCCGCGAAGTCGCAGCATCCCAACGAGGCCTACAAGCTGGTGCGCTTCATGGTCACGCCGACCGCGCAGAAATTGATGGCCAAGGCGTTGACGACATCCCCGCTCCTCAAGTCTGTGATGTACTCCAAGGACTATCTTACGGCGCCGGGCATGCCCAAGCACGGTGTCCTGTTCGCCAAGGAGAACGAGTCCGTCGTCACACTCGTCTTCCCCAATAACTGGCTGGAGATGCAGACAAAGCTCAACAGCTACCTCGATCAGGTCTACCTGGGACGATCGACGGCCGCACAGACGCTGCCCCAGGCAGCCCAGGCGCTCAATCCCATGCTGCAGCAGCAGTAGAATGGCGTGACGGTATGGGCCGGTATGGTAGGGCGCCGTCCCCCCAGGGTCGGCACCCTACCATCCTCGCCCCTGGCGTTAGGGAGGGACACGAGATGCAGCGCAAAGAGATGTCAACAGATATGTTGGGGGAAGCGCTCCCCACACGCAGTGGAATGATGGCGGGGAGACGACGCCGCGCCCGCAGCATTCAGGCAACGGAAGAACGTGACTTCTTCCTGATGCTCATCCCGGAATTGCTAGGTCTCCTATTGCTGTTTCTGGGCCCTCTGGTGGCGGTCGTCGGGATCAGCGTGTTGAAGTGGGATGGCTTGACGGCCGCGCGGTTCGTCGGGGACGGGAACTACACGGCCCTGGCGAAAGACGATCTCTTCTGGCAATCACTCTACAACACGGTGTACTACACAATCCTCAGCGTCGGGGCGGGAACGGTTGTGGCCTTTGCGGTGGCCCTGCTCTGGAATCAGCCGGTCCGGGGCATGATGATCTATCGGACGCTCTACTATATGCCCGTCATCGTGCCGGTCGTGGCAGGCTCGCTCGTCTGGGGCATGTTGTTGAATCCGAGCTTCGGCCTCGTCAACGTCTTCCTCAATCTGGTTGGTCTCCCCAGCCTCCAGTGGCTGCAGGATCCCACATGGGCGAAACCCGCGATCGTCCTGCTGAGCCTGTGGACCGTCGGAAATGCAGCGATCATCTATCTGGCGGGCCTGAAAGGCATCCCAGCCGTGCTGTACGAAGCCGCCCGAGTCGACGGCGCGGGCTCGATGAGGCAGCTCTTCCAGATTACGATCCCCATGATGGTCCCAACCTTGATGTTCAACATCATCATGGGCATGGTGGGCTCTTTTCAGGTGTTCGCGCCGGCCTACGTGCTCACCGGGGGCGGTCCCGTCAACTCAACCCTGTTTTACATCCTCTACCTCTATCAGAACGCTTTCCAGAACTTCCACATGGGCTACGCCTCTGCCCAGGCGGTCATCCTCCTGGTCATCACGTTCGCCCTGAGCCTCGTCATCGTGCGGTTCTTCCAGGACCGTATGAACTATGACTGATCCATCGTCGGCTGGAACAGACAGGCGTCCGACGACATGCACACGGGTCGCGGCGGCGCCCACACGAGAACGAAGGAGTGACAGGTGATACAGCGAGTAGGGACCCCACGTGCACACCCTGTGGTTGTACGCGCACGCGCACGACGAGCGGCCCTCCGGCACATTGGCGTCCATGCCCTCTTGATCGTGGGCGCGGCGTTCTTCTTCGGGCCCATCATCGTGGCCTTCAGCACGTCCGTGCAGTCCTACAGCCAGATTACGCGCCTTCCTCCCGATCTGTGGCCGCACCCCTTCGCGTGGTCGAATTTCACGGGTGCGATGGCCTCGTTCCCGTTCTGGCAGGACTTCTACAATACGCTGGTCAACTACGGCGTCGTCTCGTTTGTCGGCACGATGTTGACCGCGCCGCTCTCCGCTTTCGCGCTCTCACGGCTGCATTCACGCTATCGCACACCCGTATTCCTCTTGCTGCTGGCCTCGCTGCTGCTCCCCCAGCAGGCCACCATCATCCCGCTCTATATCGCGTTCTCCCACCTGCATCTCGTGGGGACCTACGTGCCGCTGGTCATCACCAATTTTCTGGGTGGGGGCGCCTTTAGTATCTTCCTGCTGCGGCAATTCATGCTGACCATCCCGCGCGAGCTGGACGAAGCGGCGCGGCTTGATGGGTGCTCGAGTTGGCAGCTTTTCGTGCGCGTCATCCTTCCCCTGACGAAGCCCGCCCTCGCCGTCGTGGCGTTACTCCACTTCCTCTACGTCTTCAACGACTTTTTCGCGCCGCTGATCTATCTGAATGATCCGAGTCGCTTCACATTGGCCGTAGGTCTGGCGCAGTTAAACACCTTCTACGCGTCACAGTATAACTACCTCATGGCGGCCGCGGTCCTGATGATGCTACCGCTCATCCTGGTGTTCGTCGTGACGCAGCGGTTCCTCACCGAAGGAATCGCCATGACGGGGATCAAGGCGTAGGACGGTTCCGGTACGGAGCCCGGCGCCGGGGGCATGCTGCCCCCGGCGAGGCGCTACGCCGGCCCGCCGGCCCGACCCGCATGGAGAGCGTGCATCGCCGTACAACGGACAACCGTACAACGGACAAGGAGACCCCCGCCATGCCTCGCAACAGACTACGGCCACCCGGTACACGTGAAGTGCGGATGTGGGAAGAAGCTATGACTATTCCCACCTATGTCGTCCCTCCGCCCGATCCGAACCCTATGTTCCTGGAGAAACGCGTCTTTCAGGGCAGTAAAGGCACGGTCTATCCGCTTCCCGTCACCGATCGTGTCTCGGATGAGCGGGTTGAACGCAGTCACACGGCTGTCTACCTGGACAACGACTACATCCGGGTGATGGTCTTGCCGGAGTTCGGCGGCCGGATTCACGCCGGTTTGGACAAAACCAACAACTACGACTTCATTTATCGGAACGACGTGATCAAACCGGCATTAGTGGGGTTGGCGGGCCCATGGCTGTCCGGCGGAATCGAGTTCAACTGGCCCCAGCACCATCGACCCACCACGTTCATGCCGGTCGATCACATCCTTGAGGAGCACACCGACGGCAGCAAGACGGTGTGGGTGGGCGAGATCGAGCCGTTCAACCGTATGAAGGGTATGGCCGGTATCACACTGCACCCCGGCCGGTCTTATATCGACGTCACGGTACAGCTCTATAACCGCACGCCAGTGCCCCAAACCTTCTTGTGGTGGGCCAATCTGGCCGTCCATGTGAACGATCAGTATCAAGCCATCTTCCCGCCCGACGTGCATTTTGTGGCCGATCACGCCAAGCGCGCCATCTCAACATTTCCGATCGCCCATGAGCCGTATTACGGCGTCGATTACGCGCGCGGCGTCGACATCTCCTGGTTCAAGAACATCCCCGTCCCAACGTCGTACATGGCCCTTGACTCGCGCTACGATTTCCTCGGCGGATACGACCACGGTAAACAGGCGGGCGTCATCCACGTCGCCAACCATCACATTGCGCCAGGCAAGAAACTCTGGACATGGGGCGCGGGGCAGTTCGGCGCGACGTGGTACAACCAACTCACCGACGGGAGCGGACCCTACGTCGAGCTGATGACCGGTGTCTATACGGACAATCAACCGGACTTTTCCTGGTTGCAGCCCTACGAGACCAAGACGTTTACGCAGATCTGGTATCCCATCCGCGACATCGGCGCGGTGAAACAGGCGACGCTCGACGCGGCCGTCAATCTGGACGCGCGTGAGGACTCCGTGTTCATTGGTCTCAACACGACGGCCAGGTTCACCGACGCAACCGTGGCGCGGCGCGTGCTGTGGCAGGAGACGCTGGACATTGCGCCGGACCGCCCCGTTAGCAAAGAACTGAGCCTGCGTGCGAGCGACTACCAGCCGCCGCTTAGCGTGGCGCTGTGCGCGGCCGACGGCAGAGAGCTCGTCAGCTACACGACCCGGGAGAGCGCGGAGTCTGCCGTGCCCCAGCCGGCGACCGCCGCGCCCGCTCCAGAGGCGATCGGCACGACCGACGAGCTGTATCTGACCGGCCTGCACCTGGAGCAGTATCGGCACGCCACCTACGACCCCGACCCGTATTACGAGGAGGCGCTGCGCCGCGATCCCGGTGACGCGCGCGCCAACAACGCGCTGGGCCTCGTGCATCTCCGACGCGGGGCCTTCGAAACGGCCGCCGCCCACTTCAGGCAGGCGATCGCACGATTGACAGAGAAGAACCCGAATCCCTACGACGGCGAGCCGTTCTACAACCTGGGCCTGGCATTGCGCTTCCTCGAGCACGATGTAGAGGCCTACGACACCTTGTACAAGGCGACGTGGACGTATGCCTGGCAGGCGCCTGCGTACTATCTGCTGGCCGAACTGGATGGCCGTGCCGGCCGGTTCTCGGACGCTCTCGCGCACGTCAACCGCTCTTTGCACACCCAGACGCTCAACACCAAAGCACGCAATCTCAAGACCGCTGTGCTGCGGATGGTGGGCCGGCTCGACGAGGCGGAGGAGATGGCCCGCGGTACGGTTGAGATGGACATGCTGGACTTCTGGTCTCGCAACGAGCTGTATCTGCTCCAACTCCAACGCGGCTCGGACGATGCCGCGCGCCACCAGCGCGACGAGCTGGCACAACTCATGCGAAATCACGCGCCGTCGTACCTGGATCTGGCCAGTGATTATGCCGGCGCTGGTCTGTGGCAGGACGCGATCGACGTCCTCACGCGGCTGACGGAGCGAGCGGAGCCGGTCGCTGATCCGCTGGTATACTACTACCTGGGGTACTTCGCTGAGCGACGCGACGACCAGGAGGCGGCGTCACGATCCTATGGCCGCGCCGCCGACATGCCACCAGACTACTGTTTCCCCAACCGGCTCGACACGATCGCGGTATTGCGCCGCGCGCAGCACGCCAATCCGCGGGATGCCAGGGCCCCGTACTATCTGGGCAATCTGTTCTATGACAAGAGGCAATACACGGAGGCCATCCGCTCGTGGGAACGGTCGCGGGAGCTCGATCCGGGCTTCTCGATCGTGCATCGCAATCTCGGCCTGGCCTATGTCAACGTCGCGCACGACCTGCTCAAGGCCCGCGGAGCCTTCGCGCAGGCCGTCACCGTCAATCCGCGCGATGCGCGACTCCTGTACGAGCATGACCAGTTAGAGAAGCGCCTGGGCGCATCTCCCCAGGAAAGATTGGCGCGTCTGGAGGCGCGGCGCGACCTCGTCGAGCAGCGTGACGACCTGTCGCTGGAACGTGTCACCCTGTACAACCAACTGGGACAGTATGATACGGCGCTCGCGCTCCTCGCCAGCCGGCGCTTTCATCCCTGGGAAGGTGGCGAAGGCAAGGTCACCGAGCAATACGTCTTGGGACATCTGCTCAGAGGGCAGGTTCACCTGCGGCAAGGGCAGCAGCGCGTGGCCCTGGAGGATTTCCTCGCGGCCGCGACCTATCCTGACAATCTGGGGGAAGGCAAACATGATGTGCTGACCTCCGAGGCTCGTGTCTTCTATGCGATCGGTATGGCCTATGAAGCCCTCGGCGAGGCCCAGATGGCCGCCGACTACTACCGGCGCGCGAGCGAGGAGAACGAGCCAGGCGCTGAGGCCGCCTATTATGCGGGTCTAGCGTACCGCCAACTGGGGAAGACACACGACGCCGAGCGGGCGTTCAGGGCGCTGATCGCGTCCGGTACAGAACGGCTGCGGGGAGAGACCGGGATAGACTACTTCGCGACGTCGCTGCCGACGTTCTTACTCTTTGAGGATGACGTCGCCACACGCAACGCCATTGACGCGCACTACCTGCGCGGACTCGGGTACGCGGGCCTGGGTCAGACTCGCGATGCCGGTGTAGAGTTTGAGGCCGTCCTGGCGTTAGACATCAACCATCTCGGAGCGCACACGCAGCGGTCGGATATCCACGAGGGACAACGCCTGGAGGGCGGCGGCCGAGAGCAGGCATGAAGCGCCGTCCGAGAGCAGGCATGAAGCGCCGTCCGAGAGCAGGCATGAAGCGCCGTCCGGAGCAGGCATGACAGGGGTCGCATTGGCCTGGTACCCCGCTGCTCCACCATGCGACGAGCGGGAGCGTGCCCGCGCAGGCGGATGCAATCGCACCTGTCCGCCTGGTCGGCAGTGGGGATCAGCATCAGTCCGCAGCAGACGTGTCACAACGGTGAAAGGAGATGCCCAAGCTATGGACGACAGGATTCCCAGACATCTGCCGCGCAAACTGACCATCTCGTTATGGGACTTCTCCTGGTATACGCAGACAATGCCCGGCGAGCCGTTCGATGACCTAGATCGCGCGTTCGGTGAGGCCGTGGAGCGTGGCTATAACACGGTCCGAGTCTGCGCGATGCCATACCTCTTGTTTGGACCATCCGCACAAGAACAGGAAGCGCTCCACTTCACCAACCTGGGTGGTGGCTACGGACAGCGGACGCGGTGGTACAACGCCAGGGGCGGCGCGGTCCTGGACGGACGCGCCCATCTGCTGCGGCTCTTTCAGACAGCCAAGCGCCACAACTGTTACGTCATCCTCTCGTCCTGGGAATATCAGCAGAGTCCAAGCTTCCTCGCCACGCCGCACTGGTACAAGGATCTGCTCACCATCCCGCCGCGAGAACGCTTCATGGCGCTGGCGCAGGCCCTGAGCCGGCTGATCGCGTTCCTCAAGGACCACGATGTGGCTGACCACATCGCCTATGCGGAGGTGCACAATGAAGTCGACATGAGCAAGCTCAGGGACGTCGCAAACCCCGACGACGATCCTGTCGCTGCCCAGAAGCCCTATCTCGAAGATGCAGTGGCCGCGTTGCGCGCACGGCATCCTGACATCTTGATGACCGTCTGCTATGGGACCCCGCCGATCACGCACATGCGCGCGGCGCCGGACAACCTGCAGGTTGCCCATTTCCACCTCTACATCTACGGTGTGCTCGGGGCACTGGTCGAAGCGGTCGGGCTGCGGTCACCATCGGCTTCCTTTCCCACGAGCGCTGGACAGGCGCTGCTGCGCTCTGACGCGCCGCCCTATGAAGCCTGGACGCCACGCGCGGGAGAAGAATGGCGTCTCGAGGCGACGGGCGTTGGTCGCGGGCTCTTTTACGTCCATGACTGGGCCGATCCCACGAAGTGGGATCTTTGGCTGTATGATCACTATGGAGCCCATCGGGAGGCCATGCGTCAGGGGATCACTCTCCGACTGGAGGTCGTGGCAGATTGGGCCAAAGCGCATACCATTCCCGCCGTCCTTGGCGAGGGCTATGTCGGGTATACGCCACTCCTGACGTCCTTCGAGGAAGGGCCGGTCGGCAAGGACGTGGCCGAGCATGCGATCACAACCTGCCTGCGTCTCGGCTTCTGGGGCGTCATCTTGTGCTCCAATGCCGCACCCCATCACCCATTCTGGCAGGACGTGGCCTGGCAGCAGACATGGAATCAGCATATCCTCGCGGCGCACGAACAGCCAGCACTCCTGCCCTCCTAAATACAGGGGATAACTCCGAGGCGATAGGCTGAGGCGGGTGATCGCTAGCTCCGGATCTCGCCTGGAGCAGCGGAACAGACACCATGTGTCGTCGTGAGATGATGGGTTCCCCTTATGCTATGGTACGGCTATAGGCGTGCCGTACGGGGAGCAACGAGTGGGCGAACGGAAGATCGCATATGGACGATGAAGAAATTCCTTTGACGGGAGGGCGTGTAACCGCCGGAGTTGTCAAAGTCGGGGACACGATTCGCCGTCCGCCGCCAGCACGTAGCGCCTTTGTGCATGCCTTCCTGGGCCACCTCGAGGCGATCGGCTTCGATGCCGCGCCACGGTTCCTCGGCACGGATGGACAGGGTCGTGACATCTTGTCGTATATCGACGGCTATGTTCCCCCCGAGTTGGGGTGGTGGTCCGACAACCAACTCGCAGCCGCCGCAGTTCTAATCAGGCGCCTCCACGACGCCACCGCCGGCACACCGTTAGCGCAGGACGCCGAGGTCGTCTGCCACAATGATCTGTCACCCTGCAACGTCGTCTTCGTTGACGGCACACCGAGCGCTATCATTGGCTTCGATGCCGCCCCCGGCGCGCGTCTGTTCGACGTAGGGTATGCAACGTGGCTGTGGCTAGCAGTTTGTCGGAGAGACGCGGGCTCTCCGCCCCGTGGGTGGTGGTACACTTGTGTGCATGAGTAGAACATTCAAGACCGTGGACTATGAGGCGGCGCTCGACCTGACCGTCCGTTTGGGCGACTGCCTGCCGCCCGACCATTTGGCCCGTTTCGTGGTGGATAGCGTGGCCCTGCTTGATCTCTCGGCGCTCTATGCCCACTATGGGTCGCGGGGCGGCGAGCCCTATGCGCCCGAAGGGCTCCTCGCCCTGCTCCTCTATGGGTATGCGACGGGCGTGTTCAGTTCGCGCAAGATCGAGCGGGCGACGTATGAGTCGGTGCCGTTCCGCTACATCGCGGGCAACCGGCACCCCGACCACGACACCATCGCCGCCTTCCGCGCCACGTTCCTGCCAGACCTCAAGGCGTTGTTCGTGCAGGTGCTGCTGCTGGCCCAAGAGGCGGGGGTGCTCACGCTGGGCACGATCAGCCTGGATGGGACCAAGATCCACGCCGACGCCTCCAAGAGCAAAGCCGTGAGTTACAAGCGACTGGTGGAACTCGAAGCCCAATTGCGCGCCGAGGTGGAGGAACTCTTCGCGCTGGCGGAGCGGACGGACGAGCGCGAGCGGCCCGACGGGATGGTCGTGCGCGACGAGATCGCGCGGCGGGAGGACCGGCTGGCTCACCTGGCGGCGGCGAAGGCGGTGCTTGAGGAGCGAGCCCGTGAGCGGGAGGCATGGGAGCGGGCGGCGTATGAGGAGACGATGGCCCAGCGGGCGCAGCAGGAGCAGGCGACGGGGCACCGCCCGCGTGGACGCGCGCCGTCTGCGCCCGTGCCGGGTCCGCGCGCTAAGGATCAGTACAACTTTACGGACCCCGCGTCGCGCATCATGAAGAACCCGACGGACCAAGGCTTCGACCAAGACTACAACGTCCAGGTCGCGGTGGAGCAGCAGAGCCTGCTGAGCGTGGGCACGTCGCTCTCCAACCACCCCAACGACACGCACGAAGCCGCGCCCACGCTCGCCGCCATCCCGCCGGAGGTCGGCACGCCGGACGCGGCGGCGCTGGACCATGGCTACTGGAGCCCCGCGACGTTGGAGGCGTGCGCCATCCGCGCCATCGAGCCCTACATCGCGACCGGGCGTGAGCCCCATCATCAGAGCTGGCAGGAACGCTTCGCGCCGGAGCCGGACCCGCCACCGGAGGACGCCAGCCCGCAGGTCAGGATGGCCTACAAGCTCAAAACGGCGGTCGGCAAGGCCATCTACGGTGCGCGCAAATATACGGTCGAGCCCGTGCTGGGCATCATCACAGAGGTGCTCGGCTTCCGCCAGTTCTCGCTGCGCGGCGCAGTAGCCGCCGCCGGCGAGTGGCTCCTGGTCTGCCTGGCCTTCAATCTCAAGCGCTTCCATAGTTTGTCCCCGGTCTATTAAGAAGGAGTGACGGCCCGTGTCCATAGCTCACGGCGCTTATCCGCAGCCGTGTCCGGCCCCTGTCCACGCATGATCGACGCGTGGACAGGGGCCGGACGCCCCACCCCGACAGCGACACCCCAGTCATGCACACCATCGTTTCGTTCTCTCCGACAGACTGCTAGACATCGGGAATAGCGAGATGAGCGTGCGCGAGCAACAGCGCAGGCTATCGCTGTTCGCTGGTAGTTATGGTGTCCCCAATAGCAGGCCGCTCATCGAGGCCATGATGCTGCGGCAGCGCATGCTCCGAGACGAAGGCGTCGAGCGGAACCTCCCACTACTGAGCAATTGGGCAAACAAAGGCCTGACGTGGGTGAGCGCGCATTTGTTGTTATGACGGCTGTCCTGGACCTTCCGTGATCGTCCGGGCCTCTGCGCGCTATTTCACGCCGGGCGTGCTCAGGACGGGTGTGTGGCGAGGCGAGTCCCGCTACACGTAGACGCGTGTGTTGGCCGAAAAGTCCATCCGAACAAGTTGCACCCCTAGATAAATAAGGCCACGCGATGATAGACATGCGCGCCTTGCTCGCGCCTGCTCCATGCTGTTTTCGGCACTGAGAAACGGGCTCATGCACACATTTGATGATTCGGGGTGGGGGGCAGAGTATGAGGGGGACACCGCCCGCGCGGTCTGATGGCCTAACCCTGGAGTCCGCTCATGCGCCTCAACCCCACCAGCTTCTTGCCCCACCTCAAAGGGTTGCGCTTCGATCAGATCGAGATCGCCGAGCGCCGCATCACCCTCACCGTTACGGCGGTTCGCACCACGGCCGCCTGCCCGCTCTGCCAGCATCGCTCCAAGACGGTGCATTCGTCGTACACGCGGACGGTGGCGGACCTCCCGTGGAGTGGCATGATGGTATCACTGCGGGTCCGGACGCGGCGCTTCGCCTGCCCGGTCGAGTCCTGCGAGCGCAAAATTTTCTGTGAGCGGCTGACGCAGTCCGTCCGCCGTCTACGGACGGCGGACGGACAGCGTGCGCGCGGCGCTCCGGCGCATCGCCCATGCGCTTGGTGGGAAAGCGGGCGCACGGTTGGCGCGTCACCAAAGCATCGGCGTGAGTCGCATGACGCTGCTGCGCCTACTCCACGCCGCCCCTGCCGTGGAGACACCTCCGCCACGCGTCATCGGTATCGACGACTGGAGCCGCCGCCGTGGGCGGCGCTACGGTAGCATCGTCGTCGACCTCGAGCGCCACCGCACAATTGATCTGCTGCCCGACCGCACGGCGGAGACCTTCGCCACCTGGCTGCGCGCGCATCCCGGCATCGAGATCATCAGCCGCGACCGCGCCGGGGCCTACGCCGATGGGGCGCGCCAGGGCGCTCCGCAGGCGATCCAGGTCGCTGACCGCTGGCATCTCCTCGCTAATATGCGCGAGGCGGTCGAGCGCGTGCTCACGCGCGAGCAGGCCAGCGTCCGGGCGGCCGCCGCCGTACGTCGTCCCCCACCCCTGAGGGATGGCGTCGCCTCGACCGGAGGGCACGAGACGGGCGAGCTCGCCAGCGCGCCGTCCGGCGAGGGGCGACCAGCCGCGGTCGCGCCCCGTCGCACACGCCCAGAGGAGGAACAATGCGTCCGCCGCGTCCGGCGGCAGGCGCGGTATGAGGAGGTTATGGTGTTGCACCGACAGGGCCTTGGCCAGCGCGCGATCGCGCGGGCCTTGGGTGTGGGTCGCCACACGATCCGCACCTTCCTGCGCACGGGCGCGTTCCCCGAACGCCGCGCGCGCACGACGAGCGGGACGATCCTCACCCCCTTCGATCCGTACCTGCGCGCACGGTGGGACGCCGGCTGCCAGCACGTCCCCACTCTATGGGCCGAGCTGCGGGCGCGCGGGTTCACCGGATCAATGCGGACCGTGCGGGGGCCTGTGGCGCGTTGGCGGTCGGAACCGGCGCGGCGCGGCGCGCAGCCCAAACACCCACTGCGCAAGCGGGTATCGACGCCGGCCCCACCCGCCGTCCGCACGTTCTCCGTGCGCCAAGCGACGTGGCTCATGCTCCAGCAACCTGCAGACCTGGATGCGGAGGAGCAGGCCTACCTGGGCGAGTTGCTGCGCCTGTGCGCGCCCGCGGCGACGGCGTGCCGCCTCGCCCAGGCCTTCTTCGCGCTCGTCCGCGCCCGTGACGCGGCGGCGCTCGACAGGTGGCTCGATGAGGCGACGCAGAGCGACCTGCCCGAGATGGGTGGGTTCGCAGTAGGGATACGGCGCGACCGCGCGGCGGTGGACGCCGGGCTGACGCTCGACTGGAGCCAGGGGCAGACCGAGGGGTTCGTGAACAAGCTCAATAATGTTAGCTAAGTAGACACTGGTAAGTTCTTGCACACCCGATACGGTTGAGTCCGCGTTTCTCGCAGCCTCTTTGGCATGCACGAACTTGCCGACACCTACTTAGGATGGTTGAGGTGGATAATACCTTTTCAAAAGTAGGATATCCGTCGTAGTATCGCCGCATGGAGATGCCGTGTGGGACGCGGTGTGGTATCAGGAGAGATGCGGCGGTGGGGGCATGAGCATGCAGCGCGATGAGATCCGGTGGGAGTTGTATCCGCACGTCGCCGCGACCGCACACGCACAGGCGTTCATCCTGCGCTTGTGCCAGTTCTCTCGGCGTCCCAAGACTATCGATGCCTACGCTCGCAATCTGGACCGTTTCCTGGCGTCCTTCGCCGGCGCATCCGTTGAGCAGTGGGTGGAGGCTGACGAGGGCACCCTCCTCATCTACCTCGATGACCTGCGCCATGGTCGCGACGCGGCGTCTTGCCGACGGCACCCGCCACCCGCCAATGTGCGCCACCTCTCCGGCGCCCGCGCCGCGGATGCCACCATCGCCCAGCATGTGGTCGCCCTCCGCCAGTTCTACGACTACCTGATCCGGGCGCACATCCGGCGGGACGGCCTCAACCCGCTCCCGCGCGGGAGCAACGGGCGCGCCGGGGACGCGCCACGCCGGGGGCCGGCGCTAACCCGGACGCGCCTGCCGTGGATCGCCCCGCCCGCCGTCTGGGAGCGCATCGTCCTCCATGTCGTCACGCACGAGACCGCCCGCAATCGGGCCCTGCTCCTGGTAGCGTACGACGGAGCTTTGCGGCGCGAGGAGGTGGTTGGCCTGCGCGCCGCCGACTACGACCGGCATCGGGCGCTGCTCCTGGTCCGCGCGGAGACCTCCAAGTCCGGCCGGGACCGCTGGGTGCCCCTCTCCCCCTTCGGCCAGCGCGCGCTCGACCACTACATCGACCGGCACCGCCGTGCCCTCGTCGGCGCCTACGGCCTGGACGAGCGTGGCCCCCTCTTCCTGTCCGAGTCGACGCGCAATCCGGGACGCCCCCTCGTCCCCGGCGCCGTCAACGACGTCGTCGAGGCGCTGCGCACGGCGCTCGCTCTGCCGCACCTGCGTCCGCACACCTTCCGCCATCAGCGGTTGAGCGCGCTCAAGGCGGCCAGCGTCCCGCTCGAAGACATCGCGCTCTTCGCCGGCCACGTCTCCACCGAGACGACACGCCTCTACTTGCACCTAACCCCAGCCGAGTTGGGGGCAAAGATCCGAGCGGCGACCCGCGGGACGGACGCCCACCTCGACCGGCTGATCCGGGAGGCCGTCGATGAGCGATAGCGCCAGACGTCATCCCGATCCGGTGCCGCCGGCCTGGGTCATGCCGCTCCGCCCGGAACGCTACGACCGCAGCCCCCTCGCGCCAACCGAGCGTGCCGCGCTCGCCGTGCTCGTCGATGGTCATGCTCCCCTGAACAGCGCGCCGCGCCGGGCGGCGGAGGCGACCCTCGCCCGCCTGTTCGCCCCCCTCCACGATGTGTTCGCGCTCCGCCACGCGCAGGAGGGCCGCCGGGCGCTGGCGACGCGGGTCGTGTGCCGGCAGATGCACCGGTGCGGGCGCGCCTTCTGGCAGTGGTCGGCGGGGGAGTGGCGCGAGATCATTGGGGCGACGTACGAGGCCTTCGAGCGGGTCCACGCCGTCGGCGGCGCGCGCAACGGCCTGCGACCGTACCTCCTGGACGTGGCCTACCTCCTGGACGTGGCCTACCTCCTGGGCGGGTTCGACGACTTCGGCCCTCTGTGGACGGCGACGGCCTTCTACCCCATGGCGCGTGCCGTCTTCGGTACCGCGCTTGTCGACGCCCAGATCGCGCGCATCGACGCCGTCCTGGCCCACGAGGGCTACGCCAGTGGCCACGGCTCGCTCAAGCAACGCCACCAGGCGATCTCGGTGCTCTTGCTCCTCAACCGCAGCCCCTGGCTGGAGCATCTCACCTGGGACGTGGTCGAGCGCGCGGAGGCGATGGCCTTCCCGCGCGCCGCGAGCATCATCCACGGCAAGGTCGCCGCAGCGCTGGTCACGCTCGGCGTCCTCGCCCCGCGCTCCGATCCCGCCCAGAAGGATCTTTTCCCGCCTGGGCCACGCGATGGCGTCCCCGACGCGTGGTACGCCTGGTACCTGGCGTGGCGCGCCACCGGCTCGCGCGGGTTGGCCCGCCCCGTCGCGCGTAACTACGGCTCCTACCTCCTGTACACGGGACGCTGGCTCGCCCGGCGCTACCCCGGCGTCGTGTCGCCGGAGCACTGGACCGAGGAGACCGCGTTGGCGTTACGCACGGCGGTATTGGAGGAAACGAACGAGGTCTTCGTCAGCGCGCACGGCGCGGAGGACCTGCGCCAGCGCGGCCTGCTCGGCCGGCGCCTGAGCCACGAGGCCATCTCCCAGTTCCTGGCGGCCCTGCGCCGCTTCTTCCGCGACCTACAGACCAAGGCCCACGCCGTGGGCGACGCCCCAGCGCGGCGGCTGCCCCGCGCGTTCGACCCGCGCGAGGCGCTCGCCACCCCCACCCATGTGGAGAAGGCGCTGGCGGGATCGGAGCCGCGCGACATCGCGCCCGCTATCTGGCAGCGCCTGGCTATCCAGGCGGCGCGCCTGACGCCGGACGACCTGCCGCGGCCCTACGCGTACTGGCCCTTCGCCGCCGTCCAAGCCATGGCCCTGCTCTGGGTGAGCACCGCGCGGCGGCCGAACGAGCTGCTGCGCCTGCGCGTCGATTGTGTGCGTGCGCAGTGGGAGCCGGCCATGCGCGACGAGGACGGCGACCCCCTACCGCCCGGCGCGGAGGTCGTGGGCGAGGAGCGCGGCGCCAAGGTGTATTATCTCCACATCCCCTCGTCGAAGTATGGGGGTCCCGGCTGGATCTGGGTCCCCAAATACACGGCCGACGCCATCGCGCGCTGGCAGGCCGAGCGGGGCACGGACCGCTCGGCGCTGTATGACCACAAGGACCGGGAGTTCACCGACTTCCTCTTCACCCAACGCGGCAAACGGATGGGTGCCACCTTCCTCAACCGCAGCCTGATCCCGCTGCTCTGTGCACGGGCGGGCGTCGACCCGTTCGACGCCGAGGGGGCGTACACCGCCCATCGCGGCCGCAGCGCCCGCATCTCGCTGCTGCACGCCTGCGGGCTTGAGTTGGAGGACCTCGCCGCCTACGCCATCCACAAGGATACGCGCACGATTAAGAAGTATGCCCGCCGCAATCCCATCCACCTGCACCGCAAGGTGGCGCGGGCCGACACCCTCTCGACCGTGATTGAGGGGCTCTACGACCCGGCTGCGGACGCGCGCGGCGCGCCGTCCGTGCATTGGTTCCTGGGCTACGACGCCGACGGCGCGCCCCAGTTCTGCGGCCTGCCGGCCCACCACACCTGCCCCCATCGCATGGACTGCCCGCGCTGCGGCCTCTTCATCGGCGGCGAGCGGGCACGCCTCGTGCATGACGATCCGACCCTCCTCAAAGTGACGGCCGACATCCCCCTGACCGAGGCCCAGCGCCTCCTGAGTCAGGGACAAGTCGCCACCGCGGAGCAGGCCCTGGAGGAGTTGCGCGCCGTGCCGACGCCGGTCCCGCCGAGCGCGGCCTACCTGACTAATCCCGCCGGCTTGAGCGACGACCGCCTCGTCGAGTTGGCGGACCTGGCGACGGAGGACGCCCTGATGCAACTGACCCTGGTCGAGGGTGACCTGACGGCGACGCTGGCCGAGTATGGCGGCAAAGACGGGCGCAACGTCGCGGTACGGGCGCTACGCGGGCGGCTCACGTTCATCCGGGAGCTCGTCGAACGCTGCAAAGCGCGGATGGACAGTCGATAGCCCTCCGTGGCTGTGCCGCTCGCCCGAAGGCGCGCATCTTGCCGCTCGCCGCGTGCATGCTCGCCCTGCGGGCGCAAGATGCGTGCGCTGCGGGCGAAAGTGGGAGGTTTGGAACCGATCAGGTTCCAAGTGCGCCGCAGGCGCACCCTGCCGCGAATCTCCGAGCGCCTCTTGACAGCCAACCATCCTATATATAGATGCTCAAGCGCCACATGTTTGGCCGTGCGGGCCTCGACCTGCTTCGCGAGCGGATGCTGGACGGGGGGTAAAGCATCATCAAATGTGGGTATGAGCCGCCACAGCGCCGCCCGGCGTGGTGCGACGAGCCCATCCAGGGGCCTCAGATCGTGGTGCTATTTTAGTACGACGGGGGCTCCAACGGGCCTCGGATCGGAGAGTGCGTACTTGACGTTGGTAGCAATCCCGCTGAGCGCGGCCCTTCTCTGAGGCTGAACCACAGCGACACGCTGTTGCCAACGTCAAGTACGCACTCTCCCGGATCGTGGTACCATCGGGCCGCGAAACGTGGTACCATCCGTAGCTCTAGCTCCAAAGGCATGGAGCTACGATAGAGCTACGATTCACACGGGAAAATGGGGGTTTAGCGCGACCATGGAGCTACTCTTTATCTTGGGGTGGGTACTACCCGTAGCGCTAGTACCATCAGCGCGCTAGTACCAGCGTCGCGCTAGCCTCCCGCACACGGCTGGCAAGGCCGGCCCCGCGCGCAGCGACGGGGCGGAGGGTACGGGTCAGGGAGTACGCCGGCATAACGACAGGCGGCGACTGGGCAGGACGCTCACGGCCCCGCTGCCCCTCAGCCCAAAGACACCGGCGCCGGCCTGTGCCCAGCCCCCGCTCCATTGATAGAAACGCGCGAGGAGGCGCTGTGGTTACGCCGCTACCCGTGCAGCGTTGCGACACTGAGCCAAGACTGTCAGCACGCACGCCTCACGAGGGGGGACCGGGGACCGTATGGACGAGCCCGACGCCGCGGAACGCTGGGCGCTCCTGCGCACGATGCGGGACACCGACAGCATTGTAGCGAGCGAGGCCCTCAGCGAGATGTGCGGCATGGTCGAGCTGATGCTCGATCCGCACAAACACCATGGACATAGACACCCCGCGCCCCTTCTCTCTACGCCGCTCATGACCTCGGCCATCGGTCCCTCGCCTACTCGTTTGTCTAGGTTGTTCGCGGGGCCACGCGCGCCGTATGCTGTCCATAACAGCCGTATGCTGTCCATAACAGGTGTACATGGGGCGCTTCAAACCGCAGGGGCAGATAGGAGGCGGCGTGACAGCGGCCGACGTTTGTCCGCCCTGCTCACGGGGGTCGCTTGACGCAACGGACAGGACAGTCTGGGTCCGTCGTTCGTGCATCCGGCGTTCCACCGTTTTTGCTCCAGGCCTGTTGGGGCGCATCTCGGGCAGGAGCGGGCGCCGACGACCTGAGCCGAAGGGCTCACCGTTCCGGCGCCGCGCGGGAGGAGAAGGGATTCTATGCAACGTTATCGTGGCCGCCTCTTGATCTCCCTGGCGACGCTGCTCACGGGGGTCGTGCCCTGGCTCACCGATTGGAACGACACGCACGTCTTCAACCCCCAGTGGCCGCCCCACGCGCGGTTCCACGGCGCGGTGTCCATCGCCATGTCCACGGCGCTCTCCCCCGTCGCTCTGTGGCTGCTGTGGCGGCGCTCGGCCGACCCCGCCGCAGCGGCGACCGTGGCGGCCCTCATCCCAGCCGCCTATTGGGGGCCGTTCTTCGCGGCCGCGCTCCTCCCAGGCGCGGGCATCGAGGACCCGGGCCGGCGGCTCCGGCGGATCGCGGGGGTGCCGTCCAACCTCCTCGGGGCGGGGGCGACGACCCTGACGGCTGGGCTCGGCTGGTACCTGGATCGCCGCGCGCGGGCCGCGCGGTCGCGCAGAAAGTGAGGTGTGTCCGATGCGTCCGCCCCTTGACAACAGCGTCGTGCTCATCACGGGGGCCTCGGCGGGGATCGGCCGGGAGCTGGCCCGGCAGTTCGCCCCCCGTGCCCGTGCGCTTGCGCTCGTCGCCCGGCGCGCCGAGCGCCTAGAGGAGGTGCGGGCCGAGCTGCTGGCCCGCCATCCGGAGCTGATCGTGCATGTGCTGCCCTGCGATCTCGGCGATCCGGCCGCGGTCGAGGCCCTGCTCAGCGCCGTCGCGCAGACCGTCGGAGCCGTCGATATCCTCGTGAATAACGCCGGCCTGGGCGATCAGGCGTTGTACGACCAGGCCGACTGGGCGCGCATCCGGCAGATGCTCGAGGTCAACGTCGTGGCCCTGGCCCGCCTGACCCACCACTTCGTCGGGCCGATGGTGGCACGGGGGCGCGGGGGTGTCCTCAATATCGGCTCGGGGGCCGGCTTCGCCCTGCTGCCGGGGGCGGCCGCCTACACCGGGACCAAGCACTTCGTCACCGGCTTCAGCGCCACGCTCCAGGCGGAACTGGCCGCAGCCGGCGTGGCTGTGACCCAGGTCTGCCCAGGTCCGGTGGACACGGAATTCGACGAGGTCGCAGGCATGCGCGGCCTGGCGGGAGGACCGCCGCACGTCATGCGCATCTCGGCGGAGCAGTGCGCGCGCGCGGCGGTCCAGGGCTTCGCGCGGGGGCAGCCCCTGGTGTTCCCAGGTGCGGCGTATAAGGCGCTGATGGTGCTGCTGCCCCTCATCCCACGTCCGCTGCTGCGGGCCATGGCGCGGCGTGTGGCCCGCCGCCTACGGACACCGACGCCACAGGCGGTCGAGCGGACCGCGACACCGTAGGATGCTATCCGGTGGGAGACGGCGTAGGGGTCAGGCAACGAAAGCGTCGTAGCCTGTTGGGGGCAACAGCATGTTGCACACAACTGGCGGCGGCACCCGCGCGTCGATGCAGTGCGATGCAGTGAGAGATAGGACGTATGACTGATGGATAGCAATGGAGAACGCCAGCGCGCTGCACAGCCCGAGGACCTGAGCCGGTTTTTCCTTGAACAGGCCAACGCAGGCGATATCGACGGGTTGGTAGCACTGTAGGCCTCCGTTAGCTTTTGGCTCATGCCCACATGTGATACTGATGGCGAAGTCGCTAATAGCGCATCAACACCCTGATGCTCGTCGGCCAGAAGGCGATCCAACCGCTATTTCTTCCGCTGGTTGACCTTTGGAAACCTGGACCCGTTCACATGACAGGTGGCGGCTGCGGGAAGGGCAGCCCCGCCCCATGAAGGACCGCACCTAGCGATCATGGGGCCGTCCAGCGTCCCTGTGCTCAATATATGCCCGCCTATGCTAAACGATCAGGATACGCCCCTATGTCTTTGTTCACAGGTGATGCCGAAGGCCGGCTTCCCGCAGGCGCTACCGATCATGAGAACAAGTCCACGCCGCAAACCCTGAACATCCGCTACGGGGCTGGACTCAGCCAGCCGGCACACAAACTGTGCGGGACGTATTTGTTTCCCCATGACGCCGCAGTGATCCGTGCCCGAAAGGAGTGCACGAACCACGCGCCATCAACCTACGCGCTCGGGGGTGCCGGCCTCGCTTCGCCATGCACCATCCGTCATGTCCTGTCGTGGTTGGCGCGCTTGTTCTCGGCGGCCAGCCGCACCGTCTCCGCCACCCGTTTGGCCCGCGTTTCGGGCCGCTTCGCGCTGGCGATCCACCACAGGATGTTCTTCTTCGATGAGGGCGGGAACGCGTCGAAGTGCGCCTTGGCCGTCGATGCGGCGGCAAGGGCGGCGGCCAAGTCGCCGGGGACGGTGAGGTCTTCGGTCGCGTCGTAGGCCGACCAGGAGCCGTCCGCTTTGGCCGCGGCGACCACGGCGAGGCCGGCCGGGCGCATCAGCCCAGCGGCGGTCAGCTGCTCGACGCGCCGCTTGTTGAGCCGCGACCACGGGCTATGGGGCTTGCGCGGCGAGAAGAGTTGCGTCGAGCGTTCCGTGTCCAGGGCGTTGGCTCGACTGTCGATCCAACCGACGCAGAGCGCCTCCTCCACTGCGTCGGCATGGGCCACGCGCGGCCGGCCGCTTCCCTTCTTGTAGTACACAAGCCAGACGCCGCGCGCCGTCGCGTGGTGCTCCTCCAGCCACGCGCGCCACGCCTGCCGGTCGGGCACGTAGACCAGCGGCAGCCCGCCGGCCGCCGTGCCCTGGTCCTCATGTCGTCGCGCGGGGATGGCCTCGGGGAGGTCGGCGGGCGTCACCACGGGAGCGGCTCGCCGCCGCGGAAGAAGCCGCCCCTCGGCCCGCCGTCGGGCAGCGTAGCCGCCCAGGTAGCGGTGGCGCCCCTCGGCGCCAGCGGGCAAGGGGATGAACTCGGCCGGCGACACCACCTCGATGGCCATGGCGACCTCGTCGGGCCAGCGGGTGCGCGCCAGGCGCTCGGACAGATCGTCGAGGACGGCCTGCGGAACCTGGATGGTGAATGGGCGTATCTCCATGTCGACTCCTCTTCGGTGTTGATGCCGTAGGCCGGCCGGCGCCGCGCTATGCGGTGAGGCCCTGCGGCGGTCGGTCGAGACCCGCGCGGAGCCGGCCGGCAAGCCGCCTATCGCTGACAGTATCCCGGCATAGGGCGGGTTGGCCGGGCACGTCGCCTGGCGGGCTGCACGGGACAACCAGCGACCGCGCGGGGCCGCGGGGATCGGGGACCACAACCGGCGTCCGGTTGGGAATCCGCTCGCGGGATCTCGATCCCCGCGGCGACGTCAGCGCCGGCTCTCGTTCAGGACGTCCAGGTAATGCGGGTTGTACATGATGCCCAGGATGTTTCCGAAGGGATCGACCACGGACGCAGTGATGAACCCCCCGCCACGGTCTGTGGGCGCCTGGTGCTCTTTTGCCCCCATAGACAGCAGTTTCTCGAGCGTTGTTGTCACGTCGTCGACGTGCCAGAAGATGACGGCGCCGGCCGGGCCAGTCGCCAAACTGGCGGGGGCGTAGCGGCTGTCGATCACGCCCAGCTCGTGCTGGTAGTCACCGATGCGGAACTCGATATACCCCGGTGGGTCGGGCGGTACCGGCCGGATGAAGTACGGCTCGACCCCTAACAGTTCGGTGTACCAGCGCTTCGCCGCCTCCACATCAGCCGCGTAAAACGAAACGGTGGTGAGTCCTCGTAACATCTGTGCTCCTTTCGTCGCCGCGCATACCTTGTCGGCAACGGTCATGCCCGCTTTTATCTACGTGCGTACACGGCGCCTGCGCGCTCTGTCGCTCACGACAGGAAATCCGTTCTCGTCCCTTACTGCTCAGGACGAGCGCAGCTTTTGAGGGAGCGTGAGCGAGCGAGAAAGCGTCACGCACGACGCTTTGCTCATCTGTATCTGGGATCGATTCCCTTGTTCGTCTCCTACGCGACACCCCTCACGGGCGCTCGCTCGGGCGGTTCTGGGCGAACTCGACCAGGTAGTGGGGCTGACCAGCCGGATCTTTGATGCCAAAGACCGTGCCGAAGGGCATCTGCGTGAGAGAAAGCCCGACCTCGGCCTTGGGCGTGAACTCCTTGAAGGCGGCAGCGGCATCATCGACGCGCCAATACAGTTCCAGACCGCGCTCGCCACTCAGCGACGCGTCGCTGGCAATGGCGAAGCGGGCGCCCGCCTGGTCTTTGAATTGAATGAACACCGGTGCTTCCCGCTCGACCTCAAGCCCGAGGACGTCGACGTAGAAACGCTTGGCCGCCTCAATGTCTGAGACGTACTCCAAGGCGAACGCGAAACGAGGTGTGACCGTCATACGATAGCGCTCCTTTTCCCTGATGTGTGGCTGTGATTCAGCCTCTGAGAGTAGCGTACCGCGGGGCGGCGACAACGTTATGTCGGGATTTACGCTCCCGGATTTACGCTCAGGGATTGAGTGATGCTACAGGAGGGCTGGGTGGGCCATGTCGATGGGGATGTCGGCGAGCACGGCGTCGAGCGATCGCGGGGTGATAGGCTCGCGGGTGAGGGTGGCCTGGGCGATGCGGTCCAGACGAAAGGCCCGCGGCGCTTGGCGCAGACGGCACCAAGCCGCAAGGTACCAGCCGTTGTGGGTGCTGAAGATACCGGCGAGTTCGATGATACGCACCGTCTCGCAACCCTGGGCGTCGCGATAGGTGAGCTCGACCGCGACCGACGCGATGAGCGCTTGCTGCACGACGTCGGAGACCGCGGCGGCGGGACCATGGGGTCCCTGCACGACGCGAATATGGTTGAGGAGCTGAGCGGCCGTGTCCCTGGACGTAACGGCCATCACGGCGGTGAGCTTCTGGAGCGCGGAGCGGCCGGCCCCCGTCAAGGGCATCGCGCCGAGGGCGGCCAGAGCCGTGGCGAGAGCGGCGGCTTCGGCCGGCGTGAGGTTCAAGGGGGGCAGGGTCGTCTCGACGTTGAGGCCGTACCCACCGCCGGGGCCGGGCTGGGCCCAGATGGGCACACCGGCCTCCTGGAGAGCCAGCAAGTCGCGTTCAATGGTGCGGGTGCTGACCTCGAAGTGCTGCGCTAACGCGACGGCGCGCACCGTCCGCGGCGCGCGAGCCCGCAGTTCCTCCACAAGGGCGTATAACCGGTCAGTGCGGTTCATACGATCATGATACCGGGGAATCCCGACAATGAGGAATCCCGATAGCGTCGATCACGCGCATCTGCGCCGCTGTCGCCGACTCGCAGCCGTGCACCGACTCGTCCGGCCGTCGGAAGATTTCCTCGACCATCGCCTCGTAGTCCGCGCCTTTCCCCACCCATCCCAGGGAACTGCGATCGAGCTCGCGCAGGCCGGGAACCGGAACGATTGGGCGACCGGCGGCTAGCATCTCGGCCGTATGCATCGCCTTGTGCTGCGGGCTACTGGCGACGACTGCAACGCCGGCGAGTGCGGGGTCGATGGTAAGGACGGCTGTCGCCGCTTCGCCCTCGGACGACAGGCGCCACTCGCGGGAGGGGATCGTCGGATCGACCACCACATGCGCATGCCGGACCAGGATCAGGGTCGCCGCGAAGCCGTCGGCCGCTTGGCGCGCCAGATCGTCCGCTATACCCGGATGCCGTCGCCGCATAAACGCTATAGTCTCATCCATCCAGGTCATCGTTGAGTTCCCCGAAGCGCACCGTCAGCGGAAGCATAGGCAGTGTAACACTTCAGGGCCACGTATACACCGCATCGCAACGATGGGGACAGATCTCCCTCGGAGTACGTTTGTCATTACGACAAGGGCCTACCCCGCGCCTATGCCTCTCCTTGCTTTCCCGTCGGCACTCATGCTAGTGTAGAGAACACACTACAGAAAGGCATTCTGGGAAGTGACCAAGCTCTGGAAGGCCGTAAACTGGGGGCACAAGACCTCAGTAACGCATGACAGTCACGTTACGGAAGGACAGATGCCCATGGCCCAGCCCGTTGACCAAGCGTTCCCACACCTGGCCGCGTGGGTCACGGCACATGGCTGGATCGAGATTGGCTACACCGAGGATCACCTCGCCGTGTGCGCGTCGTGCGCCTGGCTCCGGCACCGATCGACGCCTGCGACGGGAGGCGCCTGATGCCCACGCACACGGCGGCGTGCGCCTACGACGGATGGTACACCTACACGGCGGCGAACGGCCGGGAGGGGCGCTGCTACGCGCAGGTGTGGCAGCCGCGCGCGGGTATCCCGGTCGTGATTGTGACGGAGCCGGCCGACAACCCCGGCCCAAGCGTGACCAACGCGACAGAGGCGCTCGCCACTCAACTGTGGCATGCCTTGCTTCCCCAGAGCCACGAGGGCTTCCGGCTGATCGAGGTGTATCTGGACACGGCCAACGCCGCTCGCGGGGCCGAGCGCCTGGCCGAGGTGTCGTACACGCTCCGGGGCAACCGGTTGGCGTCGGCCAGGTACAGGCACACGACCCGCGCCCAGGTCGAGGCCCTGATCGGCGGCCCGTTCGAGAGTAGTTACTGACAACGCGCGCCTTGGGCGCAAAGCTCTCGTGTGCCGGTCCGTTAGGGTGTGGCAGGATTGCATTCCGGCCACCAGACAATGCCGACTTGGCGAGACGTTGCGCCGTAGCGACAAGGGGAGCCCAATCGCCCCTTTGTTTGGCCCGTGCGCGCCTGTGCATGCCGGCGCAGCGTCCGTCACACCGCGACAGACGGGCACCTACACCCCCTCGAGAGCGATGCCACGCTCTGCCATCATGGCTGCGGCGGCGCGCACCAGCGCGGCGTTATCCGGGGCCAGTTGCCCGTCGGGCAGGACCGGCGTGTCCTCTAAGCCAGTCCGGATGCCGTGTCCGCGGCCCAGCCCCCGCGCGTTGACCGCCCAGCTCGCGATCCCATCGCCGTGATGCACCTGCGGGAGCGCGATCCCGGCGCGATGGAGGACCTCCTCCATCGCGCCCGCTTGGGCGCCAGCCTCCTGGGGACCGGCGTCGAGTGGCTCGATGAGGACACGGACGCACCGCAGCGCCAAGCCCGACCGCACGAAGGCGTCGGCGTCGGCCAGGGAGAGCAGACCGGCCTCGATGCCCACCCCGCGCGCGATGAGGTCGTCGCACAGCTCACCGATGCCAGCCTCGCCCTGATTCGCTGTCACCAGTTCCGGGAGGAGCGTCCAGTTGGCCACCAGTTCCCGGCGACGGCGCGGATCGGGTTCGATCTCGGCCGACGTGCTGAGCGAGATGGGGATGCCCGGACAGGCAGCACGGACGGCGCGCAGGGCGGCCGCGCACGGCGCGGCGGCGAGCGTCTCGTGACCGGCCGCATCATGGGGGTGCAGGTGGAGGACACGCGCGCCAACGGCCACGCAGGCCTGCCCGTCTTTGGCAAGTTCCTCCGGCGTCCTGGGCACACGCGGATGGACGCGCGACCCATTGAGCGCGGCTTCCAACAGCAATACCGTTCGGTGGTCCATGATCTATAGTATGGGATGATAGGCACGGTGCTGTCAACGGTCCGGGGTCTCCCGACGAGTTGATGACTAGGGGATCAGCGGGATCACGCGGAGAACACAGACGCCCAGATACGGCGTCCTCCGCACGTTGCCGCTCGTGCCGCCCTATCGCGACCGGCCGCGGCGCGCCTGCGCGGCCCTCCTGACCGCCGTCGGCGACCGGGCGGGCGTGGCCCCCAAGAGCATGTACAGCCTGCGCCACTCGTCGAGCAGCGCCAATTTGCGGAGACGCACGACCTTGAGGAAACGGCGCGCCATCTCGGGCACGTCAAACTCGAGACAACGCGCACTTACGCGACATGGAGCGACCGGTGGCTCCGCACGACGCGGGGCCGGTGGTGCAATGCTCTCACCACGGTAAGACTACAGCAAGCCGCGCGGGCCGCGGGGACAGACGGCGCCGCTCCGCTATACTACCGGAAGAGGAGGACGGGGACCATGCCCTCGCCGGTCTCGACGCACGCCGACAGGGACGGGAGGGCGGAGGCGGGGCCGCGGCCCCGCCTCCGGGCATCAGCCCGCGGGGGCGCGCGGCGCTGCCCACCCCCAGCCCCAGGATGCGCTCAAGCGCGGCCCCGCTCTCGTGGTAGGACGCGTCCGTCGTGCCGTACGTCCCCCACTCTTGCAGCAGGTCCGAGTAACTGCGCGCCGGCAGGCTCAACGCCGCGTCCAGCGGGCACACGCCCTCCTGCCCGACCGCCGTAAAGAAATGCCGCGCGAAGCGCACCTTGCCGAAGACGGAGTAGTAGGTGGTGGGCCGGCAATCGTGATAGGCCAGCGCCGTGCCGTCCGGCGCGTGGACCGGCCCGGCGGGGCGCGCCGCCGCCCGCGTCTGGAAGAACACGCGCAACAATGCCGCCCCCACCGCCAGCAGGCGGCGAAACAGGGTCAGTTCCACCGTGTAGGCGGTCGCCGTGCGCGTTTCCGGGCCGGTAACGTAGGCGATCAAGGCTTGAAAGTCCTGCTGGATCTGCTGTACACTCGTGTCGGCGTTGGGAGTCATCGGGCACCTCCTGGAGGTCATGTGGTGGGTGGTTCTGCCACAGTATCTCCCGTTCGCCCGATGGCTCTCAACGTTCATCGCGTGTCCCACAGATTTTGGTCACACTCATATCATATGCGGGCGACCGTTGACGCGCCGCTTGTCGCGGCCCCTCGGTGCGACAATCCCATTCAACCCACGACTCAAGCCGTGGGTTTTCTGAGAGGTTTCTATAAGCGCCTCGGATTACAAGACGTGGCGTAGCGCCCACACCGTGCCGACACCGACGCCGAGCGCCAGCAGCAGGTTGCCCGTGCGCGCCGCGACCACGACCGTGGCTAGCAAGGCGAGCACCCCGGCCGGCCCGCTGACGAGCGCCGCGGGCACGACGATGGCGACGAGGACCGCGCCGGGGATCTGCCGGAGCCAGGCGTCGACGCGCGGGGAGGGCGTCACGCGGCCCATGAGCCACAGCCCCCCCGCACGGGTCACGTAGGTCACGAGCGCCATCCCGAGGATCGTCACCAGAACGTCACCGCGCATGGCGCACCGCCCCCAGCACGCTCCCGGCCAGACCGCCCGCGAGAATGTACCACTTGCCGGGCACAAAATGCGCGACGACGACCGCGGCGACGGCCGCCGTCGCCCACGGCGCGAGGTCGGCCTTGCCCTTCCACATCCCGACGAGCAACGCCGCGAAGACCGCGGTGACGGCGAAATCCAGGCCCCACTGCGCCGGGTCGCGGAGCGTCGCCCCGATCGTATGTCCGACGATGGTCGCGCCGAGCCACGCCGCGGCGATAGTCAGGCCGCTGCCAAGCAGGAAAGCGCCGTTGCGCCCGCCGGCCTCGACCTCGCGTAGCGTCAGCGCCCAGCTCTCGTCGCCTAAGAAGAAGACCGAGCCGTAGGCGCGCAGGGGCGACAGGCGGGCGAACCATGGCCGCAGCGCCGCCCCCATGAGCACGAGGCGCAGGTTGACCACGAACGTCGTGAGCACGATGGTCAGCACGGGCAGGGGCGTCGCCCACAAAGTCAGCACCACGAATTGGGAGGCGCCCGCGGCCACCAGGCCGCTCATCAGGGCCGCCTCCCCCAGGCCGAGCCGCGCCTGCCGCGCCAGCACGCCGAAGACGAGCCCATAGGCGCAGACGCTCACGGCGAGGGGCAGGCCGCGCCGCGCCCCGTCGAGCGCCCCCGCCCAGGTAAAGGTAATCGGTCCGGTCCCATTCGCCGTCTCGCGCGTTGTGTCATTCGTCGCCATCACAGCCCTCCTACCAAGCGCCGCGCCGCGTCGGCAGCCCCACGCGACGCCGCTCGCGACACGCGATGTATAATACCCTAATAAGTGGTTAGACTATTACAAAGATCGTAGCACGGGCGAGCGATGCCGTCAATATGCGTATCATGAGGACAGAAGCGAGCCGCGCGGGTCACACGGAGGGAACCTGATGAGCGAGACAGGCCAGCATGCCGGCACGCTCCCCCTACGCGGGGAGCGGTTGTGTCTGGACTTTGCCAATACCGCGGGCTGGCATGCCGGGGACCACCCCGAGGAGTGGCTGACGAGCTATGCCGCCGTGGTCGCGTGGAGCCAGCACGCCGGAGCCGTCTCCGGCGACGAGGCCGCGCGTTTGCTGTCTCACGCCGTGACATGCCCGGCGGACGCGGAGAGCGTGCTGGCCCGGGCCGTCGCCCTGCGGGAAGCGATCTACCACATCTTTTCGGCGATCGCGGCGCGGCAAGCGCCCGAGGCGGCCGCGCTCGCGACGCTGAACAGCGCGCTCCCGATGGGCCTGGCGCACGCGCAGGTCGTGCCGACAGATGGTGGCTTTACCTGGAGCTGGGACGATGCGGGAACCCTCGATCGGCCCCTCTGGCCGGTGGTACGCTCCGCCGCGGAGCTCCTCACATCGAACGAACTGAGCCGTGTGCGTGAATGTGCCGGCTACCCCTGCGGCTGGCTCTTCGTCGACCTGACCAAGAATCACAGCCGTCGCTGGTGCGATACACAGGACTGTGGCAACCGTGTCCGGGTCCGTCAGCACTATGCCCGACAACGCGCCGGTCGCACTCACAGCAACCCGTGAGCATGGTGCGACAAGGCCATGCCATACACGGAGAGGAGAGCACCATACCCATGACCGCACGACCCGCCACCCCGCCGGGCCCGATCGCGCCGTGGGCCGAGATCGTACCGGACGCGCCCTATCCCATGACGATACAAGACCTGCTCGACTGGCCGGACGACGACGGGTATCGGTACGAGTTGGTGGACGGGGTGCTGGTTCGCGTGGCCGGTAGCGGAGACAAGGCCACGCGGCTCGGGCTCGACATCGCCGCCGAGTTGCGCGCCTACGCGCGGCCGCGTCGTCTCGGGCGTGCGACGGGAGCCGATGGGGTTTACAAGTTTCCCGGGGCCGAGACGGGCCTCATCCCCGACGCCGGGTACGACACGGCCGCGCGCCGCGCGCTCATCGTCGACGAAAGTAAACCCCTCCCCTTCGCCCCTGATCTGGCCGTCGAACTCGCCTCCCCGTCCCAGGACGGCGACGACATGGCCGAAGGCGCGGGTCTATCTGTGCGGCGGGACGCGCTTAGTGTGGATCGTGTGGCCCATGCGGAGACACATCGACGTGTGGCGACCCGACACCCTCGCCTACCCCGCCGCGATGCTCGACGTGGGCGACCTGCTCGACAGCGAGGACGTGGTACCGGGCTTCGCCTATCCCGTCGCCGCCGTGTTTGCTGACCGGTGTCGTTGGGTCGTGCTGAGGTCAAAAGCCTCGTGTCGATCTGTGGGCGTCGTCGTAGGCGGTTGACAGGGACAGCTAGGCCGCAGCAAGGATCTGCGTGAGGTCGTCCCAGGCGCGCATCAAGCGCGGAGCTTGTGGGATGCGCGGGTCGCCGGTCGGCTTGCCCAGCCGATAGAAGCCGTCCCGCAGGTTGCGCAGGTTGCGCATGAAGCCATGGCCGTCGCACACGACCTGCGCGCAGCGCAAACGCTGGAAGGCGCGCATACTCCGCGTGCGCCCTTTGAGGTGTTGGTGATCGCGCTCAATGCCTTGCTGCTCCATCTTGCCAGTGATGTGCTCCGCTTCCGGTACGACGGCCCGTAGCGCGGGCGGATAGGCCGGCGCTTTGTCCGTCGTGACGCGGTGCGGCCGCACGTCGGTGCGCGCGATCGCCTGCTCAAAGAAGGCCGTGGCCGCCGCCGTGTCGCGCGTGTCGCTCAGGTAGACGTCGATCACCTGGCCGTGCTCGTCGATGGCGCGGTAGGCGTAGACCCAGCGACCCGCCAGCCGGATATAGGTCTCATCGACGGCCCAGCGGGTGCCGACACGATGACGATGTGAGCGGGCCGCGTCCTTATAGAGCGGCGTGAAGCGCTGCACCCAATCAAACACGCTTGACGGATCAACGTGGACACCCCGTTCAGCCAGCAGCTCCACCATGTCGGCGTAGGGCAAACGGAACCGCAGATACCAGCGCACGGCGAGGGCGATGATATCGTCGGGGAAGCGATACC
>JAABUO010001370.1_pt1 | contig 32335 bp, 32 predicted proteins | sample 5559291 | NCBI WGS metagenome assembly JAABUO01 (sample SAMN10711878, study PRJNA513372) | rock metagenome | isolation source: Antarctica rocks | place: Antarctica: Victoria Land, Finger Mt sud | reverse complement strand
TCGGTGTCGTAGAGCAGGATATCGCCGGCCATCAAGATGGGGTAGTCGAGCAGGCCCGTCAGGACGCTCTCTTGCGCCGCCACTTTAGTCTTGTACTGCGTCATGCGCTCTAGCCACCCGAGCGGCGTGACGCAGTTGAGCAGCCAGCAGCACTCGGCGTGCGCGCGCACGTGGCTCTGCACGAAGAGCGTCGCCTGGTGTGGGTCGATGCCGGCCGCCAGCAGCGACGCCGCGAGCTCGCGCGTCTGCGCCCGCAGCGTCTCCGGCTCCTGCGGCACCGTGATGGCGTGCAGGTCGACGATGCAGATGTAGCTCTCGCGCTCACGCTGCCCAGTCACCCATTGCTGCACCGCCCCCAGATAGTTGCCCAGGTGCAACTGGCCGGAGGGTTGTATGCCGCTGAAAACACGCGTGCGCCGCGCCTGTGTCACGATCGTGGTTTCTTTGTCCTGCGTCTGTAGCATAAAAGGCTCCGCCTACATGTATGATTCGTCTATGATTCGGCGGCCCGACCCCCAAGCGGTCAGGCTCTATCCCTGTGGCACGCGCTCGCGCTGCTCGCGCACGAACGCGTCGTAGTTGCGCCGCGCCTCGTCGATGCTGTCGCCGCCGCACTTCTCAAGCAACGCCCCCGCCAGGACGATCGCCAGCATGGCCTCACCGATGACGCCCGCCGCCGGGGTGTGGGCCGTATCCGAGCGCTCGTAGTGGGCGGGGACCTGCTCGCCGGTCACGAGATCCGCCGAGGGCAACGCCTGGCGCATCGTGCTGATCGGCTTGACCGCCAGGCGCGCCACCAGCGGCTCGCCGTTGGTGATACCCCCTTCGAGCCCCCCTGCCCGATTCGTCTCACGGCGCCACGCGCCATCGCGGTACGCCACGACGTCGTGGACGGCGGATCCGGGCAGCCCCGCGTTCTCGAAGGCCGGGCCGATCTCCACGCCCTTGACCGACTGAATGCTCATCAACGCCCGCGCCAACTGCCCGTCGAGCTTGCGATCCCACTGCACATGGCTGCCGACCCCGACCGGCAGGCCGTACGCCACGAGTTCGCTGACGCCGCCGAGCGTGACCCCCGCGCGCTTGGCCTCGTCGATCGCCTCGACCATACGCGCGCCCGCCTCGGCGTCGGCGCAGCGCACCGGCGACGCCTCGACATCGGACCAGAAGCGTTCGAACGCCTCCCGATCGTCCATGGCCCCGCGCGTCGCCATGATCCCCGTCAGGCTCGGCGCGACGATCGACCCGGTCGACGCCGTGTGACTGTATATCTTCACGTCGAACTCTTCTAGCAGGGCGCGGGCGACCGCGCCGGCCGCCACGCGCGCCGCCGTCTCGCGCGCGCTGGAGCGCTCGAGGATATTGCGCACGTCGTCGTGACCGTACTTGAGGGCCCCGGCGAGGTCGGCGTGACCGGGCCGCACCGCCGTCACGCGCGGGCCGGTCTCGCCCGGCTCCACATGCATGCGGTCTTGCCAGTGGTCCCACACGCGGTTGGCGACCACCAACGCGATGGGGCCGCCGAGGGTAACGCCGCCCCGCACGCCGCCCACGATCTCGGCGTGATCGCGCTCCATCTTCTGCCGCTCACTGCGGCCGTGCCCGCGCTGACGGCGGCCGAGCTGGACGTCGATATAGTCGGATGTGAGCGGGAGACCGGCAGGCGCCCCGTCGATTATGACGGTTAGCTGCGGTCCGTGCGATTCCCCGGCGGTCAGGAAGCGGAGCATGCGCGGCTCATCCCTTCGACATAGGCGGCGACCGTGTCCGTCCGCTCGTCGGCCGGCGTGCGGTCGATCAGGTCGACGAGCGCGCTGGCGACGACGGCGCCGTCGGCCAGCCCGTGCAGGCGCGTGACGTGCGCGGGGCGCGAGATACCGAACCCGACCACGAGCGGCAACGTCGTCCGCTCTCGCACGCGCGCGAGGAACGCGGGCAGCTCGTCCGCGAGGTCGGCGCGCGCGCCGGTCACGCCGGTCACGGCCATGCAGTAGATGAAGCCCGAGGCGCGCGCCGTCACCGCGTCGATCCGCGCCTCCGTCGAGGTCGGCGCGAGCAGGTAGATCAGGTGCATGTCGTGCGCGCGGCAGGCCAGACGCAATTCGTCCGACTCCTCGAGCGGGAGGTCCGGCACGATGAGGGCCGAGACCCCCGACACCGCGGCGTCGGCGCAAAAGCGCTCCGCGCCGTACCGCGCGATCGGGTTGTAGTAGCCCATCAACACTAGCGGCGCGCCCGTCCGCTCCCCGAGCGCGCACGCCAGGTCGAGCGCGCCCCTGACCGTCATCCCGCCCCGCAGCGCCATATAACTCGAGCGCTGGATCGTCGGCCCGTCGCCCATCGGATCGGAGAACGGTACGCCCAGCTCGATCATGTCGGCTCCGTGAGACACGAACGTCGCGCCGAGCGCCAGCGTCGCCTCGCGGTCGGGGTAGCCCGCCGTCAGATAGGGAATAAAAGCCAGCCGGTCCGCGGCCCGGAGCCGCGCGAACGCCGCGTCCATCGCGTTCGCCGCCGTCGTCCCTGCCGTCGTCTCTACTGTCATAGTGTGATCCCCAACTCTTGCGCCACCGTCCCCATATCTTTGTCGCCGCGGCCGGACAGGTTGACGAGGATCAGCCCGTCGGGGCCAACCGCGCGCGCGAGGTCGACCGCGTAGGCGACCGCGTGGGCGGTCTCCAGCGCGGGGATGATCCCCTCGGCGCGGCAGAGCAACTGAAAGCCGGCCAGCGCCCGCGCGTCGTCGATCGCGACGTACTGGGCGCGGCCGGTGTCGGCCAGATGGCTGTGCTCGGGTCCCACGCCGGGGTAGTCGAGCCCGGCCGAGATGCTGTGCGTGTCGACAACCTGCCCATCCTCGTCCTGTAGCAGATAGCTGCGCGCGCCGTGCAGCACCCCCACCTGCCCGCCGACGATGGAGGCGGCGTGCAAGCCGGAAGAGAGGCCGCGCCCCGCCGCCTCGACGCCGACGAGCCGCACGTCTGGATCGTCGCGGAAGGCGTGGAAGATGCCCATGGCGTTGGAGCCGCCGCCGACGCAGGCGACGATGTGCGACGGCAGGCGGCCAAACCGCTCCAACACCTGCGCGCGCGCCTCGGTCCCGATGACCGACTGGAAGTCGCGCACGATCGTCGGGTACGGATGCGGCCCCACGACCGAGCCGATGATGTAGTAGGTGTCGCGCACGTTGGTGACCCAGTCGCGGATCGCCTCGGTCGTGGCGTCCTTGAGCGTGGCCGTCCCGCTCGTCACCGGCCGCACCTCGGCTCCCAACAGCTTCATGCGGAAGACGTTGAGCGACTGCCGGCGGATGTCCTCGGCCCCCATGTAGACGATGCACTCGAGGCCGAGCTTGGCGCACACGGTCGCCGTGGCGACGCCGTGTTGCCCCGCGCCGGTCTCGGCGATGATGCGGCGCTTGCCCATCGCCGCCGCGAGCAGACCCTGGCCGAGCGCGTTGTTGATTTTGTGCGCCCCCGTGTGCGCCAGATCCTCCCGCTTCAAGAGGATGGGCGCGCTAGACTCGTCGGACAGCTTCTCGGCGTGGTAGAGCGGGGTCGCGCGCCCGACGTAGTCGCGACAGAGCGCCCGAAAGCGCTCCTGGAACGCGTCGTCGGCCTTGTAATGCAGGTAGGCCCGCTGCAACTCGTCGAGGGCGGGCATCAATGTCTCGGGGACGAACTGCCCCCCGAAGCGCCCGAAATAGGGCGAGAAATCGTCCGGCGGCGACGCCGCGTCGAACGCGGGGGTCTCGTCCCGCTCGTCGTTCATCCGCTGATCTATCACGCTCACGCCAGTACCACTCCCTTCGCCGCGTCGATAAACGCGCGTATCTTCTCGTCGTCCTTCACGCCGCCGGTCTCGACGCCGCTGCTGACGTCGACGCCCCACGGGCGCGCGACGCGCACCGCCTCCGAGACCGTCTCCGGACGCAGTCCGCCCGCGAGCGTCACCGGCTTGCCCGCCCGCCGCGCGACCTCGGCCGCCAGACCCCAGTCGATCGTCGCGCCGGTCCCGCCCCAGGGTGAATCGCCCTCACCCTCCGACCCACTCTCCTTGTACGAGGAGGACTGAGAGCCACCCATCGCGTCCAGCACAAAGCCAACGACATCGGGGTATTGGTTTATTATGTGCAGAACGTCGGCGGCGGTCATCTCCGCATGCACGTGCGCGACTTTGGTGTACGGCACGCGCAGCCGCGCGCACTCCTCCGGCGACTCGCTCCCGCTCAACTGCGCGAGATCGAGCCGCGCCGCCCCCGCCACGCGCGCCACCTCGTCGGGGTCGCCGTTGACGAACACGCCGACGAAGCGCGGCCGCCGTGTACGTGTATAGGTCGCGCCCGTGATCTCGCGCGCCTCGGCGGGCGTCACCCGGCGGCGGCTCGGCGCGAACACCAGGCCGACGAAATCGGCCCCCGCCTCCGCCGCGATCCGCGCGTGATGGACGGTTCGCACGCCACAGATTTTAACCGTGAGGCTCATTCGGCGGCCTCCTCGACGGAGTCGGGACGCGACGCCGCCGTCAAGGCGTGCCGCGCGCGCTCGGCGAACCCCTTTCCCGACGCCGCCTCGATCGAGCTGGGCTGTACCCCGTTGAACCCATCCCTAATCTCGTTGAACCCACCCCTGTTCTCGAGCGGGACCGCGCGCAACGCGCGGATAACCTCGGCCGGGTCCTCCGCCCGCACCAGGGCCTCCCCGATGAGCACGGCCCGCGCGCCAGCGGCGACGACGCGGCGGGCGTCAGCGGTCGACCAGATCCCGCTCAGGCTAACCACCGTGGCGCCCCCTGTCAGCAGCGGCGCGATGCGCTCGGTCGTCTCCAGCGTGACCGCGAAGGTGCGTAGGTCGCGGTTGTTCACGCCGATGAGCGCGGCCCCCGCGTTCAGCGCGATCGCGGCCTCGTCGCGCGCGTAGACCTCGACCAGCGGCGTCAGACCGAGCGCCCGCGCCTCGCCCACGAGACGCGGCGTCCCCTCGGCCCCCAGCGCGGCGACGATCAGCAGCACGAGGTCGGCCCCGAACGCCCGCGCCTCCAGCAGGCCGTAGCGGTCGAGGATAAAATCTTTGCACAGCGTCGGCGTCGAAACCGCCGCGCGAACGGCGCGCAGGTCGTCGAGCGAACCGTGGTAAAACTCCGCGTCGGTCAGGACCGAGACGGCGTCGGCCCCACCCGCCGCGTAGCGCCGCGCCTGCGCCGGCGCGTCGAGATCGAGCGCGATCGCGCCCTTCGAGGGCGAGGCGCGCTTGATCTCGGCGATGACGCCGAGCCGGCGCGGATCGAGCGCCCCCATAAAGTCGCGCGGCGCGGGCGCCGCGACGGCCAGCCGCTCCATCTCCGCCTCGGACCGCCGCCCCCGCTTATACTCCAACTCGCGTCGCTTGTGCGCCACGATGCGCTCGAGAAAATCGGTCATCGCCCCTTCTCCCCGGCCGCCTCGGCCGCCAATCGATTGCTGATCGCCCGCCACTGTTCGAGCTTGCGCCACCCCAGGCCGGCGTCGATGGCCGCGCGCGCCGCGCGCACCCCCGCTTTGAGGTCGGGCGCGACCGCCGCGGCGACGAGCGCCGCCCCCGCGTTAAGCGCCACGACGTCGCGTGGCGCGCGCGGCCCCTCGCCCTTGAGCACGGCCGTAATCATGGCGGCGTTTCTAGCGGCGTCGCCGCCCTTGATCATCTCGAAGGGAGCGCGCTCGACGCCCAACTCCTCGGGCGTGATCTCGTACTCGCGCACCTCACCCCGGTAGAGTTCCGCTACGAGGGTCGGACCGCTGATGCTGATCTCGTCGATCCCGTCCTCGCCGCATACGACGAAGGCGTGGCGCGAGCCCAGCCGCGCCAGCACGCGCGCCATCAGGCCGGTCAGCCGCGGCTCCGCCACCCCCAGCACCTGCGCCCGCACACGGGCCGGATTCGTGAGCGGACCCAGGATATTGAACACGGTGCGTATCCCGATCTCGCGGCGCGGACCCATCGCGAAGCGCGTCGCCGGATGGTACAGCGGGGCCAGCATGAAGGCGATCCCCACGCGCTCGAGGCAGGCCGTGATCGCGTGCGGGCCGAGGTTGATCGCCACGCCCAGGGTTTCGAGCACATCGGCGCTGCCGCAGGCCGAGCTCGCGGCGCGGTTGCCGTGCTTGGCCACGGCCGGCCCGATCGCCGCCGCGACGATCGCCGCCGCCGTCGAGACGTTGAACGTGCCCAGCCCGTCGCCCCCGGTCCCGCACGTGTCGATCACCATCCCGACGCCGTCCGCCCGCACGGCGACGGACTTATCGCGCATCACGCCCGCGAACCCGGCGATCTCCTCGACCGTTTCGCCTTTGAGGCGCAGCGCGGTCACCAGCGCCGCGAATTGCGCCGGCGTGACCTCATCCTCCATGATCGCGGTCATGACCGCGCGCGCCCGCCCCTCGTCGAGGTCGCGCCCCGCGACAACATCCGTAATGGCGTTTTTAATCATTGCTCGCCTCCACAACGCTGGACGCCCCGACGAACACCCAGACGAACACCGCCGCCCCGCGCGGCGCCCATCGCCGGCCATCCAAGATACCCCGCGGGGCGCCCGGTCGCGGCACAACGGCGCCGGTCATACCCCGACCGCCAACCGGCGCCGGCTGGCGGCCAGCGTCAAGAAATTGCGCAGCATCTCCCTGCCGCCCTGCGTCAGGATCGACTCAGGGTGAAATTGTACCCCCCACACGGGATGCGTGCGATGGCGCACGGCCATGATCGTGCCGTCGGCCGCCGTCGCCGTTACCTCGAGGCTCTCGGGCAGACTCGGCGGGTCGATCGTGAGCGAGTGATAGCGCACCACGTCGAGCGGATCCGGCAGCGCGGCGAAGAGGCCGCGCCCGTCGTGCCGGATGCGCGAGACCTTGCCATGGACGACCGCGGGCGCGCGCGCGATGCGGCCGCCGTAGACCTGGCCGACGCACTGATGCCCCAGGCACACCCCCAGCGTCGGCACGTGCGGTCCCAGCCTCTCGATCGCCTCCAGCGAGACGCCGGCCTTGTCGGGGTCGCACGGCCCCGGCGAGACCACGAGCGCGTCCGGCCGCAGCGCCTGGAGTCCGGCGACGTCGATCTCGTCGTTGCGTAACACGACGACCTCTTCCCCTAGCTCACGCAGATACTGCACGAGGTTGAACGTGAAGCTATCGTAGTTGTCGATCAGCGCGATCATACCGGCGCCCCCGTCCTCTGCTCACTGTGTACGGTTTCTTGCACGGTTGGACGCGGCGCGAGGTCGAGCCCGGCCTCGGCCAGGTCGATAGCGCGCTGAACCGCCGCCGATTTGTGGACCGTTTCCATGTATTCGCTCACCGGGACCGAGTCGGCCACGAGCCCGCCCCCCGCCTGCACGTAGGCCACGCCGTCCTTGACGACGGCGGTGCGGAAGGCGATGCACGTGTCGAGGTCGCCCCCGTAGGTCACGTAGCCGACCGCGCCGCCATAGAGCCCGCGCGAGCCGCGCTCGAACTCCGCCAGAATTTGCATCGCGCGCACCTTCGGCGCCCCCGAGAGCGTGCCGGCAGGGAAGCAGGAGCGCAACGCGTCGAGCGACGTCAGTCCCTCGGCCAGCCGCCCCTCGACGGTCGAGACGAGGTGCATCACGTTCGAGAAGCGCTCGACCCCCATCAACTCGCTCACGCGGACCGTCCCCGTCTCCGCGACGCGGCCCACGTCGTTCCGCCCCAGGTCGACGAGCATGATGTGCTCGGCGCGCTCCTTCTCGTCCGCGCGCAATTCGGCCTCCAGCGCCTGGTCCTCGGCGTCGTCGTGCCCGCGCCGGCGCGTCCCGGCGATGGGGTGGTAGTAGATGTCGCGGCCCGTTACGCGCACGAGCGTCTCGACCGAGGCGCCGGCGATCTCGACGTCGTCGACGCGCAGGTAGTACATGTAGGGGGTCGGCGCCACGGTGCGCAGGGCCCGGTAGATGTCGAACGGGCGCGCCGCCGTCGGCCGCGCGAAGCGTTGCGAGAGCACGACCTGGATCGCGTCGCCCCCCAGGATCAGCCCCCGAATCGCCTCGACCGCCTCCTCGTGCTCTCCCCGCGTCACGTTGCTCGTCACCGGCCCCGCGTCGTGGACCGGGACCGACGCCAGCGCCTCGGGCGGGAGCGGGGCGCGCAGCCGGCCAGCCAACTCGTAGAGGCGCGCGACCGCGGCGTCGTAGGCCTCGTCGACGCCCGCGCGTTCGGCCGGCCGCACATGCGTCACGATCTTGATACGGTGCGCGTAGTGGTCGAAGGCCAGCACCGTGTCGGTCAGCATCAGCACGCCGTCGGGCATCTCGACCGCCGGGCCGAGCGTATGCGGCACGTGCGGCTCCCACCGCCGCACGGTCTCGTAGCCCAGGTAGCCGACCGCCCCGCCGACGAGCGGCGGCAGCGTCGGGTCGACGTAGGCCCGCACGCCCAACACCTCCTCCCGGAGCAGCGGCAGCGGGTCGCCGCCGGAGAACGGCGCGACCCGCCCGTCGGGGAACAGCCGCTCGCCGCGGTCGTCGTCGAAGCGCAGGACGGTACGCGGCTCGGTCCCGATAAAGCTATAGCGCGCCAGGCGCTCGCCCCCCTCGACGCTCTCCAGCAGGAAGCTATAGGGGCCCCGCGCCACCTTGAGGTACGCCGTGACGGGGGTTTCGAGGTCGGCGATAATGTCGAGGCACAGAGGGATCAGTTCGTAGTCCCGCGCCAACTCCCGGACCCGCTCACGCGTCAGCGACAGCCCCATACGTTCACCCTCTCCACAACAAAAAACCTCTCGCCCCCAATGGGGACGAGAGGCCAATCCTCGTGGTACCACCCCGATTCAGGAACACCGTGATCGCATCACACGGCGCTCCCCTCGTTGGTCCCTCTATCGGGGGACAGGCGGCGCGGTTTTCTCTCTACCTAGTCGCGAGCGGTTTTCCCTCTACCTACGTGGATAGAGGTCCGCTACATGGATAGAGGCCCGCGCAACTCTCGGGTCCATTCGGCCGTCTCGCGCCGCCGGCGTCACAGCTCCTGCCGGCTCTCTGAAGGTCGCTTGACGGCGTACTATTCCCGTTCCGCGTTGCTTATGGTCAACTCTGCTGTTACTATACCAAGACATGCGTTTTTCGGTCAATGGACACGTTAGAACGCAGCGAAAACATGGCAGGAGGCGGATAGCCATCGTGATCACGCGTCCACTCGTCATCCTGGGGACGGGCCGCATCGCCCGCGTCCTCCTGAATCAGTTGCTGGCCCGCGCCGACTATCTGCGCGATCGCCACGCGCTGGCGCTCCCGGTCGCCGCGGTCGCCAACTCGCGCTACTACGCCGTCGGCGCGCCGTACCTCGACGACGAGACACTGGGGTCGATCGCGGCGGGAGGGCTGGAAAAGGGCGAACGGGTACCGGATGCGCCCGCGCAACAGCAAAGCCTCCTCATCGACGGCGTCCGCGCCATCGGCGAGCGCGCGATCGTCGTCGATCTCACCGCGTCGGACAGTATGACGCCGCTCCTCCTGGCCGCGCTCGACGGCGGGTTCGACGCCGTCCTGGCCAACAAGAAGCCCCTGTGCGAAGAGTACGGCGCCTTCGTGCGGCTGACGACGAACCCGCGCGCCCGCATCGGGTACGAGGCGACGGTGGGGGCCGGCCTGCCCGTCGTCGAGACGCTGCGCGGCCTCTACGACGCGGGAGACGAACTGCTCGACGTCACGGCATGCCTGAGCGGGACGCTCGCCTACGTCTGCACCGAACTCGAAGACGGCCGCCCGCTCTCGGCCATCGTGCCCGAGGCGCGCCGCCTGGGCTATACCGAGCCCGACCCGCGCGAGGACCTTGGCGGGGCCGACGTACGGCGTAAAGCGCTCATCCTGGCGCGCACGATGGGCCAGCGCCTGGAGATGGACGACGTGCCCGAGGCGCCGCTCGTCGCGCTCGACGACGGCCCGCTCGACGCGTGGCTGGCCGGCTTGTCGCGCCACGACGCCGCGCTCGACGAGCGGGTGCGCGCGGCCCACGAGCAGGGTCTCGCGTTGCGCTACGTGGCGCGCCTCGTGCCGGGCAGGTGTGAGGTCGGGCTGCGCGAGGTGCCGCGCAGTTCGGCGGCGGGACGGCTGCGCGGCACCGACAACCTCGTCACGCTGCGCACGTCCTTCTACGACGAACGCCCCCTCACGGTCTCCGGCCCCGGGGCCGGCCCCGCGGTGACGTCGGCCGGCGTCTTCGGCGACCTCCTGCGCCTCGCCATAAGCGGATGAGAGACGCGCGGGGCGCGCATGCTACAATCTTGTCGTTAAGAAGGGACGCATGATGCCGTGGTTAGATAATCTGCTCGAAGAGCCGGGGAGCAATACGACGGTCGGGCGCGCCGACGCGCTGCAAGACTCCCTCGACGCGTCCGACGTCAGCGCGGTCTTCGCCGCGCGGTTGGGCGCGCGCCTCGCCCGCGCGTGGGCAGGGGCCGAGGATCTGCTCGTTCAGCTCGACCGCTGCGCCAGCGCCATCGGGGCGCGTAACCGGCAAGATACGCTGCTGACCCTCGTGCGCGGCCGCGACGCCGGGCTCATCTTTCAGCGCGATATCCGCGCGCTCCTCGACACGTGGCTCGCCTGGGAAGAGACGATGCCCGACGCCGACAGCGAGGAGCGTGAGGAGGTGAACGGCGTCCCCGCGATCGAAGGGCAGGCTATCCGCGCCGCGGTCGAGGACCGTATCGACACGCGTGATATACGCGAGGGGCTCTACGCCCTTGATTGCCCCGACGAGACCGCCGACCGGTTCGCCGACGATGTCCACGATCTCTTCCACGAGTTGGCGGGGTTCCTCTCCTACGCCGAGCGTCTGGCCTCGGGACCGCACGACCCCGCGACCTGCCGTGACCTCCTCTACAAGCTGATGGAGCCGTGGGACCCCGGACTCATCACGCACGGGTCGTGGCACCTGGGCCTGTTCGAGGACGACGACCAGGGCCGCTACCGCCCCGGCGTGCTGGGCTGGAGCCTCGCCGTGATGGATTATCTGCGCGGGTGAGTCGTGAGTTCTAAGGCGCGAGACCGTCGGGACGCGTTACAGGCGTTAGAGGATCGCGGCGCGCCGACGCCGGCGGACGCGCGCCCGGTCGAGCGGGTCGAGCGGGAGGACCCACAACGGGCGCCCGGCGCGCCTGACGACGGGCGCCTTCGCCAGGGCCTGGTCGTCCGCTTCGAGGGCGGCTTCTACACCGTCAAGTTCGACGACGCCCAGCTCCTCTGCACTCTCGCCAAGCGCATGCGCCGGGGCGCGCGTACCGCGACCAATCCCCTGGCGGTCGGCGACCACGTCGGCGCGCGCGCGTTCGGCAGCGCGGAAGGCCTCGTCGAGCAGGGCGTCATCGAGAGGATTTATCCGCGGCGCAACGAACTCGTCCGCACCGCGCCGGGACGCGACGCGCTCAAGCACGTGCTCGTCGCCAACCTCGACCTGCTCCTCATCGTCACGGCCCTGCGCCTCCCCGAGCCGAACCTGGCGCGCCTCGACCGCTTCCTCATTATCGCCGAGCAGTCCGAGATCCCCCGGACGGCCATCGTCGTCACCAAGACCGACCTCGGCGACCCCGGCGAAGCGGACAGGTTGTTCGCCGCCTACGGGCCGGCGGGCTACCTCGTTTTGCCGACGAGCGTAGAGACGGGCGACGGCGTCGCCGCGTTGCGCGCCCTGCTCAAGGACAAAATCAGCGCCGTCGTCGGCTCCTCGGGCGTCGGCAAGTCGACCCTGCTCAACGCCGTACAGCCGGGACTGCACTTGCGCGCGGGCGAACTGGGAGAGCGGACCGGCAAGGGCCGTCACACCACCACGGTGGCCGAACTCATCGCGCTCGACGAGGGTGGTTACGTCGCCGACACGCCGGGTCTGCGCGGTATCGAGCCGTACGAACTCGACCCCGACCTCCTCGACACCCTCTTCCCCGAGATGCGCCCTTACCTCGACCACTGCCGCTTCTCGCCCTGCTCGCATGTCCACGAGCCCGGCTGCGCGGTGCGCGCCGCCGTCGAGGCCGGCGCGATCGCCGCGAACCGCTACGACAGCTACGTCAAGCTCTACGACGAGGCCCGCCAGAACGCCCGCCCCGCCTGGGCCCACTAGCTCTGACCGCGCGACCACGGCGCCTGGGCCCACTAGCTCTGAGATCCGCCCCGCGATCACCGCCGCGTGGTGGATCGCAAGCGTCGTGGCATGGTCCGCCACGAAACCCGCCGCGACCGACGATGTCGAGAGGGGGAGGGCTGTACCTGCCTCGGTATAATAGAGGCGTATAGTTTACAACCCCTGCCGCTACACCCCTAGAGGATTTCCCATGAGTCTCATGCGCTACACCATCGTCGATCAAAACGGCGGCGTCAGCTTCGTCGCCGACGAATACATGCTGACGGCCCTCGTCGCGGCGTGCTCGACGAACCCTACCACGGTCGAGGGGCTGCTCGACGCGGTCCACGAAGTCGATCGTCGCCCCCGCGACCAGGTGCGCCACGCCCTCTCCGTCTTCGACGAGCACAACGTGCCCGGCAGCTACGACGCCATTCACCGCACGCTCGCCGAGACCCCCTCGATCTACGCCTCCGCCTTCCGCATCGTCGACGAACGGACGCGCCAGGCCAGCCTCGAGCCCGTCAAAGCGGGCTTGATTATCTTCAACCTCAAAGAGCGCCGCATCATCCAAGTGCAAAATTCGGTCGGCATCGAGCGCAACGGTACGGCCCATCACCACAACGGACGCCAATGGACCGCGCGCGTCCACCCCTACGAGCTCCCCGACAGCTGGCGTATCGTCCCGTGAACAGACTCAGTCCTAAAGGGCGGGATCTCCTGGGAGCCTAAGATGAACGGACGACAGGCTGGCGAGCGCGTGCGCGAGACCTTGCGCGAGGCCACTCCAATGCGTCGCGCCCGCGCCGGCCGGGTTGAAGAATGTAGGGGCGAGCGCGGTCGACGGGACGGCGTCCAGGCGATCGACCACCGTCAGGTAATCGACACGAACCCCGCCGTCGACCGCGGCGATGCGGAACTGCAGCGGCAGCCCCGTCGTATCGTCGAGCCATACCTGTAGCCGTCCGGCGTACGGGAACGGCCACATGCTCCCCCCCGCCACGAACGTCGTCGCCGGATGCCCGCGCCAGGCAACCCGTGTGACCGTGCCGGCGGGAGCGCGGCGCCGCAAGCGGGCGAAGAAATCCCGTACCCCCCGCTCCGTGAGCAACGACGGCTCCTGAGCGGGCGCGAGGCGATACTCGTGCCGGTCGGGGGAGCGCCCCTGCGTCACGGCCGCGGTCCAGACCTGCGCGGAGGCCCGGCGATAGTACACCGTCCGCCCGTCGGGCTGAATATCTACGCGGGCGCGGGCAAGAGCAGGATCGGTCCACAGATCGACCGTCGACGCGACCCGGGGATCGCGCCGGGCCATGCTCCACGTCGTGAGGCGCGTGTGCAGAACGGAATGGGACATCTCCCCGACCGGCGCGCGCGCCCCCACGATCGGCATCGACACTGTGAGGAACAGTATTGTCCATGTCGCGGCGAGGAACAGGACCGGCCATAGGGGTCGCGTGACGACGTGGGATATGCTGTCGCGGTTCATAACATCCGACCATTACGCTATCTCACGCGCGCCGTCGATCCCCCAAACGGTCTATCTACCTAGCGCCGTCCGGCGCCCCCTGGTAACGCGGTTTCACGTCCGACGCCCCCTGGCACGCTCGGCCACAATGGTAAGTGGCACGGATTTCGCGGCGCTATGTGGCAGGGTCGACCCGCGGTCGTTCTCGGTCGGGCGCCACGGCCACGAACACGACACTGACTGAATACATCAGCCACGCGTCCGAGCAGAGGCGACCAATTCGTCCAGAGCCTCGGGATAGTCTTCGCTGATCCGAGGTCCGACGATGGGTCCCTCGTGGTCGGCATTTTCGCCACGGATCTCGAGTTGCCGGGTGATGTGGGTTCCGCCGCCGCTCAACGGGCGCAGGGTGTGCCGCAGGAGCAGTACGAGGCCGTTGAAGCTCGTCTGTTCGGCTAAGACCTGGTTGACGACGAGTTCGGTGATGGTTGATTGCAGGGTGTCCAGGCCCACCGGCGTCACCGAGATAGTGCCATGCACCTCGAACGGGCCGTTCAGTTCGCGCCGGTCGCCACTGCTCAGCTGAACCTCTCCGGTCTGCAGGGCGCGCAGCGCCCCCCAGATGACTTCGGGTGCGAGATCGGTGTCGACGGTGTATGCGGTCTGCCACATGATCTTCTCCTGTAAAGGTTGACGAAAGCGCTTGGCTTGGGTTGGGTTGAACGTAAGCAGCGGCTGGAGGCTGTACAGCGGATTAATCGGGCAAGCCCGATTCCGGGATCAGGACCGGACGGACGAGGGCACGTCGGCGCCCGCGAAGGTAGAGATGGCGTCGAGGACCTGCCGCGGCGTCTCGACCTGAGGCAGGTGGCCCGTCCCGGTGAGGAGCTGAAACCGGGCCGTCGGTAGCGCATCGGCATAGGCGCGCCCGTAGTCGACGTCTGCCACACGGTCTGCGTCGCCCCAGAGCACCAAGACAGGCACAGTGACGTCGGCAAGTCTGGCGACCAAGGCCGGGTCGTTCATCGTCGTTCCCGCATAGACCGCCAGGCTCGCGCGGTTACCGGGCAGCGCCGCCTGTGCGGCCGGCGGCAGCTTGGACGGATCGATGCGGAATTTTTCCGGGTCGTGGAAGCTCAACTCAGACATCTGATCCAGGGTGAGCGAGAAAAAGTCGGCGACCGGATGGTCGGCGACAGCGATGCCTACGGCGTCGATGAGGATGACGCGGCTGACACGCGGTGAGTGCAGCAGTGCCACCTCGGCGGCGATCCAACCACCGATTGAGTTACCCACCACCGTGACGCCGGTGACGTCGAGTTCGTCGAGAAGTGCGCCATAGAGCGCGGCCAAGCCGCCGACACTGCTCAATCGCTCGGGTCGGACGGTACCGGCAAAGCCGGGGTGGGTCGGTGTGATCACGCGCGCGGCTTGGGCGTCGGCGAGCAGCTCGGCGAGCCCAGCGACGGTCTGTGGCCCGCCGCCGCCATGCAGAAGCAGGTACGGGCTGCCGGCGCCGCGGTCGTCCATCGAGACGTCGACCGGGCCGATGCCGGCGACGGTCAAGGTGTGCGTGGTGGTGGTCATGATGTCTCCTTTGGTGTCCCCTTGATGGGGTCGGCGGGCAGGTCGGTCGATAGGGCCGGGATGTCGTCGTCTGTGCTGGCTGACCAGCGGCACGGCGGCGAGCGTGGCGGTGGCCTCGCCGCCGCCCACATCCAGGTGGGGTGCGAACACGACGCCGCTCTGTCTGTACCACGCGATGCGCTCATATCAACTAGCTTATATCAACATAATTAAATAAGCAAGGTGATGGTGATGTGCTAGAATGGGGGTGCGACGAGAACACAGCCGGACAGCGGGCTGTCCGTGGAGTTGAGGAGCGGCTGGGATGGGGGCGTGACGAGAGCATTGCAAGACATCGGACTGTCTGTGAAGCGGCTGCAGATGCGCCATCACCGCGCGCTCAACGCCGAATTAGCGGCGCTGGGGATCAGCCTCGTGCAGTGGGACGCCCTGCGCCACCTCGACCACAACCCCGGCGCCTCGCTGCACGACCTGGCCCGGCTGACGTTCCAGAGCGACCAGTCCTTCGGCGCGCTCGCCGGGCGCCTGATCGACCGTGGCCTCATCGAGCGGGTCCCCGGTCCTGGCCGCGCCGTGCGTCACCGCCTCACCGACAAAGGCCGCGCGCTGCGCCGCTCCGGCGATCAGATCGTCGATCGGGTCGTCGCCGACTCGTTCGCGCCCCTCACACCGCGGCAGTTGGCCACCTTCGACACGCTCCTCGCGCAACTCCTCAGCTCTCCCGACGACGACGCGGCGCACGGCGCACGGTGGCCAGCTTCGGAACAGGAATGCGACAACGACGCGTGATTTTTGGGGTTATGTGCCGGCCCGCGTGTCCTCCTACGCGCTGTCCGGCCCTATTCCGTGCTCATTAGTGGCCCCATGACGCTGCTGTTTCACGCCGTGGCTGATGATGACGAGGAGTGCGGCAGGACTACTCCGCTATCGCAGCTAAGGGGTCCTGCCCGTTCCATCGCCAACGCGCGAGCCTCCCTGAGCGGACGACATAGCGTCGGACCGAGGGTGGACCGACGGATGGGCGACGTCAGGTGGAAGGCAAACCGCGCAACTCCGCTTCTACATCGTCGACGAAGTGACGCGCGGTGCGGCCGGAGCGGCCGGGATGTTCGCGCTCCCAACGCAGGGCGCGGGCGCGCAACTCATCGCCGGACAGCGCGAGACCACGCCCGCGCGCCAGGGCGGACGCGATCGCCACGTAGCGCTCCTGGTCCGGGCTCGCGAAGGTGACGCGCAAGCCGAAGCGCGCGGCCAGCGAGACTTTTTCCCCTATCGTGTCGCGTCCATGCACGTCGTCGCCCGGCGCGCCGCGCTCGGCGAACGTCTCGCGCACGAGGTTGCGGCGGTTCGTGGTGGCGTAGAGCAGGAGATTGGCGGGCCGCGCCGCGGCCGTCCCCTCCAGGATCGCTTTGAGCGCCTTGTATTCCGTCTCGTGCTCCTCGAACGAGAGGTCGTCCACGAAGACGACGAAGCGCGGCGCACGCCCCTCGATCGCCTCCGCGATGGCCGGGAGGTCGCCGAGGTCGTCCTTGCGCACCTCGACGAGGCGCAGACCGCGGCCGGCGTATGTGTTGGCGATGGCCTTGACGGTGGAGGATTTGCCGGTCCCCGGCGCGCCGTACAGCAGCGCGTCGTGCGCCGGGAGGCCGGCCAGGAACCGCTCGGTATTCGTCCGCAGCAGCGCCTGCTCGCGCTCGTAGCCGACGAGCGTATCCAGCGCGATGGGGTCCGGGCGGACAATCGGCCGCACCTCTCCATCCATCCAGCGCAGCATCGCATAGCGTCCAATCGTACCCGTTCCATGGCGCGCCCAGTACGCGCCAAGGGTGTCGACGCACGCCGCCCAGTCCGCGCCCCCGGCCAACTCGCGTCCCATGGCCGCCCGCGCCGCGTTCTCCCCCACTATAGCGGCCGCCTCGACGAGGGGCGCGAGATCGCGCCAGGGGACCCAGGCGTCGGACAGGGCAGGGGTATCGCGCGCGACAGCGTCGCGGGCCGCGCGCCACACGGCGTCGGCGTCGAGAGCGAACAGACGCTGGAGCGCGCGCAGGTCACGCTCGGCCTGGGCGCGCAAGCCCACGGCCACGCCCTGTGCGCCGGACTCTTCGGCCGCCAGGCTCCAGGGATTAACGTCGTCGAGGACACGGGCGATGAGGCGCCCCTGCCAGGCGTCGCGCGGACCAAAGCCGGCGGCGTCGCGGGCGACGCCGGCCAGGGTCGCGAAGGCGTGGCCATACGCGGAGGCGACGGCGTCCGCGTCGGGCGTCGCCCGGGCGAGCAAGCGCAACACGGACAGCACGGCGCGGCCGGGCCCATCGTCGAAGACCCCGCGCAGCAGGGCCACACCCGGCAGCGCGTCCAACGCCGCGCGTATAGCCGCGCGCTCATCGCCCGGCGCGATCCGGGCGCCTGGTCCGCTCATCCGCGCCGCGTCCCCAAGGGCAAGCCGGCCCGCTCCATCGTGGCGGGGTCGTCGACGCTCAAGAACTCGCCGTCGACCTCGGGCGTGGCGGCCATCCAGGCGATCAAGGCGGCCGGCTCCTCCGGCCGCCGCAGCATACCCTCCGCTTTGTAGCGCCGGAAGCGCGCCAGATTGTCCGGCCCGAAGCCCTCCTCGTCGGCGTCGCGAATCGTATCCTGCATCCCCGTGTCGACGACGCCCGGATAGACGACCGCGACGCGCACGCCCGTGCCGCGCGTCTCCTCGATCAGGACGCGCGTGAAGTGGTCGAGTCCCGCCTTGGCGGCGCAATACGCCCCCCAGCCGGCGACCGGGTTGCGCGCGGCCCCGCTGGAGACGTTGACGACGCATCCGCTCCTCTGAGCGAGCAACGCGGGCAGGGCGGCGCGGCACACGTTGAAGGCTCCGACGAGGTTCGTGGTCACGTTGCGTCCCCACTCCTCCGGGTCGGCCGCCCACGTCCTGCCGATCGGCGCGATCGCGCCCGCCGCGTTGACGACGATGTCGAGCCGGCCCCAGGCGCGCACGACATCCGCGACGGCCCGCTCGACCTCGCCGTAGACGCCGACGTCGCCGGCCAGGGCGAGGGCGCGATCGCCCTCGCCCCGCGCGCGGATGGCCTCGGCCACGGCGCGCGTATCGTCGACGTGGCGCGCGAACGGCGCCACCCGCGCCCCCTCGCGCGCCAGCGCCTCGCACACCGCGCGCCCGATGCCGCGCCCGCCTCCGGTCACGACGGCGACCTGACCCACCAACCGGCCCGCAGCCGTCATGAACCGGCCGTCATGAACCGGCCGGCGCGGGGACGACGGGCCGCGACGCCGTGGTGACGACGCGCAACAGCTTGTCCTTGGCTACGATGCCGACGGCGCCCTGGTTGTTGGCCACGAAGGTCGGGACCGCCGCGACCCCGAACTCCTCGGCCTCGACGCGCAACCGGACGACCTCGTCCTGGTAGCGGCGCTCCTCCAACGCCGCGCGCAACCCGGCCTCGTCGAGCCCCGCCTCCGCGCCGATGGCGACGACGGTGTCAGCCTTGCCGATGTCGCGCTGCTGTTCGAAGAAGCCGGCAAAGATCGCGCGGTGATAGACGTCGAATAGCCCCGCGTCCCGCGCGTAGAGGCTGCCCTCAAGGGCCAACCGCGAGTTCGTCACGCGGCCGTAGGGGACGTGCATCTTGATACCCAGCTCGCGCGTCGCCTCGTCGATATCGTACTGAATTTTGCGGCGCAAGAAGGCCGGGTTCTGGGGCCGCGCGCCCTTCGGCGGCAGGTCGGGGTAGACCTCGAAGGGCCACCAGCGCGCGTCGAGGTCCGGCATCCGCGTGCGCAGCCACTCCACGCGGTAGAGCGCGATCAGGCTCCAGGGATCGGTGTAGTCGTAGTAGACGGTCAGTCGTGTCATGCCTTATCCTTAGCATGTCTCCCGGATGTCTTTCGGCATAGGTCTCAATGGGAGCGTACTATTCTTCCGCCATTATCGCACACCATGTACAAGAGCCTGAGAAACCACATGCCTGATGAGGGGTAGCCTGTTCGCCCTGCTGGCGCTCGTGTCGCTGGCGCTCTCCGCGATGGGAACGGCGCACGCCCGGGTCGGCGACCCGGAGCAGCAGTTGCGCGCGGCCGTCGCGGCCACGTTGCGGCGCAACGTGCGCCGGCAGCCGCCCCTCGTGTTCCCCAGCCCGGCGTACGGCAACCCCTTCCTGCGGGACTCGTTCTGGGCCGCGCAGGCGCTCGGCGACCGCCGTTTCGCCGTGTCCGTGCTCAACGCCTTCGCCGCCAACGAGCGCGCCGACGGCGACCCTCCCACGTGGTTCGGGTATCTCTACACACGCCCTGTCTACCACGACGACGAGTCGGCCGCCCTGCTGCTCATCTGGGCCTGGCGCAACCGCCTGCTGTACGACGCGCCCCCGCCCCGCCCGCAACTTCAGCGCGCCCTGAACTATCTGCTACGCCGGACGTTCGGCGGGGGCACGCTGATCACGCCCGCGGGAGACTACGCCGATTGGTGGGACGCCTATGTTTGGCCGAGCAGCAGCACGCTCTCCTACACGCAGGGTCTGTATGCCGTGGCCGTGCGCTGCGCCAGGCTCCTGGGCCTCACGCTCCCACCGCACACGATCGCGAAGACCGAGGCGGCGTACCGCTCGCTCTACGACCCGCGCCGCGGCTACCTCCCTTTGAGCAACCGCCTGGACGCGACCGACGCCAGCGCGCTCACGGGCGAGTTCCTGTCTCTCTGGCTGTTCAAACACCCCATCCTATCCGACGCCATGGCGCTTGGCACGTTGCGCCACCTCACACCGTTCGGGGCCGGCTTCTGCGTCACGACGCTGCCGGGAGCCGACCCGCGCGCCGGGACGAACTTCCCGTTTACGCCGCACATGAGCACGCCGGGAGACTACCAGAACGGCGCCTCGTGGCTCCTCTACGACGCCATCACGATCGCGACGGCGGGTCTCCACGGCTGGCCGGACGCGCTGCCCCGCCTGCGCGCGCGCCTGGCCCAGGAGTTCGCGCACGGAGTCGTGCTGCGTGAGTACCTACGGACAAGCCCATCCCTCGCGTTCTACACGACCGAGCCGCCCTACCGTGACGTCTTCTCGTGGGACGCCTTCGTCCTCGTCGTCGACGAGGTACTCCGCCAACGGAGCGCCAGGTGATCGCCGCCGGGTTCGCTCCCGCTCCTCACGTCCCCCGCATATCCCCCCGCGCCACAGCGTCAAGCGCCGCCGTCATTTAGAACGCGTCGGTCGCCTCGGTGTTGGGCACACCGGTGCGGACGGGCGGGTCCTCGCGCTGCTGCGCCTCGGGGGCGGTGTCGCCGGTCGCGCCCGGCTGGCCGCCCCCTATATCCCGGTTAGGGTCGTGGGCGATATTCCGCGTGTCGGTGCGCGCCGTCGACACGTCGCGGGCGTCCGTCCGCCCCATCGGCGGCGTTGTAGACCGGCCGTCGGAGCCCCTGTCGTCCGTCAGCGTCGGCGCGCCGGTCGCGTCCGACGGCTTATACGAGAGGGTGTCGCGCGGGGGGTCGCTCGGTCCATTGGTGGGGTCGCCGGCGGTCTCGGGGCGCTGACCGAGCGACGTGGCCGTCCCCTGGATGGGGGCGCCGGTGGCCGTGCCGGCGCGGCGCTCATCCGTGTTGGGCATCGTGCCGCTCAACCCGCCGATCGAGCCCCCGATATCGCGCGTCGCCGTCTCGTCCGGCACCGGTTCCTGGCTCGTGTCTCGGTGGTCACTGTTGCTCATATCCACTCCTCAATCGCCTAAATCACTATCGACCCCGCGCGTGCCGCGTAGGCGACTCATGCGACGCGCGGGGCTATGTGAGTGCGTGTGCATGTCACGTACCAAACCTCTCTGGCGGCCTCCAACGGGCCGCCCTCGTGGCCCGCTTACTAGCGCGACGGCAAAGAGGTGTATAATCACGTCCGGTAGTGTTAGCCGTCCAGGCGAACGGTGACGACGAGGAGGAGAGCATGACCAGTACTGTCGAGCGCGCCGTCGACCCGCGAGAGCCGATCGGCGTGTTGGCCCCCGACGGGGCGGTGCGGCCGGGGGAGCAGGTCGACGAAGCGCCCGAGCTTCTACTCGAGATGTACCGCTGGCTCGTCTTCGGGCGAACGTTCGACGCCCGGCTGTTCAGCCTGCAGCGACAGGGACGCCTCACGACCTACGCGCCGGTCGCGGGGCAGGAGGCGGCGCAGATCGGGTGCGGGCTCGCCCTCACGCCGGAGGACTGGCTGCTCGGCTCGTACCGCGACGGCCTCGCCGGCGTCGCGCATGGGCTCCCCCCCGAGTACCTCGCCCTCTTCTTCCGGGGGCACCCCAGGGCCGGCGCGATCCCGCCCGACGTCAACGTCTATCCGCAACAGATCGGGATCGCCGAGCAGATCCCCCATGCCGTCGGCGTTGCCTGGGGCATGAAGCTCCGCCGCGCCGGCAGCGCCGCCCTCGCGCTCTTCGGCGACGGCGCGACCTCCGAGGGGGCCTTTCACGAGGGGCTGAACTTCGCGGGCGTGTTCAGGGTCCCCGCCGTCCTCGTCTGCCAGAACAACGGCTGGGCCATCTCGGTCCCGCGCTCACGCCAGACGGCCAGCGCCACCTTTGCCCAGAAAGCCGTCGCCTACGGCATCCCCGGACGCCTCGTCGACGGCAACGACGTGCTGGCGATGTACCGCGAGGCGCGGGCGGCGCTGGCGCGCGCGCGGGCGGGGGAGGGGCCGACCCTCATCGAGGCGCTGACCTACCGCATCGGCCCGCACACGACCGCCGACGACCCTACCCGCTACCGCGCGAGCGAGGACCTGACGGAGTGGCGGGACGGACGCGACCCCGTCGTCCGCCTGCGCGCCTATCTGGAACGCGAGACGCTGTGGGACGCGGCGCGGCAGGAGGCGCTGGAGGAGGAGACGCGCGAGCGCGTCGCCCGCGCCGTCACGACGGCCCTGGCCGAGCCGGTCCCGCCCCCCGAGGCGCTGTTCGACAACCTCTACGGCACGCCGTCGCCCCTCCTCGACGCGCAGCGCGCGGCGTTCCTGGCCGAGCGCCAGAGGGACGAGGGGTAGAATAATGCCGAACCTTACCCTTGTCGAGGCCGTCAACGACGCGCTGGCGGTGGCGCTGGAGGCCGATGAGCGCGTCCTGATCATGGGCGAGGACGTGGGCCGCAACGGCGGCGTCTTCCGCGCCACCGACGGCTTGATCGACCGCTTCGGCGACGAGCGTGTCGTCGACACGCCGCTGGCCGAGGCCGGCATTATCGGGACCGCGATCGGGCTGGCCTCCTATGGGATGCGCCCGGTCGCCGAGATCCAGTTCCTGGGCTTCTCGTACCAGGCCTTCGCCCAACTCGTGGCCCAGGCCGCCCGCACGCGCTGGCGCTCGGGGGGGCGCTACACCTGCCCGTTGGTGGTGCGCGCCCCCTTCGGGGTGGGCGTGCGCGCCCCGGAGTTGCACTCCGACGCGCTCGAAGCGCACTTCGTCCACACGCCCGGACTCAAGGTCGTGGCCCCCGCGACCCCCTACGACGCCAAGGGTCTGCTGCTCGCGGCGATCGACGACCCCGACCCTGTCGTCTTCCTGGAGCCGTTGCGCGGCTACCGCACGGGTCGCGCCGACATCCCGGCCGGCCACTACACCGTCCCGTTGGGGCGGGCAAGCGCCGTCCGCGCGGGCCGCGACGTCACGATCGTGGCCTGGAGCGCGATGGTCGCCGTGGCCCTCTCCGCGGCCGAAACGCTGGCCGGGGAGGGGACCGACGCCGAGGTGATCGACCTGCGCACGCTGTCCCCGTTCGACGCCGACACGGTCGTCGCGTCGGTCGAGAAAACAGGGCGCGCGGTGATCGTACACGAAGCGCCCAAGACGGCCGGCCTGGGCGCCGAGCTCGTGGCCACGATCAACGAGCGCGCGCTGCTCTCGCTGGAAGCGCCCGTCGCCCGCGTCACCGGCTACGACGTCCCGATCCCGCCGGCCCTGCTCGAAGACCACTACCCGCCCACGGTAGCCCGCGTCGTCGGGGCCGTGCGGTCCGTTATGAATTTTTAGCGGCCGGTCGGGGGCGGCGAGGCGGCCGTCCAGCCGCCGCCGACTGGCCGCGCGTGTAAAGGGACGATCATGGCAGTAGAGTTCAGGCTCCCCGACCTCGGGGAGGGGATGGTCGAGGCCGAGGTGGTGCGTTGGCTGGTGAAGCCGGGCGACCGCGTGGCGCTCGACCAGATGATCGCCGAAGTGCAGACCGACAAGGCCGTGGTCGAGATCCCATCGCCGGCGGCGGGTGTCGTGCTCACCCTCGCCGTCGAGGAGGGCCAGGTCGTCCCGGTCGAGACCCTGCTGCTCACGATCGAGGACGCCAGCCAGGACGGGACCCCTACCGTCCCGAGTCTACCCGTCGCCGATCAGGCGAACGGATCGGCGGCGGTCTCCACGGGGGACGCGGGCGCCCTGCCCGTGCCCACCTCAGGGGCGCGCCCGGACGACCGGCCGACGCCGCTAGAGCGCCAGCCCAACGGGGCCGCCGACACGGCCCCGCGCGCCGCGCCATCCCCAGCGGTCCCGGCGGCGACGGGAGCGGCCGCCCCGGGGGACGGCTCCGGTGGGACAGGACGCTGGACCGCCGCGTCGGTCGCTCCGCAGCGCCGGGCGCTCGCAACCCCGGCCGTGCGCCGTCTGGCCCGCGAGATGGGGCTCGACATCACGACGATACGGGGCGCCGGCCCGGCCGGACGCGTCCTCGCGGAGGATCTGCGCGCGGCATCGGCGGCCGTCGACAATCAGCCAAAGGCGGCCGTCGACAATCAGCCAAAGGCGGCCGTCGACAATCAGCCAAAGGCGGCCGTCGACGATCGGCCAGCCGGCCTCGACGAGGCGTCCGACGCCGTTACCGCGACGAACAGGACCGGCGCGGCGTCGAAAACGGCGATCGCGACGATGCCCGGCGCTGTGGACGAGGGGCCGGACGAGGAGCGCCTGCCCCTGCGCGGACTCCGCCGCCGCATCGCGGAGAACATGGTCCTCGCCACGACGACGATCCCTCAGGTCACCTCGCTCGTCGAGATCGACGCCTCCGGCCTCGTCGCCCTGCGGCGCGCCATCCTGCCCGCGGCCGAGGCGCGCGGCGTGAAGCTCTCCTACCTGCCGTTCATCATCAAAGCGCTCACGCAGGCGCTGCGCGCCTATCCCTACGTCAACGCCGGCCTCGACGACGCGACGAAGGAGATCGTGCTCAAACGCCGGTACCATATCGGCATCGCGACCGCCACGCCGGACGGGCTGCTCGTCCCGGTGCTGCGCCACGCCGACCGGCTGACGGTGCTCGAGATCGCGGTAGAGGTAACCCGGCTGGCCGAGGCGGGACGCGCGCGCAAGCTGCCCCTGGAGGAGTTGCGCGGCAGCACCTTCACCGTCAGCAACTACGGCACGGTGGGTGGTTTCTTCGCGACGCCGATCATCAACCCCGGCGAGGCCGGCATCCTGGGGCTGGGCCGCATCGTCGAGCGCCCATGGGTCGTCGACGGCCGTGTCGAGCCGCGCCCGCTCCTGCCGCTCTCGTTCACCGCCGACCACCGCCTCATCGACGGCGAGCTCGCCATGCGCTTCCTCAACACCCTCACCGCGACGCTGGAGAACCCCAACCTGCTCCTGCTGGACATGCGCTAATCCTAAACACACGTCGAATGAAAGAGGCCATTTGGTCCTGTCGCATCTGTCCTTTTGTCGGACTAGTCGATGAGTTGGGAGTCGCCACATGGATACCGCGAAAACGCTCGTTTTGCCCCCGCCCAATACACGACCCGATCTCGGCGCGGGTTCGATCTTCTTCGTAGGGAACGCGACGGTGATCCTGCGCTACGCGGGCTTCACGATTTTGACCGACCCCAACTTCTTGCACAAAGGCGACCACGTCCACCTCGGGTTCGGGCTGCGCTCGGCGCGCCTCACCGACCCGGCGTTGGACCTCGACGACCTGCCCCCGATCGACTTCGTGGTGCTCTCACACCTACACGAAGACCATTTCGACCGCCTCGTAGAAGAGCGGCTCGACAAAGATCTTCCCATCGTGACGACGCCGCAGGCCACGGTAGGGTTGCGCGCCAAAGGCTTTCGCGCCCTCCACGCGATTGGGACGTGGGAGACCTTCACCGCCGTCAAGGGCGCCGCCCGCCTCGACATCACCGCGATGCCCGGCCGGCACGGACCCGGCCCCCTCACGGCGCTGCTCCCCTCGGTCATGGGCAGTATGCTGGAGTTTCGCCCCGTCGATGACGCGATCGATGGAACGTCGTCTGGGGAGCCGACGCTGCGCCTCTACCTCACGGGAGACACGCTGATCCATGACGCGCTGCGCGCCATCCCCACGCGCTACCCCGCCATCGACCTCGCCTTGCTCCACCTGGGGGGAACGCGCATACTGGGCGTCACGCTGACGATGGACGCCGCGCAAGGGGTCGAGATGCTGCGCATCGTCGCGCCGCGCCGCGCCATCCCGATCCACTACGAAGAGTACACGGTGATGAGATCGCCGCTCGACGCCTTCAAGCGCGCGGTCGAGGAAGCGGGCCTCGCCGACCGCGTCGACTACCTCGATCACGGCGATACGTATGAGTTCACCGTCCCCGCTGAGCGCATTCCCTCGGGCACATCCGCCGGGCAAGCGATCGCGCGCCTCGGCCGGCTGCTCGCGGGCGTGAGTGGAAAGACAGCGCGCCTCGGCCGCTGAGCGGCGCGTCGAGATGGTCGTCGAGAACGTCTATTCCGCGATGGACACAATCTCACCCCTTGAAAAGGGCTGAGATAGCAAGGAAAAGCGGCTAAAATACCTTGAGCACAGGCTTCACCCCTTGTACAATAATCCTATAAGGGGGATGGCGATGGATGTCATGTCGGAACGGACACCGATGCAGGCGCTACCCGAAACGGTTGGGGAAACGACGATTACGGGCAAAAGTCAGGTGAGCCTCCCGGCGCAGGGATTGCGTCAGTTAGGGTGGGAGAGGGGCGACCGCCTGATCGTACAAACGTTGAGCGACAACACGATGCTCCTAATGCGGCGGCCGACAAGCTGGACCGCGGCTTTTTCCGGTAAGATGGGGGATGTTTTCGGGGATCACGAGGACACGATGCGTTTTCTGGAGGAAGAGCGTCGTGGCTGGGAAGAGCGGGCCGAGCAGTATGGGCTCTAGTGAACTCGACGCCTCGTTAGGGAGCGTCGAGCGCGTTCTGCTAGATACCAGCACGCTCATCGCCTTCCATAGCCCGCACGAGCGCGTCCATCCCTTAGCCGATCACGTGCTGGGTCGCGTCGAACGCGGCGATGATACTCTACGCGCCTACTATTCGGCGCTAAGCGCCGGCGAGCTACTCGTGCGCCCTATACGCACGAGCGCCGAGCGGTTCACACACATGAACGCATTCCTTACCGGCTTTCCCAATCTATCCATCCTACCCGCGGATTTATCGACGGCCGCACAGGCGGCAAATATCCGCGCGATCACGCGAATCAAGCTTGTGGATGCGTTTATCATCGCAACAGGGCTCATAGCGGGCTGCGAGGCCATCATCCATAACGACGAACAATGGAAACAGATGGCGCCGCTGTTCTCGCAGTTCCGCTGGGTCTACCTGCGCGACTATCTCTAACGCACGGACAGGAGGGCGCATGGTCGTCGGCGAAGTCAACCTAGAAACGGACGTCGTGGTCATCGGCGGAGGACCCGGCGGCTACGTCGCCGCGATCCGCGCAGCGGAGTTAGGGCTGGCTACCGTGCTGGTGGAGCGCGACGCCCGCCCCGGCGGCCTGTGCCTGCACCAGGGGTGTATGCCCTCCAAAGCCCTGGCGGCCGTGGCCGACCTCGCCGGTCGGGCGCGGTTCGCCGACGCCGTGGGCCTGCGCATACCAACGGTCGAGGTCGACATGGCGGCGCTGAGCGCGTGGCGACAAGGGATCGTCGACCGGCTGGCGCGCGGCGTGACGACGCTGCTGGAGTGGCATGGCGTGACCGTCGTGCGCGGCGAGGCCGTGCTGGCCGGCCACAATCGCGTGGCCGTGGCCGCGTCGCACGGGGCCGAGCGATACACCGCGCGCCGCGGCATCGTCGTCGCGACCGGCGCGACGCCCATCCCCGCCGCGGGGCTCCGCCCCGATGGAACGCGCGTCCTGCGCGCGGTCGACGCGCTGCGCCTCGATCGCCTGCCCGCCACGGCTGTCGTCGTGGGCGGCGACTACGTCGCGGTCGAGATCGCCGTGGCGCTACGCAAGCTCGGCAGCGCCGTGACGCTGCTCGGCGCCGGCCATCACCTGCTGCCCGAGATCGACGAGAGCCTCGTCCCGCTGGCCGAGCGTGGCTTGCGCCGGCTCGACATCGCCTGGCGGCGCGAGACGCGTCCGCTGGAACTGACCGAGACAGGCGTGCGCGTCGGCCCGACCGGGCGTGACGGGCGTGACGGGCGCGTCGGCGACGAGGAAGAACTGCGAGCCGAGATCGTCGTCGTAGCGGGGGCGGAGCGATCTCCCAACGTGGCGGAGTTGGGGCTCGACCTGCTCGAGCTCCGCCAGCACGACGAGGGATTCATCCTCGTCGACGAGCGCCAACAAACCTCGGTCGCGGGGATCTACGCCGTCGGCGACGTGACGCCGGGCGCGGCCTGGGCGCACCGCGCCTACCGGCAGGGCAAAGTGGCGGCGGAGGTGATAGCGGGACACGCGGCGGCGTTCGACCCCGCGGCGGTACCCGCGGTCGTGTTCGCCGAGCCGGAGTTGGCGTCGGTCGGGCTGGGCGAGGCGGCGGCGCGCGCGTTGGGATACGAACCTGTCGCGGCGCGCTTCCCCTGGGCGGCGAGCGGCCGGGCGCTAACCCTTGGCGTCACGGGGGGGCAGGGACAAACCCTAGTCGTCTCGGACCGCGCCAATGGCGCGCTGCTCGGCGTACACATTGCCGGACCCGGCGCGTCCGAGCTTATCGGCGAGGCGGCGCTGGCCCTGGAGATGGGCGCGACGCTCGACGACCTCGCGGCCACGATACACCCGCACCCCACGCTCTCCGAGGGGCTGACCGAGGCGGCCGAGCTTGCGTTGGCCCGGCCGACGCACATCCCGCGACAGGATCGCTGATTACTTGACGGTGATCTGACCCACCATCTCGGGCAGATGCACCTGGCACTCGTAGTTGTACGTGCCCTTCTTGTTGAAGGTCACCTTATACGACTTCGCGTTGACGCTCGCGCGATTGATGACCTTCAGGCTGGCGGCGTTCAGGCCGATGATATTATGCGGGACGGCGTTGACATCCTGGAAGAGGACGCTGTCGCCCGCTTTGATCGTGAGTTTCGCGGGGTAGAAGACGTACCCGCCCTTGCCGGGCTCCATCTTGACCGTATAGGTCTTGTGCGTGGAGGCGGCGTGGCGCGTGACGGGGTGGTGCGCCGCGAACGCGGGCTGCGCGACAGCGAGGCCGGCGAGTAAGGGCAGGGCGACCAGGCCGCGCGTGGCGACCGAACGGAACTGTGACATCGAACGTGTCTCCTCGTAATATCCATGCGCGTTATAAAGATCCGGCGAATACGGGCCGCGCCGCGCATACATCCTTATGGTACGCCCGTCGCGTGAATAGCGTATGAAAGCCGTATGAAGATTGTGCGAAGGCCGGCGCTACCTTCATCCCGTTGCGGACGGACCCCTTCTTGCCTACCATGAGTGCTGGGACCGCCGGTACGGTCCACGCCGCCCCCACTAACGACGTTCCCTTGCACGCTCAACACGAAAGTACAAGCCACATGAGTGACGACCGGACACGGGAGGACCCGCATGCGGGGAACCCCTTGCAACCCAACGTGACCTTGAATCGCGCGGCGCGGCGCGGGACCGCGACCGAGGATGAACAACTCCTCAACGATCCTGGACCGCGCCCGCCGACGTCTCCCGGCGGCGATTTCACGCATACGGACCCCTGGCGCGTCATGCGCATCACGAGCGAGTTCGTCAACGGGTTCGACGACCTGGCGCACGTCGGGCGCGCCGTCTCCTTCTTCGGCTCGGCGCGCACGGCCCCGGAGGACCCCCTGTACGACGCCGCGCGCGAGACGGCCAAACTCCTGGCCGAGGAGGGCTACGCCGTCATCACGGGCGGCGGCGCCGGTATCATGGAGGCGGCCAACAAGGGCGCGCGCGAGGGTAAGGGGTTGTCGATCGGGTGCGCCATCGAGCTGCCGTTCGAGCAGGATATCAATATGTACGTCGATCTCCCCATCAACTTCCGATATTTTTTCGTTCGTAAGACCATGTTCGTCAAGTATGCGCAGGCCTTCCTCATCTTCCCAGGCGGCTTCGGGACGATGGACGAACTCTTCGAGGCGATCACCCTCATCCAGACGCGCAAGGTGCGCGACTTTCCACTCATCCTGTTCGGCTCATCGTACTGGCGCGGCCTGCTCACATGGCTCCGCGACACCATGCTGGCCGAGGGCAAGATCGGGCCGCGCGATCTCGACCTCATCACGCTCACCGACTCGGCGGAGGAAGCCTGCCGGCGTGTCGTCGAGCGGACGGGTGACTGATCACCAGCCGACGCGGATGCGGTCCGCCTTGACCATGACATCGGATTGGTAGAGCGCGGGCGGCCCGTTGCCGTCGACGTTGGGCGGACAGTACGTGGCGACGAAACGCGCCAGGTCGTGGATGCCCAGGTCATAGTAGTAGTGGTCGTAGATGCGGAACCAATCGAGGATGCCGGCGCGATAGGTCGGATAGACCTGGAACCCCTGATAGCACGGGTCGTACATACATTTGATGTTGCCCGGATTCCGCGTATGGTAGAGCAACCAGTTGTAGTGGTCTGGAAAGATGGCCCGATTGTTGATGTCGCCGTCCTCGTGCATGAAGAGGGCGGCCGGGATCGCGGGGTCGATCCCGAACTGGCGCCCTACCGCGACGATGAGGGCGTTGTCGGACTGGTACGGCAACGCGTAGGTATTGAACGCGCGCCAGATCGAGGCGGCGAGCGCGGCGTCGTTCGAGGATGCCGTCGAGCCGGCCGGGGCCGCTGGTGCGGCCGGAGAAAGGAGGCGCGCGCCTTTCACGATCGTGCTCACGTGCGGACGCGGCGCGACGTGAACCGGGGCGGCCGCCGCCCGCGCCGCGATCGCGCGCGGCTTTCGGGCCGGCGCGCGCGAGACGATCTGACGCGGCGCGCCCGTTACCGCCTGTGAGACGGCCGGCGCGGGTAGATGTAGCGGAGAGGGCGCCGCCTCAGGGGGCGCACTCACCAACAGGTGTTGGGCGAACGCCCCGGCGACGATCACGGCGAGGACGAGCGGCCGCCGGACGCGGACGCGCACCGGCTGGAGAGGGCTCTGGAACGGGCGGCGATAGTGATAGTGTTGAGCGAGTACCATGGCGTGACGCTCCTCCTGTGTCATGTGCATATAGGCGCCTGGGCTCTATTATAGGACATACGTTCTATGTTGCGCCAGGCTTATGCGCGTTGTCGTGTCTTTTTGACACCCCTACGCCGCGCCGCTGTGGATAACAAGAACGGCCGCTACGTGGCGGCTGGCTACACTATCTCTATGATGGCGAAAATGCGTACATACATCGGGCATGTGTCGCACAGACTCTCGCTCCAGCGCCTCGTGTCGATCTGCGGCGCCGTCGCCGTCGCGCTCGCCCTGCCGACCCTCACCGTCCGGCAGGGTCCCGGCGGCCTCCTCGCGCTCTCTCTCCTGGCGCTCGCCGTGCTCCCGTATCCCTTAACAGGACGCCGACGTACGCTGCCGATCGTGTCCAGCGCGCCGATCCTCGCGATCATGGCCGTGTACGGGTCCGCGTGGGCGACGGTCGTCGCGGCCGCTAGTCTCCTGACCTACCAGTGGTGGACGGCGCCGAGTCGGGGTGATCCGTGGGCGGCGGGACATGACGCGGCGCGGGGCGGCCTTGCCGCCGCGTGCGCGGGGATCCTCTTCGCCGTGTGCGGGGGCAGACCGGGCGAGTTCGCGCCCGCGCTGTTGCTGCCGCCCCTCTTCGCGGCGGAAGCCGCGCTCGTCGCGGTCCCCTGGGCGCTCGCCTGGGTCCGCTCCCGCACGCGCGCGCCCTGCCGGGAGCGGGCGGAAGCGGACCTTCTCGCCGCCGTACCGGCGCTCGTGAGTGAGCCGGTGCTTGCCCTGGTCCTGGCCGTCGCCGCCGTGGCGCCGTCGCCGGCGACGGCGTTCGCGGCGGCCCTGCCGCTGGCCGCTCTTATAGGGGCGTTACGCCTGCACGCGCGCGGGCATGAACGGCTAGAACAGGCCCATGACGCGCTCGGCCGGGCGCACGAGCGGTTGCGCGTGCAGGCGACGACCGACGCCTTGACGGGGTTGTCCAACCGCTCGCACTTCGAGGAGACGCTCACCGCGCGCATCGAGGAGGCGGCGCGCTACGCGCAGCCCCTGTCCGTCCTGCTCCTCGACCTCGACGGCTTCAAAAGGATCAACGACGCCTACGGACACGCGGCGGGCGACGCCGTGCTGGCGGCGGTGGGGGCAACCTTGCGCCGCGAGCTGCGCGCCAGCGATCTCCCGGCGCGCCTGGGCGGCGACGAGTTTGTCGCCCTGCTCCCGCACACGGACGCCGCGAGCGCGCTCGCCCTGGCGGAGCGCGTTCGCGCGGCGATCGCCGCGATCGCCGCGCCGACGGGGACGACGATCGCCGCGATCGCCGCGCCGACGGGGACGACGATCGGGCGCCCGGCCGCCTCGGTCGGCGTCGCCTCCACGGAAGGCCACGCGGGGATCGACGGAGCGGCCCTCGTCGCCGCGGCCGACCGGGCCGCCTACGCGGCCAAGGCGGCCGGGAAAAACGCGGCGCGCGGCGACGACGACGCGGCGCGACGCCGCGGCGTCGCGTAGTAGTCTGTCGAGCGAACTCTAAGCAGGCGCCACCGGGACCGCCTAACTGTTTACACAGGGCTTGACGGGCTAGTAGAGCCCCTTTCGTCCTCAGCCTCCCGATCGTCTTGCCGCCGCTGGCGCGCTTTCGTGAGTTCCGCATCATGCGTGTCGGCCGTCAGGCGGTTATGATACGCCATAAGGTCGCCGTTGCCGTCGTTGCCCCTCCCCATCAGCGCGCATAGGGATAGCGCGGCACAGTCCCCTCCGTCCCCTCCGTCCCCTCCGTCCCCTCCGTCCCCTCCGTCCCCTCCGTCCCCTCCGTCCCCTCCGTCCCCTCCGTCCCCTCCGTC
>JAABUO010001367.1_pt1 | contig 32377 bp, 26 predicted proteins | sample 5559291 | NCBI WGS metagenome assembly JAABUO01 (sample SAMN10711878, study PRJNA513372) | rock metagenome | isolation source: Antarctica rocks | place: Antarctica: Victoria Land, Finger Mt sud | reverse complement strand
AGATCGCTCATTTATCAAGACAAGTCTGACTTCTGACCAGGAAGAACGGTTAACCGGATTCGTCTCGGCGAAGTATGAAGCCCTTAAACCCAGTCCCGAGAGTAACGAGAGAAGATCCACTTTTTTACAGAAGCTCGAGCGGCTTTTGCATGAAGTCTGGCCTGAAAAAAATATAAAGGTACACGCCTTTGGGAGCACCGAAAATTTCCTTTGTACAACGGACTCCGACGTCGACGTGTGTATAAGCACAAAAGAGGCAGGGATAGAGACTTGCTTGCTTGCTTCTACCCTTGCTAAATGTAAGCTGTGTCATGAAAAGCTAAATTAACATAAGTGGGGATGCAACGCGTCGTATGTGTACCGCGGGCAAAAGTGCCGATTGTCAAAATGTGGGACCCTGAGCTTTCTGTCGCATGCGATATCAATGTGAATTCTACATTGGCCTTGGAAAACACGAAAATGATCAAAACCTATGTACAAATCGACGAACGAGTACGACCCCTGGCAATGGTGATAAAATATTGGGTCAAAAGACGGATTCTAAACGATGCTGCTGGAGGAGGAACTCTGAGCACATACACCTGGATATGCATGATCCTCAATTTCTTACAAATGCGAAATCCACCCCTTCTACCGGTACTAAGTATTGATTCTCAGGGGCCGAGGTGTCTTGACACGGCTGAGATGTTCAAAGGTTTTGGCGATGCAAATAAGGAGAGTCTAGGATTACTTTTATTTTCTTTCTTCCGCCACTATGCACACGACTTCGATTATGTAAACGATGTTATCTCCGTGAGACATGGCGCCTACTTATCCAAGAGAGAGAAGGGATGGGCTACGTTGATGAACGCAGGTTTGTGTGTCGAGGAGCCTTTCAACACCAGTCGAAATTTAGGCAATTCAGCTGATGACATATCTGTTAAAGGATTACAGATCGAATTTAGGAGAGCATTTCGCATGATTTCTGACCATGCCGATCTCGAGCGAGCTTGTGAGCAGTTTATTTTCAGCGACGAAAGCATCAAGCCATCGCGACCGCGAATGTCGATGGCACAGGGAAGGAAGACGAGCGTGCCTACGAATTGGCGTGTTCCGGGGTACAGCAACGATATACACAGCTCCTTCCAAGCTCAATCACTAGAGTATCCTCTATATAATCTCAATGATTATCTCATGATGTCAGGCAGGAATGGGGGTCGGTTACTGGACAGTCAGTCTTTTGCTGCTGCTTATAGCTATCTGATGCCCGATTTTTGCAGAAGGCAACTTCTTCAAAATAACAATGTCTCGCACTCATGGGGGACTGGACCTCATTTAAGCGGAATTCCCGATAGAAAGCAAGCTGAGGCGGATAACCTAGTGAACGGACCGTTCTCACAAGTAAGGGAAGGGACACGTTCCCAAAGTACGGGTAACGCATTTGGTCATCGAAGGAATACTTCCACGCAGTCCGAAGGAGACGTGGACAGTGCCAGACGAGTGCAAATACCACTAGCCCCAGAGAACGATTTTGACTATTATGGGTACTGGGGGCCGCTGCATCAAGATCCTCGGCACTTTATGTCGCTTTATAATAATGAAATTCTTTATGGTAAACCAGATGTTGACACCGGACAAAGCTGGAAGAAAGAAGGAAGTCAAAATGATTTCACGGACGTCTTGGGCCGGAAGTCGGATGGAAGTGAGCATTCTTCGGAAGGTGGCGTAATGGGAAGCTCGGCAGTCGTCTCCTCGAGCTCTCATACGACTGTCGATGATGACTTTACCTCTCCGGCAATCAAAACATACGCAAACGAGCTACAATCTCGTCACGAAGCGCACAGGTGCTTGGCCGAGTCTGCAAACCCAAATGAGTGTTACAAGTCTGGAGAAAACGAGACGTTGGGGACTCCAAAGACCACCAATGGCCATAGTGCCCGATCGGAAAATACCGAGGCATCCCCTCGGACTGCTGCTCGACTAACATATGCCAATGCTCTAAACCGGACTCCACCTCCTGATCACGGAGCAATGGACTTGGAAGTTAGATCATCCAATACATCTCAAAGTACAATCCGCGCTGACAACCGCAAAATGAGCACGCCGACTGGAGAGCGATCGCCGGTGCTGACACCGTCGCGAGCGCCCAGAGGTACCAGCCAAGCACGCGATAGCAATATTTTTCATACATCGAGCTGGGACCAAGCCAAAAGGCATCGAAGTTCCAACAGTAGTAGGAAATCTTTGCAAGGAAAATCGCCGGGACAGGGCAACGCATTAACTTCTCCTGTACAAAAGGGAGGGTAACATCAGGGATATTCATCATAGAGGGGGAGAATCGAATCTGTCATTACGTTTCTGGAGCTTCAGCATAAGGTTTGGTATTCAAGGGTCGTTTATGTGTCGTCTTTAGCGCACCCATTCGGAGGAAGACAAGGAGGCATGGTTTGGTAAAATAATACTGGCGCACGGGCATGTTAGGCAGAACAACATCTGTGAGACGTCATTTACTGCTTATGTCAAGGGAGAAGAAATGTCATCGTATAACATAACGAAGCGCTGTAAAATGTAGATTGTAGTCTATAAATTTTCTCTCACGTGACACTGCGGCTCTTTCCCGATGCGTCGTCATGTCCAAAATCCCAACACCGCCCGCCTCCACCATAAGCCACTGCACACGACAACGCATCATCGAGGTATAAAATAAGGCTATGCGCAACATGAAAACTATACTCCTTGCCTTGTTGGTCAGTGCGACCTCGGCTAGTCCTATCTTTGAGACTACTGTCATCGATAAAGACTCCGCGCCACTCTTATCTAGCACTACGGCTGTCGAGAAAGAGATCCCCCACTCTTACATGGTCGTCTTCAAGGATCATGTCAAAGACGAGCATGCAGACCAGCATCATGACTGGGTTGCATCCCAGCATGCGTCTTCTCTTCGAAAGCGCGACCAGTCCACTTTCACCACGGAAGGATTATTTCACGATGTTTGGGATACGCTGACTGGCGTCAACCACAAATATCGACTCGGAAACTTGAAGGGATACAGTGGAAAGTTCTCTCCAGATGTGGTTGAGCTTATCCGTAAACATCCGGATGTCGAGTATGTCGAAATCGACTCCGAGGTACATACAATGGAGAAGAAGCACAAAAAGTCTCATGATGGCGATAAGGATACGGAAATTACGCAAAAGTCTGCCCCATGGGGCCTTGCTCGTCTTTCTCACCGTTCAAGCCTATCGTTTGGCACATTCAACAAATATCTGTACGACAGTAATGGTGGCAGTGGAGTGACTGCCTACGTTATCGATACAGGCGTGAATTATAAGCATGCAGATTTCGAAGGACGTGCGCGATGGGGAAAGACTATCCCGGACAATGACGAAGATGCTGATGGTAACGGACACGGTAGCCACTGTGCTGGAACCATTGCAGGTCGGAGATTTGGTGTTGCGAAGAATGCAAATGTAGTCGGTGTCAAGGTTCTGCGAAGCAGCGGGTCTGGTTCGATGAGCGACGTGGTGAAGGGCGTGGAGTATGCTGCGGAAGCTCATATTGAAGAACTTCGACAGGCGAAAAAGAAGAATAAAAAATTCCGCGGATCGACGGCCAACATGTCTCTAGGTGGCGGAAAATCCCGCACGCTCGATCTGGCAGTTAACGCGGCCGTCGAGGCCGGTTTGCACTTTGCGGTCGCTGCAGGCAACGACAACTCGGACGCGTGCAATTACTCTCCAGCTGGCGCAGAAAATGCAGTAACCGTGGGCGCAACCGATGTGGGTGATGCTCGGGCATCTTTTAGCAATAAGGGCAAGTGTGTTGACATTTTCGCGCCTGGCGTTAATATTCAATCCGTCTGGACGGGAGGTAACCATACGGTCAATACTATTTCTGGCACTTCGATGGCATCTCCACATATGTGTGGATTATTGACTTATCTCTTGTCGCTTCAACCCGAGAGGAAATCTGGCTTCTACACGCCTTTGTCTCCAAAGAAGCTCAAACAGTTAGTCCTGGATTTGGGAACGCCTGGGACCTTGTCTGATGTTGACGCGCAAACGATCAACCTCCTTGCATTTAACGGAGTCGGCACCAATGTTACGTCGATAATCGGAGAGCTCATGGAAGATGACGCACAGTCCACCTAATCTCCTGTTCAATACGTAGTCTCTATATAGTCATGCGAGTCGTGTTTTCGGAAATGGGTCATAATGGTGTGTATTGTTAGAATCCAATGGTTGTTTAGAAATCGCAGCACACGTAATCTCCAGATTTGTGGCTTCTGAAAGTAAAACACGACTCAGTCACACCTTCAAAGTATACTATGGGGATTAATCAAGTGCTTCCGTAGCACTGGACACTCTCCACGCATAGACTTCCTGAGACGACCCGAATTCCCGGGCAGAATTGAAGGAGAGGTCGACGAGGAGACTACGTCAATAGAGGTCCTCGAGGGTAGCTACCAAATTGCCTTAAATTCAAACCAAAACCATTTTCACTATGGGCTGTGTTCTGTGCCAACATCTGACCAGTAGTGCTGGGAATGGTGATTGGAAAAATTGCCACATTCAGCGGCCATCAAACCCATCGACAGAAAACCAACGCGGTCTGATTGAGTGATGGCTCTGGAGAAGGAAGCACATTTTCCACATGGACGAATTGGCAGAGGAGATGGTAGATGAAGTGAAAGCACGAAGTCGACAAGGTGCGTGCATGGCACGAGGTATTGGAGGTAAATGTAGTCATTTTATCGCCTTTCCTCCCGCAGCATGTTTGTTGCGCCTCTCCACCATCGGGCACTTGCAGGCGTCGAGCCCAGCAAACATCCCGCATGGAACTGCATCTTCTTCGGCACAAGTCCGGCATACGCCGGAGTGTCAAAATACTCTATTCTCCGATTCGCCCATTGCTCTTGCCGTAACGGGACTCGATTTCTGCTTTTGTACGGGGATGTTCGTTTCCGCGTGGCATGGCGGAAAATATAGCCTAATTCGGCAAAGTGATTGGAAGGCTGCATTTACCGCATTAGGAATGGAAATTGGGTCAGCCAGCCATCCTCTTAAGAAGCGCCTCCTTCCCCCATCATCCTCACGTCTTCGAAAGTGAGTTAGAGGGGTCGACAGATAGGATGCTCTGCACCAGGGGACGATTTAGCTTCTTTGAGCAGTGGAGAGTGGACCGCAGGCCTGCAAATGGCGCTAGCACGCTCTGCTCAACTGAGACCGCTAGCGGCTACAGCTTCCGACGAAACTCCAAATCCACGCTACACTGGGCCACAGCGAGTGAAAGGAAGGCTACAACAACTGCGCTCGCCATCCCCGAGATCTTGGAGTGTATCCTGTCGCACCTCGACTCGTACAACGAAGTCCCGCACGAACCACCACCTTTGCGACGGAAACCGCTGAGCCTGCGCCATGCACGTCTGATCTATGCTACGGAGGAGAAAGCGAGAGAGGTGTGGGATGCGGTGGTGCGTGAGGATGCAGAGGTTGTTGCAAGTGCTGCGAAACGGGCGACAGCGCCTGCTCCTACCAACAAATCCAACCCTTCCTCAAGCAGGATCTATCAGTGCTTATTCGTGTCCAAGGAATGGAATCAGGCGGCTCAGCGAGTCTTGAGGAAACGGATCCACTTTTCCTCGTACGACCGATGGACCTCGTTTGTGCAGGGTTCGTATGCACAGGCGTCGCCTTGGACGAAGGTCTTTGTCTTGCACAAACTGGCAAGCACCACCCAGCCCGATCTCGACCAGGTGTCACAAAACATCAGTGGGAGAATCGAATGGCTTGAATTATATACCTGCTCTGCGCTGCTTCCACCGGCCACTCTCCTCCGCGGCGGGCGCATTCGCAAACTCATTCTACCTGGATGCGTGCGAGCTGATGATGAGTTCCTCATCATGGTGGCGAATGCTGCGCCGCTCCTGCAAACTCTTGATCTACGAGCCAGCGACCGCGTGTCTGATGTCGGCATCCTGGCCATCGCAGACCAGTGCTCGCAGCTACGCATGCTTAACATCGGTCGCACGAGTGGAGCAGACCGCATCACCTCGCTCTCCATATCAGCCATTGCTGAAAAGACACAAGTCGACACACTAGGCCTTGCCGGCACCAATGTTTGTGACGAGGCAATGTGGCAGGTGGCCAAATGTCGTGGCGCTCTCATCGAGCGCTTGTCCTTGAATAACTGCTCCATGCTCACGAACGCCTCAATTCCTCGCATTTTACAATACACACCGAATCTTACCGTTCTCGAGCTGCGCGGATGCCGACAAATCACACACGTGCGTCCCATCGTCGAGTTCAAGCATATGCAGGAACGGAGGCGGCGGCCGCTACTCATGGAAGGCTGCGAAGTTTTTGAGACAAGGATGCGTGAGGAGGAGTACAAGATGGCGGTCGAGCTGTGGTATAGGTCTCGTGATGATGTTCGCATTTGGCTGGAGAAGACAGACCTCGACACGGAAATGACAGATGCGTAGGATGACGGCCTTTTAATTTATATTACCCTATTGTACATTACACGGAGTTTTCTAACGTGCGCCGTATCTCCCAAACTCCCGTTCCCATGATAATAAGTCGCGTGTTAGCTTGTCCATGCATTCCAGACTCTTGTGTGGAGCGGAGCCAGCGTCCGGGCTGGGAATCCCTGCCGCCATCTCGATCTGTGTGCGTGTGATGAACTCCAGGATGGCGGCAACTCTCTTGCGCATTTCACCCATCGAGGCTCGAGCCTGAGGAAACCGGGGCTTGGACGGTCGTTCGCGCTCTTCAGGAGCAGCGTTGCTTGCGTTTGCAGACTCTTTCCGTTTTCGCTTCTTCCTCCCAACGCCGCGTGCCTCTTCCTCCCGAGGCTCGTCCACAGCCCTCTTCATCCCTGGACGACGGCCGCCACGACGTACACCTTTCCGCCTTGGTTTCCGTTTGACTCCAGCTTGCATCGAGGCTGCCGTACTTCCCTCGGCCTGTGGATCCTCCTCCTCTGCGCTCTCCTGGTCCTCGTGGCCTCTCTCCGTAAACTCCTCCTTCTTCACAGGGACTGTCTTGTCATCGTCGTCGATGACGGCAACCTCATTCTCTGACGAATTGGCGCGCGGAGAGTAGTCGGGCATTTGATCCTCCGTGCGATCACTACCCCTATCTCTCCTCTTCACCTCCTGGTGCTCCCCATGAACCTCATCCTCCTGGGCGCTTTGCTGCAAGACCTGCTGCAGAATTTCCTCGTAGTCAGCGTCGCGTGAATTGAGCGTGGAGCGTCGCTTGAGTGGCGGCGAGGCAAAGGACGACGAGGCGCCGGGAGTCGTATTCCGTGGCAGCGATTGCTCCTCCCTCTTCTGCGACGTTTCCCTCGCTCTAGGCGGTGGGGGCGGTGTTATGGGCGTCGGACCTGAGTAGAGGCTGTGCGTGCCACTCTTTGCCAGGCGGTGCAGGTCTGGGCGACACTCCTCGCAGTAGTAGACTTCGGGTGCCAGCTGCTCGCTGGGGATGCCGACACAGACCCCATGCTGCCAGACGTGGCAGGCGTCACACGACAGAAAGAAGCCCGAGTCCCCAAGCTCGCCTCCCTGGTACTCCTCGTGGCCACAGACGCAGCGCGTGACCTCCTGCTCCTGCGGCCCTTGCTCCTCCACGTCGCCGCCACCGCCCCCCACCATCCTGCCTGCTCCCTGCTGCTCTTCTTGCTGCTCCTCCGGCTCCAGTCGCGGGTCTGTGATCCTGGCCGACCGCCGAGACATGGGCGTCGTGGTGTCTTTGTCCTCCTGCAGCCCCGAAACTCAAGCCAGCCCAACCCCCCAATCCCATCGCATCATGGAGCGCGCGATTCTGCCGCTGCCTCGTCGGCGAAGAGCGCAGCCGGTGGACGTGCAGCCAGCCACAGCCCCGCAGACGCCGCCGCTGCTGTTTTCGCTGCCCTCGACGTACGAGGCGGAGGGCCACCACCACCATCATGGCCACCACCACGGCGACGAGGAGGAAGGGGAGACGTCGGACGACCAGGCGTTCGAGTCGCACATGGTGATGGTGGACGACGAGGACCTGCTGGAAAACAAGAAGAAACGAAAGATCCCGAGCAGTCCCTCCAGGACCGTCTCCTGCTCTGCCATGGGCCACAGGGTCAACGACCGCCGTCGGAGATACTGCCGCTTCCACGAGCAGTCCAGCGTGAGACTGCTGAGCGCTCTTCGCTTTCGCAGGATGAAGAGACGCCCCGTGTCACTCTCCACCGGGCAGCGTCCTCCAAGCGGGCCCTTTAGCTTCAAGTGTCCTTCACGGGCCTCTCTATACCTACAATCGCAAGCTACTCATGAACTCCCTTCCGCACCCTCCGAACGCAGTGCCCAACGCCACAAACTACCAAACCAAGCCAGACGGGGGCTGCGTCGTGGAACAAAAAAGCCAGAAGAGGAGTTTTGGATGTGCGAATACTGTGAGTATGAGGCAATCTTTGGAGAGTGGCCCATGGCCCTGATGAGAGGATATGACGCGAAGGAGAGGAGAGAGCGAAGGCAAGTGCGCGAACGGCAGAGGCTTCTTCAAAAGGCAAAGCACAAGAACAGGCAACGGCCGCCAGCGCGACGTCCGCCTCCTCCGCCCTCCATACCACCGCCTTCACCCTCTCCACCGCAGCAGGGCGGGATTCCCTCGTCTGCAATCCCGAAACTGCCACTTCAAGCCCGCACCATCTCGGATCCAACACCCCTGAATGGCTATCGTACGACGACAAGCAAGTCTGGCTCAAAGGAGGACTCGCACAGGCATTCAACCGTGGCAGGCAAAGGGCTGGTGTAATACTGAGTGGGCTACATTGTTTTGGATATGTACTTGGTGTTGCATGCATAATCTTTACATCGTGATGCCTGTCCATGTCGTCCGTGGAATGCCTGCAAAGACGCGTAGACCGCCTGCAGAGAGTCCTCTCCACCGGCGACGCAGACAGTGGCCGTGAAGCCCTTCGCCTCCCCAGCCTGTATGCTCGGGTGGAGGCCTTGGAAAGGCGATTGCGTCAATGCACTGGGGGTGAGCCACCCATCCTTGACGCGACACAGTACCGACTGCTAAACGAGCAGACGGACACTGCTCCGGGAGTCAGCAAGGAGGAGCGAGAGGCGCGCTTGGCAGTCATACAGTCGTCTGCCCGGCTCATCTATTCCTTGCAAAGCCAACTAGCCGCTCTCTACGAACTGCAGCAGATGCCACCCCTCAACACATTCATGGCACTAGCCGACGCACGCGATGACAGGCTGCCTGGCCTTGTGCAGACGCAGCTGCAGCAGGAACGTCGCGTATTGGACTTGGTGGAGAGAACGGTGGGATTGATGCAGCGCTGGAGACTCATTGGGGTCCACTCGGTCAACGCGTTCTTCAAAGAGTCCAACCAGCGCATTCATAGGACGTACTCTTTAGTAGTATAGGCCGACACGTAATACAGGATCCTGGTGCAAGCGCCATCCTCCCATGGAAACCGATGATCTCGAGCTGCCCAACGACTCCAGCGAGGAAGAGGAGAATGGAGAGAATGGAGAGAATGGCGAAAACGAGGAGGAGTCAGAGGGAGAGGGTGAGGAGGAGGACGAAGAAGACCTCGAAAATGAGAATGAAAACAATGACGAGGATGACGAGGATGACGAGGAACGCGTCTCTTCTGGCAAAGTCGAGGAGGAACAGGCCTCTTTGCAGCCAGGCGCTGCAGACTGCTCGTCATACAACATTGTGCCGTATGTTGCGGCTCTTCATGCTACGTCCGTGAATGCTCTTGTCAGCACCCCTTGCTCGCGGTGGCTCTTTACAGGCGGTTCAGATGGATACATTCGACGGTTTGACATGTTTGCAAGTGTGGCAGGGAAGAGCCTACTTACAATGGCACAGAGGCATCCATTTGTCGATACCGTTACGAAAGGAGGCGTGCTCATGAGTTGCTGGGAGAACGAGGATCGTCCGCTTGGAGCTACTTCGTCTTCGACTGCCCTGGAAAGCCCACATGAGAGCAAGATGTCACCCGTATATGCTCTTGCGGTTCATTCTCAAGCAGTGTGGCTGTTGAGTGGTTTGGATAGTGGTACGATCAATCTACAGACAGTTCGTATCGAACAGGGCCGTATTATTGCAACACTCAGCCGTCACAAGTCTGCTGTTTCAGTGCTCACTCTTGATGCTGACGAGACCGCAGTTCTCAGTGGTGGCTGGGATCGCGACGTCTTTGATTGGGATCTAAATCTTGGCATTGTCAAACGAAGCTTCGACGGTCATACAGGTCAGCTTGCCGTCATTTCCGCACGACCTTCCTCCCACCTTCCAATTGCAACCAGCCCTGCGGACAGCGATCTCGACTCTTTATTTGGAGACGACAATGACGGTCCGAAGAATGGTGAGTATAAGCCAAAAGAAATTGGGCAAAAAGGGGAAAGCAAAGACGCTTTTATGACTGCTTGTATCGACGGCACGATCAGGATATGGGATAAACGACAGGCAGAATTGGCGAGCAAAATCCCAGTCACAAGGGGTGTTCCGCCATGGTGCATGTCGGCATGCTGGTCTGAGAATGGCGAGGAGATATTCGTTGGACGAAGAAACTCATGCATAGAGCAATTCTCCCTTCGGAACTTCTCTTCGCCATCAAGGACTCTGAAGCTACCTGCTGGCTCTTTAGCTGTCTCTAGCGTGCAAACTCTTCCAAACGGTCGTCATATTCTGGCAGCAAGCTATGACACGATACGTCTATACGATGTGGAAGCTTCAAATAAATCTGTACCATTCTATATTGTTCCTGGACATCGAACAGGCACGGTATCGACCATGCTTGTGGACCCGACCTGCAGATTTGTAATTACCGCAGGTGGCAACCGCGGGTGGGAAGGAAATACTACCGACGTGGTTCTCATTTCAGAGATAGGAGTAGTTCCGTGAGACCGCTGGAGGCTGGGGCTGCTCTTGTGCGTCCTCCTCTTCTTGTATCTCTGGCACTGACACTAGCGATCGCGAAAGCCAGCGTCTTCGCCATCGATTCATTGGTAATGAGAGTCGATGATCTCCGCTCAGGGTAAGTTCAATTTTGGGGGCAGAAGGGCCGGAGACTTCCACTCCATTTGCAGCATTGGCGATACTTTGGAAGAAGTCTGAATCCGGTTGAGGCATTCGCACTTCGCTGGATTCGGAAGGTCGCATCATGGCCATATAATCCTCTTTGGAAAGTGCGTGAGACCACACATGCCATGACGGTCCGATTGACAGTATAGACAATGTGGCGCACACTGCACAAAGTTGCCATTCCGTCTTGACGCGGTGCAGTTTCCATTCAGTGCATTGATGCATGCATTCTGCGCCGAGTATAGCGAAAAAGCTGACGCTCCAGACAAGGGCTATCATCATGCAACCTGCCTGAGACCCATCTCCTATGGGCTGGTGAATGAAGGTAATGCGGTACATGTTGAAAGTTATGGATAAGATGGCGAACAGATCCACGACGACTTGAAGCCTAGGCGGTGGTTGATGTGTTTGCACGTCGAATGCAATAGTGGCTGAGCAGATGTATGCCATGTACGCACTCAGCCCTGCCAGAGCCAGATGGACCAAGAGCAAGCATGCAAACCATCCTTTATGTATGTCGCAAGCACGGAACCAAGCCAGGTCAAGGTAAGGATGCATTGAAAATTTGTCAACTGGGCGCAATCAAAGAAGGGATCTATAAGAGGGATTAATTTCATTGGAGTACAATAATATCTCACTAAACCTGTCCCTTGCCAACCGGTCCATTTCGAAGCGATACCTGCCGTGCTCGTGTTGTTGCAATAGCGCTCAAGAGAAATGACGCAGCCACTACGCCGATGACGACCCAATCAAGTTTGGTCCGCACACAGCTCGGGTTCGTGTTGGTCTCGTCCATAGGGTTCTGGGCAAGTTTTTGGTTTGCAGAGATCCAATTGATGTTGAAATTCCATCCATGGCACTCGGCCGGCTTGTAGATCTGACTCATAGCGATAAATGCCGCCCACCATGCCAACGACACCGCAACCTCTGCAGCAGCCGCCAGCAGCGTATATGCACGGTATACCATCTTCAGAAGACTAAACACGACCGAGACGCTAGCAAGAGTCAGTAGAAAGAGGTGCAAAGCAGGTAGTGGCAGTCCAGCAAGTTTGTAGCGATTGATTTCAATGACAGATAGAGCCACGACAAAGAGACAAAGCAAAACCTGAGCGATTCGAACGACGAGGTTGAGGATACGCATTTTGGAATGAGGGAGGAGGGAGGGGGCGAAGCGGGATCGCTTCTCTAAGTAGCATGACTTTCATTCGTTTGCGGTTGTTGCACGGAATTTGAAACAAAGCGAGTTTCAAAAGAGTTTCACGAAGTGCAACACATAAACGAGACCCTTACAATGCTTTACCATATCTACATGAACAATTTTGTCGTATGTTATACTACTCTAGTCTGTTGACATCCTGCCATTCGTCTCAAACGTACTAGGAGACATGGGACAAACTTCCTTTACGCCGAATACTTCGCGGACCATTTGTAGCACGAGAACACGTGGGTACGCTTACCCGTGCTAAGCATTCGTAATATCCATCTACATTGACTTTCAGTATTTCTCGAAGACCCGGTAAAATCCGGCGGGATTAGTTCCGACGGGATAACGACAAATACTGAAACGTGATTTCCTAATCACTAGTGGCGAACCTAACAAGGCGCAACAGTGACACGGTGTAATCATCGATAGACTTCCCGACTGGCTTAGGGGATAATGCACAATTGTGATACGGGAGTAAAACGTAATTCGAATTCATAGCCGCACTACGCCACCAACGAGAATTTGTCGTAGTCCATCAGCAAAACCGTATAAAGAGCTGTCCCAAACTCCTGTTTCCATTCAAACACACTCGCTCATTCGTACTCATTCGCTACAAATATGAATCTGTCCAGAGAGTTAATGTTGTGCGCCATGTCGGTATCCTTATCAAACGCAGTGTACTGTGGTACATATGTTTTACAAGCTGGAGATCCTCCGCAAGATATAAACGTCATCTGTCAGGATGGCAAGTGTCTTGAAGAGCGTTATGACGATAATAACGTGTATTGCGGGAATGGAGCATGTAATATGTTTGGCTACAACTGTGACCGGGGCTGTAGGTACGAAAACCATACAGTGTGTATCGAGAATTGCTTGGAGCTTGCAGGTCGGGATACAACAAACAATTGCGAAGCAATCTGTCCTGAGAAGTAGCTGTTAGTCTCAATAATCGTGTCTGGCTTGGTGTATTTTGTATTTTCAAAATTAATTGTAGCATTTGTTCACAACAAAGATAGATGTGGTAGTGGCATATTGTGCTACTTGCCAGTAGTTTTAGTTATAAGTAAACACTCTTTCCTCGGGATACTTCAATAAGGATCAAAGTATCATCCATTCGTGATGCGCAAATTGACATCAACGAGATTTGTTGTCAATGTCACGTGCACCAGCATTTAGGCTTTGGTGCATCAACCTTTGTTCTCAGGATTCCTTTGTTCTCTATTGTTCGCTCGAATAGGGAATTATCTAGTCTAGTCTATATAAAGGCCAGAGGAGAACCTTCTCCTCTGGTGAAGAATACTACAAACCTACTACCCATAATAGTAGCCCGTCCCACGTCTCCTCCGAGACTCACCCAAGCTACCCTCTGCCATCCTCAAGCACCCTCTAGCACACCCAGCCATCACAGCTCGCTCCGCTTCACCGGCACTCTGCGTATAACCCTTTGTGACAGTCAAATTTCTTTTCTTAGTCACGTGATCTATTATGAGCTTTATATTTAACAATTTGTTGTTCCTGAAGCGTCAGAGCAGGCATCAGCCCGGTTAGCTCAATCGGTAGAGCGTGGGACTTTTATTGATGAACATCCCAAGGTTGTGGGTTCGACCCCCACATCGGGCGCTAACTTTTAAAATTTTGCACTCCTGGCCTTCAGAACGCTAAGGTCTTTAGTTCAAGTTGAATATCTGGTTCAAAATTTGACGGAGGTCCTATGCTGATTTTAGAACATTCGATATTCCGATGGACGACTTCTAAGCAGTAGGGCTCCGCACAGAGCAGAGCAGAGGAGAGCAAATATTTACGGACATTCTTATCTAAGATCTGATTTGTAATGGCGATGTGGGATACCGGATTCGATCTCTGCACCTTGACATAGTATTTCGGAAACTTTTCCGCCAATTATATGGTCGAATGCGACGTCACCTTCGCGTTCCCTCAGACCACACATGCAATAGGTGAGGCGAAATGGACTAGACCATCGTGTAAAAACACGTTGCGATGCAGCTCCGTGTTCCGTCATGACAGTCCTTGTAGCTCTTTTATCCTTGGGGGCAGGCCCAGCCTCTCGCCTCTGAGGCGACCTATGGACACACCTCGGCATTCCGTAAATTTCTCTAGTATCTCGGTCCACGGGCGATTCTCCTTCATGGTTGTCTACACATGTGACGCCGCGTACGGGAAAACGCTATTTTCAGCTTACTGAATTCCTTTAATGGCTCCAAGTTTCTCACCTACGAGTGATTTTAACAGACTCTTCATAAATGCGTAATACGCTGAAAGATGGAGTCGGCCAGTCGCGGGAGATCGACCTTGGAGTTCCAATGCGTGGGCTATTCGATGACAGAATTTCCATTTCGTGGATTTGCAAGCGAGTCTGCAATCGTTCGGTCTCGCTCCACGCAATCCCACTGAGCTTCAAGAATAGGCTATTTTCTGTGCAAATGCGCGCGTACCGAGTTGGCCAAGGTCATCGACCTCTCGAGCACGTTAATATCGCTATGCGAGGCAGATATTCCAAAGAGTTCCAGGGAAACCATGGTCATCACTGTCTTTCATGAGCCGCTGCGTTTCTTCGCGATGTGGTGGTCTCAAGTGCTGTAATCGGATATAACAATGGTTGTTGTGGAAACTCTGGAATCCAGATTGTCAACAAATCAAAATCCAACATCGTTACCTCCTAGCGTGCGTTCATATATGGAGCACAGCGAAAAATAAATCGTCATGGAAAGAGTATGAAGGGATTATTTCGAAGATTGTTTTCCGGTCTGTTTGGAAAGAAGCGTGGCCCTTCGGTCCATAAATCTACGTCCTCCCTTCAACTTCTAGGAGATAAATTTCGTGGACTCCAAGTGTCCCACAGATTACCACGCACCGTTTCAATATCTACTTGTGCTTCCTTCAGTACGGCAGTCTCGATTCGTACGGCCCTAGATCCGGTTCTTGTGAAGGAGAATGTCTATGCAGAAACAGAAAGCGGGGTAGGATATTTCGAAAGTAACGCCAGCAGTATCTTCTCCTTAAGCAAGCATGTAGACTCAGATCATGAGAGTGATACGCAGGCTACAGATTATACGTCGCCTACTGTGGCATCGAAAACACATGAAGAGCCTTCGATGCCACAATTCGATATATGTGCTTGGGGACTTCCATGCACTCTCTCTGCCATCACTTTCACCACTGCTCCAGTACATATATTCGAGCCGGAGCGTCCGCCTATAAAAACCTCAAAGGCGACAAAGAACTTTTTGACAGTTATCTATATGTTGCTGATCTTGACTAAAGATCAGCGCATTCAATGGGACGACCGCGAATTATGGGGATGGTTGTGCCGAGGGTACGCAAATACAACGAGCCGCAAGCTGTCTCGTGCATCTGTTTCAGAGAAGCAGCAAGAAAGCTTGTTTGAAGATATACCATGTTGGGGGTTTTAATGACTTTTGTTTCTATGCCAAAATGATTTTATGACGCTATATTCATTCATCAGCTGTAGGATCTCCATATTCCCAGAGCCCTTTACGCTCTTTCATGGCCTGCTTTTCGGAGAGCTGAAGCTCTTTGATGATGTCATTATATGCCCGTTGCCATCCTCGAGAGCCAGCCCCATGTTCGACCCTAGTCCAACCATGTCTCACCATCTCTTTGTTGAGTGATTCTTTAGCACTTGTAGAAGAATGAGCATCAAAGAGTGTCAAGGACATCGTATTTCCTGTTCTTTGATCAATGTTGGCCACCAGCTGCTTCCCTGCCGAAACGGATGCCAAAAATGCAACAGCTTCTTGAGCGTAATCTTGATTCGGCCAAACAAGAAATGACAAGACAGCCTCGTGACATTGCGCCTGTAAGGCAGAAGTTGAGAATTGGGAGTGTAGTGTCCGCAAATTCTCCAACGCAACAGATTCGCCATTTCCATAATCGATGTATGTTACCTCCACCTTGTTATTAGATCTATCAACTGCACGCACGCGCGCCCGATACCACTTTTTATCTTCACTAAACTGTGCTGATATGCATTCGCCGACGGATGGAAGAGTGGTTAGGGGTGCCTCATTACTTGCTAAGTGAAATTGCCGAAATTTACTCATCAGCTGTGTTAGCTGCTGCGTTCCAGAAGAAACGATTTGCACTTGGAGTGTCCCACTGCTGGAGACGTCTGTAATTACAATGTCGATATATTCTTTTTTTGCAGGAGAAACCTCAGCTCCAGTAGCAGGAGCATCAAGTGCAGTCTCCTTTTCCGCAATGTAGTCATTCCAAATTCTTCGTTGAGCCTTTTGAGCATTACTCTGAGCATTGTAGAGCTGCTTAGAGTTCGAAACATATTCCGCCGAATACTCATGGACTGTAGCTAATCCCTCTTCCAAAAGCAATACAGCCAGGTCTTCTTTACCTACGTAAAGAGATCCCACAAACCCACCAGATCGGTCTGTGCTCTCAACCTCAATCTCGACGTCGCGTTGTAGACACCTTTTAGTTGTGAAATTCAAAGCGTCTTGCCCAAAAGGTTCAGACTGTTCATTCGGCCTTCCGGCTCGAGGAGTACGGATTCCACTCAAGACAAATGTAATTTTGGCATTCTCCCTTGGCACTAAGACTTTGAATCGTGAGCCTGCCGCCACATGCTCTACTACTGCGGCAATACGCTTTTGACGTTGAAGGAATGTTAGGAATGCTTTAGCCTTTGCGACTGATTCAGATGCATCCACTATTCGGACAGTCGGGGCCTCTTTGGGTGAATGGAGTCCTTTTTGTTCGTCGAGTGCAATTTGTTCTGCAGCCATAAGCTCATCGTAGATAGGCGATCGGTCTTCATCATCTCTTCTATGCTTTATCACCAAAGCCAGCCCGGCTTCGACCAGTCCTAAAGCCACATTTTTGCCACTGATTGTTACAGTAGCAATCTGTCGTGCTTCAAAACCTTCTGAAGCGGGACGTACATGGTCAATACTGACATTCACGTGTTTCCCAATGAGCCTTTTACGTAAAAATTCCTTTGCATCATTCGCGTAAGCTAATTGCTTTGGATCGGAAACTTTTGGACCTCGAATCGATGAAAAGTGCAATCTCTGATCCTCGCCCGATTTTTGGCGTACCGTAATCGAATCGGCACTCACGATTCTTGAAACTATAGCGTCGAAACCGGGGCCAGATTTTACTCCCGATACATGTCCTTTCCATAGATTCAGCTTCCTACTTTTCGCTACACCTTCAGCTGCACGGAGGGCTGCCATTTCGCTCCCGACCATTGGTGACATCCAGTCTGCACATCGTGCCAGTCCATTCTGCAGGAGCAGCTCCGTTATCTTTCCAGCGGGGTGAGTAACATGCGCCACCAAAAGTCCTTGCTGAGACGTTCCTACCACTTCAACCTTGACAGACCGTTGCATCAGGCGCGACTCGACGAAGAGTTTGGCTTCATCGCCGTAGTCTTCAGCATTTCCTTGGCCATCGCTACGCTTGGCCTGGGGACACCGAATCCCCGCCATACCGAGATTAGCAATATAATGCCTTTCAGGGGTCATTATTCGCACAGAAAGCTTATCTCCATTGAGAACGCGTTCCACGATGCTGTCAACTACTTTGTGCTTGACTTCGGCCTCTGGTGGCGATTCGTAACGAACGTCAGTGACTCCTGCAATTTCGCTCCATATCCCCTTTTTCGCCTCGCGAGCTTTGGTCTCGAGGTTGCGGAGATGAGCAGTGGCCTCTGCATCTTTCTCATTCTTGCCGGCGTCGTCTCTAACCTTGACCCAACCCTCCTCAACAGCGGCCTCCAGCATGCTTCGGCCACCTGAAACCACATCTCCGTATTCTCTTTTGGCACTAGAAGTGTACATGGCGGAGAATGAGACATCCTTGCCAACCAATAACTTCCTCAAGAAGTCGCGTGATTCGAATGCAAACGGTTCATCCCCTTCACGGCGAATCCGAGGAGCCGTCACATATGCCAAGGCAAAAGTCTTCTCTGGCGGCGGTGCGGTGCCAGGCTTTGACTTGGTGGACGTGAGTACCAGCGAGTCCCCGGACAGAACAGACTTGACTTTGGCGGAGAACATGGCTTCCAGATCTTTCTTACCCCACGAAATGTTATATACAGAAAAGGATACAAAATCACGATACAGAGCAGCCCTTGCCGGGTGGAGTCGGGTTTTCCTGCTTCTCAATCTCAGAAATGATGTAGTCGAATGCCTTGACCACGTTCTCGTTGTGACGCGCGGACGCTTCGGTCCACGCGCAATTCCACTGGGCTGCCAGCGCTTTGCCCTCCTCCGCGCTCACCTGTCGCTGCACGTGCAAGTCCGATTTGTTTCCCACCAGCACAATGGCCACCCAGTCTGTGCCGGTATGGTTGAGGATTTTGTCGCGAATTATCTTGACCATTTCGAAGGAGGACTTGCTCGCTACCGAGTATACGAGCACATAGCCGTGAATCCCAATAGAGTGCTTGGAATTCAGAATGGAGTATTCGTCCTGGCCAGCGGTGTCAATAATTTCCGTGGCGTATTCCTGGTTTTTGTACTTGATGGTCTTGCTGAAGGTGTTTTCGATCGTGGGATAGTAGCTCTCCACAAAGTGCGACTCCACAAACTGCACGGTCAACGATGACTTGCCCACGGCACGGGAGCCCACGACGGCCACTTTCCTGGATTTTGGGGGTTGCATTTTGGGCGGATTGCGAGGTGGGTGTGGTGGATGATGGAGAGTAGTGAGGTACTTCTCCACACTTTTGCAGCCAGTCCCTGTCGCCAACAAGGTCGACAATGCTGGTAGGAGGTTGACGAAAAGGCATGAGTTTCGATGAAAGACGACTTGAGATCGAGGGTCGAGCTGGCTGGCTGGTGGACCCGAAAGTTCACTCCCCCTTAAGCCGGCGAGTGGTGGTTCTTTGTCATGGTCAAGGTGGACATTCATCTTATCTCTACCAAGGCACACTTGCACGAGAACTTGCATCTGCACATCAAATGTCGACGTTTCGTTTCGATTTCCGCAACTGTGGTGACTCCTGCGAAATAAGTGATGGAGTTCGTGGCTTTGAGCAGGATTTCGAGGATCTTTATGTGGTCTTGAATGCTCTACGGTCTCAACACTCTCTAAGCATTTTCGCACTTGTGGGCCATTCGCGTGGGGCACTAGCTTGTCTTCTCTATGCGTGCTTACATGACGGCTCAATACCTCACATCGTCAACTGCAGTGGTCGGTATAAAGTGGAGGAGATCGCTAGCTATCACGACAGGGTACATCCTGGATGGAGACGTGGACGGGGTTTCATGTCATTACAACTACGCTATGGCCACAAGACAGAAGTGCTTGTCCCATCTGAAGAAATTAATCGGATCGCAATTGCTGGTACAATGGACCGAATTATGCGGCTGCCAAATTCAGTCAATGTCCTCACCATTTACGGACTTGCAGATTCGGTGATTACGATCGGGGATTGTTGTACTTACGCAAACATACTTGCGGGACGCCATACTCTTAAACTCATTCCTAAAGCTGATCATAACTTCTATGAGCAGACCTCTTCAGGTGAGAGGATTAATCACAATTCTGAGGTGTCAACCTTAATCGCAAATTGGTTATCCGACGAAGCTTGCAGGCTGAGATTTGTTGAGAGGAATCAATCTATTGTGTCTTTACGACGATGGCTGGATATGCCAGATATCGCAAATTTTCGTGACCTTGGTGGATATCCAGCGGGCCACAACACGGTCCGTCGAGGTTGGATATTTCGATCCGCAGATCCAAGTAAGATTCAGCCCAATAGCATTGACCGCCTCTACAAACTAGGTATCCGAGTCATCTACGATCTGCGGTCTCGCCCAGAAATTCAGAAAAACGGCTTTACTAATATCAGTGGGATTTCAAGAGTAGAAGTGCCAATATTTCAGGAGGCTGACTATTCTCCTGCCAAACTAGCAGCGAGATACGCTATGTATGGTGGAGGCTGCGAGGGGTTCTTGCAAGCCTATGAGTCCATATTAGCGAATGCTGGTCGTCCCTGTCGAACCATTTTAGAACATCTGCGAGACAATCCCGCCGATGGAATTTTAATTCACTGTACTGGTGGGCATATGATTTAACGTAATCTAACTATAGCTGGAAAAGACCGTACAGGAGTCATCTGTGCACTCATACTCGCCTTGGCAGGATGTACTGATGATGTTATAGCTAGAGAGTATGAGCTTACATCGACAGGTTTATCCGGAGAGCACGAGAAAATACTAGCAGCATTGGCTGGTGTTTTTGATGCAACTACGAATAAAGATGCGGTACGTTCCATGATGTCGTCGACCTACAAAAGCATGATGTTGACTCTGCATATGATAAGGCAAAAGTATGGGAGCGCGGAGGGATATCTGCAAGAAGTCTGTACATTGACACCAGACGATCTCAAGGTCATCCAAAGAAATCTAGTGGCAAGTGAAGAGGAAAGCTGCTTGGGATGGATGTGGAAGAGCCATATATAATACGCACACAACCTTAATGTAGATCACGTGAGCATTACGTAGCCCTCGAGATGATTCGACACGCTTCCAAACTCATCCGTGCGACCCAAGGTCGTCTAGCAGTATTGCCGACTTCTCAAGGTGCTCGTCGTCTACAGGCCAGGTATGCGTCTACTTCCGAGTTCCCGCAGTCGATGGTGGAACACAGGGTGTTGAACTCGCCATTATTCAAGAAGCTGAGCGAACATCCCGAGGTCATAAACGCGATGGCAGAGTTGGTGGAGAAAATGGCCGGCAAGGGAGTATCGGTACAGACGCAGCCAACGATGCAGGACATGTGGAAGCTGTTGCATGATGCGGATATCAAACGTGCCATAGAGAACGTCAGTACCAAAATAAAGGAGAGCGGCGTCGATCTGGATATGCAGGATATCATGCAAATGAGTCGGGCGATGCAGGACGCTGGGCAAGGTGGGAAGATGCGGTTTTAACCATCTTGCATGGACATGCTTTGGGGCATCTGGCTGGGCATGTGAGCGGGACCCTTGACATCTGCTCCGACGTGGGGACGCTGCAGACGAGCCGGACTTGGTGTTCAGTTGGCGGAAGCTAGAAGAAGCTGCATCCTGTATCGTGTGCCTTTTGGTGTAGCATAATACTCTCGTAGACATCCACTATCACATGAAAACCGTCGAAGCCCACCAAATACGTCATTTAGTATGGCGAGAGTGCCTTTGATAGGGAGATTAGACTACGCAGAGTATGCTGGGCTGCTGCTCGGCCTTACACTGGTGCTGCTAGAGCTGTGTGTTCGCGCAATTACGATTGCTCTGCCACCTCCCGTTTTGCATTGGTTCTACAACAGAAGCAAGTCTGCCTTCCATCGGTTCACACAGAAGCGGAAACTAGACGGCAACTCCAGGGATATACTCAACGCTCGTGGGTTTGTCGAGATCTGTACCTACTTTGGCTATGAATGTGAAGAGTAAGCTTCCTTGCAATGTAGACTGACAACAGACATGTCGTTCAAACCAAGGACGGCTATCTCCTGGGGTTGCACCGGATATGTCTGAAAAAGGGGGAACAGTCTCTCTATAGCCACAAGCTAGTCGAAAAGCCAGTTATTTATTTACATCATGGATTGCTGATGAACTCAGAAGTATGGATCGTCAATTGCGAACCTGAACGCACCCTACCGTTTGTACTTGTGGAGAAGGGATACGACGTCTGGTTCGGTAACAATCGAGGAAACAAATATTCAAAGAAAGCCATACATCTCAATTCAAATGAGACAAAGTTTTGGGACTTCTGTATAGATGACTTTGCATGGCGTGATATTCCAGACACTATTGAGTATATCCTGGAAAACACAAGGCAGCCATGTCTCTCTTACATTGGGTTTTCTCAGGGCACTGCTCAGTCCTTCGCTAGTCTTTCGATCAATCCTGGTCTCAATGAAAAGGTGGATTGCTTCATTGCACTTGCCCCGGCTCTTCGTCCCAAAGGGTTGCGGAATCCTTTAGTAGATGCATTGATGAAAGTCAGCCCCAATCTGGTGTACCTTTTTTTCGGACGCAAGGCTATACTGCCATCCACCACCTTTTGGCAGAGCATCCTGTGTGAGTTCCTAATCTCGGACCCATTGCTAACTTAAGATCCACCGGTTTTTGTGAGAGTAATAGACACTGCATTGAATTTTCTCTTTGGTTGGAAAGGCGAAAACATCTCATTTCCCCAAAAGGTTGCAGCATACGGTCACTTGTATTCCTTTACTTCTGTGAAAGCTGTGGTTCATTGGTTCCAAATAATGCGAAACGCGAGCTTCCAAATGTACGATGACGACGTTCAAGCTCCATTGGCAATTAATAGTTCCCAGTTCTACAAGGTCGCATTATTTCCGACTCGAAATATTCGTACACCAATCGTCCTCATCTATGGTGGTATTGACAGTCTGGTCGACATCGATGACATGCTTAAAGAGTTACCCAGACACACCAAAGCCCAGAAAGTGGAAGGCCACGAGCATTTAGACCTACTATGGGGCCAAGATGTTCATCAAGTCGTTTTCCCTCATATTTTCCACGCGCTCGAATCATACTCAAAGTCCGTGAATAGCGACTCGGTAGCGTTGACCAGCAGAAATGCTTCCGCTGTCGCTCCAACCCTCTACAACCTTCTCGAACAAAGTAACGGCACGACAACCTCTTCCTCCTCAAGGCTGAGTTTAGAGGATCGCAATTCATCGAGTGGATCTTTTCTGACATCTAACGGCGGCCCCGACGTTGAAGTCTTAAAGAGGCGACGTCTCTCCAACGATGCACAGCAATATGATATAAGTGGCAATGGTGGAATTCGCATTCCGACATCAAAGGTTGTCGCCTCGCAAAAGCATGCATCCATAGATGCACATTCAAAGAAGCTACAATAATTGCATCATGTATATAGGATCATCTACAAACGCAGGAGTAGTAAAGTGGTCTAGACGAATACTTTATTAAATTATCCTATGGTGACCATGTCTGCCCACGAACGCCGAAGTATGCAATGTATCAAGTTACCCACGCTTTGTAGGAGACCCACCGCTTTCATACTCACTCAAATTTGCGAGAGTATTTGATCTCTTCATCATTGACTTGTCAAATCTCGCTTTCCAGCTTTCCAATTCCTTTTCTAATCGCAGTGATTTTTCTTTTAAGCTTCGCGCCTCTCGCTCAGCCTTGCGAGCAATTAGCTGGTGGTTAGATTCGGATGCTTGAAGCTCTTCGATGTCACTCTTGAGTCGATTGGCTTTGCCTTCACCAATTTCGATTTCTTTTTGAAGTCGAGATTTGTTATCTTCATAGACAGTCAATTGATTGTGAAGCTCACGTATGGTTCGGCCCGTTGTTCGCTCAGCCCTTTCATTCTCACTGCGCTCTTTACTTTGAGATTCTATGTGCTGTTCGAGCTGTGATGTTAGCAACCTAAGAGATATCTCACTTACTTCGGATATACGAGCCTGTAGAAATCTGACGTCTTTAGAAGTACCAGAAAAACCTTTTGTTTCTAGGTCTACCACTTTCATCTGAAGCTCTTTAGTAAGCTTGTCCAAAGCCTTTTTCTCTTCATAGAGTTTAACATTGGACTGCCGTTCTTGTGTGATATCCTTTAGCAATTCGGAAGCGGAAGTTTCTGTCCGATGGAGCTTCTGTATTGCAGATGCTGCAATGTCTTCTTGCTGTGTCAAAGATGCCCTCAAGCTTAAAAGTTCCAGCGAAGAACGTGATTCTTCAATTCCAACACCATCGTCGTCGTCCTTCGGACCGTCTGTCATATCTGTCAATCGCTTTTCGAGTTTCTCATTGTCTTTTTGCAATAGAGTACGCGCTACAACAATTTCATCCATAGACGTTCGTAGAGATTTAATCTGAGACAAAAGCGATACGACTTTGTCTTGTGAGTCCTTCTGAGAATCTATGGCGCTCTCACGAGAACGCTCAATTTCACGGATTTTCGATTCCAAGCGGACTTTTTCTTTTGACCATGACGAGCTCTTCATAGTCTCTTCTTCCCACTTCGACTGTAAAGAACTTATCTCGGTGCGTAGACCACGATTTTCCTCTCGTATTTCATTGCAAACCTCTCTCTCGCTTTCGAGCTCATTCGCAAGGATATCAACTTCCCGCTGGTACTTTTTCCGCGTTGCATCGATAGAAAACTCTTTATCCTCAAGATCTTGAGTATGGTTATTACGATACGAATCCAACTCTTGTTGAAAATGTTCCTTCGATCTGTTTGCTTCAGCGAGCTCAGCGGATGATTCCTCTAGTCTTTCTTCAAGTTCTGCAGCTTTTTTAGACATGCCACTCATTTTTTTCTCTGCAGCCTTTCGTTCCTCTAGGTATCTTTCGGCCGAAGTCTCAGACTCAGCACGCTGAGATTTCGCCCATTTTTCGGCTTTATGAGACTTCAAAACAGCGATCTCAGCATGTTCCAGCCGTCCAAAATAGTCTTCGGATCTAGTTTTGTAAAGATCAAGATTAGCCTCTAGATCGGCACTTCTTCCAGCTTCGGCATCTAGACGAATTTGCATGTCTGCAACATCGGTCAAAAGCTGAGTGAGGTTTTGTTCTTGAGATTCGATAACGGCTGTTTTCTCAGCAATTTGTTGGCGTGCTGTGGTTAGGTCTTTCTGTATTGTAGCTTTTAAGGATTGAACTTTGACAACTTCGATTTTCAATTCCCCCAACTCTTCACAAGTAGCTTTATTGACCTCAAACAAAGAACTTCGTGACTCGGCGAGAGTGCTGAAAATGTTCTGGATCTCTTTGGAGGATCTGGTTTCTGTTTCTTTTATTGACAGGATACCTTCTTTCTGCGCGTTTTCCATCGTACTTATCGTCTCTGAATTATCTGTAAGAAGCTCGTGCAATCTCGTGTTTTCTCGTCGTAGTAGTATATTTTGATTTTTCCCATCTGGTAATTGACCTATCTCCGAAGGTACAGCCAATTTAGACTCCAGCTGCTTTTTCATAAGTTCCGACATTGCAAGCTTCGCTTGAAGCATCTCTATTTCGGCTTCGAGATCTTGAAAATGTCGGCGTGTACTAACGTCCCGAGCATTTCCGTCTCTAATACTCAAAACTGCACCTGTGCCTGCTGAAGCCCGTGCATACGGAGTTGCATTTGAAGTCTTTCGAACTGGACTTGGAGAGAGCGAAAAGGACGTTGTTCTTGTCCTCGGTGGGCTAATAGGTTGCAGTTCGTTATCAGATTCTAACTCCTCGAGAATGGCACGTCGAGACGCGTTATTAAGGAAATCGTTCTCCATTAATTCCTGGTGCCATCTTTGCCGAGCCTCTTCAAATTGCTTTTCAATGCGTGCTCGACCTTCTTCAGCTACCTTCTTGGCCAGCAAAGCCACATGCAACTTCCTTGAAATACTTCCATTGGGCTCAAGTTTTTCAAATGAATCATTTGAACTTGGTCGATCCTCAACTGAAGAGTCGACAATTTTTTGTAGGGAAGCTAACTGATGTGACCGCTCAATAAGCTCTACACTGGCGTCACCCATAGCACTCTGAAGCTCGCGGCAGAGAGTTTGAGATTGCACCTTTTGTAAATGTTCACCTTCGAGCACTCTATTGACTTCAGCCAGCTGTATCTTAAGAGATGAGGACAGCTTCTCAGCTGCACGCGTGGACTGACGTTCTCTGGAAAGCTCGCGATTTAGGTCCTCAAGCTCGACTATAATGCGATCTTTTTGACGGTCCATTGCAGTTTTCGAGATGAATAGATCATCATACTTTTGGCGTGAAGAAGATAGCTCTGCACCAATAACAGTATTACGCTCTTGGACAGTCTTGAGTTTGGCTGAAGAGTCATTTAGTTCTTGGTCACGGATTTGCAGCTCATATGAACTCTTTGCTTTCAAGTCCTTTTCGATTTTGTTTCTCTCAAGTCTTTCAGCCACCAATTGCGCGGAAGCTTGCTCTAATTGAGTTTCTAGTTGATCTCTAGAACGAGTGAGTGAGGCTTTGACGGAGTCATTGTCTCCAATCTGGCGTCGGAAGGCCTGTACCTGCATCTCTAACGATTCTCTTTCATCCACACTAGTATGCAATTTTTCCTCCAATTCCAAATAAAAATCGATCTTTTCGGCCAAGGCATGCTTCATTTCTTGGTACCCTGATTGTGAAGCATTTATAGCTTTCTCCATCTCCTTTAGGTCTTCCTTTAGCTTCACAGTTTCTGCGTCAATTGTGCCGCTTTTTCTTAACAAGATTTGTTTCTCCCTCAGTGCTTGATCAAGTTGGCTCGCTTGAGATCTGACATCTGATTCAAAGTGATGACTCTCATCTAATAGCTCACGCTGTGCCTTTTTGAGGCTTTCAATCTCTGCTTTAGATTGTTCCATATATTCGGAATTCTTTTGGCGCTGTGTTTGAAGCTTCTTTTCAGCCATAGATAATTGGTTCCGTGCTTGGTCATTCTGTTTCTCTAAGATTTCTAGGGACTGGTGAGATTTGGCATCTTCTGAGATTTTTGCATGCAATAATCTTTTAGCTTCGACAGCGTCCTCATTTATTCGATTTTTTTCACGTCGTAACTCTTCCATATCTTCCTTTAAGTGGTTTAATTCCTCGACAACAGCATCGTGCTTCGTTTCTAGAGCTGCGACTTGGCTATCGAGAATTTTCTTGTCCTGAGCTTGACGAAGTAGATCAGCACGAAGCACTGCTAAGTCCGATTCTTTCTTACGTATCAAGTTCTCATAATCAGAAGACGTGGACGAGAGCTCAGAAAGTTGTGCACGAATCTGCTTATTCTCTGCCACAAGATCTCTCACTTGTCTAGTCGAGGTCTCATAGCCGCGTACCTAAGTTAACATCTCTCACAATAGGCTGGTTACATTTTCTCGAAGACGCGTTTCAATGTCTTTGTCAGATGTTTTTAGTTTTCTCTCGAGTGCTGCCAATTTCATTTCTCTGTGTGTCAGTGAGCTACGTAAGAGCTTTATTTGCTGCGCACTGGATATTAGATTGAAACAAAGCAACTCCATACAGTTGGTCGGTCTCATCACTTCGAGAGGCGTGCTGCCGTTCAGCATCCGAAAGCGTTATTTGGAGTCCGCTCATTCGAGCCAGAATGTCTTTTTTCTCACCCTCTAGCTTCGAAATAAGTTCTGCGCCTTGTTTCAACTGCAAGAGTAATTTCTGAGCTTGCTCGTCGCCACGTTTCTTCGCAATCATTAACTCGTCGCACTGCTCTTCAAGGCGATCAAGATCATCAATGGCTGCGGTCAGTTGTCCTCTGAGATCAGCTTCCCGTTCATTAGTCCGTTTAAAGATCTCCTCTTTATCAATAGCCAATGCCCTTTCGCTTTCTAGAGTTTCCCGTAGACTTTGAAGATCTTGGTCGGCTTTTTTTCGTTCCGCGTCCAAGCGCGTCTTTTCCGTCTCTTCATCTTTTATTTGTTTTTCAAGCTTAGTAATAACCTCATCACGCTTTTTAAGGTCACCCTCACTTTTTGTGGCACCCAGCAATGGTTTCATCTTGGTATGTAGCTTCCACCATGGGGACTGAGAAAGTTCCAAATATACTGCTAGATTTTTCTGAATAATTTTGGTAGCATCGGAGCGGAAAAGACGCTTTTGGACCTGGCGTCTTTTCATCCAGCCGCGGAGTATTGCCTGAAACTTTGTAATTGTTCCTCGAAGGACACTTTCTCTTTGTTCCTCTAGTTCAGCTAATACACCAGCCCGAAAGAAGACTTTGGTTAGTCCTACACGATAAAGATCATGATCAAGACGGATTTGTTCCAACATCAATTTTGCCGCACTTTGACCTTCCAAGAAACCTTGGGGGAGATTTGAAGTTATAATTTCATATCGGTGACGAAATTCAGCAAATTGGATTCTGTTTGGGAAACCAGTTCTGGCAATTCGAATGCCTTCAAGAACTCCGTTACACCGCAACTGATCAAGCACAAGTGGCGCATTAAATTTTTTCGGCTGTTTTTCATGATTCGGTATTATGCATCGTACAAAATGGGGATGAGTCGAATCCAGTTGTGCCATAAGGTTACCGAGCTGATCTTTATGCCTTTGTGCAACAGTTCGGAAAAGGCCCCTTTTGATTCTATGTTTGGGGTTTGTAGTCGGCATTGACTCATTAGAATCTGAAAACAGGACCGCGATATGGCTGTGAATGGAATTAGACAGAAGTAAAGTCACGTTCTCATTCAACGGGTCTTTGTTCTTCTCTAGCCAATGTTCAGTGCTGTACTCTACGTCGGCAGCATAATGCCGAACGATGAATCCTTGCTTCAAGAGAGATGATTTGTAGTTTTTTGATTTCTTTTCCCATAAGCCGTTCAATTTTTCAGTAAAAGACTTATCTGAAGCTTTTGGCATCACACAGTCTTCATCAAGGCACGAGAATATTCCAATAGGTTTACTCTTTTCGATAAGGTCAATCGTTGGTTGGAGATCATGTCCGAAGTCAATAAAGTTCCATTCAATGTTTTCTCTCGCGTATTCCTCCTGCTCCAGTACAAACATGTGGTGATTGAAAAATTGCTGCAGCTTTTCGTTCGTATAATTGATGCAGAGTTGCTCGAAGCTGTTTGTCTCAAAAATCTCAAAACCAGCTATATCCAGTACCCCTATGAAGGAGCTAGAGTCCACCGAGCGTTCTAAAGATTTATTTATTTTTGAGACTAGATGTCCAAAAGCACGTTCGTAAAAGCTTTTAGCTAAAGCCTCCACTGATCGGTTCACTTGATCGACATTCCTCGATTGTGATATCCATTCCCTCCCAGCTTTTACACGAGGTCGTAATAAAGCTTTCGTAAATTGATCTTGTGGAACACCAAGTAAGTGGCAAATCTTCTCTACGGGTGACACATCCTTTATTCGAGCTTGGTCACCACTCTCTGCTGAAATCTCCAAATTCCCCAAATGTAAAACTCCGGCAACTATTGAATAGATTTCCATCTGTTCTTGTGTACTGAAACCCATAGTCTCGAAAGAGTCTTGAAGAAGACGAAACTCTTCTGCGTCATCAACACCTTGAATACTCTTATTTGAGTTCTTTAAGAACCCATACTGATGCCACTTTCCATCAAGAAGAAGTTTTGATTTGAGTTCCGTAGAAGAGCCTTTTAAGAGCTGATAAAATACGTGGTAATTCCGTTCTTTTAGATTCTGGTGAACGACACGGGATTTCTCTAGCAAGTACCAGTCGATGAAAGCACCAGCTATTTGGCCATTCTTCCCAAATTCAAGACGGACAAATTTGCCAAATCGAGACGAATTATTGTTTCTGACTGTTTGCGCATTGCCAAAAGATTCAAGAATTGGATTGGCAAGCAATATTTGCCTTTCCAACTCAGAATGCTCTGAAGTTCTAGCCTCGTCAGATGAAACAGTTGTAAGATATTGAATGACTCTTTTCGTATTTTCGGTTTTTCCAGCCCCAGATTCACCAGTAACAAGAATGGATTGGTTCTCTCTTGCTTCACGCATACTACGATAAGCCATGTCTGCAGTTGCAAAAATATGAGGTTTGGCATCTTCTCTCGGCCTATTCTTATAAAGTAAAATATGGTCTTTGTTGTATATTGGTAAAGAGCAATAAGGATTAACCGCCACAAGAAATAATCCAGAGTAGGTATATATCAAATTGGCTTGATACCTCGTAGCCAAATTATGCACAACTGACGCCTCATTCAGGTGTGTAAGGTTGGCCATGTCGTCTGTCCTGTCGAATTTCGGCGGATTAACTTTATCAGTATCATCTTTGTTCACAACCCTCTCCAATCCATCTGACAATCGTACATGCAACTCTTGACCAACTTCTTTGATTACATAGGCTTTTATAAAAGCAAGTTCAGGATGTGTTAGCCATAGCCACCGTTTCGAAGACAGATCATCTGCATTTGAACTAATGAGCGTTGCGTTATCATTTGATTTTACTCTATTATCACCGGATGGCATGCTCGCTTGACTTGGTGTGGTGCCATGTGAGGATCTTTTCATTCACTGCCTATACTCCTGATATGCAAAGTGAATCCGAGAATCACAACGCGCTCACAGCCTCTGGTGGAGTTGCTGGATGTTTGGATTTGGCGCGTGCGGTTGTTAGGGAAACGATCTTCCTCGTCTCCAGCACCACCCCAGCCTCGTCCACCACAAGAGAAGAACGCGTCCATCAAGTGTTTCGTCAAGAGCAGTATCACAAATAAGACCTCTAAGAAGAACAAGACTAAGCGCGGACTATTTACTTTTGAAGACGGAGTGCGGATGTGGCACTGACAATGTCAAAAGTAGATACTTCGTCAACTATGGCAGCATTCGAGCCATCACAAAGCAACAAGACGAGCGCTCGCACTAGAAACGGCGCAGTGACTAAGAAAAGCAATATGTTATATGGCAGTACAGAAGGAAAATATTTTATATGCTTAAGCTGACTAAAGATTTGCGAAAAGGTGCAGTACAGGCTATTGTTGATCTTAAAAGTTGGGGCCTCAGTTCCCAGGAAATTAGGACGGAAAACATCAAGATTCAAGATCTCTCTGCCCTCTTTGCTGAAGCTGGCTTTTCAGTTGATGAGTTGACTGAATTGCCCAGCGAGAAATCTGAAATAAAGGGTCCATCTTCACTAAACCATGAAAAGCAAGACTCACAAAATGATGCTAGTAGTCCCCAAACTATGGCGCATGCTGAGTTGCTGGAACGTAAGACTTCATCGACGTCAGTCGAACAGAATTCGACATCCAACAAATCTCAGCGCAAAAGGCCAATGACATCAAGTGATTCTAGCCAAACTTACCCAGCGTCCAAACGACAGCTTTTACATAGTACTAGCCATCTGATCATTGATGTATCGGACACTGAATCGGAGCCGGATATCCAGGGACAAATCTTGCTCAAGAAGAGCAAAGAAAGCACCCCGGCTAAAGAAGCTGAATTAAAAGCCAAGGAAAATGAAATCAAATTGATGCAGGATTTAATCACTAAACGAATGGAGTCACGAAGGAAAACGGCTGAGATTTCTGATGTACAACAGCTCATCGATGACGTCACAATTCAAAAAGTAGCATTGAGGGGAGCCCAAAAAAGGGATACTGGGAGGGATTTGATGTCTTTGTCCTCCCCTAGACTGCAAGTTGACTTGGATGGGAGAACTAGTAATGAAGTTCTCGGTGAGTCTGAAGATTTCTCTGATAGGAGGCATAATCTAGAAATTATGTCTCATCAGCTAGAGCAAGAAGAAAGAAAACATCAAGTTGCTGAACAGGTTGCTGGCAGGAAGTCTTGTGTCGAATTGAGCACTGTGTCTGGCAAACGGTCGTCCGAAGAAGACGACGGAACTAAAATAAAAAATGGTGTGTCACTAGAATTTCAATTAAGGGCAAAGTCTGATATTTCGTTAGGGTCACCAAATATAATGGTTCCTCCACCCGGGAGTGAAATACATCCTTCAGTAACTGGAATTATGGAAATACAACGCGCCTCATCTACCGTTGCGACAAAAATTGCTACCTATAGCTCTAATCTGCGCGAAACTACTGACAAGAATACAGTCATTGGAAGCTCAATCCAAGACAAATTACCCCGACCGCAAAACGGAGTAAAGATGTTGAGTGTTATCTTAGCTAACCAAAGTCGAGACAGCAGTTTGTGCCGTACACCAGCCCACTCTTCGATCTTCATAATATTAAGTATCATCCTAAGTTTCAGACTTGGTTTCAGGATGGTTTCCGCTCGGGGACCTTTTTTCACAAGATGACGGACTACGGTATAATTTGCCTATATGAGACTCTCGGAGGGGTCTGTAATGATAAAGCTTGTCATTCTCTACACTTCCGGGACGCTTTTATGACAGGTTAGAGTTTGGTTTTCTTTTGGGCTGACCGTGTACAGACGCAGAAATTCTCCAAGATCTTACGTTTAGTGATCCGCAAGGCTCCGAAGACAAATGCAAAGCATTCCTAGCTGGTTTAATTAAACTCTCTGCTCGTTTGAGAGAAAGCAACGCCACTTTCGAAGAAATTGCAAAAAACATCGCCCACGTGATATATGAGTTTTGGGAGTCTTGCATTTTTAGACGGACTAGTAAGGACACTATGTTTAGGGCTTTGCGTCAGGTTTGAGGTTGAGTGAGCAACGCCGAGCTAT
>JAABUO010001365.1_pt1 | contig 32431 bp, 29 predicted proteins | sample 5559291 | NCBI WGS metagenome assembly JAABUO01 (sample SAMN10711878, study PRJNA513372) | rock metagenome | isolation source: Antarctica rocks | place: Antarctica: Victoria Land, Finger Mt sud | reverse complement strand
GTCGCGCCGGCGGCGCTTCTCATCTGCCCCTGACGGTCAGGATGAAGCGCGGGCATCATGCCGATGGTGTGCTCTGTCTCTAGATAGTTTAAGTAATTCGTTTTCGTGGTTTCAAAAGTTTATGTTATCTCCAACCTTTCTAATAAAATACCAAATTTACTATTGAGTTCAGACATTCTTGGTATCTTCAAACCTTCAAGGCCTGTTTTCGCGTTTTGTGTATGTAGCTATGACATGTCCACTGGTTTCGGCTTCGCTCGAAGATCCTGCGCCTTCTGCTTTTACATTGAAATCCCCTCGTCATCGCCGAAGGGGTTCACTGTCACCGTAACACCGTTTACACTATGCAAGAGAATCTCTTTATGTATGACACTCCCTTTAGACCTCAGTTTCGTCCGAAGAGCGCCCCTCGAAAGATCTTTCCGGCCGCTGAAGACTCCCTAATTACATAATAGATGATGTAGTTTCTATGAAAGAAGTGAGATATACATGTTCATAAGGTCTGTGTAAAGAAGTCAGACAGAACGATGAGCTACGACTTAACTGAATAGCGAAGCTGCTGCATATAACGATCGAGCAGCTCGATGAGACTCTTTTCAATGAGACTACAGACTGACGTCATCAAGCCTACGCACCAGTTGATGAATCAGCTCGCTATCAAGCCTCTAGAAAGAGAGGGCATTCCTGAAGCGTCCTTGTTGATAGCGGTGATAATGAATGCCTTTTGATGGTCGCGTTGTAGCATTTGTGGCAAAGAGGCAAGAGAAGGACTAAGGTACCATATGACTACAAGCATCATCACTCTATCGAAAACCACCACATTGTGTTGGTTTATGAATCGGCCAAAATGTGAACACACTTTGGAACAATCCTATTCAGACACATTGAGCGTTCGAATGAATACCGATGGTCTTGAGCAATTGTGAGGACAAGGGTGAAGGATACGCTGGTTATGTCAAAGGAGGGGAATGATAAAAACTCCGATTAGCCATCGATTCTGAGCAATCCGGTATATGTAAGGGGATGGCTGCATCAGCCATTATCCTGGCCCGTATCCCTTCTTTTCCGCGGGCCGGGTCTGGTCAAATTTTCCCATACACGGGGGACAACTCGAATTGCTGGCGACTGGACCACACGTTTCTGAAAGCAACTAGTGATCGCTTACTGGGAGCTTTCCCGAGGCTATACTGACGGACAGAGATTCAAGCTCGGGAGCGGTAAGGATGGATTGAGCGAGTGAGCCAATTAAATTAGGGTACCACTAGGGTTTAGCGGCTCTATGATCATAACAACGCGCACACGTTCTTTACTTTACCTACCCACCACCCACCCTAACCTCATCGCCGCCATGGATCTTGCACCCCCTCCAGTGGGTGAGCTCTATGTGAACCACGAAGAGCTCATCGCCGCCGCCAATACATGGGCTGAAGCTCACGGTTACTCGCTCAATATCAAACGCTCGAGCAAAAACAAGCGAGGGGTAGGGGTAGGGGTTTTGGAGGTAGGGCGCGGGGCGGAGGTAGAGGTAGTTCTAGAGGGCTAGGTCGAGGAGGTAGAGGGGGTGAAGGGGGTGAAGCTTCGGCTGAGCCCTGTCCGAACATCAGCAGAAAGCTTCAAACGGTGGAGGCTCCTACGGGGTGCTTCAAATTTGATATGTAGTTACAAATATAAATCAGCTTCGAAAAACATATCGACCCCAAAGATACTTGATTTTTGGTGAGCCGCTCATATGAAATCAAGTATCTTTAAGGTATGCTGTTCGTCTGTTTTAGAGCCGCTAAACCCTAGTTGAGTAGCCGCTAGACCTATTTAGGGGGGGTGTATGTGTAGTAAACAGAGGGCGTCATATGTTTAGTGGTACCCTTAAATTACCGAATACAGAACTTTGAAGATTAGTCACGACAATTCCTACTCCTATAGGGCTACAAAAATACAACAGCAAGCAAAACCCCAAGAAAGCCAAGAATACAAGCGACCATAATATCCAAAACATCAGTAGGAGCTGCTCCCTTGACACTGGGGTCTTGGCTTTTAGGAAAAGACATATTGAGGTTAACTGAAGAAGACCGGCACTTATATACATCATAAACCAGGAATGTCATAATCCCTCTCGACTATGATGACGGTCATAGACTTAGCGAATGCCAATGCGAGCTGTTGAGGTTCGATCGTGGTAGGACTAGTACTGTTGATCGCCGACTTTAAACAACGTGGACGTTTTTCTTGGCAGAAGATAACTATTCCTTCACGGATACTAGCCATTCCAAGAACAGTCAACTGATTATCAGGCTTATAATGAGAGCCAGCTTCACTGAAAAGCTAGGCATCGGCGACTAGGTGGAGACCCACCCGCTTGTTCCTTTCGCACCTCAGGGCGGCTTCTGGGCCAAAATTTAGCCCTGGAGGCTGCCAAGGGGCGCCGGATTTGCCCCGACAAATATTTATAATTCAAACGGGTCGATGCCCGATAGGAGGAGGAAAATGATAAGGGAAGATGCGAACAATGTAGCAAGGCAGCGGTAAGATGAAATGCGCTGGCAGAAGTGCTCTGACATTAATCTTATTGCCTTCAGTGGTGTTACGACTCTACCTTCTATAATAGCGAGGAGTGTACTCCTCCTATTTCCTCCTATTGCTTCTATTGCTTCAAGAGTCATTCTTATCGCACTTCGAATCTTCGTACAAGAATAACATTACGGCTTCTGCAGATTTCACTTCTGTTGACGTGCAAGCGACGCCGACCGGAAAGAAACGCAAGAACAACGCTCGTAGCTCAACTATTTCGCCAACCCTAGAAGAAGAAGCGGCGGAATTTTTCGAGCAACGAAGCACCGATATATGAAAGTAGCCCAAATTACACCGGCCCTAACTTCGAAAGTCCAACCCAAACCCTTTCACTATTCCCACGTAGCTCGCACCGCTCTTTCGATCTGCGTCGGACGCTCATCTCCACCTGCGACCACGCATGTATCTGCTTATAAGTAAGATAAAATACCTCCAAATCTAAAGATCCGTCCTCTACCACGCTGTGGCTTCTGCGAATTGCATCTAAGAAAAGTAGGCTAGAAAAGAAACGCATGCACAACGCTAACGCTGCCATCCATTTCGCCACGAGTCGTGAAGTTGGAGCACTAGTATAGTCCGCGCTCTTACGATCTGCATCCGGACCTGAACACGTGCAGGAATTGGATATTTCGGACCAGATAAAGAGGGGCGCCGAATGACGTGGGAGACGAAGATTATGGTGACGGGGACGCTTGAAAGGATGCGCCAAGAGTTGAAGACCATCTTTCTTGAAGGACAGACATACTGTTCGGTAGGGAATTCTATGATGACCGGGCTTGCCAAAACCTCCCTGGGGGCTTCGGGGTGAAAGCGCCTACAAATCGTAATATCAGTCTCTCCTAGCGTTAGATACGGAATATCAATGTGCCACGTGAACTAGATGCGCTATCACGCTAAGGAAGCACACTTCTAGGTATTGGTCTTTGACCAACAACAACAACACCCGAGACTCAAAAACTCTCATCTCTTCTAGTTCGGCCTTTAGGAAGTCCTTCGGCATGCCTGCCCAGTAAGCACTGGCGTGGACCCTAAGCACACGAATTGATCTATTTTCTCTCAGGTAGAGACTGGATAACCTGGGCCATATGACAGAGCTAGATGACAGAGCTCGGTGCCAGAGCTAGATAGATGACTGACAGAGATGACAGAACTAACCGCAGAGCGAAGTAGGTGGAATGGTTATACGAACTACAGGCGTTTGAACATATCTAGGTGCATGGGTGGTCATCGGTAATTTCGGCATTCAGACCTGTAGGTTGGACAAGATGACATCTTCGTCGGTTGGTGAGCAAATAAGGACTCGAAATCTTAAGGTCGCTTTCCGAACGTCGCTTGACAGATGACTCCAAAAACGTTTTCACTACTCAAGTCAAACCGTCGGTTCAAGACTCCCGAATATAGAACGATGTTGACAAAGTCTACAGTACCAGCGGTCACTCTAGCACTTCGAGATCTGAACAAAAGCGAGGAATTCCTTACAAATTTCCTCTTGATGATGAAGCCGTGAAAAATGAGTTTCGTCAAGTCTACAGGTAGTACATGGGAATCCGGTTTCAACACTTGATTTCGACAAACATCATAGGAACATAGGCGAATAGTTGCATGAAATGGAAACATATGAGGGACCGTTCGATGCCGAATTTCTTGAGGTTCTGGTAGCTCTGCACCGCAACCACAAAGAGCGACTAGACAGGATAAAGTCTGATTCTTGCCGGAAGGGGGCGCAGTACAGTGGAACCTCATACAAGAAGTAAATTCAGTCTCAAGAGTTTGAAGAATGGCATACAATTGTGTATACTAAACGGTTGTTCCTAAGAAGAGAACTCTCCCTTTCACCACTAGACTATGACGCCCCTTTCACTCCTTGATCAACATGAAGAACACTAATCGCTACCAGCCAGATCATCTTCCTGGTTTTAAACTTCAAATTCTCATTTCGCCCTAATTTGACTTTTCCCCTTTACCATATATACCTGTGCCTCTCATTCCGTTATTTCCTGCATCGCACACTGATATTACAGCGACGGGTCTTAAGGCTTAGATATGCATGGAAGGTAGGCGACATAGTTGTTGAAATCTGTATCATCCGGTGAGACCAAATAATTATGGACTACTGTGGTTGGGTCTATATCGCGATCGTAGATTCATGGGGTGGAAAGAGTCGATTAGCTTGCAGACTCACGTATTTTCCTATTATCTTTTCTAGTGCATAAGCCAATTCCTTTCTTGCGCTGATGGTTTTGCGGTTTTAGCTAAGGGAACACCTTGCTCCCGTCTTTTGAGACACTCTCTCCTGGTAATACGCCGATCAATGTCTCCCAGCTGGACAGTCTGTAATCGCGTGCGATCGATTGGAAAGAGGTATCAATCACACGTATTATGGGTGGGTTTGCTGAAGTGGTTGAAGAGGATAACGATGAGGCCCCTGTGCTAGAAACTTGCCCCGTTGATTCGGAATTAGGGTTAGGCTTATTTGAAGCTTTGGGAGGTTGGGAAACTGTTGTACCGATTGAAATTCTAACTGCAAGAAATACATCACATTCGCCACGCAGGACGCAGTGAGGAATGGGACTTTGTCACTACTTTTGATAAGGAATTTAGGCAGATGTGAGAATCGGCGGTATTTGAACAGATGCTAAGATAAGCTCTACATAGTCTCAACAGCCTTTGGAATTTTATCAGACGTTAGGCAAACGTCGATGGTTTTCAAGATCCCACTGTTTGTCCTGTTAAGTGGTGTATGCTCCGCCAGTGTGAGGTAACGGTTGGTACCACTTTTTGACCTGATCGAAAATAGCTGGAAAAACTTTGGCACGACAGGCAGACAACCACAAAGAATGACCGTCGTAACTTCAGCGAAACTGAGATTGCTATTAGCAGTTGGGCGTTCAATTATCGCAAGGCAGAACGATCGTACCTCCACAACCCTAGTTGTTGAAATACATAGGTCTTGTCTTCGGAGTTCAGATAATCAACACTATACACCAGTCGAGCAACACTTGTAATGCAGGCACTGTATAGAGTGAGGACTCGTTTGTTTTAGAGACAAGAGAGCTTACAGTAGACCAATAGCGAACATTGCGGAGACCTCGATTTTGCGCCTCAAGGGTAAATGAAGCTTAAAGATCGAGTGAATTGGAAGAACAAGAATGGATACATCGGAGAAAATATTCCAAGCTCCTGAAACAAGCAACAGCGAAGTGGTGTTAACACATTGTCCAGATACGCGAGGACTCCAAATCTTTTCCCGAGGACTGCACTGAAAGATGCATATGAAAGTCACGATGGTGTAAACACATAAGTTCGTCCAGATAAGAAAGTGAATGATCCAGTAGGTAGCGCCTCTTCGAGTTGGTACAAAGAGTCTCAAGAACTGTAAAAGTATCGAGACTTTCGCCGCAAATATGATAGGACCATAGATGATCTCGTTTATATTACCAATCTACAAAGTAGCTCTAGTAAACAGGCATATGTAGAATCTAGTGACAACTCACGCGATGTAATTTAACCATATCCCGCTCAGTCACGTCCCATTGATGTCGTCCTGCTCCAAGATTTGTGATTATGATCGACTCTACGGACCAAGCGATGAGACACACCTAAAAGATCATTAGCAATCTTAACAAGACACAGTCTTCGAGAATTGACAAACCCAGGCGAAAACAGATGTGTCTTCTGATCTTTAGCCATGATCATTCACGAGGGTATAGAATACTGACAATCCTCCAGAAGCATCGATTCATTGGTACGTATTCTTACGGCGAGGCGCGCTCCAATTCCAAAGGTGGTGAGAATTATGTATACTGCGGTGGTGGTAATGAGAACGGGCTTCAGAGTATATGGATCGACGAAATTTGAAGTGACTCCTAAAGGAGGTGCAAGAGCAGGTTCATCCATCACGAGTTTCTTATGACTTTCTAGGAGTAGATTTTCCACTTCCTTATACCAGCTTTGCCCAGATTTTCGGAATTTTCTCGATAGCTTGCATAAAGGTGAGTGCAGAGAGACTGAACGACGCTGTTCACGAATACAGTTGTGACGTTTTGATATCGCTATATGATAGACTAAGATGTCAAATGATCAAAAAATAATTGATGTACCAAGTGCTGTCATCCAGCCTTGTCATCTAGCCCTGTCGTCTTACGTTCAAATGATCTAGATGTCGAAAACTTCAAATACCAATAAGCAGGAGTAAGCAGTAATAAGGCTCTCACTATTGATTACTGTTGTGTGAGCATGGTACGGGATCCCCAAAGCTGATGTGATGCGCGCTATGAAGCTTGGCGAAGATTCGTAGAGACGATTAGAATAGCACTTGGCAAGTTTGTGTATGATAGAGATCCCAAAATAAACACACGCCAAGGAGGGGATGGGTTAGGGCGGACGAAGGTTTCATGTGACGTAGGTAGTGCCTTGGTCTGTCAACTAAAAACTGGTTCTGCCATCTAGCTCTGTCATCTACCTTAGTTGTGTCAACTAGTTCGGTCATACTGAATGCTTGATAGTAGGTAGATATTGGACGACAGAATGACAGACACAATCTCATGACAGAGCTCTCCAGGTGACAGGACTACTAGGTGACAGAGCTAGAAGTTGTTGCAAATGAGTGTTTCACTATCTGATGAAAACACGAAAAGGGTGAGGACTTTCTTGATTATGTGAGGTGCACCTGCTAGCGGAGGATCAGCACACTCGGACGCAACACATGCTGATCTCTGTGAAATTCATTGGTCTGAGATGAAGTTCTCTCCCCTGGGCGAACAAAGGGGATGGCGCAGCTTTCACTAAACCGCTACCATCAGGAGTCACAGCTTATACCATATGCCCCTGCTACAATTCACCGGACACTGACTAAGGAACATACGACGCGTGTAGCGTGTTATGGCAGCCCTGTGAAGCGGAGATTATCAATCAAATTCTCAACAAGTAAATAAAATTCTTCAACACGTAAATAAACGCTTAGTCCTGAGAGCCCTGAGAGCTCAGGGTTTTACTAGACTGACCCAGGGAGCCCTGGGATGAAATCATGCTTGATAAGTAATTAATTGCAGCAACGTGTATAATGAATCATCTTGATAATACAAGAAAATCAAATTTGTGGAAGATGAAGGGATTTCTGTCGTTGACTTAATACTTCATTCGGGCGTTATTGATGAGGGACTGAGAGCTAAATTAGGCATGAAGAAGCACTCGAAAAGAAAAGGTGATGGAGGTAACGAGTGTAAGGCAGAGAGGTACATACCGACTGCATGCATTGATTCTGCCATGAATGCGGAAGAAGAAGGAGAAGAAGAAAAACGAGGAGAAGAAATGTCCCAAGTCTCTTTGTCTTGCAAACGAGGCAACTTTGATGACTCAGGACTCCTAGGCCGGTCAACACTTTTCCCGGGCCGGTTCCAAACCGCGTACTAAAGAAAATCAGAGAGTATGTTGATGAAGAACGATCAGCTCTTCAAGGATGTATTTGATGGAAAGTACCTGTGAGATGTTAGATGGGAACATTTGAGTTGGTCATGCGATCAGCTAACCATGCTGCTATTGCTATAATCATATACAATACCATTAAGAGCACACCTTCAAGCCTAGCATGATATTAGTCATTGCCGTCGAGATCATTACAGAATCATAGAACGAATACTGACCAGTTGGACTTTCCATCTTGAATGAGATAATTAATCAGTAAAACAGCAACAAACACAATTGCGATTTGAAATCCGTTAAAGGCGAGGTTCATGCTGGGATCTTCGAGAATCCAGCCAAGCACGACTAGAAATGGAATGACGAAAAGAGCGATCTGCAAACTGGAGCCAATTGCAACTGAAATTGCCAGATCCATCTTATCCTTAAGGGCCACGGCGACAGCAGTATAGTGCTCGGTTGCATTTCCGACGATGGGTAGTAAAATGAGCGCGACGAAAGTTCTTGACAATTTACCTGATCCGTCCGGAGGAGAAATTTTGTTAATTGCCGATGTCATGAACTCGGCGCAGATGCCAACCAAAGCAGTGGACACGGCAAGGGTGAGGATGGCAGCCCATAGACTCAATTGTGGCGTCTCATCGTCATCCTTGAAGTCTTGCCGTATGTTATGTGTAAGTGGTCCCGCCCCTACGGCCGAAATCATATCGCCTGACACCTTTTTCATGTCTTGCCCCTCTCGCTTTTCGTTCTTTGGACTCGACGCGTTGTACATCGATGTGTGAGTCCTGAGCTGAAAGACCAAATATGCTGCATACGTAAGAAGCAGCAAAACAGCAGTTCCTCGCGAGAGGCTGGTAACGGATTTGCCTATCGCTGCATCTAATCGGAAAACTATCATAAGCCTCATCATCTCCAAGTGATATTGAATAGAAATGAGACACACCAGAATTTTTGCCAGCTGTCCATGTTTTAAATGCCGTGGGTATGATCAAGCTAGCGATAGCGAGAGACAACAAGCTTGAACTAGTTAAAGCTACGGTGATGTTGAACTGCTGTTCAATACGATTATATCCACCTCCGAAAAAACACATTCCCATAACCAATAACAAGTTAGACAACATGCTTCCAATTAGAGATTCTTGGACGATATCAACCTGTCCTTGAACCAAAGCTATGATCGAAACAATAAGCTCAACAGCGTTGCTGAAACACGATCAGTCTTAATATCTTTGCAATATATAATCGACAATGAGACTCACCCAAAGGTAGCATTGAGTAAACCGCCGACTGTTTCTCCTGTGTAATGTGCAATCTCCTCGGTCGCGTAACCCAGTATGGCTGCCAATGGAATGATAGCAATGAAATTAGTAACAAAGATAGCAATTGGGCTTACGTGTATGTAGTTAAGAGTAATACCGGCGGGAATCATAACCATGAGAAAATTGGCTGGTGAACTTAAAATAACTGCTTTAATTTGGCTTATGACCGTAAACCGCTGATTGTGTGATTCTTCGGAGACCGATGCAGAATTGTTCCTAGATGCTAGAAAAGATCGTAGAAAAGATGGCATTCTAAACGCACGTTGTGGTCCTGGTTCTCCAGAATCATGCCCCGTGGGTAATGTATTATCAGGTTGGGTTGGCCGCAAAGATCTGTCCCTCTGAAATTTGTGCGAGAGTTAGTGCGATCTGCGCGCAAATCTGTAAGCCACAACTCCAGCAGAGGGCATGGATGGCTTACGCATGTTCCCAAAGATATGAGGCTGGGAAAGGATGGCTTGAGGGTATCAGTCTGTATTTATAGCCACAGCGTAAACCACGGTCGAATGTAAGGCAACGTCAGCTGCCTCTCAACCCGATCAATGCCGCCTCTTGCCGCGGATCTCATGGTGTAGTCTGATGGATGCTGATGAGATTCCGAAGTGTATTGGCAGCCCCCTAAGCCAGCCGGTGAATCCCCCGAATGAGTCACTGACAGCAGAGAAGTTCATACCGTTCTATTTACAGGGTAGCAGAGAGCCATTTGAGGATCAAGATGACATTCACTTCTGGCGTCTTGGGTCGTCAGTTGCGACGGTGTGCTCAGTTCCCTGGCTGGTTCATCATAAAGTCTCATTGATAATCCCTCAATGCTGAAGCTTTCCTTCTGTGAACGAAGGTGATGATGCTGACCAAGCAGACCAAGTATAAAGGTTCGACATGAATGAGCGAACCCGATGTGCCCGATAGATCCAACGTGAAGATTTTGGTATCGGTTTTCGAATGAAGATAGTCAGCATCACATGCCGGCCGTGATCAACCGCGAACAGTTAGAACTTGCCAAGTTGCCATCCACTCCACTAGCATCTCTTCCACTGCTTTACTCGACAACGCGCAGACCGAACGGCCTAGACTACAACTTCCTTCGGAATTTCGGCTTGAATATCTCCACGGATGGCATCGGGTTCAAGCGGGGAGAGAGATGATTCCTTCTCAGCTTTGGTGGACAGTGAATCTGTACCTGGCCGGTATGATCGACTGATCCTGGACTGAGCAGAACATCTCTCACTCACATCTTCAGATTTGAGCGACGATCTGAGTATCTACCTGACCGAGCAACTATTCAACGAGAAGAAACGTACCGACGGTGAAGCATACCGCAAGATCCGTCAACATTGCCTCAACTCGCTTGCAGCGGCTCAATGATGAGCATGTCTGACGAAGAAAAGCAACAGAAGTTGAGGAGGCTGCTGCGAAGAGAAGACTGCGCAGCGGCTTTCAATGCTCTGTTGCCTTTTTCGGGTCTGTGGCCGGACGGAATGCGGGCGTGACGACGGTCATGATAGGTTCGAAATGTGATGAGGTAGGCCAGCTCTTCTTATGTATTAGCCGCAGGAGATGTTTCACTAGCACGATATGCACAAGGCGAATTACGTTACGGTGAAGGCGCTAGAACTTAAAGCACCGGGCTCGTCGACATCTGATAGCATGACTTTATATTATCAACTGAGAAAAGTGGAGATATTCAGCGCAATCAACTTGAACCGTCGCATAGAGATCTGGGCGAAGCTACAGGCATGGGAGGGTCTCATCCCCACTCTTTGAACTTTCTTCGAAGACTTCAAGTACATCAAAACCTGCGCCAATTGGGTGATGAGCTTGGTAAGGGTGCCTTTCAGGGGAACTACGGCGATGGCGCGGAGCTTCTTCGAAACGAGGGGCAAATGCATTATCCAGGAAGCGAAATCGGCCTTCACCAGATCCAGCGACACTTAAAACTGCATGGCTCTACACTACCGACAAAGTATTTCTCTACGTCATGCGAAGTTGGAGCCCAGACCGAGTGAGAGAAAGATCCGGACGACGAAGGATCCCAATAAATCCGTACTGTATGGCCTGGCCGATTTGGCGGAGCGGCCAGGATTCAAGTCCGAGAAGATCAGCGATTTGAAGACGAAATACTCCAGTCATGCAGACGGACGGTCCCCGTCCGGGCAATTGAAGCCTGCATACGTCGTCGACGGACCTAGAGAGTGCCAGGAGAGAAGTTGTGCATGTCCCCTTGACCTGGCGTATGAGCAGAGCAAGGACTTTCTTTTCCTCGATATCATGTATAACACAGACATAAGCCAAGGTTAAAGAACCCGTTTTCATGAGAAGGTCCGCTTGTCTGGGCAGATGGGTATTCTATTCGGAACCTGAATTCAATGATCAGGAAAGAGAAAACGGCGATCAAGAACAAGAACGAGACCCGACGCAAGAAGATATAGATCAAACATACGCACCCCAAGAGCAACCAAACACGGAGCCGACGCGAGATGCAGTGCCATGGATAGGTTTCATCACTGGATCGCGCCGCTCCTTTGGTGTCGCTGATCATCAGCGCGAATCCTCCCGAAGACTTCTTCGTTCTGCTGCCCCGCCGCTGAATCTCTTGCGGGAAGTGCGTCATGACTCGCAATATGCTCAATTTCTTCGCGAAGGCTTTTAGGGAGCGAGGAAGGGGTTTCGGCAGGGTGGGTGAGGGGTTGGGAGTCTGCGATTTCGAAGGCGAGGGTGGGGGAGGAGAGCGAGGCGTCAGGGTTTTGAGGTTGGAAGGAGGGATTTGGAATTGCAGGTTGGCTGTCGATTATTACGATGAAAGGGGTGTGGGGGCGGGAAGCGTGGGTTCGAGGTGAGGTTGTGCAGCTTTCGATTGCTTCGTCCTTGGCAGGTAATCTTGTAGATCGATCAGTAGCTTTGCCCGACTCCTGCGAGTCAATTGTGAGTGCGCCTTGCAAAGCGTCGACTCTTGTTTTCACGGTTTTCGAATCTGCATCTGCCTCATGAAGTCGATTTGAGGCGCTAGGCACTGTCGCCAATTGACGTTTCGTCTCATCGGACTTAAAAGGGATCGCCAGACGGATTTGACGCAGACGGATTTGACGCAGGCTCTTTCTGCTGCTTGTCGATGTTGTTATATGAGGGTCAGAGCGAATACGTGCATGTAGATATATTGAGGTAGATTTGAACTATCGGTAGATACCCCTAGCGCCAAGCCGGCTAAAGCCGGCTTTGGCCGGAGCGGAGATAACTAAACACTGGGGTTATACGTCCATGACTTTGCCGGTAATTTCACCTTCTCCCTCTCTCCTGAATGCGTTCGTTCAAGGTGAAGGTTTTGAATCAATGTCCGTAAGCTGGTACGAATCCATCCTCGCCAAATTTTCTTGATATCATACTTTCGTTTTACGACCTTCTCAACGAACATCTTTGGGCTCTCAAGGAATTTTTCCATGTACTCGTATGCACGGGGTTCCCGCGCAAACTGGGTTTCCGCGCACTCTAACCTAGAAAGGCTAGCAACAGATAGTATCGGGCTTAGCGTGCTATAAATGGCACTAATATATTCTACTTGTAGATAGTTTTAGTTAGCGTGCGCGGAAACCCCGTTTGCGCGGGAACCCCGTGCATACGACATACGACTCGATGATACGAGTACCCAAGCAGAAACAAACCGCAATCACTGAAATCATCCTCACGCCTTGTAACTGCGATTCATCGAATTTCAATTCATTTCGCTTTGCTACGCTTTGTTACGAAGTGTGTCGGGATTGAATAGGCCCTAGGGATTCCGATATGTGGTCAAGGAACAACGATGTTCCGGATCGGAATCTGCTAGAACATTTCTATCCGAGTACTACGTACTACGTAGTAGTAGAATAATATCTAACCCATTTTCGTAATAGTCAGGTGGACATCAACCTGGACCCGTCGCGAAGGGGTGCTAAATCACGTGATACAAGTTCTTTACCTATAGGCGCAGAGCTTCTTTGCCCATTAAGGGATGGGAGAAGCCCTTACGAGTACGTCTGCTTTGATATACCATATACTTTATGGGATCTCGAGGAAGTCGCTTTATTATTAGTAGCGTGTGAAATTAGAAAGAGAAGGGCATGTGGAATAAATGAACAGGAAGAAGTCAATTGGATGATACAGCACGCCGAGTCACATCAAGCGGACAAACAGAGTCCCCTCGGTCACTGAGTGCGCCTTGGGGACATATGATCCTGAATCTGATCCATTCCTTGGGCATCACTTGGCTCTTTTGAGATCGTCAGAGAATATCAGCCACGACACTTTCGACCTTGAAGAGATCCGCACAACGCCGCTTTTCTCAATGTCTGTAAAACACCAGATCACAAAACGAGTACCCGGCCAGGTCGATCCCTTCCCACAATATGGTTTGCTCGCCGGGCGAATAGACTTTTCCTCCGAACAGACCTCTGGCTTGGCAAAACGCAAATGTGTGTGCGACGCAACTTCCAAATCCACTCACTCACAGGACTTGTGTTTCACTATGATTCGTTCACGTCGGCTGTCGAATCAGCCCACCTTTGCTCGTCCGGAATAGAAGTGACTGAAGTAGCTGCATGAGCGGAAGGGGGGAAGCTCTGGCTGCGTTACACTTACTGCTGTATGAAAAGGCGGTCTAATGCAGGTCACTTGAATCCGCGCCCCATCTGACCGCATGAGTCACAATGCCGGGGGCACCACATTTCAGATATGTAGAACGGTCTCTTACTGGCCAGCTGGAAAGGATTATTCTATCAGTACAAAAACGGTGTGACCAAGTTATGTTGTCTTTGCTCCGATAAGGTGTTGCTGCCAATTGCGTTGCATAAAAAAGGCCTCTTCTCACCCGCAAAATAAAGTAAACTCACACCTCTATCACATTAATGTCTACAACATCTGCAAATTTACAGAACCCCTTTCCGAGCAAAAATTCCACGTTGCTGACTGCCAGCCTCGACGTGAGCATCCCCATACTGTTTGCTATCCCTACTGCTTGCTGACATGTGAAAAGGGATGTGTAAGGAAACGGAAAGCCTCATGATCTATTCATGTGGACACTCCAAGACGCAGAAAACCAACGAGGGTTGTGAGCAACCCGGGTCAGCCGAATGTAAAGCTCAAACAGCCCGCAACCCTATCTCTATGGGCTCCAATAGAGTAAAGCAGAAGTGTTCGCCAGGTTGCAAGTGAAGCTTGGGTGAAGGTAGAAGCTTCCAGTTCCTCATGCTGTGAGCTTAGCTAAGTGCTATTAGCGTTCAGACATGGACTTCTGTTGACGGTCGAGTTCCACCAGACGTCTATGAGCTTCCTCGGCAGATTTTATCTTCTGGTCCCAGCAGTCCTTAATTATATCGCCACCAATGATTTCAGATGTATCTGGAAATTCACCCACGAGTGCGAGAAGCTCAAAGGTGTGGGCATAATTCAACCGTTCCTTAGCCGTCTGGAGGATCGAAGGTCCATGAGGAAGGTGCCCGACCAGAATGGTGTACATGCTTGAGCCTAGCCCGAATATCTCTGTGTCTGAGGTGACGTCGAGAGAGTCAATGCGAGGATCGAAGAAGCCAAAGTCAGGAAGGCCTTCTCCATCATAGTCGTCATTCTTCGAGCCACCAAAGTCACACAAGGAGAGATCCAACTCGGCGTTGAGGAGCATGTTATCGGGCCGTAGGTCGCAATGAAAGACCCGCCGCGCATGACAGTAGGCGAGAGCTGCCGAAGCCTCTACGCACCACTTGAGTCGTAGCCGAAGGTTTATGGATTCTCCCTGGGCATCCAAGTACTGCTGCATATCACCGTTGACTGCCTCGGTAAAAAGAAGGTCTTTGGCTGGCTCTGATGGATCCAGCGGTCCAAGGTATCTACGAGTAGCCCATTGGTGAGCAGTGAGGTACTAAAAGTACAACAAGTGGCAATGCTTACTGCACGATCCTTGGATGTTCATCCAGAGCTTTGAGAATGCCCACTTCCGTACGAAACTTGTGCATATGTGACTGGTCTTGTGGCTCTCCCCTTGGGGACTTCATCACGACGCCAGTACGCGTTGGATGTCGCCAAATATTCGCAGTAGATCCATTTTGAAGAAGCTCTCTTGCACCCGAGGGTACGTATTGTGTTATCGTATTAATCATCGAACGGCGTACAGGGTAAGCAGATGGATTGTATTGTACAATACCCCAATACGGGGGGGTTACAGTTGGTGGGGAGTTGGAAAAGTTGAGCCAGGGCCGGAACTTTTTTTTTGAGATTCCGGCCCGGACTCAACCCCGACTCAGCTTTCTGCATGGGCTTAGGGATGGCGCTAACCCGAAGGGGCTTAGCGATGCTGGCACGTCTGAGAAATGAGGCAATAGGGACAGGGGAAAGAAAGAGCTAATGTTCTCCTGCATAGGGTTTGAATAGGTTATTTTTTACTCCGTACTCCGTATATTATCTCTAATCACATAAACCCGCATCCTGCTTGAGCCCCTCGATGATCGAAAATACAACCAGACGAGATGCGTTGTTATTCATTCCGCTTTCAATCTATCTTTCGAACGTTTAAAGTCCTTTCATGGAATAGAGTTAGGGTGAGCCTGGTGGTGTGGCTGGAAAAGTACCTGGCATGGATGAGACTGCTGGAGAGGATGGTTCTGTGGAGGGCCGATGTCGTGGGACAAACCGTCGCATCACCAGCATCAAAGCCAGGACAGTAAAGTATGCAATGAAATTTGGGAGAGCCATGATGGCGGAAGCAGAGGGGGCGGTCCATTCAATTACAGGGAGGTTTTATTCCTGTGTAGGTGTGTTTGTTCTATGGAGCGAAAGATTCGCCTAAATACAAGGGGATCACATGATCCTACTAGTCTCAGACTAGTCCCCAAATAGGCCTAAGCATCCCATTTCAACACAAGCGTATCCCTTGGACCGCCACAAGGTCGGCCACCCCCTTTGATCAACAGCTAGGCCAATTTTGGTAGCAGCTTGACCAGATGGGGTACGGGTGCTTAATAAACCCCGCTGTCGCCGACTCGCCGAATCCAAATAAATATTCGTATGCTTAGTCATTGGTGGGGTCCCCCTACTCGCATCGTAGATCATAGGGGGTGGCCGACCTTGTGGCGGTCAAAGGGATACTAATCAGCAAGAAGCAGGTTTGAGAAAAGACCTGTCAATGGTGCAAGCTGAAAGTAGGGCGTAGAAGACCAGAGGGTATGTACACCACAACGGTTGCTAAAGATAGCTCACAATTTTCCCATGCGGCAGAAGCAAGCACACCAGCAAAAGAGTTTACTTAGCAAATTGATTTAAATCCGACCGCCTCGCCCATCTCATTATTGTCCACCAACACATCCGTCTTGTATTTGCTAATTTCCTTGAAAAAAGGAATGAAAGCTGGGACGAGCGCTGTAAGCTACTGTTGGGTCAGAGCGAATATGTGCATATATTGACTACCTATCTAGTAGTGGGAGGAAGGATAAATACCCCTAGCGCCAAGCCGGCTTCGGCCGGAGCGGAAAGTTGGGGTTTCGGATTCTTGCCTCATCATAGATTTCTGGGCGTGTTTGTACTTTCATACCCATCGATGCTCTTACCTCGAGGACAGTTCAAACCCCGCCGTTACATTTTACACTCCGCTTAATACCATCGATTCTTCTCAGCTCTCAGCTTTCGACCAGGCTTGTACTGGTGAATATGACAGTCATATATTCTTTTTTTTTTACCTTTCCTGATTTTTCTGTTCAGGAAAAGTTCCTACTGCTGCTCGATTGTGCCTAGCACTCGATGTTATCCCAATCACTATTACAAAATGTGAGCTCGTGAAACGATGGAGGGTATAATCTAGGCTTCTTTTGTAAGTCACTCCTGTCTTATGAATCTCATGTCAAGGTATCAAGTATGGCTGATGATGTTTCACTCAAGGTGAACGAAAGTTAATAAAGCGTCTTCAGTTGGTTTACGAATCGGCCAAAATGTGAATACACTTTGAAACAATCCTATTCAGGTATGTGTAGCATATTTCACTACTCTATTTAGATCCCAAGGCGATACCACCCCCGATCACGTGAAGATCAATACTACTCGATGATGACAGATTATCAGAGACATGAATGCTGCGGAAGAGGCATACATCAATAATAAGAGCTTATGAGCACACTATTAAGAATGATGATCTTGATCAAGGCAACGATACTTTCGTATGTGAGTTCATCAACGAGATAAAAAAAAATTGGAAAACGCGCGGCTTTGCCAGCAGCAACGAGCCATGGGACTCTCTAAGAATACTGCAAATATCTTGCGCTGTGAGGATCTTCTAGATAATTAATCGATGTTGTAATAGGTCATCAATGCTTGCTGACTGCACTTAGTCGACCTCGATTAATCAAGCGATCAACGCTTTGCTGGGGAAGCTCTCAAAGCGCACACTGTAATAGCACTTAGCCCTTTCTAAGCCCGCCGCCATGCAGCACCTATTCTTACCTCTCTATATCGTTTTTGGCTTCGTCGATCGATCTGTTCCAGTAAGCCAGTCGACTGTCTGCCAGGAACCTTTTGCTAGGAGCTCTTAGCTGGCCTGCCCCTTCACCTGATTGATCATTTGTCATGCCCCTTCTGTCTTTTCTATCGCCTTTTCCAAACAATCTCCTCAGCACTTAGTCACCTTCTTCGCCACCTATCTAAGCACCACCTATTCGAGCATCTCCTAAATCGCTTTCCCAAGCATCTACCTGCTCGTGCCCTACAGCCATGCTTGAGCAACCCCTTTACCAGTTGATTAGCCAGCTACTATTCCACCTTTCAAACATCTCTTCAATCAGTCACTCGCCTCAACAAGCCACGCCCCAAGCAATTACTGAGCTGTCTCCTCGCTGTCACGAGGGCAAGGCTTTCCCTGCTTTGAATGGGCACTTATCACGGTACTACCCAGGCTCTTCTAGCTTAGCGCAACCATAGGTTTGAATTTCTGTGTATATGGTATTTTGCAATCCACCTTTTAGCTTAGCAAACGCACAGCTTTTTTAATTTACGAGCGATTCTTTCATTGTTATGCTTAGAAAGAAATATGTTTTCGTTCAGGAGAATCGGTCAGTCAGCAAATGCCTTCTCAGCAGCATTTCCTACCTCTCAGATGCAGTTGTATTGTTCAGAACTCAAGTCAGCGTCGGGATCAACTTCATAGATTGATATTATAATCTATATTGCCACTCCCCTCGAGAGGACATCATGTCCCCACGTGTAGCCTCAAACAGATTATGTTACCAGTGTTAGCTCCTCGCCTTCTCCCCCGCTAGCTATTGGTCCCTCTCTTTCTTTGAGACGTTCCTCCTGAAACCAATATCCCCCCGGGTTCCTTGTTGTCATTCTTTGACATACGCTCAGGCTCTTTGAAAATCAAAAGAGGGAGATCCATAGGAGTATGTGAGAAGGTACGACGTTCCACGGGCATGGGGCACTGCAGGCAAGAATGTTCCCGGAACTGACCATAGCATCGTAGTTCGCGCCATTTCATCGAACCATCCGAGCTAGACGCGGTCACCTCCTCGCCAGCGAGTTGATGAACTGTCGCAAAGAAGGTTTTGTTATTCCATTCGTCCCCACTCGTCGACCTGGTGAAATCGAAATCGGTACCGCTGAATACCTGATAGGAACTGTTTGCGGAGTCGTTATAGAAGATCAATTCCAAGGAGCGAGCCCATTGATGTTGAGGAGGCTGAAGAGATGGATTCTGGGCTTCGTCGCGCCAAAGAATATGGTTGGATGAATCTTTATACAAGAATGGATAGCATCCAGCGTATTGGATAAGTAATTTATCTGGATTGGGACCGACAGCAAAAATGTGTACGAGATGAAACGTTCCACCCATTTGAAAGGGTGGTTGCAAGCATGATAGAGCGCGACACACACGCACACGTGGGTTCAAAGAAATTGCTTGATACCTACTTGGTTGACGCCGGTAAGTCTTATAGATACTGCTTTCCTGACACCCTATGTTGAAATATGTCATAGTAATCACACATTCGAAAAACAACCATGGCAATCGGAAGACTAAGGTATGCATAACATGGGGGAGTGTTGAAATATGTTATACATACCTGAATAGGATTGTTCCAAAGTGTGTTCATATTTTAGCCGATTCGTAAATCAGCACCCTATAGAGAATAAGTAAGGATTAGTGTGAAAAAGCCAGCACCCTTGGTGCAAACCCTCCAATCCGTCTGTCACTTTGGGCAATAGTGATTGACCCCGATTTTCACTCCATGTCGGGTCGATGCCCTAGGGCTCTTTCCGATTCTCTTTAAAATACGAGGTCATACGGGGGCATATTGATATACCTGAGTAGAATTGTGTTCACATTTTGATCTATTCGTCAACCAACAGGAGGCTATTTAAAACGCCCCAGCCCTACCGGGGGTCGGCAAGGGGTGGGTAAGTATACGGCCCATCTGGCTCAAGTGCTTAAGGGATTATATCGCCTTCCAGCCTCCTTAGCAGTCATTCTTTTGTCAGAGAAAGGGGCTTACGTGCTTTTTTCTTTTCTCTGCTTACGGTAATCTTCATCTACTCACTATAAAACTAGTTTAGTCCGTCCTATAATATGGCTTTTGTACCTACTTTTACGCTTCTTCTATCAAATATGTCGTTCAAATATTGCGAGGGCATTGTCGACGACAGACTTTGCGAACCCTTCACGCAGGTTTGCTTTGTTAATGAATATGTCATGGCTAGCGGAGTAGACAATATACTACGTCTCTGGCAATTTAAAACCAGGCAATTACTTCGATGGCAGTGTCCTTATAAGATCACCTCTATTGCTATTACCGACACTCAGATTGCCGTTGCAACCTCTATGTCAAATGTTTATATTTTAGATTATAACATTACGAACTCAAATTTACGGGTTCAACAGAAGATCAATATTCTTCTTCCAATAAAAAAAAAATCATCAATCTATCAGCTTCGACTGTTAAATGATCGAGACGGATACAGAATGTGTTTAATATTTAGAAGGGCAGAAGTTTATCTGTGCGAATGGAATATTGCCACAGTTGGTTCTGAAATTAATGAAGATAGTGGAAACGATTCAATGAATGTTGCCGTACCAGGTGCTTTTTCGCAGTCAATTGAAAATGGAACACTTCATAAAATTATTAAAGACCCTAACTTTTATTTTGATGCGATTGAGATAATAAAAGACGATTTAACATATTGGTTGCTCGTTGGCATCAATGAAAAGCGAGACTCAGTTTCGGTCAAGCTACTTAGTCAAGCGAGTAATAAAGAAAAGTCTCAATGGTCATATAAAAACAAAGATGCAGAGTTTCATCTATTTGATATTTCTCGGAACGGATGGATTCTTTTACAAGACATACTCAAGGGTCAAACACTGCTGGTTAATATTTTCAGTGGAGAAATCTGCTCAGAAGCACATAACTTCACGTCTGGTTGTTTTCTTAAAACATCATCGACAGAAGCATACTTTGTTTCAGAGTCTACCGATTCCCCCGCCCTTCGAATTTATAACCAGAAGTTCAAATGTCTGCAAACATGGAGTAATGAGATGAATTATAAACCTAATTGTAAGGAACTTGGATTTGCCAGAAGTATTGCGACAAGTCAGAACAACGTGGCTAAAATCTGGAACGATAAAACAAGAAAACATTCTTCTATATTGATCTTTATAGAAGATAATCAGAATCAAAGTCGCTTTGACTGTGACTTGGTTGATCGGTACGAAAAATACTATCAGCCTCCGTGTCTTCAAAACCAATCTAAGATTCTCGACTCCACATGCCTTTCTAATAATGCCAAAATCGAAGCGTTACTAGTACAAGAAAACAGTAATCAGTATATTTACCGTTGGATTAGCGAAAGCGAGAGCTTTTGTCTTCAAGCTTCGCTGCAAATTCAATCTGACAATGGCGAGATCTATACCAGAGTTATAATACAAAGATCTATCATTGTGATTTGCTCCGAATTTGTCAATAATTTCGTCGCTGTACAAATCTGGCGACGTAGAAAATCAGTTTTCATGAAAGGTCAAACGAACTGGACGAGGTTTTCGCAGAAGGGGAAAGTGATAAAGCTTATCAGCCTTGACATGAGCAGATTTTGTTTGGCTACCGATACCGAGCTCAAAATTTTTGATGACAACGTCAACACCACCAATACAATAGCGATCGATCGCAATTATATTCTAGAAGACATCGTCTACGATGTTGATTTACAACGTCTTATCGCAGTTTACTCAAAGAATGAATTCGTACGTCAAATAATTATTACAAATGAGATTGAGAGTGATTTGAAAGTGGAGATAAGGGGTCTTCGACAAGTGATCCTTGATTCTTCGGGGCGATGGTGCTCCTTCAATAACGAATCTGTTCTTCAAGTCTTTGAGGAAAATAATCAGCTAGCAAAGGTAAAACTTGAGAACGACGGTCAATTGTGCAGTTTTGCAAAGGACGGAGAAGTTATTGTGGCAGTTGCAAAGGCTGATGGTAATATTCTTGGTTACTTCCCACTTGGTTCAAACAACGAAAAAGACACCACCCAGTTAGACTCTATGTGGCAAGTTGGTTGTGGTCAGTCTGACGATGAAACCCGTTGGAAAGTACATGATTTTAGAAATCGGGTCTTTCATGTCCAAAATGAAGACACCTTTAGTGTTTGTAACAAATATAAAGACGAGAGACAAATTCTTTTCGGATACAACAGATGTGCACTTGCTAACTGAGCCAAGGACAGGAGAGCCGAGAGCATTTCCCCAGTGTACATATAGGTTGGGTTCGGCATTCTAGATAGAGACATTCACATACACGTTTCACAGTACCTTTCTACTAGTACGATCATTGCACGTATTCGTTGTCTGCTCTCTGTTGCATCTACGCAGCTTCCTATTAAAAATAGTCAGAAAGCACTAGCTTAAAGACTGCTTATATAATTATTAACAGAATTAGAAGAAAAATTCACTTTGATTTGAATTCATACACCCTTGTGACATCGGTTTGGTCCGACCCATGGGGGAAACTATGCTACGTGTATCGAACGGACAAAACCCTCTGGGTGAGAAAACCGCTCGCCGACTACACGGCGACTTCACGCCGCCGAAACAACAGAATGAGACAATGTACCATTCATGAACCTATAGCTTCTATCCAGCGCGTGACGCTCGAGTAAACTCTTAATGCGTGCCTGTGCTGTTTCCTTGCAATGCATCGTTCTTGCCCTGCTCTTTATTGACGATATCCTATACAACGATGTCCCGGTCTCCGGTCGCGAAGACGATTCCTTTGCACCCGTGGTGTTCGTGGTTGTAATGTAGAAAACTGTGTTCTCTTGCTCGATGATTGCCATTCATCGAGCAAGGAAATATGTGGTGAAAGAGAGGCGCGAACGATGGGGAGGTAGAGTGTGGTTGTATTGATGACCCTATCCTGCTCTTGTCTTGTGTCACGTAGACGTTGAATAGGTTGATATAGGCGTGCGGTCGTAGTTGTTTGATGCTTGGCTTTGATCGATGGTAGAGAATGCGTGTCCGGGACGCAACTCCGGTGGTTCTCAATAAGCAATCGATCGTTCATAGCGATGAAATCCGACATGACGTTAGGAGTAAAGAAGTTGGGCTCGTCGAGCCCCCCCAGTATACCAGCGCAGTCGACGGGTCACTACTCCTTCAACCACTTGTGGTCACAAACTCAAGGCTCATCACCTGGTTCGACTATTCCACCTAGGATCTTTCCATCACTTACTGATAACGGCACTGTCGATGTGAGTAGAGAAGTTTCAGTATACTAGCGCGCAGTCGACGGGTCCTCAATCCTTCGACCACTTGTAGTCACAACCTCAGGCTCGTCACCTGGATCGACTCTTCTACTAGTAGTATCTTTCCATCTCTTACTGACCTCGGCTTGTCGTTTGTCGTCTCCATGAATTGTAGCTGTTAGGGAGGGTGTTGTCGCGTAGGTGAAAACTCTGCACGGCAGCTTTCACGACCACGCAACGTCCTAACTTCATTCGAACTGCGTCGGATTGAGATCTCTTGGCTCTTCTGACTTCTATTCGGAACAGAAATAGAATCAAAAGGTTCGTAGCCGGCACCACGTACAGGTGGATCTCGTTGCCGGCCAGAAAATTTACTTTATAATGTTTAGATTAAGTTAATTTAAGTTGTAACTTAATTTCTTACGGGTGTGGATATCGTGGCCCAGAGAAAGTCCTAGGTATTGCGATTCCTAACCCACTCGGAAGAAAAGAAAATCTTACCAATGGTCGAAATTCGAAGCCGCCGCTTTTGAACCTGTCGCTGCGGGCATCAACCCGGCTCGAACCAAATCATACGAATCAAGATCATTCAGGACTGGGTCATTCTCTTTTCCCAGGACCTCAAACAGGAGACGTGACTGAGCCAAATATGGTGTCAGAACTACAACTTGACCTGTCCCGTAGCCCTGCTGAGCGAGATAACGAACGCACTTGAGCGTCATTTGAGCTTCGAAGTTGTTCTGTCTTGATGACGTTGAATTCCCATCTTTCCAGTCGGGTGTATCGTGTGATTCCTCTTCCAGATTCTCGTGGTTTAGAAAGATCAGATTATCCGGGACGAGTTTGAGTGCCTAGTGCGTCAGTCAAATCTGGATAAGTGAGGTGACGGACTAGGGATGAGATTTCTGGTCGCATGCGGTGCTGTTGCGAAAAAAGAACTTGGTGAGGGAAACCCCGAAGTACAAGTCTCTCGAACAGTGAGCGGTTCAGATCATATCCATCTCCTTTTTCTATGCTAAGGTCGTGATGAGTCTTCGGTTGAAGCTGCTTGTGATCTCCGATCAGGATTGCTTGCTCGATTTCGGGTCCGAGGGCCGTCAAAATATGGCTTTCCAGGATTTCCCCAGCTTCCTCAACTAAAAGTACATCAAGCGAAGCAGACTGAATATTTTGTACGTGCTTGGCAGCGGCTGTGGTGGTGCAACCAATGATTCGCTTTACCTGAATGATCCGCCTGTTCTTCTCGTTGAACAGCGCGTTAATATTGGCTGATGTCTCGCCATACTGCTTCCCACAGCTGTAAATCCTCGAAACGCGCTCTTTGAGGATGTCTGTCTTCCACCTTCGCAACGCCGCAGTTCTCTCAGGATAGGTCATTTGCCAGACCGCCGGGAATTCGGCTTGCGTACCAGAGTAAGTTCCAGCATCCCAACCGCGGGCCCAACGGTCAATTAGGTAAAATCTGTCCATTGCTTTGCCCTTCTTGCCGACCCTCACCATGCCATCAGTCTCATCGGGTAACATGAAGACTTCATAGAATTCCGGGGTTTCCGAATCGAATTCGAGGTAATCCAGGAGATCGGATTTCGACACAGCCTTTGCCTGATAATTCGAACAGGCAATGTGAAGCCGGTCGGCCTGCTCTGATGCCTCGCTTTGCCGCAGGTTGATAATATCCCAGTCATCTTTTGTCAATCTGAAATCGCTGTTCTGCGCTGACAGGACTAGAGGTTGGGCTGTCGTACTGGACTTTGCGGCAGAACCAAGACGAACGATGCTATCACCGGGTATACCTACCTTCAAGAGGTCTTCCAAGAACTGGTCCCATGCGTGATTCGTGTAGCAGACGACCAGAATCTTCTGCGATGAAAATCGATAGATTGCTTTGGCAATCAAGGCTCCAATGAATGACTTACCGGTCCCTATCAAAGTCAGCCTGGCAACGAAGAGAATAGTGAGCTACCCTAACCTGGAGGTCCTTGCACTAAGCTCAAACGCTGTGTCAGACTTGCCACGAAGCACTCAACCTGTGACGGATCTAGTCGTTTTGGCTTGGGTAGTCCTAAGGCTTGCCGAAGGTCGCATGAAGGATCACTCCGAATCGTGGCAACCAAGTCAGTGATAGAATTAGATTCCAGTAATTGGGGGCTTCGTAAAGCTTTCCCTAGGCCCCAGTGTAAGATTTCGTCTCTCAGCAATAGGTGCCTGGTATTTTGGAGCTGTCCTAGAATATTCAACTGGACCAACCGAACAGACTTCGCCAATTTCAGGCCAAGGAGAGCTTTGGTGGTAGACCCTTCGGTTCCTGAAAATTGTACACATAGGAACGGGGGATTGTGTGCCAATAGGTCTTCATTTCTGTTGATAGTCACCAACGCGACTATTTGTCCATCAGCGATGAGGCAGGCTTGAGATTGGTGCTTAAGAAATTTGCGGTTTTCGACGATAAATTTCTTTCGCCGATCGTATTCCAAATTCGGCAATTGGGACAAGTCATTCAAGCATCACAGGCGTATTCCGTAGAACCACCGTGTCCTGTGAATGCTGCTGCTTGCGACGGCGGTACCAGCGACAGACTGAGCTGGAGTGGAATGAAGATTGCGATGCTGTTTTTGACTATTTCGAGACAGTGAGTTGGTTGAGAGCTTAACTGATATCCTCCCATGTTCTGACCTACGATCCAGTACCTGAAGCCAAAGATAGAATAGAAGTAGTGAAAAGCAAATCCTATCAGAACCGCCGACAGGTCTTCTTCCACGAGTTCTTGGACAGTTCTCAAATCCCATCGGCCGGCACAAGGGAAGCATACAGTGATTATTGTTGTTCAGGAGGGTCTCAGCGAAGGATCACATGTTATCGATATTACCTCAGTCTCTACAACTTCTATGAGGACTATTCCGCAGGCAAACGGATCAGTGGCCATGTGCATCATCGGAGTGTTCGCGATGGTGAGCGTATTGGCAAAAAGGTATTTTCAAAAGGGAACTACCTCAACCATCTGATTCTTTCCTACCATTACCTAATGCTCCGCAGTCAGACTTGAACCCATTAAATTCACCAGTAATCCTACTTCGACTTCTCCGCCCAATACCCAAGTCAGTACTCTCTACCTAGCTGCCCTTTAAAATATGATCTCTATAGCTACCTATCCGTTGTGGTGGAAGGAATAGGAAGGTCGGAGGAAAGTGAGCATTCAGCTCCACACTCAAGCGCTCCCTCGTTTCATATCCAAGCACGCGGTTCGAGCATGCAGTTTCCTCAGCTCCATAGCCAAGCACGCCAGGTCCTCCGTAGCCGAGCGACCAGCTGCTCCAGATTCAAAGCGCACGCAGTTCCTTCAGCCCCATAGCGGAGCATAGCACCCAGCTGCCCTGAATATGCTGGTCCGGCCTACGTCACAATCAAACCTTTTGCTACTGGTCCAGGTGGAAGAACAGCTAGGTGTATATGGGATCTTGCGTCTCGCCAAAGGGTTCAACATAAAGAATACATTTTCTTCAGGACCGCAGTTGGGAACGAAGATTCTGATCTTGTTTTGCAGGGGTAATTATAGGAGTATGGTATGGCACTTTATCCAGCTTGTTGTGCCAGGGACCCTGTTCCTTCCAGAATACACCTTGGCTGGGGAGCTTCTTGTTTTTCAGACCGGAATGATGTGATGATGAAGGCGCTTCTATTGAGGACCTACTTCAAGCCAATTGTCTCGTTCGTGCTACTGTTTTGGCGGCAGAAGCCATGACCCACCCAGTTTTCCGCCTTTTACCGCGAGACGTAAATACGCCCAACTCTAAGCCATCTTCTCCGATACGCTCTTGCTCCTAGGCTCATTGCTACAGCATGGGTACGGAAATCCCACCACGGAAACCTCTTCGCTCAACTTTGCAACACTGCGAATGCTGCCCCTGACGGGGCCGCAATTGCCGCCCTGCCGAAAAGACTTCATCTGCTTAGAAAACGTCGGGATTAGCAACGAGAGCACGTCATGTGCCCACTCTGCCGACAAGGCATCATGAAGTGAACATTGAGGCCGGGTCAGTGGGTGACTGAGAAATCTTAGTGAAGCTCTTAGAAAACGATCCGTATTCAGGCGCATCATTCATTTGTGTATGGCGCTTTGGGTTAGACAAGGATTTAGGATAGGGCAAAGCAGAGGACTTTTCGACAGAGAATCTAATATTTCTATCAAAAGAAAAAGCGATTTTGATGTATCCGGCTATGATTCTGCGGGTTCAAGCCCACAATCTAGGGCTGTATATGTCACGGCTGCTCTGACCAATTTCCTTCAACACGGATGACTTGCGTGGCCTATTTTGAGGCTTTTCCACACAATCACCCGCTTGCCACGATCCGGTACGACCAAGTATCACCGATCCGTGACAGGATGAGCAGTCCTTGAACGGAAGCTCGACTATGTGAGCAAAGTCCGCCCTCATTTGTGCCGGAGACAACAGGCCGATTGTGTACTGCTAGGCATTGCCAAGAAAGGCACCAACCGCCTTCTGAACTCCTGTGTATCTTTGTTCTTCAACAGCCCATTCGCCCAATGATCTAGCAGGTCACCACTTGATTTTTCTCAGTTGATTGAGGTGTAAGAATATCTAAGTCAGCACTGCTGAAAGAGAAGAACAAGAGATCCTTGCTTTTTACTTACCTTAACTGTTAACGCGATCTACAGATACAGGGTTAGTCTATGCTGAAGCCACAGTCAGGGTTTATCGTTCCGTTGCAGTGTTGACCAATCGATCGTGAAGTCGTTGTACGATGTGCCCGTGACCGAATCCTACCTTCTTGTCAATCTTCCGTGTGCTACACACTCTCAAGGACAGCGAGGACCTTTGGGTTATATTTCAATTTCTTGCGGAGGTCCACGGCAAAGAGACTAGAAAAGGACCCTTGGAATCCGTGGAGGCAATGTGGAAGAGTGGCGTAAATCCTGATGCCAAATGGACGGTGATATTGGATCCAACGTGTTTGTAGTCTTCAACGGTCACCCGCAATTATGACGTGAGTGTTATCTCTGAGAGCACATAAAATCCCATCATGTGACCTGCAACTAGGCTCTCGTACAATAATAAGGTAAGGTATGTACGTGGAGTAAGCCTTTTTCCGTTGTTCATGATCGTGTGAAGCTGTCGACAGCCAAGGTGCGTGTAGACTAGGCCTTTCGACAGAAAGTGGATTGTCGTCTGACAATTGACAGATAATTCATATGTAGTTCAGAATAACAACGATGTTAGCGACGACGGCACTGATAAGGAGCAGGATAGACTGTCGATTCAGATGTTCTACCCTCCATGAAAAGAAGGTAGGTTCTGCCTCAATCGACAGACTTTGATGAGAATACAAGCGAGGATGCGATGAAGTGTAAAGATGAACAATCAAATAAGCTTCTGATATCTCGGACTGCGGTTATTTACGAGCAACAAAGATGGGAAGGAAAGATCGTTGATGAAAGGAATGCGAAGCAAGAACGCAGCAGGCCCCGCAAGGAATATCGCGTTCATTGAGAAGACTCTTGGATAGACGATGCTCATCTCACCGCGCCAGGGTTGATACAGGATTGAAGGCAGAAGAAGGCGTCTAAACTTAGGCGTTGAGCCAGGAACACTCATTGACCGACAGCAGCCCTATTTCCAATTGAGACCTTCTATCTTAAACTCTGCTTTCAACCACTTAACTTGGCTACATTCCGATAGCATCGACCAGACCCTTCACTTCCATTCATCTCTTTCGCTTGTATCTCTTAGACATTCACTTTCTCAACGTGAAGGAGTGTCGAAACAAAGAGCTCGTAATATTCATGACTTCTGATACTAAGCAACAAATAGGTTCCTGAGAAGGCTTAAACTAGGATTAAAACCCTAAAAATCAAAGCCTCATTTCTTCACTGTCATTGCGTCATCATGCTTTTGAATGACTATTATGACTGCTTCTGATAGTAGACTTGAGCAAAAATCAATGATCATTGTGAGATTCGAACCCAGATTCTTGCTAACAGGTCGTAACATTCATCGAGATAGTGTGAGTAAGGAGCCTCGAAAGTTGTTGTGAAGGCTGAGGAAAGCTCGTTGATCGTCTTTTGAAACTTGTTTGAGTTCGTTGGCGATCCGCTGATTTATGAGATCGAGGTTGTTTCCTCACCCCGAGACTGTAAAGATAGGCTTTTCCGATAGGATCCGATTGCCCTTTTGGAATGGTCTGAGCTGCGATGAGGCCTTACCCTTTCTTTGATATTGATCTCACGATATATGGGGTGAGAAATGCAGTAGTCTCTACCAACCCTAGATTATCCGTGGAGGGGATGTTTAAAGTGGGGCTATTGATCAGGAATTGAGGTTGCACATGTTTCTGGAGGCTGCTGGGATGTTGAAAGAAGAGTATTACGGAAGAGTGGAAGACCGACCGAATTATTGTAGCTTTGGAAGGACTCTTTGACTGCGTCCCAATCATGATGTTCATAATTATCGTGAAGTTCGTACCAAAATGTACCCGCTGGCCAATAACCTCTCGAGCTACACAATAAACCTGATGGATATAGGGTTCTGGAGCTGTTGTTGTAGCCCAGCTGACCTTAGAGCTGAAGCGGAGGAAATTGTGACCCTCAAGCGGCAATTGCGGATGCTCCCCAACTTGGAACGTAACCACACGGGGCTGCACTTGGAGCACAGGTCTTCATTATACACTTCCTTGAGTTCGTCGATAAAGGCCAACGAACGACTTTTTTCACTGTCCGACTCGGTAAGACATGGAACCGTGTCAAATCCGCAACCAAAGCCCATGATAGAAAGGTGATGCCGAAAGCCCAAGAATACATTTCCAAGGGAACGGAGTTAAAGCTTCACAAGACACGAGGCGATACATGATACGAAGTGTCAGTCATCAATGTCGCTAGAAGGAGAAGCTCAAGTTAAGCGTATAATAGTGCACTCGGTCCGAAGGTTAGTGACTTGCCCCTAGGCTAAACGTTTATCCGAACCCTTTTCGGACCCTGACAAACCTACTACAAATACAGCTCGGATTTCCTCTTTGCTTCTATATTTTTAGTATTCTAGTTATAGCACCTCTATTGACTCAAACATTCTAGTCGGCATCACTGCACTGAGGCTAGATTCTAGGAACGGTACAAAGGGATAAAGTATGCTCAGAGATTTCAGCCATTTGTGACAATCGATGATGAAGCATGTGTAAGGATAGGTCTTTCTAAAAGTATCGGCTAATGTTCATAGTTCAAATTCCTTCAAAACCATTGAATCAATTGTTTTGAAATTGATATTGATATTCATTTTGGCGGTGTGGAAGACAGGTATTTTCGAGAATTTTATTTTTTGACGACGCCACCAGACTTGCTCGATTTTCAGCTGTGATTCGAAGGGATAGTATGCTCAGGGATTTCAGCCATTCATGACAACCGATGGCGAAGCCTTTCTAAACCTCGCTGTGACTAGCCTTTATACCTGTCTTCCACACCGCTGTAGGAGCACGGCGAGCGGTAGAAAGGCAGGAGGCAAGCACCGGAGGAATACCACCCACCCATCCATCTATTCACCATCTAGGATGTACCTATACAGTCGGGCGGCGAGGATCTACGAACACAGCGGAGCGACAGGACGATGTAGGCTATTTTCAACTCTTCACTAGGAAAGTGATCCTTGTTGGCCTTCAGCTAATTCCGCATTCGCGACAGCCAATTGTCTACATCCTGCGACGGACCTTCAAAGAGGGGTGGGTCCGGTAACTTGGTCGACTTCGAAGTTCGACCTTAGGGGGCAGGAGTGCTCTGTCGGCTCGGGGCGGTTTCTGAAGGCGGAGATTCCCATCCCCTATTTCCACCAAGCTGAAGTCTTTTGAGAGCCACGGAGGACTGAAAGGACCTGGCCATGTGGTTTTGACATGGTTTAAGAAACGGGTGAAAGAGATAGAAGGGTAGTACAAGATCTGCGACGTTAAGAGTGATCGGTCCGAACGCACAGCTTCAGGAAACATACATGTAAAGCACTAATAAGACAACATGACATATCCGGCAAATCACAATAATGAAGGTTGTGAGATTGATAGCTTAATTCACTTCGGATTGAGTAAAATGACTTCTAACAATTCATAAGAAGTTCATGCTTTCAAGTTCGGAAAATACCTTAAGTGCATTGTTTAGCTGTAGATCTGGAGGTGGGCCGTATACTCCGTAACTGACGGGTAAATGGATATTACGGAACGGAGGAGCCGATTTGCCACCTCCGTTATAGGCAGCTTTGGCCCAAAAAAAGTATACGCTAGTAGCCCTATGAGGCTGACCAGTTGCTGGGGTTGCCAAAGTCCTTCTACGTAACTTGGCTACTCATGATCAATGTCTGGCTTCCTTACCATGCTGGTTGGTCCTGAATCAGAGGAAGTCCATGATGGTGCGCATTTCAGAAAACCTCTTCCAGAATGCGAAGGCCCAAGACTCGCCCCCTTCAACGACAGGAAATTCAACATAGATTTTGTACAGCTGCTCAGCGACAATGAACAGAATGGCCAGTCGCATGTTTTTGAAGTCTCGATCAAAGGGAAGGCCTACGCACTAAAGATTGTGAGCTTGGTGTCTCCAACTCCGGTTACCCCGCTGACAGGTTTTGCAGTTCAAGTTCTATGATGTTAATGAAGCGTTATGTCTTCTCAGTCAGCAAGAAAAAGCCGACCTTTCTATCGGCGTCGTTCGCACCCTATCGGACCCTTTCTACAACGAGTGTCGTGCTTATGGCCGACTCATCGAGTCTAAGGTGAAAGGAACGGTTGCCGCTCGCTGCTATGGTCATATGGCTGTCTCAGCAGACCAGGAAGCATATCTGCGTGAGAGATTTGGCGTGTCCGTATGGGATAGGTCCCACAAAGATGCCTCAGTCCCAGTCTCCAAGAGACAGCCTTTCTGTGCAATCCTTAAGGATCTGATTCCAGATACAGTCCCGCTGAGTAACAAGCTGCTCAACAAGATGCAAAGAGACCTCGTAAGAATGCGAAGGTTAGGTGTCTTCCTGAGGGATATAAGACTGCGGAACTACAGAGGAGGCCTTCTTGTAGACATGAGCATTGCTATAACGGTACTCCATTATCTCTTCGAGGTGGGAAGTGTGCGGAATACTGTATACCTCCTACGGGAAGACATGCTCAGATTCCAAGTGATCAGAGACGAGTCTGGGATTCAATCGTGGGACCGTACAACTAGGAACATTGTATATTGCAAGAAGCTTCGTGGTTGTCCTGATGGCAAGCCGAGGAGACACCGCTCCACAAAGAAGTAGCAGAGAGCATATATTGAAGTGCCTTTCCCCGAGAGTTCTTGATAGTTTTGAACAACATCTACGCGATAGAGCAAGGGAGGGAGCTGGCTGGTTGTTGAACCGGCCGGTTCCTTCAGC